>Ga0066376_10000066_pt1 | contig 77155 bp, 79 predicted proteins | sample Knorr_S15_td_Bot_FD_77009 | JGI IMG/M metagenome (GOLD analysis project Ga0066376, IMG submission 77009) | Marine microbial communities from Southern Atlantic Ocean transect - Knorr_S15_td_Bottom_ad_5009_LV_A | ecosystem: Environmental > Aquatic > Marine > Oceanic | place: Southern Atlantic...
CAGGGATAGGCGATTCAAGCGCCCTATGGAAGCGGGAAACGTGGTAGGAGGGCGAGTGCGATGGGACACGGAGCGAGGGATGGGCGAGTCGGGCTGCTAGCGGTCGCCGGGCGAGGCGTGGGTGAGGCTCAGAGGGTGGAGTAGTGGGACGTGGGGATGTCGCGACGAGCGGGTCGAGGTGGCCGAATGGCTGAGGCTGTCGGGAGGGTAGCCTGGAGCAAGGCCTCAGTCGGCGGACTGGTCGGGCAGCGACGGGTCGAACACGAAGTGCAGGTACGGGCTCGGCCTCGGTGGGCTCGAAGGCCGGAGTCTGGTCGAGGAGGAAGTCTCCCTGCGGAGGACCGCGAGCGGACGTCAGGATCGATCGGTGGCTTCGGCCTTGGCCTCGAGCTCGTCGGGTTGGGGAGCTGGGCGGCGGGAGTCTCGGCTTCGGGCCTGCCGATGCAGGTGACGGCGGCACGGAGTTTGGCGTTCGGGTCTAGGACGCCGTGGTAGCGCTGGCGATGGACGCGCGGGGGCGGTATGAGGCGAGCGATCCGCTCGAGGAGCTGAATTGGAGGGAGCACGATCTCGGTGCGGCCCTCGGGCGCGGGCTTAGGGTAGCCGGTGGACGAGCCTAGACTCGGGCGAGCTGAGAGAGACGATGCCGCCGGGGGCGTAGAGCCGTTCCAGCGCGAAGGGCGGCCGAGCACAGTAACGGAGCAGCCGTTCGACGCCTGCTCGGTCCTACGGCGGGCACCATTCAAAATTTCGACGATCGATGGCTCGAGCATCGGCGGAGACCGGAGCCCCGACGGCCGGACTCTCTAACCCGGTCGGGGCGACGTTTATCCATAAGCGGTTACGACCGCAGTTGCCCTGCCCGGGGAACAGCATTCTTTCGAGCAAGCCAAAAGCGTTTGTAGACCTCGTTTCCAGGTTGCAGATGGCGAAAACTGTTCATAATTTGTGTCGAAACACGGCATGGTGGCGAGGGATGACGCTACGTTTCCCGACCAAGAACATCCCAGTATTCTGGTCAGGGTCCGGAGATTCGCGACGTGGATAGCGTACAGAGCAGGTCGGGGGCGGTCGGGTCGGTTCTCGACTGGTGTACCGCGAACTACGAATTTTCCACAGCAGATATACAGAGACGCAGGCGTCGAACAGCCGGTGCTGTTCTTGTGACGGGGGTCGCCTACGCGACCGCTGTAGTTCTAATGTTGGTGACGGACCAACCGGTCATCGCCATCCCGATTTCTATGGCCGTGTTTTCGTTATTGCTCTGCGCCGCTGCCCTGAGAGTCGGCATATCGATAAATATCGTGGCAAACGGAACCATCGCCGTGAACGCCATTGTGCTGTTCGGCATGCTGCTCATCACAGGCGGAGCGTCGGTGGGCTTCCTGATGGCGACGCCTGTAGTGCCCACTCTCGCAATGCTCGTCGCCGATCGACGGTCGGTGCTGGTTTGGTCCGCAATGGCTGTCGCCACAATTTTGATGGTGGCGGTGCTCACGTGGCTTGAGTTCGAATTTCCCGTTCAACCAGATCCGGGTCAGGTCGCGATCGCACGGTTTCCAGTCGCGATTGTGATCACTGGGGTATTCTTCGGAATCGCCCAACTATTTCTGAGTGACCGGCTTCGCGCCGAAAAAGCGCTCAAGTCTGCCAACGATGAGCTTGAGTCGCGCGTCAAGCAGCGGACCGTAGAGCTTCGCCAGGTACTCGCAGAGACAGAAGAAGCTAGCCTGGCGAAGTCACGTTTCCTGGCGAAGATGGGCCACGAGCTGCGTACACCGCTGAATGTAGTCATTGGTTACAGTGAGATTCTCCGGGAGGACGCGCAGAAGGCCGGGCAGGCTGAGACAATCGTGGATCTGGACAAAATCATCCACGCGAGCCGGCAGCTGTTGACAATGATCAATGATGTGCTGGCTATTAGCCAGATCGTGACCGGCGAGATGCTGCGGAATATCGAGCCGATTGCAGTCGCCGAGCTGATCGCTGAGGTGACGGAGACGGTGGTGCCGCTGATGGAACGGAACAGCAATCGTTTCGAGGTCACCGGCATGGAAGGGTTGGGAGAGATGCGCAGCGATCCGGCCAAGTTGCGCAGGGCGCTGTTCAATCTGTTGGAGAATGCGGCAAAGTTCACCGAGGCGGGTGAGGTGACGCTCGAGGTCGGACGCGAAACGGCCGACGGGGAGGATTGGTTGAGTTTTATCGTGCGCGACAGCGGCATCGGCATGAGTTCCGAGCAACAGCAGCGCGTGTTTTTGGAGTTCGCGCAGGCGGATGACACGTCCACGCGGAAGTACGATGGCACCGGGCTGGGATTGACGATCAGCCAGCGCTTCTGTTTGATGATGGGCGGCGACATCACGATCGACAGTGAGCTGGGTAAGGGTTCAGTGTTCACCATGCGCTTACCGGCGGTGATCGCCGAATAACCGGGGTCGAACCGAAGTTTCACTATGAAGTTCCACTTGGTGCCGGCCACCTGTAGAACTTCTTCGGTGTCGATGCCCACCCCACCCGCTCGAAGATCATGGCGAGTTCGTTGATCAGGGCGATATTGATGTCGCGCTGGGTATTCTCAATCACCTTGGCGCCTCAGCGACTTTCACGTTCTCGACGATCACGTGACTAGGCCTCGCTAGCTCGGCGAACCTCGCCATTCGGTCGAAGAGGGCGTTCTTCTCGTCCACACGACGCGTGTGGTTATTGAGGTCCGAGTGACCCTGGCACGGAGGGCCGCCCACGAGGACGTCAACGGAGCCCAGTTTCCGCTGCAGTTTCCGCTCCGACTCCGAGGGTACAGCGCCCAGAGGTCGGTCGATCACCGACTGTAACGGCCGGTCGTCGAAGTCTGCCTTCGGGAAGGCCCGCTGGAATACGGCGCCCGCGCCCACGTCGATGTCCATGCCGAGGATCACGTTGGTCCTCAGTCCGAGCGCGCGGCACGCCTCGAAGACGCCGATGCTCATAGCGCCACAGCCTGAAAACAGGTCAACGATCCGACACTCCTCTTCGCCATTTGCCTCGCGTGGTTTCTTGGGCGATCGGAGCCAGGCGTGGTCGTAGGCATCGCTCAGCGGCGATTTCCCGACGTCGCCACCTACTAGCCGGACGGAGCTTTGGGTCTGGCGACCGTCACGATGGCGAACGTGCCTGACGAGGCGGCCACCGGATCGATCGATCGAGTACGACTCGATGGTGGCGTTGACCCGTATGGTGTGGGATCTGGTCACTCCCCTGTCTCCCTGAACCAGAAACCCGAGAGGCTCCTCAAGAGCTCAGCTGTGTCGGACAAGTCGCACTCCCATACGACTAGAACATCGAACCCCAGAGACTCGAGCTGCCGGGTTTTCCGTGCGTCGCGTTCCCTATTCGCCTCGAGCTTTGTCCGCCAGAACTCCGAGTTGCTTTTTGGGATGCGCCCTCGGGAACAAGTGCGATGGTAATGCTAGAAGCAACCATGCACGAATATCGCCTTTCGCCGCCCCTTGTTCGCGATATCCGGAGAGCCGGGAAGGCCCCGCACGTTTACTCGGAAGCGGCCTCCCAGCGAGTGCAGCACGCGGCGGACGGTCCTCTCGTTCTCGGTGCCCGATTGTCTCACCCTACGCATTAGGTCTCATCAAGCAGGTGTAGTCGTCGCCATCAGTGATCTGGTGGTCTCAGGTCGCACCGCGCGGGATGAAGGTAATGCCACGTTAGCGATTGAACGTGGGGGCGAACCTGGGACGGCTCGGGTCCTTGGTAGAGTCTCGCCTTCGGGTATCGTTCGGCCGCGCAGTTGAGCTAGTCTCTAGACCCGGAGATGCGATGTCCGTGTCCCCTGTCTGGTCGAGCCCCATTCGGCGCCCAGGGAAGAAACCGAACCCCGAGGTCCTGGGGACTAGACCGGAATCGCCGGATCTTGGGCCGGGATCTATCTCCTGAGAGCACCGCATTTTTCGGCCGCGCTACCCGATTTATGGATAGGCATTTCTACCGCCTTAAGATCTCGACAGCGGCCGGACCCACAGGAGTCTCCGTCAAGGTCAGCTTCGCGACGACGTAGCCGGCCGGCCGACAATTATGTCGTCTCCACAACACTTTTCAGCAAAAAACCGCGCTGTGCCGGGGCGAGTCTCGCCAGCCGACTGGCGTCCGCTCGCACGTCCGCTAGAATACCTCATAGCCGTCTCCATACCCGACGCCCAGACCCGCTGGTAGACCCGCCGAAGTGAGCTTCGTCCACCTCCACACGCACTCTGAGTACTCTCTCCTCGACGGCGCCAACCGCATCGGCGACCTGGTTAGGAAGGCGAAGGAACTGGAGATGCCCGCCCTGGCCCTCACGGACCACGGCTGCATGTTCGGAGCGTGGCACTTCCACAAGGCCGCGAGCAAAGAGGGGATCCGGCCGATCGTCGGGATGGAGGCCTACGTCGCTCCGGGTGATCGACGCGACCGGTCCCGATCTGGTCCTGGCGAACGAGCGTACTACCACCTGGTCCTGCTGGCTCGCGATCTGGAGGGGTACAAGAACCTGGTGAAGCTCTCCTCCATCGGATATACGGAGGGCTTCTACCACCGGCCTCGCATCGACCGTGAAGTGCTCGCAAAGTACGGCGACGGCCTCATCGTGTCGTCCGCGTGCATGGCGAGCGAGGTCTCGCGCCACCTCATGGCGGACAACTGGGCGGGCGCCAGAGAGACCGCCGCATGGTACGCGGAGCTGTTCGACGGTCGATACTATTTGGAGGTGCAGGCGCACGACTCGGATGGGCAGGACGCGCTCAACCAGAACATCTTCAAGCTCGCCGACGAACTCGGGTTACCGGTAGTGGCCACGAACGACGCGCACTTCCTGCAGCCTCAGGACCACGACGCGCACGACATCCTGCTGTGCATCGGCCTGGGTAAGGATCGCGACGATCCCGCGCGCATGCGCTACGACGAGGGCCTCTACTTCAAGAACGCCGAGGAGATGGCGTCACGTTTCCCGGATCGCCCCGACGTCATCGAGAACACGCTCAAGATCGGTGACGAGGTCGACCTGAAGTTCGAGAAGTCCTACCTCCTACCGGCGTTCCCGCTGCCGGAGGGGCACACGGATGAAAACGACTTCCTCGAGTACTTGGCGCTCCAAGGAGCGAAGGCTCGGTACGGGGAAGTGCTGCCGCCCGAGGTGCAAGAGCGCTTCGACTATGAGATGGGGGTCATCAAGCGCACCGGATACGCCGGTTACTTCTTGATCACGGCCGACTTCGTCCAGTGGGCACGTGACCAGGACATCCCCGTCGGCCCCGGTCGTGGCTCCGCCGCGGGCTCACTAGTGGCATATGCGCTCGGCATCACCAACCTCGACCCTCTCGAGTTCGATCTGCTCTTCGAGCGCTTCCTGAATCCCGAGCGGATCTCGATGCCGGACATCGACATCGACTTCTGCTACGAGCGGCGTAGCGAGGTGATCGAGTACACACGCGAAAAGTACGGCAAGGAGGCGGTCGGACAGATCATCACGTTCGGTACGATGAAGAGCCGCGCCGTCATTCGCGACGTCGGCCGCGCTCTGGGTTTCGAGCCCTCCGAAACCGACCGCATCGCGAAGCTGATCCCGAACCAACCCGGCCAGGCCTTCACGGTCCAGGAAGCGGTCGACGGGCTCAAGGAAGTGAAGGACTTCTACAAGCTCGACGAGCGCCACAAACAGCTCTTCGACTACTCGATCACACTGGAAGGGCTTTCCCGCCACGCATCGGTGCACGCTGCCGGCGTCGTCATCGCCCCAGGACCGATCGACGACTACGTGCCTGTCTCCGTGCAGACTGGGAAGAACGGCGGAAAGGGCGACGACGCGATGGTCGTCACACAGTACGACATGAACTGCCTCGACGAGGTGGGCATGCTCAAGATGGACTTCCTCGGCTTGAGGACGCTCACCGTCATCTACGACGCCGTCGCGATCGTGAAGTCACGGTACGGGAAGCTCACCAATCCGGACACCGACGAAGTCTACGAAAGCATCGACGACCTACCTCTCGACGACCCGGCTGTCTACAGAATGCTGGCACGAGGCGGGAACTCAGGTGTCTTCCAGTTCGAGTCCACTCTCGCGAACGACAAGTTGCGCGCCATGAAGTGCGACCGCTTCGAGGACCTGGTCGCCACCAATGCGCTCATCCGGCCGGGCCCGCTCGACTCGGGCATGACCGACGTCTTCATCGATAGGAAGGTCGGGCGCAAGAACGTTACTTATGCGCACCCGGATCTCGAGAGCGTCCTGGAGTCGACGTACGGCGTCATCGTTTATCAAGAGCAAGTCATGCGCATCGCCTCGGTGCTGGCAGGCTTCTCACTCGGCGAAGCCGACGTGCTCAGAAAGGCCGTCGGAAAAAAGATCGCCTCGCTGATCAAGGAAGAGCTCGGCAAGTTCGTAGAGCGCGCGGTCGCGCGCGGGGTCGACAAGCGTATCGCTGCAGAGCTGTCCGACCAGATCGAGACCTTCGGACGGTACGGATTCAATCGCAGCCATTCCGCGGCCTACTCCCTGATCTCATACCAGACCGCGTGGCTGAAAGCGCATTACCCGGCCGAGTTCATGGCGGCACTGCTCTCGTCGGTACTGGACAACACCGACAGTGTGGTGAAGTACATCGGCGCCTGCCGCGACCTCCCGCGCTACCTGCCGAGGCTCGAGGAATCGGTGGAGGTCCTGCCGCCGGACGTCAACGTGTCGGGATGGAAGTTCACGGTGAGCGAGGGTGGCGAGATCCGCTTCGGGCTCGGTGCGGTGCGAGGCGTCGGACACAACGCGGTGCGCTCCGTGCTCGACGCCCGCCAAAGCGGTCGCTTCACGTCACTGTTCGACTTCCTGGAGCGCATCGACGTCCGGGCGCTGAACAAGCGAGCCTGCGAGGCGTTGATCGCAGCCGGCGCACTAGACGATTTCGGTCACCGGGCGCAGATGCTCACCGGACTCGACGCCGCATACGGCGAAGTCCAAGCCCGTCAGGCAGAGATCGACGCGGGACAAGCATCTCTCTTCGGCGACGCATCCGCCCTCCAGAGCTCCGATCCTCAACTGCCCAGGATCCCCGAGTGGTCCGAGCCCGACCGGCTCGCGCGCGAGAAGGCGGCGCTCGGCTTCTTCATCTCGGGGCACCCGCTCGACCGCTTCCGAGACGTGGTGCGCGCGTTCGAGCCCGTCTCGTCCGCGTCGCTTCAGGACCGGCTCGGGCAGACGGTCGACCTGCCATGCGTAGTCACCTCGGTCAGCAGACGGATTTCCCGACGCGACAACTCGGAGTGGGGAAAGATCATCGTGGAGGACTTCCACGGGACCGCCACGATCCTGGCCTTCCGCGACGTCTGGCTCAACTGCAAGGAGGTGCTCGCGCAGGACGCCGTGGTTCTGATCTCCGGTAAGGTGAGCGGCCGCGAGCGCGACGAAGAAGACCCGCCGATCTTCCTCGACGCCGCTCGGCCTCTGGAAGAGGTCACGGAGGCCGGCGAGCTCGCCGTGCAGATCGAGTTGGAGCTGGGCTCCGACGTAGCGAGCGATGCGTTCGAACGGGCGAAGCAGGTGCTCTCCGAACACCCGGGACCCTCGCCGGTCTGGCTGCTCATTGGCAGCGACAACGGTGAGCGCGCTTCCAAGCTGCGCTCACGCTCGCTACGCGTGAGTCCGGACGGTGAGACGATGGAAGCGCTTCAGAAGCTGTTCGGGCGAGGAAACGTGCGCCTGGTGAGGACCGTGCAACCGAGCCAGGACCCAGGGCCAGGCTGGTAGACCGTTCGCAGCAACGGCCGACCCTTCCAATCGAGCTTCCTCGCTGAGAGACTTGTGCCTCCGCACACCACATAGCGAGTGACGAAGCGATCATGACGAAGGACGAAATTCTCTCCGCCCTGGGTATCGAGAATGTGAACCCCGGCGGTTTCGCGGGCGACTGGGTCGGATCCGGCGACGATCTCGAAGTGTTTACGCCCATCGATGGCTCCCGCCTGGCGACCGTGCAACAGGTCACCGAAGACGAGTACGACGTCATCGTCGACCGCGCGCAGGCGGCCTTCCTCGCGTGGCGCAAGGTGCCGGCTCCGAGGCGCGGAGAGATCGTGCGTCAGCTGGGCAACAAGCTGCGCGAGAACAAGCAGGCGCTCGGCGAACTCGTCACGCTCGAGATGGGCAAGATCAAGGCCGAGGGTCTGGGCGAGGTGCAGGAGATGATCGACATCTGCGACTTCGCCGTGGGTCTCTCCCGTCAGCTCTACGGGCTCACGATGACCAGCGAACGGCCCGACCACCACATGCGTGAGCAGTGGCACCCGCTCGGCGTCGTGGGCGTGGTGAGCGCATTCAACTTCCCGGTGGCAGTATGGAGCTGGAACGCGGCCATCGCTGCGGTGTGCGGCGACTCCACCGTCTGGAAGCCCGCCTCCGGCACGCCGCTCACCGCGATCGCGGTCACCAAGATCGCCGCCGAGGTGTGCGCGGAAAACGACGTCGACCCGGCGATCTTCTCCCTCACCGTGGGCAGGGGTTCGACTGTGGGAGACCGACTCCTACACGACAAGCGCATACCGCTCGTCTCGGCGACCGGTTCGTGCCGGGTGGGTAGGCGCGTTGCCGAGGTGGTCGGAAAGCGCCTCGCACGCACGATTCTCGAGCTCGGCGGCAACAACGCGATTATCGTGACACCGCATGCGAACCTGGATCTGGCACTCCCGGCGATCCTTTTTGGCGCGGTCGGCACGGCGGGTCAACGGTGCACGAGCACGCGCCGAATCATCGTGCACCGCTCCGTTCGTGATGAGCTCGTCAGACGACTCGTCGGCGCATACGGGAGCGTGCGCATCGGCAACCCACTCGACAACGACACGCTGATGGGCCCGGTCGTCAATCAGCAGGCGGTGGACGACCTCCTGGCCGCCCGCCAGAAAGTGCAGGACGAGGGTGGCGAGATCCTCTGCGGTGGCGATGTGCTGGATGGTGACGCGTACCCAGGCGGATTGTTCGTGACCCCCTGCATTGCGGTGGCAGAGAACCACTACCAGATCGTGCAGGACGAGACGTTCGCGCCCATCCTGTACATCATCGAGTACGGTTCCTCGGACGCGACCCCGGCTGAGGCGATCGCGGAAATGGACGAGGCCTTGCAGATCCACAACGGCGTTCCGCAGGGGCTCTCCTCTTCGATCTTCACCGACAACTTCCGCGAGGCCGAGTACTTCCTCTCGCACCGCGGATCGGACTGCGGGATCGCAAACGTGAATATCGGCACGTCGGGAGCCGAGATCGGCGGCGCGTTCGGCGGCGAGAAGGAGACGGGCGGCGGGCGGGAGTCGGGCTCGGACGCTTGGAAGGTCTACATGCGCCGCCAGACCAACACGGTCAACTGGAGCACGGAGTTGCCGCTGGCTCAAGGGGTGTCCTTCGACGTCGGCTGAGCGGGCCGGTGGCCTAACGCCGGGTCCCTAGGAGCCGGGCTCCATCCGCTCGCGCGTCGGCGTGATCCGGTCGATGCGAAACGATGCCAACCGATAGATCACGGCGTCTCCCGCGGCCCTCGCCCAGCGTTCCGACGTGCCACTCCCGATCGTCACCTCGGCGAGCACATTGCCGTTGGCATCGAGCGCTAGTGTCGTGCCGCCGAGTTCCGCCTGCGCGATCGAATCGGCTTCACTCAGCACTCCAGCCGCGATGAGGTCCGCGAGTTCGGCCACGACGCCCGACGCAGTCCTGGAGTTCGTTTCCGCCCCGTCCTCGAAGGTCCACAGGCTGTCGCCGCGCACGAGCACGTACGGATCGCCGTCGCGCTCGATCTCGATGCGCACGACCGCGCTGGTATCGATCCGGACGATGCGCCGGTTCTGCCAATCCGCGAGCGCTCGCTGCACATGCGAGCGCAGATCTCCTTGGGCGACGTAGACTTCGTCCTGCCCGGGCACCCGTACATACGACGTTCCAAAGCGAGGGCCTTGGTCGCCGACCACGAGCGCACGAGTCTCTCCATCGATATCGATTTCGAGCGTCGAGGCCCCGTCGGCGGCGACACCCATGCGGCCGTGGTTGTCCGGGTTGCTCGCGACGAGACCACCCATCTCGAGCCCGTCGACTACCCTCCAAAAGCGGGCGACCGCTCCCGAGTCCGTGCGCAGGCCGTTGACGGTCCAGGCGCCGGCGCCTCCCGCCAGGACCACTTCTCCGGACGGTCCACTCATGCGCACCTCGGTCACGGTGGCCTCCGAGACCCCATTGAAGATCGCGGCAATCTCCCCTGTGGCACTCTGCCCTCCACCACCAGAACCCGACAGGAGCGTCGCGATCGCCCAGACCGCAACGACGACGACGAGCGCACCGACGAGTTGCTTCAGCGTTCGTTCACTCATGCGACGAGATCTCCCCAGCGGGCCTCGGCCCTTCGTCTGCGCCCAGTGATGCGGATCACGCCGAAGAGCACGAAGAGCAGCGGAACCCCGAGCAAATTTCCCCACTTCAAGAATGAGCGAGCCACGTCCGACTGAAAGACCAGGTTGGGAGGCGTTCGATTCTTGGAACGGATACGAATCAGCGCTTCATCCTGAGCGAGCCAATCGATCGCGTTCGCGAGAAAGACCAGGTTGGTCGCATTAGACTGCATGAATTGCCCCTCGGCGAACGTCGCGTCACCGACCACCACGAGGCGACCGGACGTCTCGCCTTCCGTCGGTGTGACCGCCACGGCCACCGTGCGAACCGAAAGCTCCTCCGGCGGGCGACTCCATTCCTGATCAGGCATGATCGGATCCATGGGACCCTGGACAGCGCCCGCCGCCGTGGTGGTCCAGAGCGACGTCACCCGCACGGTATCGCGGACCTCGAGTTCCGTTGCCCACGCGACCGTGAGGGAGTGGAGCCCACTCGTGATCGCGTGGTCGGAACCGGGAATTGTGATCGGCCACAACGGGTAGGGCGCGATCACGCTGAACATGCCCCGCTGTCCCAGGTTCACACGCTCGCTGGACTGAAGATCGATCAGCAGACCTCCCGTAAAGCCGATCCCGTTGTCCTCCAGCAGGGACTCCAGACCGGAGCGAACCGGGATGGCCTGCGCCGACTGTGGGTTCAGTTGTATCGCTTCCAGGAGCAGCAGCGCGGCACCGCCGGCGCCCACGAAGTCTTCAACGCGCTCGATCGCCATGCTGTCCAGTCTTTGCAGCGGCCCCGCTACCACGAGCACCTCTGTGGAGTCCAGGGGAATCGCAGCCGCAGAATCACCCGCGATGTCGATGGAGCGGACGTCGTATCGGTCCGCCAGGCTCTGCCCGAGACCCGGGATTTCCGCTACGGTCTTGGCGCCGAAGCCTCGCACGAACGCGACCGCGGATTTGTCCTGGTTCGTCATGGCGTAGATGGCCGAGGCGATCCGAAACTCCAGGTTATCCGAGCGAACGATGATCGGCATGACTTCCTGTTCGTCCGCATATACGATCGCGAGGCCGTAGTAACCACGCCGGATCTGGAACTCATCCTCCCGCAGAACATTGAACTCCACGGGGAAGATCCCGAACTCGGAGGCCTCGGCCGCCGCGTCCTCGTCCTCGTCCGGATCCACATCGGTCACGACGAGGTTCCCGTTGGAAGCGCGCCGCATGTCGGCGAGCAGGTCTCGCACATCTCGTAGCTGGAGCTGCAGCTCGGCCGGAAGCTCGGCAGACGCGAAGAGCTTGAGTTGCACGAGATCGTCCAACTCGCCGAGCAACTCGCGCGAACCGTCCGCGAGCGTGTACAGGTTGCCCGCCGTCAGGTCGAGGCGTCCACGCACGTGACCTCCGAGCAGGTTCACGACGAGAACCAGCGCGACCACGACCGCCGAGCCCAGCCGGAGACGTTTGAATTCGTCGCGCTCCGGACTCAGCCGCTCCTTGCTCACCGCGCCGATCGCGAGCATCAGGAATAGGCCCGTCGTGGATACGAAATAGAGCACGTCCCGAAGGTCGACCACGCCCCGTGCGACGTTCTCGAAGTGCCCGAGCACCGAGAGGCGAGCGAGAGCACCCGAGATCATCGGCGGCAGTCCGATCTGCACGACCGGCAGGCCGATTAGGAACAGTCCGAAGCTCAGCGCGGCCGCGACGATGAACGCCGTGACCTGATCACGGGTGACGCTGGACGCCCAAATCCCGAGCGCCGCGAATTGTCCCACCAGCAGCCCCGCCCCCAGGTACTGAGCGATGACGATGCCAGTGTCCGCCTCGGAGACGAGCAATACGCCGACCGATGTGGGCACCGTCCCGGCAAGAGCGATCAGTACAAAAGCCCAGTTTCCGAAGAATTTGCCGAGCACGAGCTGCGTCTCGGAGATGGGCTGGGCCAACACCCACTCCAGGGTCTTTCCGCGGCGCTCTTCAGCTACCGCGCGCATCGTCGCGGCGGGCACAAAGACCGCGAAGAGTAACGGCAGCAAGTCGAAGAGAGGGCGCATGGTCGCGATCCCGGACCCATACATCGTTCGGAACGCCAAGAAGAGCGACAGCGCCAGAAAAGCCACGATCAGAACGTAGGCTGTCGGCTGGTCGAAATAGCTGCGTAGCTCCCTGCGCGTGACGGTCCAGATTCCCCGCATCATGCGTCCACCTCGCTCGCCATGGTCCCGTCGCCTCCGGTCCCGTTCGGAGTGCGTTCCTCGCCGGCACCCACGTCAGGGGCGGGCTCGGCCCGCACGGTCAGGTTCCGGAAGACTTGCTCCAGGCTCGCGCGTTCACGATGGAGCTCCCACAACGTCCACTCACGGTCCTTGGCGAGTCCGAAGATGATCGGCCTCAGGTCCTCGTCGCCGGAGGCGTCGAGCACCACCCTGACCCGGCCGTCCACCTCAGCCGAGGAGTGCTCCGAGACGCCTGGGAGTCTGGCGAGCGTGTCGGCGACTTCCGGACCCGCCGCTTCCACCACGTACCGCGGTGCTCCGGCGAGGCTGGCAAGCAATTCATCCACACTCCCATCGGCGGCGAGTCGGCCCTCATTGAGAATCACGAGCCGTGAGCAGGTCGCCTCCACTTCTTGCATCACGTGCGTGCTCAAGAGTACGGTGCGCTCTCGACCGAGGCTCCCGACCAAGCGACGGATCTCGACGCGCTGGTTCGGGTCCAGCCCTTCGGTCGGCTCATCGAGAACCAGCACCTCGGGGCGATGCAGGATGGCTCCGGCGAGGCCGACGCGCTGTCGATACCCTTTCGAGCACTGGCCGATGGGGCGGTAGAAGACCTCGCCCAGGCCCGTCTCGTCCACCGCGTCCGCGATCCCCCCGCGCGCCTCATCCGGGGAAAGGCCCCTCAGCTCCGCGACGTGCTCCAGGTACTCGGCGACGAGCATCTCGTCGTAGAGCGGATTCGCCTCGGGCAGATACCCGACGCGCTGCTTCGCCCCAGTGAGATCGTCGGTGATCGCCGATCCATCGAAAAGCACAGCGCCCTCGTCCGGCTGCAGTGTGCCGGTGATCATGCGCATCGTGGTAGTCTTGCCGGCTCCATTCGGGCCCAGGAATCCGACGACCTCCCCCTTGTCGACGGTGAAGCTCAGGTCGTCGACCGCGGTCACCGCGCCGTACCTTTTTGTAACGCCTTCAACTGAGATCATCTACACTCCAAAGCAGCGAACCAGGTCGGTCGTGCGTCACGAGAATCGTCGCGTCCGTCGCGACGAAGCGCTCGATAGTACCCGCGCTTCCTAGGGTTGTCCACCCAGCTTTCGACGCGATGCTCGAGCGCTTCGTTGCCCCTCCTGGAAGTCCGGATCTCATCCTGCTCTGCCGGCGCGGTCTCCGCGAACCTCCCCGCCATCTCAGGGCCCGCCCCATCGTCTTCGTGCTTGAAAAAACGAAGGCGCGTTCCCACCCCTGGGCCTTCACGGTCTCGGCCCATCGCTGGAGGTCGTTGTCGTCGTACGTAGGCCTGCGCGGGCGGAGATATCCCCAAGGGGCCGTGTGGACAATCGGCTGGTCGCCGCCCGCCTCTTCCCTATCTGGACAGACGAACGCCATGCCGCGGTCGCGCAGCATCTCGTACACCTGGGCGTCATTCCAACTCTCGTGGCGAAACTCCCAGGCGGCTGGTACGCCGTCCGGCAACACCTTCAGGAATCCCGCAATGCGCTCCAGGTCCTTTCTTGAAGTTCGGGAAAAGTTGGAAGAGCAGGACGCCGAGGTGGTCCCCGAGAGAGTCGAGCGTCGACAACAAGTACTCGGTCGGTTCCTGCGCCCCGGCCTTGAGACGCGTGAAGTGCGTGATCTTTCGTGACGCCTTGATCGAGAATCGGAATCCGTCGGGCACCTGGTCCGCCCACGATTCGAGCACCGATGCATTGGGCAGTCGATAGAACGTGTTGTTGATCTCGACGGCGCCCAGCCGCTCCCCGTAGTAGGAGAACATTGCCTTGTTGGGCAGGTCCTCGGGGTAGAAGCTCCCCTTCCACTCCTTATAGCTGTAGCCACTCGTCCCGACGTGTAGCTCCACATCCACCGCCAATGGTTGACCGTCACGATGCACGGCCCCCCGGGGCGCGAGGCAAGGGAAAGCCCGCCAGCGGGTGGCGTTCGCCGGCTCGCCCCCCGAAACTTGGATCGTGTACCGCCCGTAGTGGTAGAGACCCGGTGAGCGAGCCCAGTTTCCCTTCACAGGACGGTCTTCCATGGGCCCAGAGCTCTGGGTCGGCGTTGCGGCGGTCTTGGTGGCGGGCGGAGCGATCGGCTCTGCCGGCACGCTTTTGACGCAATGGATACTGCGCAAGGTGGACCTGGCGCCGGGACCGGGCCAACTCGGAACACCAGAGTACCGGGCCATGTGCAAGCAGGTCACCGAACTGGGCCGTCAGATGCGCAATGTGGACGCCCGTCTAGACTTCACCGAGCAACTGCTCGGGGGAGCGCTGAAGCTCGAGCCGCCGCCGGATCGGCTGGAGCCGCTCGAGCCCGACCTGGACATCGACCTGGATCAGGGTCGAGAAACCGAGGCCCCTCCGCTCGATACCAACCGCGCGTAGGTCACGGGCCTCGCCTTGGGGCGCGGCATTAGGCGCCGCCGAATACCCCTCCACCGCGCACGAGCGACCGACCCGGCATCTCTCCTGTAGCGGAGCCGTCCCGGACCGCGAAGACCCCGTTCACCAGCACGTGCACGGTGCCCTCGGAGTACTGATGAGGGTCCTCGTAGGTCGCCATGTCCCGCACGCGGCTCATGTCCAGCACGGCGATATCGGCCGCCATGCCCTCGCGCAAATAGCCGCGGTCGGTCCAGCCGAGGAAGTCGGCACCCAGTCCGGTCATCGAGCGTACGGCGTAGGGTAGCGTAATCAGCTGCTCGTCGAGCACCAGATCCTTCAGCTTCTTGCTGAACGAGCCAAACGCCCTCGGGTGAGTAATCGGTCGCGTCGGACCCGGGTCCCTCCCGTCGGTGCACGTCATCATCCAATCGAGACCAGCGAGGTAGCGCGTGTTCTCTGCGTCGTAGAGGCCGAGGTTCATGACGGAAGCGTTCCCGACACGAAGGATCCGCCGGGACGCCTCTGGCGCACTGATGCCCCACTCCAGGGCCACCTCCGCGAGCGTCTTCCCATTCAGGTCGGGCCTCTCGTCCACCAGGAGGATGTGATCGGCCCCACCCCGGATCGCGAGCATCTCTCTAGTCTGTCGATCAATGATCGCGAGCGTATCCGCGTCGTCGAAGCGCCGGATCATCGCCCTGTCACCTCCAGCGACCACCCAACTCGGGATGGTATACGAACGCAGATTGGACTGAGTCGCCGTGTACGAGTGGTGGGCTCCGGCGACTTCCACCCCACGAGCCCGGGCTTCTTCGATGAGCGCAGCGCCTTCGGGGGCTCGGCCGTAGTTGTGGGCACCTTGGGCGTTGAAGTGGCTGAAAATCACCTTGGTACCGGCTTCCTCCCCGATGCGAATCCCCTCGGCAATCGAGTTCAGATAACCAAACTGCGGGTAGGACGCGCCCAAGTCTCGGTCGTGCGTGTCGTAGATGGCCCCCTCGTACTCGGCAGCAATGCGGTTGAGCTCGATGACCTCTTCGGTTTCCGCGTAGTTGCCGGGCAGGTAGAAGAGCCCTGACGACAGTCCGTAGGCCCCTTCTTCCATGCCCTTTCGAACATAGGTCCGCATTCGGTCCAGTTCGTCGGGAGTGGGCGCCCGGTCCTCCATCCCGATGACGGCGCGACGCGCCGCGTTGTGTCCCACGAAGAGCAGCGCGTTCACGCCGATGCCGTCGCGCGTCCAGCGTTGGAGTCGCTCCGCCACCTCGCCACCCCCACCGCCGTCGACGCCCAGTACGACGGAGGTGATGCCCTGATAGAGGAACGCACGCGCGTCCCGCCCGTGATCCGCGTCCAATTCGGCATGGGAGTGCATGTCGATGAAACCGGGGGTCACCGTCAACTCGCGTACGTCCACGGTATCCGCGGCGGTGACCGACGCCGCAGCGGCATCACCGACGAACACAATCCGTCCCGCTGACACCGCAACGTCCGCAGTGACCGCGCCAGTGCCAGAGCCGTCGAGTACCGACCCGCCGAGTAACAACACGTCCGCGACGGGGCGACCTTCGGAACATGCTCCGACGGAGAGCGTGAGCAAAACGACAGAAAAGAGGCGCAGCGCTTTCATCGGAGAGCCTTCTTGCGACGTGTGGGAGGTCTTGATCTTAGACGCAACCGCCCCGGCCCGCTATGCACCGGACCGAGGCCGGGAACGGCGTCGAAACCGAACTACGCTAGCGCTTCTTACGCGCCTTTTTCGGCTTCCGACCTTGATTGGGATGATCGAGGAACTTCCACGTCTCGCCCCGACGAAGCATGTAAATGGTGCTGGGCGATACGCCCAGCTTCCGGGCCCAATCGGCTCCGGACTTGCGCCACCTGTCGGCCCTCTCGTCCCAGTCGTTCAGGACCCTCGTGGCCTGCTTCTCGGTCAACTCGGCGTGCGGGGAGTTGGCGCCCCGAAGCCACACGTTGGACCCATACCAGCGATCCACTTTCTGGATTGGACCACCAACTTTGCGTCCCGTGTGCCCCAGACAATAGTGGCGCACCTGATCGACGGAGAACGGCGGATGCATCCGCGAAATCTCCGCGTACAGGAATCCCTCCTCGGCCAGATCCCTCCACACTCTCACGAGGGGAGCGTCGGGCTTGGCCATACGTCAAACTCCTACCAAGGGTGGGGTGATTCTTGTCGCCCATGTCCCCGGACGATGTAGGAAGTTCCCCACCAATCACTCCTCACGCAACTTTCCCAATTGCGCACAGGCTCCTGCATGGCATAACCCGCTGCTGTGCTTCGCCTTACGGCATCCTCAGCAATTTAGTCGCTGCCACCGTCACCGCCCACAGGAATGATGTCGATGTGCCGCACGTCTCGAATCGGCGTGTAACCGATCTTCTCGTAAATGGCGTTCGACGTGGGGTTCGCCAGGTCCGTATACAGCACGCAGAAACCGAACCCCGAGTCGAGCATGTGTTGGCTCACCTCCGCGACGAGGGCCGACGCGTACCCACGCCCCCGGAGTTCGGGCGGGGTGTACACGTATCCGACTCGGCATCCGTTGGGGGTGGCGCCCTGGGCGACCGCCATCGACGTCGGCGTCTGGTCCTGCCAAACGCGGAGGTCTCGCCGCTCGATCATCCGGCTAACCTGCTTCGCTCCGAGAAGGAATGCCTGCCCCGCATCTCGCGCGAAACCACTACCCCACTCCGTGAGCAAGTCGAGGTCGTCCTGGGTCGCATCTCTCATTGCGCCGGTGACACTGCGGGCGGGCACGACTTCGTCGAGTCGGTAGATCCTTTGAAGCATGCCGGTCCTGCACGCTCCACCCTGGAGAGCAACCCAGGCCGATGCGACGGCTTGGGCGGAATCGGCTGGGCCTAGTACCGCGGGAATCTCGTCGTACAGGTCGGCGACCGGCTCGACGATGCTCGATGCAGCTTCCGACGGCAGGGATGTGACCAGCAGCTTGTGCGGGGGGGTCCGGATCACGCAGCCCAGGACCTTCCCATCACCTTCCACGGTGCCGAAGAGGGACTCGGTGTCTTCTGAAGCGCGGTCGGCACGGGCGTACGCCAGGCTCAGGTGGAGATTGTGCTCGTCCTCCCGTTCCAACAACCACGGCTCCGCCCGCTCGAGAAAGGCTCCCGGGCTCGCATGCCGGACCAGCTCGTACGCCACGCCCCTCATCCCCCGGGGAACTCCGCGTGCTCCGCGGCGAGCGCGGACGCCATGACGCCGAGCGCAGTGATCACGTGCTCGCGCCCCACGTCGCGATGGGTGACCGCACGCATCCCGTGCGCCCCGTTGGGGAGCATGTGCACGCCGAGTTCGTGGCAGCGGATGGCAAAAACCCCTGCCTCCATCGCCGTCACCACGAATCGCACGATATTCGACTGCACCGAATCCCGGTCGATGCTCAGTCCGGCGATCCCGGCGATGCCTTCCGCGAGCAGTCGCGCGTGTTCGACGTCCTGGGTCAAGTCGCGCCGATGGTGGTCGAGCGCGTGCAGCGCGCCCGCGGCGATGATGCCGGCCTGCCGAAAACCGCCGCCGAATTGCTGCTTGAAGCGCCTGGCGCGCGTGATCGACTTGATCGGGCCCGCGAGCGCGGATCCCACGGGCGCGCCTAGCGCCTTGCTGAAGCAGACGTTCACAGTGTCGAACGGCGCCGCATAGTCCCGTTCGGAGACGCCCGACGCTGCGGCAGCGTGCCAAAGACGGGCTCCGTCGAGATGCCTCTTGAGTCCGTGACTCGCGGCGGCGTCGCACACCGCCTCCAACTCTTCGAGCGGCCATACGGCGCCGCCCCCTCCGTTGTGCGTGTTCTCGACACACAGTAAGGCCGGATGCGGACCCAACGTGGACGGATTGAAGGGATGGTCCGGCTCCAACGCGGCATCTACGTCCGCGACGGAGAAGATCCCCGCGGCGCCCGGCAAAGGACTCATCGTCACTCCGCTGAGTGCCGCCGCGGCGCCCCCCTCGGCCCGGATGATGTGCGCGGCGCCGTCGATGAGCACGAGATCGCCGGGTTCGGTGTGCGTGCGAATCGCGATCTGGTTCGACATGCTCCCGGTCGGCACGAAGACCGCGTCCTCCTTCCCCAACAACTCGGCGGTGCGCGCCTCCAACGCCTTCACCGTCGGGTCGTCTCCGTACACGTCGTCCCCGACCTCGGCTGCCGCCATCGCGGCGCGCATCGCCTCGGTCGGCTTCGTGACGGTGTCGCTTCTCAGGTCGATCATGTCCGGCTCTCTCAGGGGTCGAGGCGTCACAGGACGCCCAGTGTCGCGGTGCCTAGCATCCCAAGACGCCTCACTGGCCGCAAGGCCGTGGCACCGGGCGCCGCACTCTACGTCCCACTCCTCGTCGCCGCCTTCGTTGTGCAGGGCTCCCGCGCCTTGACTCGGCTCGGTCTCCAATGCACATGGAGGTCGGACACCCCAACCTGGAGCCCGCTGTGTCCCGAGAAGTCTCACGCACATTTGCCCGGCCCGCCCTTTCGCTCATCCTCCTGCCGCTGGCGCTTGCGGTCTGCGGAGGGGACTCTGCGGATACGGAGCCGAGGCAGTCCGTCAACCCGCTCCTCCGGCCCGCCCGCTTCACCGAGACCGCGCCGGCCACGTTTCGGGCACGCATCGAAACGAGTGCCGGTGAATGGGTCATCGAGCTCCACCGCGAGTGGGCTCCCGCAGGGGTAGATCGCTTCTACAACCTGGCCAAGAACGGCTTCTACGATGACACGCGCGTATACCGGGTCCTTGACGGATTCATGGCACAATTCGGCCTCAACGGCGACCCGTACGTCAATCAGGCATGGAAGACCCAGTTCATCGCCGACGATCCCGTAGCGCAGACCAACAGCCGCGGCCGGGTCACATACGCCAAGGGGGGCCTGCACACGCGCACTGTGGAGATCTTCGTCAACTACCGGGACAACCCAGGACTCGACGCGGACGGCTTCTCGCCTATCGGCGAGGTCATCGAGGGAATGGATGTAGTGGATGCCTTTTACGCCGAGTATGGGGACGGGCCCCCTCGGGGGGAGGGCCCCTACCCGGCGATGGCGCAGGCGCGGGGCAACGAATACCTCGACGAGGAATTCCCAGAGCTGACCAGAATCATCCGTGTGACGGTGGAGGAGGGGGGGGGTGACCTGATGCGAAATGGAGGCTTCACATGACCGGATCGGCACGAACTTCTTCCGCGAAGGACAAGACCCTTTTCACACCTGGTCCGCTGACGACCAGTCGAACCGTCAAGCAGGCGATGGCGCGAGATCTGGGATCACGCGACATCACCTTCATCCAAGCGGTTCGCCACATTCGCTCGATGCTTCTCGCCGTCGCGGGCGTGTCGAGGGAAACGGGGTACGAAGCGGTACTCATGCAGGGCAGCGGAACGTTCGGGCTCGAGTCGGTCATCGGATCGACCGTCCCGCCGGACGGCAAACTGTTGGTGATCATCAACGGCGCCTATGGCGATCGAATCGCAGGGATCACCCGAGTGCTCAACATAGACACGACGACCCTCGAGTATCCGACGAACGGACTACCGGCGGCGGCAGATGTAGACCGGATGCTGGCTGAAGACCCCGCGATCACCAATGTCGCCGTCGTTCACTGCGAGACGACCACCGGCATCATCAATCCCATTGAGGAAATCGGTCGAGCGGTAAGGCGACACGAGAAATCATACTTCGTCGACTCCATGAGCGCCTTCGGTGCTGTGTCGTTCGACATGGAGAAGTGCGGTATCGATTTCATGGTTTCGTCCGCCAACAAGTGCATTGAAGGCGTGCCAGGATTTTCGTTCGCGATCTGCCGTCGCGAATCCCTCCAGGCCACCGAAGGCTGGGCCCGTTCGTTAAGCCTCGACCTGCTGGCGCAATGGCAGGGCTTGGAAGCGAACGGACAGTTTCGTTTCACCCCGCCCACCCATTCAATCCTGGCGTTCGAGCAGGCGCTCAACGAGTTGGAGACCGAAGGCGGCGTCGAAGGCCGAGCCGTTCGGTACCGCAACAATTACGAAGTGCTCGTCGCCGGGATGCGTGAAATGGGGTTCGTCGAGTATCTGGCGCCCGACTTACAAGGCACGATTATCACCGCATTTCACTACCCGCGTCACCCGCGGTTCCGGTTCGACGCATTCTACACGCGCCTGAACGACAAGGGTTTCGTAATCTACCCTGGCAAGGTGTCGAGTAGTGATTGCTTCCGCATCGGTACCATCGGGCGTCTCTTCGAGAGCGACATTCGGGCTCTGCTCATGGCGATTCGGGCGACGGTCGATGAGATGGGGATCACGCTTTCGGGCGACTGACGAGAGATCGCCAGCGGCGTCAACCGGAGAGGAAGTTCCGAAACGCGATCTTGTTTTCGATCGGTGAGGTTGTCGGTCGGCCCAAGTCAGCCCGTGCGCCCTTTCGAACCATGATCTCCAGTATGGCCGGCCCGCGCGCGGCGCGAAGCTGTGCTACCGTCTCGGCCAACTCCTCGCGCCGCTCGACGCGCCACGCTTCGGTGTAACCGCACGCCAGGACAATTTCCGTGAACGAGACCTGAAGACCGGCGGAGGCCATTCCACCAACGGAATCGTGAACTCCGTTGTTCAAGATGACGTGCTTGAAGTTCGCCACGCCGGCCGCGCCGACGATCGCCGCGCTACCCATGTGCATCAGCATCGCCCCGTCGCCGTCCAGGCAAAACACCTGTCGATCCGGCCGGGACAGGGCGATCCCCATCGCGATCTGTGAAGCGTGGCCCATGGAGCCGACGGTCAAGAAATCTCGCTGGTGGCCCTGGCCGGCACGAGCGCGGTACTCGTAGAGCTCACGCGATATCTTTCCCGTCGTGGAAACGATCGCATCTGTCTCGCTCAAAGACGCCACGACCGCCTCGATGGCCTGCTCGCGACTCATCTCGAAGTCGCCCGCCACCTGTTCGCTGGGCTCGTAGGGCTCGAACGTATCCTTCCGGACCATTAGGGCGACCGGTCGGCTCTCAGCCGCCGCGATAGCCAGTAACTCATCCACGCATGGCCGCGCCGCCGCCGGCTCCGGTGGCAGGACGCGGTAGGGAATGTCCATCGCGTCCAGCAAGCTGGCGGTTACCTTGCCCTGCTTCACGTGCTGCGGTTCGTCTCTCAGGCCGGGCTCGCCCCGCCAGCCGATCAGCAGGAGCATTGGAATGCCGTAGACGTTGCGGTCGGCCAGTGAAAGCAGCGGATTGATCGTGTTTCCCTGACCGGAGTTCTGCAAGTACACGAGCGGCAGCTTGCCGGTCGCCAGATGATATCCGCACGCAAGCGCCACGGCCCCGCCTTCGTTGGCCGCCACTACATGCTTGTCACCAGCATGGTCGCTCAGGTAGAAGCAAACCGGCTTGAGCAGAGAATCCGGCACGCCCGCGTAGAAATCCACGCCGAAGCCCTCGAGCCACCCGACGAAGTCCTGACAGCGAAGCATGCTTACGATCGTTCTGGAATCAGACTGATGATGTCCTTGATGGGCATGCAGAGCTCCCCGGCCTCGGCGGCACGGCCGTGGCGGAGGATGCTCTGCGCGGCCTCGACCATGGCTGGGTACGCGCTCCGCAGGAGCTGATTGGCGTAGATCACGATGCCAACGCCGGCCTCCGCCAGTTCGTCCTCGGTCGTGTGGGAATACGTCGTCGGCACCACCACCAGCGGCACGCGCTCGTCGAAGGCTGCGTATTCCTTGCAGAACGCCAGTATCTCGTCGGGGATCGACTCCTTGCTGTGGATCATGATGCCATCCGCACCGGCCGTGATGTATGCCTGGGCGCGGGCCAACGCATCGTCCATACCGGCCTTGAGAATCAGGCTCTCGATGCGGGCGATGATCATGAAGTCGTCGGTCACCTGTGCATGCTTGCCGAGGGAGATCTTGTGGCTGAAGTCCTCAATGTCATCCTGTATCTGCTCAACCGCGGTGCCGAACAGCGAGTTCTTCTTGAGCCCCTTCTTGTCTTCGATGATCACGGCCGAGACACCGAGACGCTCCAGCGTGCGGACCATGAACACGAAATGCTCCGCGAGCCCACCGGTATCGCCGTCATAGATGATGGGCTTAGTCGTCGTCTCAAGAATGTCACCGACGGTGTTCATGCGCGACGTCATGTCGACGTACTCGATGTCGGGCTTGGCCTTGACCGCCGAATCGGTGAGGCTGCTCATCCAGATGCCATCGAACTCCCTGACGCCGCTGCCGCATTCGACGCGAACCGTCTCGGCGATCAGCCCCGTCAGGCCGCTATGGGATTCGATAATCCGAATCAGTGGCTTGGCCTCCAGGAGACGCTTCAGCATGCCTAAGCGCATCTGCGGCGTGGTTCCCACCTCCCGAACGGCGCGGCTGAGGGTAGCCGACGTGATGCCCGGCAAGTGGCGCGGCTCGACGAGTTCTCCGCCCCATTGCTCGAGCGCGTCGACGACGCGCTGGCGGGTTTCCCGCAATACTCCCGTGTTCCAGTCGTCGCGGTGGAGCACGTAGTTGGGCCTGATCTTCAGAAGGTTGGGCACGTAGTCCAGGGTCTCCTGCGCGACCACTTCTTTGACGCCCACCATGTTCTCCAGGACGATCTTACGCTGTTCGAACGGCATGTAGGGAAGCCGCTGGTAGCCGGCTACGGCGCTGTCGGTCAGCAAGCCGACGGTCACCTCACCCAAGGTCCTGGCTTCCTGGATGATTGCGACGTGATTTGGAGTGAGCAGATCAGCGCTCATCGCTATATAGACTGTCTTCATAGGACCTCTCGGTGGGCGGACGATCTTAAAGCTAGCGTGAATCACCGATGCGTCGTCTCAGCCGGCGCGCCAGACTGAGCGCACCCTCGTCGATCATGCGTAACTGTCGTCGGTGGTGGCGCACCCCGGTGTGAGCTGGGCAGTCGTGCCCTCCAGCCAGCACGACCACAGCTCCTTCGAGCCGTCGAAGTAGAGATAGAGCCTCTGGTTCTCCTGCTCGATGTGAAGACCCTCTTCGAACGACAGCCCCAGAAGGTGCTTTAGGATCATCTTGTTCACGTTCCTGTGACCCACGATCAAATGAGTTCCCGGACGCTTCAAGAGCTCGGCCTGGTCGACGAAGAAGCGGCCCACGCGGGCGGCAACATCGTGCAGGTTCTCGCCGTCAGGCACGCGGTAATGAATCTCGTCTTTGCTGAAACTTCGGTAGTACTCAGTCAGCTCGGCCGTCGACTGCCGGTCCTTCGATTCGCCCTCGAGAACCCCCAGCGCGGTCTCCATGAGTAGGTCACTGGAGATAACCGCCGGTCGGGCGACGTTGGTCTCGGCCAGGGGACGCGCCGTTTCCTGGCATCGGCGCAGAGTGCTTGCATAGATCTGAACTAGGGGCACACGCCTCAGAAAGCGCGCCGCCGCCATGGCCTGGTCGCGGCCGCGGTTGTTGAGCAGAACGTCCTTTTGGCCCTGCAGTCGCCCCTCGGCGTTCCATGCGGTTTCCCCGTGCCGGGCGACGATCAAGCACCTCGGGCCGCGATCGCGAATGAATTCCGCGAGAGCTGTCTCGTCGGCCACCTCTCGAAGCGTGGCACTCATGATTCGGGACCGTCTCCGGCTCCGAAATGCCGGTAGATCGTACCGATGCGTACCAGGAAATTGATGTACGTCGCAGCGGCCAGTGCCCAAAGCAGCCAGAGCAGAAATGAGCCATTCCCGGTGAGCTCGCTCACGACCAGTCCCCCCGACAACATCAACAGACGGCCGTCGCTTCCTGCGGAGAAGAGGTAGAACCACCGCTCGAGCCGACGCTTGGGATACCCCATCTGCCAGGCCGAGCGAAATTTCTCGGAGCTGTTCGTCAGCAGGAAGACGCCTCCGAGGAGCGCGAATCCCGCGGCGAGCGCACTCAGAGGATCCACTCGATCGCTAAGGGAGAGCGCGATCGCGCCCACCAGGAGCAGTTCGGTGGCGCGATCGGTCAGAGTATCCAGGAAGTCGCCGATCCTGGAGGAGCGGCCCTGAATTCGGGCGATCTCTCCATCCACGCACGAGAACACGCCGAAGAGCTGAATCAGGACCACGCCCCACAACCAGTAATCCAGCAGCACCAAGATGGCGGCCGCCACGCCGAGGATCACGTCGAGGCCGGTGGCCGTGTTGGGTCCGATGCGGCGGGCGAGCCGAACCGACAACCAAACGGAAACACGTCTCTGCACGTAGTAGCAGAAGGCGCCGTCCGACTCGGGCTTGGCGAGCGTCGGGTACCTCCACCGATCAGCGTTATTCGGCATCATCTCGCGACATCACCGGAGGTGGGCACGCCATCGGACCTGAGGTGGTCCAGCCCGGTCGGCACCTCGAACTCGTCGCGCCACTCCCGATCCGAGTCCGTTTCCTGAACGACCGGGTAGATCTCGCCGCGTGCGCGCGTGAGATGGGCCTCATCGTCGATCTCGCACCACACCAGATCTTCGACGACAGGGCACGATATGGGGACGCCGCGCGCCGCTCCCACGATGCAATCGGCCTCGTAGTCTACGTGGAGGGTCGCACTGAAACTTCGCTCAGCCACTTCCAGCATCGCGGAGAACAGCGAAGGGGAAATCTTGCAGATGCCGACCATCTCGCCCCGTACCTCGGCTCCCAGGCTTTCCCGGTTCTTGGAGATCGCGACCAAGCGGCCGTTTCGCGTCTCGACGAAGCACTCGTCGCTCGTATTGGATAAGCCGGCCAGCAATACGACGTTCTCGCTGGGACTCTCCAGGCAGGTCATGAGGGCGCGCAGCTCATAGACGAGATCCGATTCCAGCAGGAGGAATGCCGCGTCAGCGCAGTGACGGGCACAGTACAGCGAATACATGCTGCCCGAATCCGCGAAGTGCGGGTTGTGAACCAAGAGAACCGTTTGCTGGTACCGGTCCCGCAACGGCTCATACTGTTCCGCATGGTGTCCCGTCACGATCACGATGCGTTCGATACCCACGGCCAACAGCCGTAGAATGGATTCCTCGACGATCGATTTGTCGCCTAGGCGCAGGCACCCCTTGGGCGTCAGCTTGCCGCGATCCTGCAGGCGGAGTCCCATGCCGGCGGCGAGAATGATCGCCATTCGAATCGCCCCGCCGGAGGCCCCGATCGGTTCTTGATCGTCGTCTGAATCCTGACTATTGGGCATGCGGTCTCTCAGTAAGCGCCCTCGGTTCCCGTACGCGTCCACGCTGCATCTCAGCCGGAGCCTGGACGGCTACCGGCTCATTCCTCCGACGGCACTCTTCCGGTGGGTGGCACGCGGTTCCACAACGGCAGGAGGAGCAAGCCGCCGACCATAGCTGTGGCGGAGAATCTACAAAATAGCATGACGGTGGTGTCGGTGTCTGGGAACCAGGCCATGAGATAGCCTGGCAAAGCGACGCCCAGAATCTGTCCGAAGGAGCCCCGCCCATTGATGAAGCCGGCCGCGCTTTCCCCCCTTCTTGGTGCCGAAATCGACGGCGGCCGTCGCACTCACCATCGAGTCCGGTCCGTACAGGAAAAAGCCGATCAAGAAGAATGCGCTCAACATCCCCCACCCGCTGCCGGAGCTCGTCAGAGGTCCGAAGAGGAGAAGCACGATCGACAGGAGGAGAAGGCTGATCACGCAGGGAGGAAACCAACGCGCTTGGAAGAGCTTGTCGGATACGAAGCCGATGGCGATCGGCGCTACCAGGCCGGCTACCTCGAACGCCACGGGCATCGTGGCGGCGAGCGCGAAGCTGCCGGAGGCGAGGCGCTGGCTCGCTTCTCGTCCTCGTGTACGGCGTGGCAATCGACTACGGCCAAAGGCTCGCACGAGGAGGAAAGCCCCATGCCCACCGCGATCGCGCTCGATACGAGCAGCCCTCCCACCACCACTCGCCGGGAGCCGAATCGGTCGGCGGACATACCCCACAAGAACTAGCCCAACCCGTACGCGACGCTGTAGGCGATGTCGACGTTGCTCGCCAGGAGCGGCGAGAGCCCAACAGCCGGATCCTCGAGCAGGCCGAGCTTGGCAACCGAGAAGCCCTTACGCGTGAGGTAGAATGCGGCGTATGCCAGCCAGGTGGCACCGAAGATCCGCCACCGCCAGCGCTCATAGACCGGGTCGGTCCTCGTCTTGGCTATGGTCTCACCCGCAGCTCGAGTTTTCGATGGCGACGTTCAAGAATTGTCGCCTCGGTACCAAGTGGACGAAGACTACGATAGACCATGCCGTGACGGTCGGAGCCAGGTCGCATCAAAGGCGCGCGAGTACGGTTTCGACGAGAGATCGATCGGAGGCGGGGCATGGAACGCGGGAGCCTGTGAACGGTAGATGACGGCAACGCGTCCATCTCGCCCAATCGGAATCAACGATGAGTAGGTCAAAGACCCACAAGTTCAAGGCCGAAGTTCAGCAGCTGCTGGATATCCTCGTGTACTCGCTCTATACCGACAAGAAAGTCTTCGTGCGCGAGTTGGTTTCGAACGCCGCCGACGCCCTCGAGAAAGTACGCTTCCAGCAAGCCTCCGGAGCCGAGGTTCACGATCCGGACGTCGAGCTCGCGATCTCCATCACCACCGACGAGGAGGCGCGCACCATCACTATCGCCGACACGGGCATCGGCATGTCGCGGGAGGAGCTCGTCGACAACCTCGGTATGATTGCGCACTCGGGCTCGAAGGCGTTCCTACAGCAACTCGCCGAGGCCAAAGAGGAAGAGAAAGACCAGAAAGCGCGCACAAACCTCATTGGCCAATTCGGCGTCGGATTCTACTCCGCGTTCATGGTGGGTGAGAAGGTCACAGTAGAAACCAGATCATCCGATCCGGCCGGCTCCAGCTGGCGCTGGACCTCGACTGGCGACGGGACCTACAAGACCAAGGCGATCGAGGACGACTTGCCGCGTGGAACCAGCATCGTCGTCTCGCTGACCGAGCAACAAAAGGAGTTCGCGCAGCAAACGACGATCGCGACGATCATCAAGCGCTATTCGAATTTCGTCCCCTTCCCGATCACCCTCAACGGCGAGCGGATGAACGCGGTTGAAGCGATCTGGGCGCGCGTTCCTCGTGGGATCAAGGCCACCGAATACGAGGAATTCTACAAATTGATCGGCCACGATTTCGAGGCACCGATGTATCGCCTGCATTTCAGCGCCGACGCCCCGCTGGCGATCCGCGCGCTGCTATTCGTGCCGAAGAAGAATTTCGAAATGCCCGGCGGGCCGGGCGGCGAGATCCAGGTGCACCTCTACTCTCGCAAGATTCTCATCGACTCGGAACCCAAGGAATTGCTGCCCGCGTGGATGCGCTTCGTCAAAGGCGTGGTCGACAGCGAGGACCTGCCATTGAGTCTTTCCCGCGAATCGATGCAGAATTCGGCTCTGATGGCGAAGCTGAACACCGTGATATCCAAGCGCTTCATCAAGATGCTGCTCGAAAAGGCCAAGAAGGACCCCGAGCAATACGGCGAGTTCTTCGAGGTCTTCGGCCGTTTCATCAAGGAGGGAGTGGCCTCCGATTTCGCGCACAAGGAATCACTAGGCCGACTGCTGCGTTTTGAATCGAGCACGAGCGAAGCAGGCAAGACCATCTCACTCGAGGACTACGTGTCCCGGCTGCCCGAGGAACAAAGAGACATCTACTACATCAGTGCGCCGAATCGCGAAGCCGCCGAAGGAAGTCCCTACTACGAGGCGTTCAAGGTGAAATCGCAGGAGGTCCTGTTCTTCTATGACCCCTGGGATGAGTTCGTCGCCGACCACCTGATGGAATTCGACGGCAGAAGAATCGTCGCCGCCGAAAAGGCAGAGATCGAAGTCGACGCGCCGGCGGAGGAAGCCGTTGACCGGCTCAGCGAAAGAGAAGGCGAGAAACTCACCACCTGGATCAAGGAGACTCTCGGCGAGAGCGTCAACGAAGTCCGCATTTCCAAGCGCTTGGTGGACAGCCCCGCGGTTATCGTCGACGGCGACAAGTTCATGACCGCCTCCATGCGCCGCATGATGAAATCCGTGAATCCGGACGGCGGCGGGCTGCCGGACAAGATCGACCTGGAGATCAATCCGAGCCACAACATGATCGTGCAGCTGAACAAGAGGCGCGCGGACGACGCGGATCTCGCCGCCAAGGTCACAGAGCAGATCTACGACAACTGCCGCGCAGCGGCTGGCCTACTGGAAGACCCCCGCGCCATGATCCAACGGATGAACGAACTGTTGGAGCAGACGCTCAGCGCGAAGGGCTGAGATTACCGGCGACGGAAATCGCACGCGCCCCGAGCTTCCGCCCACGAATTCCGCTTGGCTCATTCGTTGTCCAGCGTGAAGCACGGGTAGATCTCGTTCCGCTTCAGCAGTATCCGCTCAACGGCGATGACGAACGGCAGCGCATCACCTAGGCGGCGCTGGACTTCATGGCGGTCGAAGCCTTCGACAGAGACCGGCCCCGTGCTGACGATCGAACCGTCGAGGAGACGCACCGCCGCCTCACACATGACCCTAGCATCGCCGTTCGGAAACGCCTCGATCAGCTGCGTGACAGCCTCCTCGACGTCCGAGACGACTGCGCCCCGCACAAAACCACCGCCTAAGACGTTGACCAGCGCTCCGATGACGGCCACAAGCGACAGGCCGATCGCGACACCGATCAGCAGACCGGAGCTCAGGACGGGGGTGCTGGAGATCACGGGCAGGAGCACCAGCGCGATGATCGCGAGGATCGACGTGATGCAACCGGCTGGGGAAGGGTCCTGGGGGCGGTGGGCGATCATGCACCGTAACAAGAGCCTCGAAGACCTGCTGAGGCTCGGGGACACCGGGGCCAGTGCGGGGGGTCGATGACCATGGAGGTGTGGCGGTCCTTGGAGACGGGCCTACAATAGCAGAGCTGCTCCGTCGGGAAAATCGAACTCGACTGCGCATTCGCTATGGAAGTGACCCTGAGCCCGCGGATCGGCTTGCGGGCCCGGTGAAACCGCGGTAGCACACGGAGTCGTGACGCCGACCTCAGGGCGGAGTAGGGAGATCAGTCCGCCCCGAGCAACCCAGAACGTGGAGGCCCCCGATGTCCGCTCTCGGACCTACAGCCTCGGCTCTTCGAGCCGTCTCGAATCTCGGGTGCTTCGCCGGTGGGTCCTTGGCCCGAGGGGCCTCGGCAGTCTGTTGCGCTCTCCGGGCGGGCGTCGTCGTGCTGACGGCTGCGGCGGCACCGCTGACCGCCCAGGTCGGCATCCAGGGCCTCCCGTCTTTCGCTGACCCCGGAATCTCCCCCGATGCTTCCGAGATCGCCTTCGTCTCGGGCGGCGACATCTGGACGGTGTCCACGCAGGGCGGTGCCGCGCGGCTTCTCGTGGCCCACTCGGCGAACGAGTCGAGGCCGCTGTATTCGCCTGACGGCTCGCGGTTGGCCTTCAATTCCAACCGGGATGGAAGCCTCGACATCTACGTGATGAATCTGCGGACCGGCGACGTCTCTCGGCTCACCCACGCCTCGGGCGCGGAACAGATCAACGGATGGTCGCGCGATTCAGAGTGGGTCTACTTCTCGTCGTCCGACCAGGACATCTCGAGTGTGAGCGACGTCTACCGGGTCCGAGCCTCCGGCGGGACGCCGTTCACCGTGGCCGCGGATCGATACGAGACCGAGTTCTTCGCCGCTCCGGGACCCGAGTCGGGCGTGCTCGCGATCAGCACTCGCGGCAACATGGCGCGCGGCCAGTGGTGGCGGAACGGACACGCGCACATCGATGAGGCTGAGATCTGGCTCGTGCAAGAGGGCACGCCCCCGACGTACTCGCCACTCACGACCGGCGGGAAGAACTCCTGGGCGATGTGGGACGAAACAGGAGACCACGTCTACTTCATGTCCGACCGCAGTGGCTCGGAAAACCTGTGGTCGGTCGCCGCGAATGCAGGTGGCACGGGTGGCGAAAAACGGCTGACCGACTTCAGCGAAGGGAGAGTGCTCTGGCCGACCATCGCGGTGGACCGGCCGTTGATCGCCTTCGAGCGGAACTTCGGCATCTGGACGCACGACGTCGCGTCTGGGCGGACCACCGAACTGGACATCAGTCTCATGGGCTCGGTCGAGGGGCCGAGGCCCGAAGTCGAGAACATGACGGACGGGTTCAGGGGGCTCGCGGTGTCTCCCGACGAGAAGAAGGTCGCATTCGTCGCGCGAGGGGAGGTTTTTGCCGCCCCCACGGAGGGCGATGCTCCCGCGGCGAGGGTCACGGACACCCCGGCGGCCGAGAGCGACGTCACGTGGTCGAGCGACTCCGACGAGATCGTTTACGTCTCGTGGAGGAACGGGAATCCGCAGATCTTCGCCTACGACTTCATGACCGAACAGGAACGCCAGCTCACCAACACCTCGAGCCGCGACGACAATCCCGGCTTCTCGCCCGATGGGCGCTATCTGGCCTACAACCGGGGGGGGCAAGAGCTGCGGGTCATCGACATGGAGTCCGGCCGGGACCGGATGCTCGCGCTCGGCACCAGCGGAAGCGGGTCGTATACGTGGTCGCCCGATAGCAAGTGGATCGCTTTCGCGGGCCGCACGGACGAGTTCAACAACGCGATGGTCGTCCCTGTCGACGGCGGACCAGCCAGGCAGGTGAGCTTCCTCGCGAACACGAACTTCGGGTCACTCGACTGGAGCTCGACCGGGGAGTTCCTGGTTTTTCGGACCGGCCAGCGCACCGAGCCTGGAAAGCTGGTTCGGGTCGATTTGATCCCGCTGACGCCGACGTTCCAGGAGGACCGCTTCTGGGATCTCTTCAACGAGGAGCAGCCCGAGGAGCGGCCCGAGGAGAAGACCGAGGAGCGTCCCGACGAGCGTCCCGCACGGCGCGGGCGCGCGACGCCTGACGAGCCCGAGGTCTCAGCGGCTCCTGACGCGCCTGCCGACGTCGAGATCGACTTCGACGGTATCCGGCGTCGAGGCAACCTGGTCGATCTGGACTTCAGCGTGGGCGCGGTCCTCCTGAGCCCGGACGGTGAGCACGCGGCGGTCTCCGGAGAGGGTGGCCTGTACTACGTGACGTTCAAGCCCGGCGGCGGTATCGACGTCCGGCCACTCGGCGGGCGTGGGCAAGGCGGTGGAGGTGGCGGCTTCGGTGGCGGCCCGTCGATGCAGTTCTCCAAGAACGGACGAAGCCTCTATCTCCTGCGTCGGGGCCAGATCGTGGTGATGAACGTCGAAACCGGCAATACGCGTTCGATTTCCACTTCCGCCGAGGTCGATGTCGACTTCGAGCGCGACAAGCTCGCGGTCTTCGAGCAGGGGTGGGGCGAGATGCGAGACGGATTCTACGACGAGCAGTACCATGGCGCCGACTGGAACGCCGTCCGCGAGACATTCGCGCCGCGCGTCGTGGGCGCCAAGACGCGCGCCGAGCTGAACCGTCTCATGAACCTGATGCTCGGAGAGCTGAATGCATCTCACCTGGGGCACCGCGGTGGTCGCGGTGGGAGGGCCGCGGAGCAGACCGGCAAGCTCGGGCTACGATTCGACCGTACGATCTTCGAGACCGACGGCCGCTTCCGGGTCTCTGAGATCATCGAGCTCGGGCCCGCTGACGTGGAAGGAAGCATCGAGGTTGGCGAGTACGTGCTCGCGGCAAACTACCTCGAGTTGACGGCATCGACCAACCTCAGCGAGGTCCTGGCCGGAACGCCGGGCGAAAAGATCGCCGTGCGGGTCTCGGCCAATGCCAACGGCTCGGGCGCTCGCGAGGTGGAGCTCCAGGCGATCAGTACAGGCGCCGAGCGGCAGCTCGTCTACAGGGCGTGGGTCGAGAGTCGGCGGGCCTACGTCGACGAGCTGAGCGACGGCCGCCTCGGGTACGTGCACATCGCGTCGATGTCACAGGGTGCGCTCGACCAGTTCATCTTCGACCTCGATCAGGGCAACCACGGCAAGGACGGCGTCGTCGTCGACGTGCGGAACAACAACGGCGGCTTCGTGAACGTCTACGCCATCGACATTCTCGCGCGACGGAACTACTTCACGATGGAGAACCGGGGCGGAACGGTCGCTCCCTCACGCGTCCAGCTGGGGCAGCGCGCGCTGCTCGCGCCGACGATCCTCGTGACCAATCAGCACACGCTCTCGGACGGCGAGGACTTCACCGAGGGCTACCGCATGCTGCAGCTCGGCAAGGTCGTCGGTGAGCCTACCGCGGGTTGGATCATCTACACCGGGAGCGTCGGCCTGGTCGACGGGACGTCGGTTCGCATGCCCCGCACCAAGATCCGCGACACCCGTGGTCAGGTCATGGAACGAAATCCGCGACCGGTCGACATCGAAGTAGAGAGGCCGACTGGTGAGAGCTACCAAGGCCTCGACACGCAGCTCGAACGCGCGGTGGAGGAGCTGCTCGCCCAGCTGCGGGGGAGCACAACGACCTCGAATTGAGGAAGGGCGTTCGAGTCTTCCTCCTCTCGGCGGCGTGCCTCGGCGGCGTGCGAGGGCAGCGGATCCTCGCGGGTGAGTCGCGTGCGCCGTTCATGGAGGCACTGCTCGGAGGAGCTGCCGTCCAACTGGGCGAAGTCTTCGCGTCGATCAGTTCGCAGTACTTCCGAGGCAAGTTGGAGTACGCCCGCCAATTCGCTCGTTGGCCGAAGGGAGGGCCGTCGGTCTTCATCATCACTGCGAGCCAGGGCCTCGTCGCGGCCGAGCATGCCGTTACAATCACCGACCTGAGGCGCATGGCTACGACCGACATCGAGCCGGACGACCTCGACTACGTGAGGCCGGTTCGGTCCAGCTCCGAGGCTCTCGATCGGGAGCTGGCCGGCGATGGCGACGTCGTCCTGCTCGGCAGCATCGCGTCCCGGAAGTACTTGGATCCACTCACTCGTGTGTTCGGAGCCCGCTTGTTGGTGCCAAAGAGCTTCATCGGCGTTGGAAACATGAGCCGAGGCAGCATCCTGCTCCGTGCCGTCGCCGCGGGCGTCGAGTTGGACTACGTGATCGTGTCGGCAATGTCGCCCGCGGGCTGATCAGCGCCCTGAGCTTCCCGCAACGAACTCCACGATGTCCGCGCGCCAGTTGTCGGGATCTCCGTTCGCACCGTGCGGCACCGAAACGACCTCGAGCCAAAGCGGCGTCACCTCGATGAGGATCACGGACGCGTCTCGGTCCGCATAGAATGGAGTCCACGACTCCTTCCAGCGACCTGCCTTTTGTGCCGGATCCTCGACGAGTCGGGCGACACCGTTGAGCGTGACGTACCCCGGTCCATCCGCATCGAGGTAGTGGAGCGCGACCCGCGGATCGGCCCGGAGCTGGCCGACCTTCCTGCTGCGCGGGTTGGTGGCGAACCACACGATCAGGTCCCCGTCGGGAGCCAGCGCGTCCATGGCGCGCACAGCCGGCCGGCCCTGCTCATCGACCGTCGCGAACGCGACGAACGGCGCGGCGCTCATGACGTCCCGCGCCACGGAGAGCAGCTGCGCGCGACTTAGCGCCTGTGCATGCAACTGGGCCGGCGGAGGCAGTGCGCAGGCGACGACCAACAAGAAGAGGGCGACCTGCCGCACGCGGTCAGCCTCCGCCGCCTGCCGCGATCGCGCTCCTCCCCGTTTGTCCGTTCACGAGAGCGTTGAAGAGCAGCTTGAAGGTGCCGTGCGTCTGGGCCCGATGCTGAGCCCGAAACCCGATCAGCAAGACGGTGCCCTCGCCGTGCTGCACGGATACCACGGCCGCCTTGTTGGCGATGACCTCCTCGCCGAGCAACCAGCCGCTCTGCAGGATGTCCCGGTCGATGTAGGTCATGATGCGCCGCACGTCCGAGCTTCTGGCGCCAGCCGAGGTCTCGTAGACCTGGCCACCGGCCAGGAAGGTGGCGAGCGCGTCCTCCGGCATGCCGTAAGCAAAGGGGCTCGAGGTGTCGACATCGACCTTAAGCGTCGAACCCGGGGACCAGAAGTCGTTGCCCCCCATTCCAGCCACCGCGTTGCGCACAGGGAGTGAGAACTCGTCGATCGGCAGGTCACCCGCCTGCGCGAAGGTCACGAGCGTGCCACCGTTGCTCACAAAAGCCTCGAGCGCGTCGATGCCTTCCTGACCGAAACCGCTCCGGTAGTCGGGCGGCGTCTGGTTCGGGTTACCGCCACGACCACCTCGGCCGTCTCCGTCGCCGCGCATCCCGGTCATCATGCCCTTGCTGTCGGCAGGCAGGATGATCACGTCCCACTTCTCGTGCAGGTCACCTTCGAGGATGTGGCGATCGAACAGGCTCGTATACTCGAACTCGAAGTTTTCCAGCAGCAGGCGCGTCCAACCCTCGTCCATGTTGCCGCCGTAGTAGCGCTGGTACATGCCGATGCGCTGCTGACTCAAAGCATGGCTCGTGGCCGACACGTCCACGTTGAGCGCCCGGAAGTCCACACCGGTTTCTCCGGCGATCTCTCGTACCGTGGCCATCGACGTACCAGCGCCGACCATGAAGTCACCGGCATTCACGCCTTCCCCGTCCTGGTCGATGCGGCGCACAGATGCGCCAGCCTCGAACAGGAGGTTCACAGCGGTAAAGGCGTCATTCAACGAGCCGTCGATCAAGTAGCCGTTGGTACCCGCAGAAGCCTCACCGCTCGGATCGAGGAGGTCGCTCACCACATCCAGTCGGGCCTCGATCGCGGTGCCGACGGGATCGACGCGCACGCCCATGAACTCGGCAATCACGTCCCCGGACATGTCATACGGCCGAATGGGGTTGCCATCCCGGTCCCGCGTATAGCTGTTGTCGGGATAGTAGGTCTGCCCCAGCAGCCAGCGGATGAGTCCGCGCTTCGGCTGGGCGGACGACACGACGTACGAGTCCGCACCGTAGACGCGCCCCTCATGCGTGAACCCGTCGTCGGAGCGTTCGACGGTGATGCCCTGTAACAGGAGCTTGTTCACCATCTTCATCATGGTCAGCGGGTCGTGCTGCTCCGCGGGGATGACATACGCCTTGGTGTCGTCTTCCATGCCCCTGCGCGTCTGACGGCTCGCCTTGTTGTAGGCGTTGCGTAAGACCGTCTCGCGATTCTTGGCCGCGATTTCCAGCGCCGAGAAGGTCGCGACGATCTGGCGATCCACGATGTCACGCACGTGCCACCAGCCTCCCGGCCAGGGACTCGGGAAGGTGGTCTGCTCCTCGTACTCGGGAAGCTGGCGGGACCCGCCCAGCTGGTCCGGATGCACGTACAGGGGCGTTGCCAGTCGGGCGCTGGCCGACTCCGTGAGCATGCCTGCGATGTTGTGGAACGGCGTGATCCAGTGGAAGCCGAAGTGACCCCACCCGGAGTAGATGGCCGCCCCGATCGCTCCGCTGAGCTCCGCTTCGTCCATCTTGTACGCCATGTGCGCGCCATACCACGTCATCTCGCGCCACACCAGCGGGTCGCCTCCGGGTCGGATCGGTTCCGCGTAGGGAGGGAGGTAGATACGCGCGGTATACGGGCCCATCTGGTGGTGATCGATGTACGCCTGCGGAATCCACTCCCGGAACATGATCTCGGCGCCGTACTGCGACTCCACGGTCGCCTGCATGAACGCATCACGGTTGTTGTCGTGGCCGATGTAGTGGTGATACAGCTCCGGCGGTCCCGAACCCTCGTACTCGGTTCCAACCCAGCGGTTGTACCAATCGGTGACGATGATATTGCCGTCCGGGTTGAAGGCCGGAATCAGGATGGAGACCGTGTTGTCCAGGATCTCGTTGATTTCGTCGTCACTCCGCGTCGCGAAATCGTACATGACTTCCGCCGCCGACTGGCTCGCAGCCACCTCGGTCGAGTGCAGCGCGTAGGACTGAACGAAGACGACCTTGCTGTTTTCGATGGCGTCGTCGACCTCGGCCTGCGAGTGCCCACGCGGGTCTTGGAGAATCGCGTTCATGCGCTTGATGTTCTCGAGATTCGCCAGATTCTCCGGGGACGACACGAAGATCGAGAGGAACGGGTTCCCGAGCGTGGTCGGGCCCATGTGCACCACCCGAACCCGGTCGCTCTGCTCCCCGATCAGGTCGTAGTACTCGACGAGCTTGTCCCAGCGCGCCAACTGACGGTCGGCGCCCATTGGATGACCGAAGAACTCTTCGGGCGACGGGATCTGTTGGGCCGCGGCCCACGCGGGCAACGCCAATGCCGTGGTGAGCAGGACCAGGAAGAGGCGGCAGGTGGGACGGTTCGCTTTCATGGGATTCTCTCAGGGTGCGGTAGGCGGCATCAACACTAGACCCGGTGCTTCGAAACGGGCAAGGGAGCACCTGTCATCTGCGCACCCCGCCGTTCGCTTCGAATGTCGCGGACGGCCGCGAGGCGCTCCAGCTCGACGCCGATCCAGCGATCGCCCCAGACGCTCTTGAAGGTCTCAGGATCGAGTCGGATCAAGGCTTCGAGGTTGGCGGGTGTCGTTTTGACCACCAGCGACCCATCGGGAGGAAAGGTCGCGAATATCTTGGTGCCCACTCTCACGTCCGGGCGCCCATGGTGCTCGTCCACGCGCGCCTGCGGCAGCAACAGCGCGAACGTGCGAGCTTGCTTTTGACTCGGCATGCGACCTCTAGCTCGCGCTCCCGGAGAGGCCCCGGCCCCTTTCGTACTGCTCGATGAACGCAGCCATCGGGGTCGCCGCGACCGCATCGCCAATCACGTGCAAGGGCAGGTTCTCGATCTTCGGGAATCGCACGCACGACTTGCCCACGTCGTACCGCTTTCCGGTCGCGCGGTACACCTCCTCGAAGTCCGAGCGCCGCCCATCATCCGTATAGATGGCCGACAGGTAGACCGCCATGTGGTTCGTCTGCGACGCTAGAGCCGCGTACATGAGAGGCTGTTTGTTGTACGTGACAGGGTAGGCGGAGAGCGGTATCTGGTAGGTGATCATGCCCCAGTTCATCACCTCTTCGTACCCCTCCGGCAGATTGTCGATAATCGTGCGCCGCACCGCGGATATCGCCTCTCGACGGTCTTCCGGTACCCCGGCCAGATACTCGTCGACGGTCTTCGCTTCAGAACGCATCGTTCCTCCCGTTCACCAGTTTAGCCACACGACCCGCACTCCGGTGCTTCCGGAAAAACGAACAGACGCTCGAACGGGATTTGGCTCCCGCACCCCGTGCATACTCCATAGCTTCCGGCCTCCACCCGCTCGCGCGCCTCGATCAACTGGGCGAGCTTCGTCTGCTCGCGGACGCGCAGGTTACGCGTAAGTCCCTGATTTTGTAGCGAATCGATGCGCGACAGCCGCCCCACCGCGGTCTGGTCCAACTCCACCGGGCGGAGCGCTTCGGCCGTGACGCGCATGCTGCGCTCCAGCTTCCCGAGCTGGCGGTCGAGTTCTCCCCGCAGGTCGGCGAGTTGCTCGGCGCTCAGAGGACTTCCCATTCAGGGTTCTGACGAAGTCAGCAGCGCCAGGAGTCGCTCGTTTCCCGCTACGTCCAGGAAGGTGTCCCACTCAAGGAAGTAGCCCTCCGGATCGTAAGCCACGAATACGCTGACGCGTCCGCTCTCGTCGGTGAGGTCGGGCGTGCGTAACGGCACCGCCTGCTCCTTCGCGCGGTAGAACCAGCTCTCGATCTCGGACGTGAAGAAGGAGACCGTCACGGCTTTTTCATCCGTAGCCTGATGGAGACCGCGGGCGCCGTCGACGAGCCCGATGTAGCCGGTGTTGCTCGCGGGATAGACCTTCGCCCACCCCTGGTCCACCATCAGATCCACGCCGAGCAGAGCCTCGTAGAACGCACTCGCACCGGGGATATCGTCGTAGTAGAGCCAAAGTACGGTCGCGCGCACCTCCAACTCAGAGGGACGTAGACCGCCCGCGGGTCCCAGCGCCCCGGAGCGCGCCATGTTGGGTAGCAGATCGATATTCTCCGCGTGCTCGTTGAAGCGCTCGACCTCGATCAAGTAGCCCTCCGGGTCGATGGCGACAAAGCCGTCGTGGGGCTGCCCCTCGCGGTAGTTGAATTCGCCGCGCATGGGAACGCTCTGGGACCGGAGATAGTCGTACCAACCCTCTACCTGTTCGGTCACCAGCGCGAGCGTCACGCTCTTGGGCTCATCGCTGGAGTGCATGCCGCGAGCCTCATCGACGAGCGTGATGTAGGAAGCCTCCGCTACGCGCAGGATCTTTGCGAATCCGTAATCAGCCGCGGTCTCGAACCCCATGATCTCCGTGTAGAACGCCCAAGCGCTCTCGACGTCTTCGTAGTAGTAGAACGCGTTGGTCGCGAGAATATTCGGCATCATGGGCTCGATGTCCTGGGCGCCGGGGCTACACGCCAGGGCCAGAACCGTCAGGCCGAGTAGGCCAGGGCGGGTGTTGGTTCGCATGACCGACAGCCTACGTCTCGGCGCTTCCGGGCGAAACCACGCGGCCGCGCACGGCGGAAATGTCCGAGGCCGACACACGACAGCAGCCTCCGACGAGGCTGGCACCAGCCTCGACCCAACCAGCCGCCGCTTCGCCCCAATTCGCCGATTCGTCACGCCCGTCGTCCCAGGTCTTCGCAGCCGCGTCATAGACCTCGCCCGAGTTCGGGTATACCGCGATCGGCAGGTCCGTCACCGCGCGGATCTCGGAGATCAACTCGTCCACATAGCGCGGCGCGGTACAGTTCACGCCCACGGCGGCGATCCTCTTCGCCGCCGCACACGCAGCGGCGGCCTCACGGATCGGGCTACCGTCGCTCAGGCGTGTCCCGTCTCGACAGCTGAAGCTCAGCCACGACCACACGCCAGGCATGTCGGAGAGGATGTGCAACAGCACCTCGGCCTCCGGGAGCGAAGGAATCGTCTCCAAGGCGATCAGGTCGGCCGCGGAAGCGGCCATTACCGCCAAGCGGTCCCGGTGGAAGCCATGGAGGACGCCGCGCCCCACCCCATAGCGCCCATGGTATTCGGATCCGTCCGCCAGAAACGCCCCATAGGGGCCCAGGCTAACAGCGACGAGCGGCCGCAGGCGAGCTTCGCGGTTCTCGGCCACGGACCAGAAATCGTCCACCGCGCGCACCGCGAGCAGAACCGACTCCAGCATGGTCCGCTTCGCCTCCTGCCGGCTCAGCCCCATGCGCTCGAAACCCTCGAAGCTCGCCTGGTAGGTCGCCGTCGCGATGCAGTCGGCACCGGCCTCCAAGAACGAGCCGTGTACGACCGTCAGCGCATCCGGATCGTCCAGAAGTAGTTTGGCCGACCAGAGCGCAGAATCGAGGACGGCACCCCGCCGCTCCAACTCGGTCGCGAGGCCACCGTCCAAGACCACTACACCCTGTTGATCGAGCACCGGTTGCAACGGATTTCCAGTCGACGTCATGGCGAGCGTTCGCCTCGCCGGCACAGACGCGCGTCGATGCTCGCTCGCACGCTGTTCATCCGCTCCAGGGCGGCACAACCTCATTGGCACGCGCGTATGCGATGCTCTGGCCCAGGTGCTCATGCAGGTGCGTAACCGCCCGGATCCACACGTCGCCCACGGAGGTCTCACTCCCACCCAACGTCACCGCCCGATCCAACTGCGCGCGCGTTTCTTCCATCGCCGCAAGCAGGAACTCGAACGACGCGCCGACGCCCGCGATTACCTCGTCCCGACTCATCTCTCGTTGCTGGTAGGCGCGGAAGGTCTGTACGTCATTCGTGATACCGGTCGGCGGCGGCGGCGCGATGCCCATGAGGGCCGGCACGAAGAAGTTATCCGCCGCGATGTGCACGTAGACATCGGAGACCGAGCGCACGCCTTCCATCGGACGCCAAGCGTAGGCCTCCTCCGGCATCGCCCCGGCAAGGGCCTCGAACTTGTCGCTCAAGATCGTGACGGTCCGCACCAGGTTCTCGAACTGGAGCACATCGGCCGCCTGCTCGACCTGCGCGTCTGGGGCGTCCGCTTGCGAAGTGTCCTCGGGCGACGCGCAGCCCGCTAGGCCCAGGGCTAGCAGGCCCAACGCCAAATTCGCTGCGATCGGGGCGCCGTGTATGCGCACCCAGGTAGCTGTCATCGTGGAAGTCTCCAAGGGGTTGGGAGCGACTGCGCAGCGGCGAGGCGCTACACGCCGAGCCCCAGCTCTCGATACCGCGTAAGTCCGTTGCGCGCTTGCAGCTTCAGCTTCCGGTCGTCCTCCTCATCGAGAATCCGCTCGAACACTGGGACCACGCGCGCATCCAGCGTCTGAGTGGCGAGCATGGCGGTGGCCATGCGCCGCACTTTGATGCTCTCGTCCAGATCGACCCGCTCGATGAGCAGCGGCACGGCGTCGATCGGATTCCCGCCCAGCCTGCAAGTATCACACGAAATCGAGTGCACCGCCCAAAGTCGGACCTGGCTCTTGGGATCGCGAAGCAGTGGTATGAGCGCTTCGAGCGCCTTCGCATCCGCGTGGCGATCGAGATACATCGCGCTCCACTTCCGCACCAGCCATTGGCCGTGTCCGAGCCCCTCTGTGATCGCGGGTAAGGCATCGGAGCCGAAGAACTCGTGCAACTCGAAGAAAGCGGTAACACGGGTGTCCGAGTCGGCCAGGGCGTCGACCAGTTCTTCAGCGCTGCGACCTGTTCGTTCGATTTCCATCTCGCTTCTCCTGGCCCAGGGGGCGGTATGGAGCACGAGACCCAGAATTCAAGAAGACCTCGCGCTCTCTCCATACACCGAGGACCGTCCACGCGCGCGGCGCGAACGATTGCCATCGATGGAGTGAGCGCGGGGCCTTTACCCCGCGACACAGTTGTCCTGACACAGTGCGCGTGGGGGTGATCGACGTCGACCTTGGCGGGTCGGAGCCGGGGGGGCGGCCGGGACGGCGCGAGCCGGCCAGCCGCCCCGGCTGCTAGGTCAAGAAGCCAGCAGCTGCACCAACTCTCCGAGCTCCTCGTCCCACCCATGATCGTTCTGCCCGCGGTCCTGGTCGTTGAGGAAGCCGGACTCGCGTAGGTACAGGGTCGTACCGCCATCCTCACGCGTGGTGAGTTCCCACTCGACCCGGGTTGTGTGGGCGTCGTCGAACGCGACGCCCCCTTCACCCACCCAGCTCCATACCAAACGGCGCGGGGCATCCACTTCCTCGACCCGCATCGCGTAGCGGCCATGCTTCTCCCAAGTCATCGCTCCGTCCCCGCCTATCCGGAGATCGAGCTCGGCTTCGTCGCCGAACCACATCGCCAACTCCGCCGGGTCCGTGATGGCCTTCCAGACACGTTCTCTGGACGCCTGGAAGTGCAACGTCTTTTCGACGACCCGCTCAGTCGTGGTTTCCATCTCTGTCTCCATCGTGTTTGCCATCTCCGTCTCCATCCAGGTGGATCCTCATCCGCTCGAGTCGGTCGTCCCAGGCGGCCGAGTAGGGCTCGAGCCAGTCGTCGACCTCGCGTAGAGGCTCAGCGTCCAGCTCGTGGAGCCGCTCACGTCCCTCAACCCGCTTTCTGAGGAGCCCCGCCTTCTCGAGCACGTCGAGGTGCTTGGTCACGGCTTGGCGGCTGATCGGTAGCCGCTCGGCCAAAGAAGTCAGCGAGAGCGTCCCCTCCCCCCTGAGGCGTTCGAGAATCGAACGCCGGGTCGGATCTGCAACGGCCGTGAATACGTTCATCATGCTCGATGGTATGCAACCTTTCAGTTGCATGTCAAGTGTCGCCACATACGGAGGTTCCTGGCCTCCCCAAAAGAGCGAGCTTCCTTTCGGCTTCACCGCGCACGCTCCAGGGAGAGTCCGAAGTTGTGATGAGCCCGTCAGTGGACGACCCATGGAGCCGCATCTCGCCGACCCAGCTCGCGCGGGAACTGCGCGGTGCGGGTGACATCTGGTGGATCGCGGGCGGGTGGTCCCTGGAGCTGTTCACAGCCGCCACTGCACGAGGACATGACGACATCGATATTTCGTGCTTCCGGGACGATCTGGCCCGGCTGCGGCGCACGTTGGCCGACTGCTCCTACCATGCGACCCAAGACGGCCGGTTACGCCCGCTCGCACCGGACGAAGCCGTGGCGGAAGACGTGAACACGCTCTGGTGTCGCCTGCCGGGATCTCGATTCTGGGACTTCGAAGTCATGATCGAGCAGCGTCGCGGCGACGAATGGTGTTTCCGCCGCGATCCCGCCGCGCGGCTACCGGTGCCCGACCTCACGTGGACGCAGGAGGACGGTATGCGTGTCGTGCGGCCGGAGGTGCAGCTCCTGTACAAAGCGAAGGACGTACGGCCGCGGGACGAGCGGGACTTTCGCGCCGTCCTCGCCCATCTCAGCGGCACCGCCACGCGATGGCTATCAGAGGCGTTGGCGCGGGTCCATCCCGGGCACACGTGGCTCGACGAGATTCGTCGGGCCGAGCCCTGAGCCGCCACCCCCTTGCCGAACGGGCGACGACCCGGCATACATCGAAGCAACGGTATCCCGAACGGGACCCGCGGGAGCCACCCCCGCACTTTCAGGCATCTAGGCAATAGGGAGGGCCCGATGGCTTCCCGCACTTCCCCGGAGGATTTCTCCTCCACCAAGCTCGTGGTTCTGGTGGCCGACCTCACGCTCTACCACCGCGCCTTCACCAAGCGCACGGACCAGGAGATGGCTGCCTTCCTCGACCGATTCTTCTCGATGGCGGAGTCGGTCGTCGGTGAGGCGGGCGGTCGCATCATCAAGTTCTTGGGAGACGCAGTGCTCGCGATCTTTCAACCGGAAGACGCCGCCAAGGCAGTGGCCGCCACGGTCGAAATGCAGGCATTCTCCCAAGAGATGGCGCGCGAGGTCGGGCTCGACATGAAGCTGGGGGCGAACCTCCACGCGGGGCCGGTCGTGTGCTCTGAGCTGGGGAGCGGTGACAGCAGGCGCTTCGACATCATCGGACGAGTGGTCAACCAGACCTTCATGCTCGGAAGAGGCCCCGGCATCCGCCTCAGCGAGCGCATGTATCGTCTCATGCCCAGCGACGAACGCAGCCCCTGGGACAAGCACAAACCGCCGGCGATATACGTGCTGGGTGAGGGCGGCGAGCCGTACGCGGAGGCAGGCGGTTCCGTGGCCAAGAACCTCCAGCGCTGGTGATCCAGGGAGGGACGGGTACTTCGAAGCGGACTGAACGGGAGCGGCACGACATGCCGGACGAGATGAGCGGTAGGCGACGGACCCACGTTTTCGCCCTAGCGATTCTGGTCGCATCGAACGCGACGGTCGCGACGAAGGCGCTCGCCCAGGAGGTCGCGCCCGGGTACACGGCTCATCGCACGACCGCGGCGGTCACAGTAGACGGTGTGCTCGATGAACCGATTTGGTCCGAAGCGGAAGACATCCCACTCCGTTGGGAATACTTGCCAGGAAACAACGTCGCCCCCCCCGTAGAGACGGTATGTCACGTGGCCTATGACGTCGGCTCGCTCTATCTGGCCTGCCGATCGACCGACCCCGACCCCTCCGGGATCCGAGGCCACCTCGCCGAACGCGACGACCGCGCCCGACTGGCACAGGACGATCACATCGCGTTCCTCATCGACACCTTCAACGATGAGCGGCGCGGCTTTCAGTTCCGCGTGAATGCCGCCGGCGTGCAGTGGGACGCGATTCACGTCAAGACGGAGGGATTCGAGGACTTCTCCTGGGACGCACTCTGGACGTCCGCTGTGCAGATCACAGACACCGGATACAACGTCGAGGTGGCAATCCCGTTCGGCTCACTGCGCTTCCCGTCCGCGTCCGACGTCCAGACATGGGGGTTCGTCATCGAGCGCTCATACCCACGCGGTGTTCGCTACCGCATGCGCTCGGTACCCACGGATCGCAATACGACGTGCCTGCTCTGCGGAGCGAACAAGATCGTCGGATTCGAGGGGATTTCGCCCGGAGGCGTCCTCGACCTGGTGCCCGCGCTGACGGCGAGCCGCACCGATGAGCGACCCTCGTTTCCAGACGGGGAGCTCGTGCCGACCAAGCAAACGGACTTCGCCGACCTGCAACCCGACTTCGGCATGGACCTGCGCTGGGGCGTCACGCCCAGCACCAGCTTGAACGCAACATTCAATCCGGACTTTTCCCACGTGGAAGCGGACCAAGCACAGCTCTCGGTGAATCGCCGGTTCGCGCTGTTGTTTCCGGAACAGAGACCGTTCTTCCTGGAGGGAGCGGACTTCTTTCTGACTCCGTTCCAGGCTGTTTTCACGCGCACCGTCGTCGACCCCGACGCGGGCGTGAAAGTCACGGGAAAGGAGGGGGCGAACACCGTCGGCGTGTTCGTGGCCCGGGACGCGACGACCAGCGTCCTGATCCCGTCCAATCAAGGGTCGTCCAACGACGTACTCGCCCAGGAGTCGTACGCCGCCGTGGCACGGTACCGGCGCGATCTGAGTCCGACCTCTTACGTCGGCGGACTGATGACATCGCGTTCAGGCGCCGACTATCACAACCGCGTGTTCGGAGTCGATGGGGTATATCAACTCAACCCGAGCAACGGCGTGCGCTTTCAGTACCTGACTTCCAGCACCGAATATCCTAATGCGCTGGCGCTGGCTCACGAGCAGGCGACGGGCGGCTTCTCCGGCGGCGCGTTCACAGCCCAGTACAACCACGTAAGTCAGGATTGGGCGATCGCCGCCGAATACGAGGACCTGAGCGAAGACTTCAGGGCCGACCTGGGCTTCATCTCTCGGGTCGACCTGCGATCAGGTCTTGGATCGTTGTCACGGATCTTTCGCGGGGCCGCCGACGGCTGGTTCACACAGATCGCCGTGACCGGAGCGTATTCTCGGATCGAGGACCAAAGCGGCAACCTCAGCGATGAGACGAGCACGGGCACCCTCACCTACCGCGGGCCGAGCCAATCGAACGCTTCACTGGGGGCGTCCCACGTGAATCGGTTCCACGAGGGAACGATCTACGGCCTAGACCGCGCAGACCTCTCGTTCGACGTGCGCCCCTCGGGCTCCGTCAGCCTAGGCGCCAGGCTACGCTTCGGTGACTTCGTGGACTTCAGGAACAACCGAGAGTCATTCGGGCTCAGTTTCACGCCCAATGCGCAGATCGATCTCGGGAAACGGCTCGCGATCAATCTGGGGCAGGTCTTCCAGCGCCTCACCTTCGGCGGCCAGGAGGTTTTTCAGGCCAACCTGATGCAGGCCCGAGTCCTGTTCCACTTCAATACGCAAACGTTCGTACGCGGGGTGGTCCAGTACAGAAAAGTGACGCGAAACCCCGAGCTGTACGTCTCGCCCGTCTCATCCGAGACCGAGCAGTTGTTCACGCAATTGGTCTTCTCGTACAGGGTCAGTGCCCAGACCTCACTCTATGTCGGGTACCGAGATCAACACGACGGAGCGGACGACTACGCTCTCCTGCGCAGGTCCCGCACCTTGTTCATCAAGTTCGGATACGCCTTCTATCCGTGATTGCACAGGACAGGAGACCAACTCACATTGAGCCGATGAGCTTCCGTATGGTGACCGCGGCGCTCGCGGCGGTGATGTTCGCGAGTTGTTCCGGCGAAGAATGGCCAGAACTGCCACCCGTAGACGTGGCGGTTTTCGCGGCCGAGCACGCGGAGTGGCGGGCGAACCGAAGAGATCGGCTGGTTACGCCGCCCTCGGGTCCGCTACTCTGGATCGGGCTGTGGGAACTGGAGCAGGGAGCCACACAATTCGGCTCCGATCCGAATCTGCCGATCGCGTTGCCCGCAGCCAATTCCCCGATGCTGGCGGGTACGCTGCACCGATCGCTGCAGGAGGTCCGGCTGGAGCCGGCTCCGGGCGCCCGCATGAACATCCAGGATGGCGATCCCGTGACGGATCTCATCGTGATGGAGAATGACCGGTCGGGGAATACGACCTACGTGGAGTTGGGCTCGCTCGGCATGCGCATCCACGCGGAACCGGGCACCGACCGGCTCTGGCTCCGCGTGTGGGACACCGAGCACGCCGCGCAGGACACCTTCGCCTTGCCCGAATCGTTCCCGGTCGATCCGGCCTGGCGAGTTCGCGCTCGATTCGAGCCCTACGACGAGCCGATCACATTGACGGTGCCCGACGTGACGGCCGGAACAGTCCAGTTTCGCGTGCCCGGGGAACTCCGCTTTCGTGCCGACGGCCGAGAGCACACGCTCATGGCGACCGCCGGTGAGACGGCCAGGTCCTTCTTCATCATGATGTGGGATTCGACGGCCACGACCGAGACCTATCAGGCGGTCCGATACATGAGGGTCGAGCTCCCGGACGAGGAAGGGTGGACCGTGATCGACTTCAACCGCGCCTACAACCCACCCTGCGTGTTCACCCCATTCTCGGTCTGCAGTCTTCCGCCCAGGGAGAACCGGTTGCAGCTCCCTGTCACGGCGGGCGAGAAGAGGCCTGCGGTCCCGGTCTACTAGGGACGACCGCGGCACAGGCGAGCGACGGCCCTGACCGGGCCGCAGGCGCCTGCCTGCGACCCGATCCTTGGAGTGCTTCGGGCCCTGCTTTTGATTGGCTCGTGTTAGTGGGAGACGCCGAGTCCGTCCACCTTCACGCCGGGGATCACATGGTTCACGCGCACGCCGTAGATCCCGTCCGTCCGTCCTGCCATGCCGCTCTTCGGCTGGGTGTGCACGACGGTCCCATTCACGAGCAGAGTCAGGTCGTCGGCTCCGACCCGTACCTCCAACTCGTTCACGGACATACCGTCATCGCCGGGCGTATTCACGGCATCGTGCGCGGTGCGCTCAACGATATCGTGGACAGCTTCGTCGTTCGCACGATGCTTGAGTAGGAACGACCCGTCCTGTGCGATGAGGAAGTAAAGGTAGTTCTGGCTCGAGCTCTCGAGCCCGCCGCCGCCGAAGATCAACCCGTAATAGTTTCTGTGGCTGCTCGGCTCCAGGAGGGTGAACGTGCCCTTCAGGTTGTACTCACCGTCGGCCGTATTGCCGGCGTCCCAGACCACCGCCGCGGGACCGGTGCCCACCGTGAAGGAGCTCCCCATCTCCGTGACGGTGACGTCCGGCACGTCGTCTGGGTCGTTCGCTTCGGTGCTGCCCTGGAAGCGCACCTGCAATTGGGCGCTGAGGCCGAGGGGCACAGCGAGCATGAGCGCAAAAAGCGCTAAAGAGATTCGGCGGGACATGAAAGACTCCTGGCAATGAGGGCCGGTAGCTGAAAAGCGGGCCGCACGCGCGACTCGCTAGCGCACGAATAAACCATCCATCCGGATGACGCCAGCCCAACTCGTCGGGGGCGATGCTGGTTTCACGGCCCACTAGATAGAGATAGATATAGACTGTAACCAATCTATGACTGATACCATCTAACCAGACAGAACAACTTGGACGGCCTCCGGGAGAACATGAGAATGGGAAGAATTCGGATGACCTACGCCACGGCATCCGTGGTCCAGGCGCTGGCTTTGGGCTACAGGCACGGCTTTGATATCGCCGCGGTGACGGGCCTTCGCGGCGGAACCGTGTATCCCATTTTGCGACGGCTGCAGGATGCCGGTATGGCCACCAGCCAATGGGAAGAGGTTGAGCTTTCCAGAGAGTCGGGGCGCCCGCCCCGCAAGTACTACCGCCTTTCCCACGGCGCAGCGGAGTTCCTCGCTGAAGCCCAGCAGAGAATCCCCCTCGTAGTGCGTAACCCTCCTGCGCCGGCGGTGGCGCGATGAAGCGGGCACTGAGGGCCTTGGGTCGGCTGGTCCCCAAGGAGGAGCGCGAGGATTGGGTTCGCGAATGGGAAGCCGAATTGGCGCACGCCAGGGCGGAGCGATCCCGGGGTTTGTGGCATGTGCTCGCGGGAGCGACCGAGGATGCGGCTCGACGAAGGCTCGGGGCTGTCGACCAGGGCTGGCTCTTCCGCGACGTACGCTTCGCCTTCAGAAGCCTGCGCCGGAACCCCGGGTTCACCGCCGTGGCCGTGCTGACCCTCGGGCTCGGACTCGGGGCGCACACAGCCATCTACTCCGTCGTGAACGCACCCATGTTGAAGGAGTTGCCGCTTCACGATCCAGATCGTCTGCTGGTAGCCACGATGGGTCGCGCGGACCGGTCGGGGCCTGTATCGGCGCCGAACTACCTCGACTTGAAGAGCGAAGCCGCCACCTTCTCCAGCGTATCCGCGCTGCAAGCATGGCCAGCGACGCTTACTGGGGCGGGTGTACCCCAGCGCGTGACGCGCAACATCGTTTCCGCCGACCTTGTTCGCCACCGTCGGCGTCGAAGCGGCGCTGGGCAGGACATTCCTCACGGAGGAGGATGAGCCGGGCGCCGCCCCGGTGGTGGTCATCGGACACGCGCTCTGGATGTCGGCCTTCGCCGGCGACCGGGACGCTACAGGGTCGTCGATCGCGATCGACGGTGTCTCCCACGAGATCGTGGGCGTTTTGCCGCCTGACTTTCGACTCCCGCCGTTCAACGCCCAGGTCTGGGTCCCTCTGGTCTTCGCCCTCGACGCGCTCGAGGCTCGGGGGCGCAACAACCTCTGGCTCGTCGGGCGCTTGGCGGACGGCGTTTCCACCGAAGCGGCACAAGACGAGGCAACCGCCATCGGGCGCCGCCTGGCGGAGACCTACCCGTTGAGCAACGAAGGGGTGGACATCATTCTCCGCCCCCTCCACTCCGTTGCGGTCGGGGACGCCGGGAAGACGCTGACGCTGCTTCTCGGGAGCGTGAGGATCCTCCTCCTCATTGCCTGCGTCAACGTCACGAACCTGACGCTCGCTCGGGGCATCGCTCGTGAACGCGAGCTTGCGGTCAGGGTCTCCCTCGGCGCCGGCCGGGCGAGGCTGATCACGCAGATTCTCGGCGAGACGATGGTGGTCTCCGTCATGGGGGGGCCTCATGGGCGCCGGGCTCGCCGCTCTGTTGATCGACCCCATAACTGGGATTCTGCCGGAGCGGCTGGCCGCCATCAGTGACGTCGGCGTGGACCGAACCGCCCTGGGCATTCGCCTTCGCGCTTTCGTGCGTCACGGGGGCTCTGGCAGGCCTCTTCCCCGCTCTTCAGCTGAGCAGACGCGCGACTCGAGGTGGATCCGGCGTGATCGGAGCGCTGCGAACCCGATTCGGAAGGCGGCGCGGAGGCCACGGACTCGTCGCGGCACAGTTCGCGCTGGCGACGACGCTCTTGGTGGGCGCCGGCCTGCTGCTGCGGAGCTTATCAGCGCTCTACGCCGTTGACATCGGCTTGGATCCTCGAGGCCTGACGTCCTTCTCGGTCAGACAGCGCACACAGGAAATCGCAGTCCGCATGGCCCTGGGCGCAGATCAAGCATCCGTTCTCGGCGAAACCGTGGGTGCGGGAATCCGTCGGAGGCTCGCCCTCCCGGGTAGGGCGTCATCACGATACCCGAGTCACCGAGCAAGATCGTCGTCAATTCGAACTGGACGGTGCGCGCGCCGATCAGGTACTGGGTCGTGCCCAACATGACGTTCTGGCTCGGCCTCGAATAGCGTTCCTGAATGACCCCCTGCTCACCGCGAGACTCGAAGGGGCCGTTCCAGCATCCCGTCATGAAGCTCAAGTCGGCGAGCTTCAGATCCTGGGCGGCTACGTCCATTCGCCCCCCAGCGATGCCCACGGCGGCCGGAAGGAGAAACAGGACCAGAAGGCGCGCGTGCGACAGCTTCGGCGGCGCTTCCGACACGAGATAGGCGTCGGACCGAAGACGCTATCCAGCAGCTTCCGTCTCCAGCGCTTTCTCACTCTTTCCAGTGGCGAAAACGGAGTCCCATTGTCTCACGCCGCCTATCTCGCCGGCTGCCACGACCAGTCGCATATGGCGCGTGACTTCCGGTGCTTCGCGCAGGACTCACCCGCACGCTTCCTCGGACTCGATCACGAACTGGCCGATCTGTTCACGGGAGCTGCGATCTCGAGTCGTTCGTCCTGATCGACACGCCGCTCACACGCTACCGGTCGTCCCTCCGCTGTGACTCGAGCATCGCCTGGAAGCGGCCTTCCTGCAGGTCGACGTAGGCCAGGAACCCTGCTCGATCGATAAACGGATTCGGTTCGCCGCGCTCGCGACGCTGTAGCGCCTCGTACTTGGTGCGCAGATCATAGAAGGACCCGTGGGAGGCGACGAAGACGTCGACGGGCATCGCGCGCGCCTTTGCGAACGTAGCTCGGTAGTCATCTGCGATGTCCGGATAGTTCGGATTGTCGACCAGCACATAGTTGGCGTTCACGCCGAAGCTACAGACGATCAGCGCATTGTATGACTGTCCGTCCTCTTCGAGCTGCATGCCCCAGCTCGTGCAGCCGCGGGTATGGCCCGGAGTGCGATGCGCGACGAGGGTCATTCCACCGAACGTCACTTCCTCTCCATCGTGAAGGACGCGGTCGATCGGGGTGTCACCGGCGCCCCGATTCATGCGCTGCCACCCGGCGACGTCCTCCTCCATGATCATGATCTGGGCGCCGATGCGCTCCCGCAGAAAAACGTCGGCGGCCTGGTGATCTCCGTGCGCGTGGCTTCCCAGAATGATCTCGACGTCGTCCAGGTCGAACCCCAATGCATCGATGCTCTGCTCGATAAGGGGAATCGTTCGCTCGAAGTCGGTATTGATGAGGATGTGCCCCTCGGGCGTGGTGATCAGAAACGAGCCCAGGCCCCCGGTGCCCACGAAGTAGAGGTTATCCATCACCTGATGCGCCGGGAACGGATCGTCCCATCCGTTCTGGGACGAAGCGGGAGACGGGGCGGCCGCGAGGACAGCCGCCGCCAGAATGAGTTTACGCATGTGACCCTCCGTGGTCCGGTGGGACGCTACGAAGGGCAAAGTACCACGCCTACGGCCGGAACGAACACAGCCCACCCGCCTGGTTCCTCCCCGCGACCACGACTCTGCGAAATCCGAGTTCGCCGAGGTGTCTGCGCACGCGCTCGTCCGGGTAGAGTCCGCACTCGACTTCCGAGCCGTCCGGGACGTTGAACCAAACCGCGATGTGGCCCACGCCCCGCGTCTCGACGAGGACGTCGGGGTCGAGGTCCGACAACGCCGACACGTACGCTGCGCGAGCCGCCTCGGCGGCCAGTACCTCATCGGGTGTGGGCGCCGTATCCACCAACAGGGTCGCGCCAATGAGCGCGAGCACGCTGCCGACCAAAACGGTCCTGGGCGTCGACCAGGACGAATATCGCCGCAAAGCCGAAGAAAGCCCTCCCGCCAGCACGATGAAGAGCCCCGTCTGCACGTCGCCACCCACAGTCATCACGGGGCCGCCGACCAGCAGAGCGATCAAGAACATGATATCCGCCAGCGACTTCTGCTTCTGGATCTTCGTTCGGCCGACCGTCCAACGTCCTCGACCACATCGTTGAGCAGCCGGCCACAACCTCGGCACTTGTTCGGTCGTCCCTTGTAAGGTCGGCCGCAAGCAGTGCAGGCACCGGAGTCGGGCTAGTTACGAGCGCGCGCGGGCATGGTGATAGGATAGGAAAAGCCGCCGCGGGCCGGGCAATTTCCGCCCTATGCGTCCTATGCGCCCAATGCGTCTCCGGCCTCAATGCGCCGTACGATCAAGCCTTGGAGCGTACCCACCAGCCCGGTCGAGGCCAAGTAGAGCCCGAAGCCCGCGGAGAACGTGAGCGCCATCACTCCGCCGCTGATCACCGGTACCGCCAACGCCCAATTGGGCTGGGCCTGCGAAGCGCCCGCCGCGGTGCTCAAGCCCATGAGACTCATGGCCAGGACCGCCACGCCCACATCGGGTCGCGAGAGATTGGCGATCCACAGGAATGGTTGGCCGGCACCGGGTTGAGCCAGAGCAACCCGCACCGCCTGAAAGAGACCCAAGAAGACCGGGGTCTGGGCGAGACCGCCCTTCAAGAGTCCCATGTCCATCGGCTTCACACCTTCGCGCTCGTAGACAACCATCGACTCCTTCATCAGCCGCTGCGGATCTTTCGCCCAGCGCGCGCGCACTCGCTCGAGTTGCGGACGGATCTTCTGCAGACTGCGGGCCTGCGCTCGGGCCCGTAGAGCGAGCCGCACCGTGAACGGGAGCAACGCGACTCGCGCGACCAAGGAGAATGTCACGATCGCGGAGGCGAGCTGGCCGCCGTAGAACTGCGTCAGCCAAAAAAGACTCACCTGGAAGATCTCCAAGAACCCGCCCCACAGAGCCGTCATCTGCGACCTCCTCGTCGGTGATGCCTCAGCAGCCTATCGGTTGGACGTACTACGGTGCTCCGTCCCATCTCCTTCAGATGCTGCGAAGACGGCTTCTCCGCGCGGAGACAGCCGATATCCTACCTTGAGGCTCTCGGTGAGCCCGAACCCCTTGAGCTTACGCACGTGGCTCTTGAAGCGGGCCCTTTCCATGTCGATCTCGGCCGCCAGGTCGCCCGCCCGCACCCCCGGCCTTCGCGCGATCACGCCCATGGCGGACCGAGTCCAGGGTCCGGTAGTACTCGATGAGTCCCAGCGGTCGAGTCGATCGAGCATGCCACGGAGTTCGTCGGCGGCCGGGAGCGCCGCGCGTAAGGCGATACGCGGATCCGGCCCCGCCAGGCGCAGCCGCACCCGATACGGCGTGCCTTCCTGTCGCCCGGAGAGCGCCGCGGTCAACTCGCCGACATCCGCGAACCCCGCCGCAACGGCGTCCGACTCCGTGAGATCGCGCAAAGTGACCGCGTCGACCCCCTCGATCGCCAACTGCCCGATAGACGTGAGCAGCGTTCCGCCAGCCCTCACCGTCGGTCGTTTCCACCTGCGGAACGCGAGCGTGATGCGACCCTCAGCGATCCCGCGCAGGGTCTCGTGTTTGAGCAGCAACCTAGAATCCCAGCGAGCCGGCGCGGTCGACCCCCGCTCGCGAGCAGCTACCGCTGTCTGTCGTAAATCGCGTGGGTGACGCGCGTGATCTTCCCGTTCTCGTCGAGGCGGATGTACTCGTTGCTGATGCTGTTGCCGTCCTCCGAGAGCGTGTTGATGATCACCTGATAGACGCGGCCGTCCCGTCGATTGGAGATTCGTGTCACCCGGTCATTCACGACCTCGACGGCCGTCTCGGAGTTCTGCTGACCCGTGACGGGCAAGAACTCGCCGTCGAACATGGTGGCATACCCCCACTCGTTGCTCTCCCCATTACGGTTGGTCGACGCCACCGTGATGCGCATGCCGCTGCCCATGTAGGCCTCATAGGTCATGATATTGATCTGCGGCGGCGGGGCGTCGGACCTGAGCTTCCACACACCGAAGCGTGGGTTGTCCTGGGCGGCCGCATCGACCGAGGGGATCGCCATGGCGACGAGCGCCAAGAGGCTCAGCATGAAGGTCCGTTTGAGCATGTGCGAGACTCCAGTCAGGTGGTTAGAGCGCCGGGGGCGCGGTGGTCTTGGACGAGCGAGCGATCGACCATCATGCAGGCGCAAACGCTAGTGCGCGAGTCCTCAGTCGGGGAAGTACCCGAATTGCTCGCCCGCCTTCAGCTCCGCTCTGCACGCGATCCCGACCGCGCCCGGCGCGAACGTCCCGCCGAGGAAGCCGGTGACGAGCATCGCCTGGAGGATGTCGACGAGCGGGGTGCCGACCGGCAACCACCCGAGCATGGCGAACACCGCCGGGACGGCGGCGGAGCCCAGGAGTCCCCAGAGCGCCACGCGCTTCAGCGAGAGGTCGAGCAGCATCTTGCGCCCCTCCTTCAGCGAAAACAGCACGCCAAAGCCAACACCCGACACCGCTCCATACACGCCCATGCCGAACGCCCATTCAAAATCGGGTTGGTGAAGCGCCAAGCGTCGGGATTCACGATCCCGATGACTACGCCGATTCCCGTTCCGATGCCCGCCCATAGAGCGCCCCACGTAACGCCAACCCCAATGAGGCCTCTAAGCCTGCCAAACAGTGTTCCCACTCCCACCTCACGTCATGACTAGGGATCGACGAACCTCGATCCACACGCGCTTGTCCAACCCCTCTCGCAGGCGATGGCATACAAAGCCGCCGAATCGCGTTCACGAACCGGCCCTTTGCTACCCCGCAACACGATCGGTAGATCGCCCGGCGTCAATCCGGCACTCGCGAGCGACGTCGAACCCCCTTCCACACGGGCGCCGTTCTCGCAGGCGGCAGGAAAACCCAGGTTGCAGCCATAGCGAAAAACGCTCAGAGCTTCCTGTGGGTCCCGCATCTCCACCGCCAGCAAAATGCCCAACTCGTTGCACGACCAACCGGCTCCTCGTTCGCACAGATTCTGTTGTTGCACGGCGAGATAGTCGCACGCACGGTCCGACCCCTGCGCGCACGTCGTCTGCCAGAACGGGACCCACTGCCCTCGATGCTCGTCTCCGACACCATCAGCGGCGGCGAAAGCGACGAATATCATCCCCCATAATCCGACAGTCGCAACCCTACGTTGGGTTGCACTGAGCACCGTCCCCACCCTCTCCAGGCTCAGCGTCTTGAGCGGCCCCGTGGTCACGGATCGATCGATCATCTGAATCAGCAGGTTCAGAATCGGGACCGGCAGCAGCTTGTCGTAGAACGTCGGCGCATCCATCAGCCTCAGGACCCCGAACAGGGCGATCGTGGCCATCCCGTAGAGCACGCCATAAATGACGCGTCCGGACTCCGTCCGCGGCGCCGTCGACGGGTCGGTGACGAGCAACGTCATCCCCACGAATACAGCGATCGGGATATATGAATCGAAGAAGAGGTAGGTGCCCGTCGCCGCGAAGTAGGCGAGGCCGAACATATACGTCGTTACCGCCGCCGCGAGCGTCATCGTAGTGACGCCGAAGAGCAACATGCCGGGCAGAGCGACCAGGAAGATCAGCACATGCATGTGCGGCGGGTTGAACAACGTCGTCGCGATCTCGATGCCGAGCGTGGTGTCGGTCGTGCCGGTCAGGATCAGCACGAGGGAGAACACCGCGAGCGGAAACGACGAAGGGTTGAAGATGTGCGCCGAGCGGCCGCCTTTCTCCCAGCGGATGAATTCTTTCGCCAGGTACCCGAGCGCGATGATGCCGAACTGCCAGTGAAACCACTCAGGGCGGAAGAGCAGGAACAGATTGATGCTGAGGATGATCGGGAACGGGCCGAACCCGAGCTCGAAGTCGTTGCGTCGGGACCACGCCAACAGGCTGCTGAACCCGTATGCGAACACGAGCTGAGCGAAGATGAGCGGATAGAAGGCCCGGATGCTCGGGACGTGATAGCCCCAGTAGGCGTAGAGTATGAGCTGCGCAGTGCACTGGACGTAGTGGGGCTTTCTGGCCACGACGCTCAGCCCGAACTCGCGCGAAGTACTCTTTGCCCTCGCGAACAGGGCGACCACCCAAAGCAAGAGCACGCCGGCCGCCGCGATCATGGCCCGTGTGATCGCTGGCTCCGAGCGCAAAGCGCCCAAGACGAGGAGGCCCGCTGCGAACGCCATGGGCAGCAGAAGCGCACGCCCCGCCGAGAGTTGCTTCTGATCTGTTTTCATGACGCCACTGGAACCCGGGGTGAGCCGGTTTGGTTCAACCGTTAGTTCAACCGTTGGTTCAACCGCCCGAGACCGTGAACTTCTGCACCCTCCGACCCGTGGAAGCCTCCCCCACGTAGATATTGCCCTGCGAGTCCACGCTCATGCCGTGCGGACGCAGGAACTGCCCGACCTGACGGCCGCCTCGCCCGAACTCACCCACCACTTCCAGGTCGGAGCGCCGAAGCACCCACACCTTGTGATTCGTCCCGTCCGCGAGGTAGAGCCACTCTTGATCGGCGTCGGGGGACAGCCCGACCACGAAGGCGGAGCCGGAGGCGAGCGTCTCGGGGGCGATGATCTTCTCGGTGACGAACTCGCCGCTGTGTTGGAAGACCTGGATACGATTGCCGCGGCGGTCGGCCACATAGATCAAGCCGTCTCGCGAGCCCATGAGGCCGTGTACAGTCGAGAACTGGCTGGGCGGCGGCCCGGCCGGATCCCGGCCCCGGAGATTGACGTCGTCATCCGGCATCTCGCCGTAGGCGCCCCAATGACGCAGATACGCTCCCGTTTCCGCGTCGTAGACGATGACGCGCCGATTCCGATAGCCGTCCGCGATGTAGACTTCATTGGTGGCGGGATCGACCCAGATTCCCGCCGGTCCGCCGAGCAGATCCTCGTCGTTGCTGCCCGCGTTCACGTCGTACTCGCCGAGCTGCATCACCAGCTCTCCGCTGCGCGTGAACTTCATGACTCGGTGATGCCGATAGCTGCCCACCCACACGAAGTCGTTGTGGTCCACGAAGAGGCCGTGTGCGTTGCGTGGAAATTCGGAGACATCCTGCGTCGCCGGATCGCCCCAAGCCTGAACCACATTGCCCGCGGGGTCGAACTCGATCACGACCGGTGCAGGTACGCAGCATGTGCCCCACGGAGGATCCTGAACGGCAGAGATCTCTTCCTCGGTCAGCGTCTCCGGGAGGTGGGTCACCCACACGTGATCCTGCGCATCCACAAAGACGGCCGTCACGGAGCCCATGATCCACTTGTTGGGCATCTCGAGCGGCCACGAGGGGTCGACCGTGAAGGTGGGCACACCGCCCGCGGCGGCGCTTGCGACTGATGCGTCCCCGTCGCCCGCCTCCGCACAGGATGCCAAGAAAAGCGGGAGGACCAGCAATAGGGCCAGCGCCAGGGTCCTGGGCGATCTTCGCATTGTTCACGTCTCCGTCAGCGACCGCGGGGTCATAAGTGGGGTTGTGGGCAGTTTCGGGGGGACCAAAGTGCCGCCGGGCCTAGCGCCTCGCAATCGCGGCGCGAACGGCTCTCGCGGTAATCTCGGCACGGTACCGGACCAGGCGCCTTCCATTCTCGATCGTCTGCTCGAGCGGAGCGAGGTCGACCCCGTTGATGCTGAACAGGCCGGCCGCCAAGCGCTGCTCGGACCGAATCCGGTTCGGGTCGGTCGTGGCGATGATCGACGAGTAGTGGTAGTCGTCGTGGTATTGGTTGCGCGTGGCCTCGCATTCGTCCGGCTCCTGGAAGATCCCGAGCTCTTCCTTCAGGAAGTCACAGCTGTACATGTCCTCGCTGTAGTATTCCGAAATGAAGTGAACTCGAGAGGGTGCGCCGCTCCACTTGCCGTTCAGCGCCTGCGTGACCGCCTGCATGCCACGTCGGTTTCCCCCGCTGTCCCCGATCAACACGATGTCCGTGAAGCCGTGCACGGCGAGGCTACTCACCACATCCGTGAGCAAGGCGACGAAGGTTGCTTGGGACACGGAGATCGTCGTGTGAAAACGCATGTGGCCGGACGGCGGATCGATGTTGCCTTCCGGCACGAACTTGACGATTGGGGCGACCAAAGCGTTCCCGAGCTCCAGCGCGATCGCCTCCGTGGTCGCTTGCAGCACGAAATTGTGCTTGCCACTCGCGACGTACGGACCGTTCTGTTCGACGCCTCCGGTCGCGACGATGGCGGTGGTCGTACCCTCACGGATCGCGTCCCGGACCTCCATCCACGTCATCTCCTCGAGGAACACGGCGCTGAACGCCGCAATCGGACGCATCGCTTCGAGGTCCTGGGCCACGGCCGGCAGAGCGCCGAGGAGTACGGAAGCGAGTCCCGCCCCGACTAAACGCACGCACCTCACGAACGGATTCTTAGTCATTCGAATGCAGTCCTCCTCGAGAGCCCCGTGGGCACGCCCGTACGAAGCGTGACTCCAACCCACGTTCGGCTCGGGGCGGCGCCTTCGCAACCCGAGAGGGGTATGGGGCATCCTATTAGATAGGAAGGAACGTGCGAGCATGCGGATCGGGACGGATCGATGCCTCCAGGACGCGAAGAGGGTTGGAACCGCGGGGTTAATCCCGCCCTTACGCTCACGTTGGTGGCTTCCATCGTTTGCGCGGCCACCGTTGGTCTCTACGGGGCTCGACTCGCGGCTCACGCGGACGAGACCTCAGGCGTCGCAGCAGTGGAAGCGGCGGCGGCGGCACCTGCGGTCGTGGTCCCGGCGAGTTTCGCCGCGATGGATGACGCACTGCTCGCGTCGCCGATGTTCGAGGGCCCCCGGTTCGGATCGGAGGTGCGGCGCTGGGTGCGTTTCTGGGAGACGCGGCACTCCCAGTGGTTGCCCACGTATCTGGAACGCATGACGTGGTTCGAAGACAACGTCGACGAGGTTCTCGCCGCGCACGAGTTGCCTTGGTCGCTTCGCTTCCTACCCGTCTTGGAAAGTGGGTACAGTCCCTCAGCGGTCAGTTCGGCGAGCGCGGTTGGCCTGTGGCAGTTCATGGAGCCCACCGCGCGCGACTTCGGCATGGAGGTCACGCGCATCGTCGACGAGCGTCGGGATCCGTTCAAGTCCACCGAGGCCGCGGCGACGTTTCTCGGCGACTTTCGGCGCGACTTCGGATCTTGGTTCCTCGCGTTGGCGGCGTACAACGCCGGGCCGGAGCGCATCCGCGGCATCCTGGCACGCCACGCACCGGGAGCGGTTTTGTCGGACAGCCTCTACTGGGCGATCCGCGAGCATCTGCCGGCCGAGACCAGGGACTTCGTGCCGAAATTCCTAGGGGCAGTTTTCGTGGCGGCCGAGCCGGAGGAGCATGGCTACGAAAAACCCGTGGCCCGGCCCTTCGTCTTCGATCGCGTGCTCGTCACCGCCCAAACTTCCCTAGCAGCCATCGCTCGGGCCGCGGGCACGAGCCCCGAGAAGATCGCGCGCTTGAACCCCGAGTTCATAAGTGGGGTGACGCCGCCCAACCGCAACTCTTATGTGCGCGTACCGGTCGGAGCCGGTCGAACACTCCAGGAGAACGCCACGAGCCGCAACGGCGAGGGCGCCGGCGGCTAGCGGGAACGAGCCTGGCCCGGGTCTAGAGTCCCGGCCTCCTGAGGTCGAATACGCCCAGGTATTGGACCTCGAACTCGTCGCGATAGACACCCACCACGTAGTCGTCGCCGATTTCCAAGACCTCGAGAGGCGGCAGGGGCACAACCCCGAGCAGTGCGCCGGCCGGATCGAACACCATGTAGTCGACCGTCTCGGCGCCCCTCTCTTCGGTCGGGCCGCGCTCCACCCAGAGGTGACCGGAGTGATCGAGCAGCAAGCTCGAGTACGGCGGACGGACCTCGGCCGGGACGACCTGATCGACGAGCCGCGCGGCGTCATCACGGCTCAGCTTCAGCTGATAATCTTCCATCGTCGCCTCACGCCACGCGGCAACCTCCTCTGGTCGGACCGCGCGGGCCTCATCGCTCCAGCGCAGTACCATGCGCGCGTCACCGGGGCCGAAGCACATGATCTCGGGCGCCGCCTGCTCCCCGATGCAGACCCGATCCTCTTTCCCGTGAATCGTGATCTGGGTCGTCCTCGCAAGTGGCGGGACGATGGGGAGCGGGCCGAAGACGGAAGCTACCAAGACCGTTTCGGCGTCACCGAAGAGCATGAGCGTATCGATTCCGGAGACGTCGGCGGAGACCAGCAGGGCCGCGCTGCGCGGCCGAGACGGCTCGGTCGAGAACTGGCTCTTGGTTTTTCCAATCTTCTCCACCAGGCGGACCACGAGATCCCCACCGGGCAGGAGTTGCGCCGAGCCGGGATACAGGGGGGGATCGAGGGCCTTCGCGACACCGGCACGGTCGACGACATCGACTCCCGTCAACGCGCCATCCGCATCGAATCTCGTTACGCGAAACGCGGCGTCATCCCACACTCGAATGGCATCCGCGGGGCCGATCATGACCTGCGCGGGCTCTTGAAACTCCCCGGGCCCGGACCCGCCGGTGCCCAGGTTCAAGACGAACCTGCCGGCCTCGTCATAGAGCCGGACCGTGCGCGTGCCCGCGTCCGCCACCACCAGGTCTCCGTCGGACTGGCGGGCCGCGGCGACCACACGAACGAACTGGTACTCCTCTGCACCCTCCAGCACGCCGATCACGAGTGCCGGGTCGGAGGCGACCGACCACCGCTGGTTCTCCCCCCACGCGGGTGCATCGCTGATCACGAGAACGACGCCTGCCGCCACTGACATGTCGTCGGTGGAAGCATCGCCCGTGGTGCATGCACCCGCGGCGAGGCAACACAAGAGAGCGGGTCCAGAGAGGACTCGCTGCAGTCGTGCCAGGCCGTCCACGTCCCTCAACTCATGGTCCATGACTCTCGCTCCCGAAGATCCGCAGTCGGTGCCACTACCTAGTCGAGTCAGCGCTTCCCGGCAACTCATTAGCTGCAACCTGCCGACCCGAAGGAGACGGGCGACCTCGGAAAGCGTGCAGGAGACCATTATCGGGAGTTGCGGTTGTCCATGTCGGCGGCAATCAGCCAGCGACCCGATGCGGCTCGACGTAGCGTGAGCACGAACTTGCCCATGTCCGCACCCGCCGCTCTACCTGCGAAGCCCCCGACGATGTAGCCGACCGAGTCGCTGTCGCGTAACCATACGGCCTCAGGACCAGCGGGCCGCCAGAGCCCCGGTACGCCGTCCAGGATCGCGTCTGGACCGAGGACGAGCGGACTGCCGGGTCGCAACACGAACCCGTCCGGGGTGAAAAGATTCGCCAGGGCTTCCGCGTCACGCGCGGCCCATGCGCTCTCGTAGTCCCGCAGCACTCGATCGACGTCGTTCGGCAGGTCGATCACGGACTGTTGCGGCGTTTGAGCCTCCAGCCGCAGCGCCGCCGGCATCGTGATGAGGCACACCAGCGCCCCGGACAGACACAAACGCGCCGGCCCGAACCTCCATTTCGAAGCCCCGCTCATCTTCGTCCTCCCCTTTTTCGAGACCATGCCACTTCACGTTGGACCGGAGGCCGAGCGGCCACTCATGTCCGCAGCAGGCGGATTGCCCCTCTCCTGACCCTGACAACCGCCGGCAGGGTCCCCACCGGCTCTCCGTCGAGTTGGAAGGGGACCTGCCCGTCAGACCTCAATGTCACCCGCTGGGCCAATCGATGCTCGACCGCCTCGGCGCTCGAGAGGCTGGATGTGAACATGCGTAGACCCAGTACGAGCAGACGCAGAATGTGAGCCCGTGGCACGCCGACAACGTCCAGGGCACCGTCTCCCGGATCGGCGCCTTCAGCGAGCACGCCCAGAAAGGCGATTTCCTGGACGTTGGAAATAACAACGGTCGAGCAGTCATCGAGTGGGGACCCGTCCACCTCGGCTTCGATGAGCGGTGCGTCGTAGCGGGCCAGAGCGGACACAACGTTCGGCGCGTTGCCCAGAAGGCCGGAGACGCCCATGAGCCCTGTGCGCTTTTCGTTCAGAGCCCGAATCACGACTGCGTCGTATCCGGCCCCGAACCAAAGGAGAAACGCCCGCTCACGACCGTCATACTCGACCATGCCCACATCGACTGGGGGAGCCCTTGCGTCGACGAGACGCTTCGACACCTCGGCCGGGTCGGACCCGAGACCGAACGCACGAACCGCCGCGTTCGCCGTGCCGGACGGCAGGAAGCCGAGCTCGGGCAGGTGGTCGGCCTCGCGCCCCGTGCTCATCAACCCACAGAGCACCTCGTTCAGAGTTCCGTCACCTCCGACCGCGATGACGCGATCCACCTGGTCGGCGTGGTTCGCAGCCAACTCCGTGGCGTGGCCGCGATGCGTGGTCTCCACGACCTCGACTCGACCCTCTTCGGATAGATGGGTTCGTAGCGCCTCTGCCCGCCGCAGCCCACCGCCTCGACCGGACGATGGATTCGTGATCACGACGTAGCTCTTCATGCGCAACCAATGCCCGTCCGGCTCCGCTCTGGCAAGCGGACGGGGCCGTCCGGGCGCACCAACGCCTCCAACCCAACGGTCGGCTGGGCTGTCCAATCAGCGCGCACCCATGGCCCTCGATGGCCCTCGCTGGATTCAAATGCCACCCGCTGCCGTAGCCACCGGATTCGCCACATCGCTTCTCCTCGTGGCGTTGCCAGCGCTGATGCCGGCCCCCCAGGCGGTTGCCGCCCAAGGGCCGCTCGACACCGGGGCCTGGCCCGAAAGGCTGTCCGCGCTGGAGTCCGAGCTCGATGAACCGTTGGACGCGGGAGCCATTCCCGGACTATCCATCGCCGTGGTCGCCGACGACCAGGTGTGGACACGAGAGGCGGGCGTCTTGAGGAGGGGGGCGAGCGAAGCCATCGCGCACGAAACCCTCTTCGAGGCCGCCTCGCTCGGAAAGCCGGTCTTCGCCCACCTCGTGCTTCGGCTGGTCGAGAGAGGCCTGCTCGACCTCGACGCCCCCCTGAGCGAGTACTGGCACTACGCGGACCTCGACGGCGAAGCGAGGCTCGACGAGATCACGGCGCGGATCGTCTTGAGCCACCGCACCGGTCTCCCAACTGGCGGCGCGACCGTCCACTCTCGATCGAATTGGAGCCAGGAAGCCGATTTCAGTATTCCGGCGAAGGCTACGTCTTCCTTCAGCGGGTCGTCACGGCGCTTACGGGCGTCGAACGCCCGGGCTTAGCCGACACCGAGGTGTTCGGACCGCTCGCGATGGGCCGTTCCTCCTACACGTTCGACACCACGGTGCCGAACCACGCCATACCTCACCACAGTCGCGGATACCCGCTCGACAAGAGACCCGCGCCCCGCCCGGGCAACGCTGCCGCGAGTCTCCACTCGACCGCGCTCGACTACGCTCGCTTCCTGCAGGCGGTATTGCGGTCCGAGCTCCTCTCTGCCGGAGGCCCGCCGCGTGCCAGCGGGCATCTGACGGACGTCGCCGAAGGCGTAGGCTGGGGGCTCGAGTGGGGCTTGGAGTACCCGGACGGTCGAGAGTCGCCAGCGCTCTGGCATTGGGGCGACAACGGGCCGTTCAAGGCCTTTGCCTACCTCGACCCCTCCAGCGGAGTCGGCTTCGTCTACTTCGCCAACTCGACCAACAGACTCTCCATTCTGAGCCGAGTCCTAAACCGGCTCTTTCCCGCGCGGCACCCGCTGCTCGACTGGTTGGAGTACGAGCAAGCCGGCTAGTCCCTGGTCTCTGGCGGGCCCTTGAACCTCACGTCGCGTGAGGCCCTAGCCTGCACGGGTCGAGCAATGACCCGTTTGCTAGAGGCAGGTCCCATCATGACGACCCCTTCGGTCTGTGCCGGTAGTTCACCCGTGCCGATTCCCGCGACCGAGGTACACACCGTGTTCTCGGAGCACGTCGGCACGGAGTTCCAGGTTTGGATCGCCCACCCCGTGCCCGGCATCATGCCGTTTCCGCCAGGGCCCAGGCGCGTGCTCTACGTGTTGGACGCGAACCTCTTCTTCGGGACCGCGGTGGAGATGACCCGCATCATGAGTCAACTGTATGGGGAACTGCCTCCCCTCGTGGTGGTGGGCATCGCCTACCCCACGGACGACCCCGTCCTCCAGGCCGAACTCCGTGCCCGGGACTTCACGCCGAGCTGCGACTCAGGCTTCGAAGAGATGGCCAAACGACTTCCGGGCGCCCGGGAGCCGACGCTGCCCGAGGGTGAGCGTCTGGGTGGAGCTGCTCGTTTTCTGGCGTTCCTCCGGGATGAACTCCAGCCATTCGTGAGAGAGACCGTCTCCGTCTCAGAGACCGGGAGCACGGTCTTCGGATCCTCATTGGGCGGCCTCTTCGTCCTGCACGCGCTGTTCAGCGAGCCCGACACCTTCGACTCCTACATCGCGACGAGTCCGGCGATTTGGTGGGAGACGGGGAGGCGGTATTGGGCCTCGAAGCCCAGCGCGCGGCTTCCGGGGACCTCGACGCGGCTCTGGTGCTCGCGGTCGGTGCGCTGGAGGAGAACCCGCAGATCCCCATGTTGGCTCGGTTCAAGATGGTTACCAACGTGAACCGGATGGAGGAAACGCTCTCAGCTCGAAAGCACTCTTCGCTGCGACTCAGCAGGTTCGTACTCGAGGGCGAGTCCCACACGTCGGTAGTGCCGGTCGCACTCACGCGAGGCCTTAGAGCAATCTACTCGCGTCGGCCATGACCTCCCGCCCGTCAGAGCGCCAGCGACTCGCTAAGAGCCAGCGCAGTCGTGGTCTCATACCTCTGCAAAACGTCCAGCATGCGGGACCAGGTGTGGGCGATATTGTAGTTCGCGATGAAGCGGTTCAATCCGCGCTCGCTCGCATCGGGGGTCGGCTCGAACTCCCACGGGTGTAGGTACACGACGGGGGTTTTCGCCCTAGCGAGATCCCGTTTCATCAACGCCCGCGTGACCCACCAAGGGTAGAGCCGAAAGTAGAAACCTCCCCCGTACGGAATCCGGAGGGGGCCCACCGGATGCACCGACGCGGGGATTTCGAGGAGAGCCGCGGAGATGCGAAAGGGCCGAGGCGGATTGTGCCACGAGCCATACATGTGGGTCTTGAATGGGAAGAGGGAGCTGTCGTAGCGGAAGCCCTGCTCGCCGAGGAAATCCCACAGCCACTCGTCCTCGAGGTGAACCGACCATGAGGGGGCGCGAAAGCCCAGCACTCGCTCCCCCGTGATGTCCTCCAGCGCCTTTCGGGAACGCGTGATCTCCTCGCGCAGGCTGTCGTGCGAGTTTCGGTCGAAGCGCGGATGTGTATGCGAGTGCGTCGCCACCTCGAATCCAGCCTCGGACATCCGCCGCACCGCATCAGGAAACTGCTCCGCCAGTTCTCCCACCACGAAGAAGGTCGCGGTCCGGTCGCGAGCCACCAGTTCGTCGATGATCGCCAGAATACGGTCCTCCATGCGCCACACGCGCTCGGTCCCAGCGGGCGCGAGGTGGGAATGGAAGCGCTCCTCGACATCGAACGTCAGGCAGATCACGCGTCGGGCGGTCCGCCCTGTGTGTCGGACCGTACCTCCACCTGCCTCAGTCTCTCTTCGAGGAAGGTCACATTCCGCGCTAGATCGACGGCCTGCGCGCGCAGATCATTGATGATGAACGTGTGGTAGAGGAGGTACAGAATGAGAATCGCCAGCCCAGAGAACGTGATCCACGAGACGGGTATCAGATTCCCCCACAGCCCGGACAGGCGGTCGACGACCCCGGGGAACAGCGCGAGCAGTTCGCCGCCGGAAAGGAGGACGGCCCACAAAAGGATCTGACCCGTACTGATGCGTCTGCGTCGATAGTTCATAAGCAGGACAATCACCAGGAACCCCAGAATGGCGCTGACGATCAGCTTGGCCTGTAGATTCACGCACCCACCTCATCGAGCTTGGGGGGACCGGTCTTGACCTCGTCGCGCTCCAATGTGAGCGGGCGGAGGCCGCCGGCGAACGCGACACTCGCGAGCAAGACGAACGCGGTCTTCAAGGGATAAAGGACCGCGCGCGTGACGCTGTACATCGAGTCCCCGCCGGAGCGAGGCATCACCTCGATGGGCTCCTCCTGCACACTGGCACCGCACCGTGCCAACCCGACGATGAACTCCGCGTGCATGTCTTCAGCCGGCAGTTGCAGCGCAACCGGCAGAAACGGTCGCGACACGAGCTTCAATCCGCAGGTGACATCGGTGAACCGAACTCCGGTCAAGAGCGTCGTCATCCGCGAAAAAAGCCACGTGCCGATCGACCTCGTGGACAGACCCGAGTGTTCACCGGTGGCGTAGCGACTACCCACGATGAGGTCACTGCCCGCCGCGACGTGTACGTCGATGATCCGGCGTAGATCCTCGAGCCGATGCTGGCCGTCCGAATCGAAAAACAGCACATAGGCGAAACCGCCCGCGAGCGCGGCGTAGATGCCAGTCTTGAGCGCCTCCTGGTAACCGAGGTTCACAGGGTGGTTCACATAAGGAAGACCGGATTCGCGAAGAATGCTCTCCGACCGGTCGGTCGATCCGTCGTTGACGAAAAGCACATTGCGAGGTCGAAACTCGGCTCTCAGATCGCGGATGACCTCGCCGAGATTCTCTTGCTCGTTGTGGACCGGAATGACAACCAGGCCCCGTCGGTCTTCGAGTATTTCGCCGTCCAACATGTTCGCGCCGGTCGTGAGTGGCGTCGCGCCCACACTATGTAACAGTACCTCTGCAAAGGAGGCCGAGACAACCTGCCTCGACCAAGAACGATCGCCATGCCCGTCGCGGACATCGGTCGTAGATTCCGTCTCGACTGGCGAGTTCCACCCCGGCCCCCGCAGATGAAGCAAGCCTTTACCCTCTCGAGTGTTCTCGCTTCGCTGTCCCACGCCCTGGATCTGACCGAGGGTCAGCCGGCGGGGCACTCCATTCGCGCGTGCTTGATCGGCATGGAGATCGGCAAGGAGCTCGGGCTGTCGCCGAAGGAGCTTTCGGATTTCTAGTACGCGCTCCTTCTGAAAGACGCGGGCTGTTCGGCAAACGCAGCGCCGGTCGCGGACCTCTTCGGATCCGACGATCAGCCCGTGAAAGGAAGCATGAAGCTCTCGAACTGGTCGGGCTTCGCTTCGGGCGCCTGGTACATGATTCGGAATGCGAGGCTCGGCGGCTCCATCACGAATAAGCTGATACACATCGTGGGCATCGTGCGCGGAGGCGGGAAAGCCGCACGGGAGCTCACGCGTGTTCGCTGTGAGAGGGGCGCGAAGATCGCCGGAGGGCTCGGCTTCGCTGCTCCGACCTGCGAGGCGATCCGACACCTGGACGAGCACTGGGACGGAGCCGGTCATCCGTACGGCGTGGACGGAGACGAGATCCCCCTGCTCGCCAGGATCTGCTCCATCTCTCAGACCGTGGAAGTCTTCCTGGCCCAATCGGGTAACAATGCCGCGCTAAGGGTCGTGCGCGAGCGCAGAGAAAAGTGGTTCGGCCCGGACGTCTCCGACATCGTGCTCGGGTGGTCGGACCGCGGCGCTTGGTGGGAGGACATCGCCTCCGCGACGGGACAGTGACGCCCTCGCCGACTTGGAGCCGCGCGACCACGTGAGACGGGTCACGTTGGCCCAGCTCGACCAGGTCGCGGAGGCTTTCGCGGGCATCATCGACGCCAACAGCCCTTACACGTTTCGGCACTCTACGAGGGTGGCCCACATCGCTCGCGAACTCGGGACGCGCATGGGAGTCTCCGAAGAGGACGAACGACTCCTCTATCAGGGCGGGCTGCTGCACGACGTGGGCAAGCTGGGCATCTCGAACCGCATACTGGACAAGCCTGGCGCCCTGACGGCCGAGGAGTTCCAGCAGGTCACGTTGCATCCGCTCTACTCATGGGAAATCCTGAGCCACGTGCGGGCCTTCTCACACCTCGCCGCGCCCGCATCGCGTCATCACGAACGACTGGACCGCAAGGGCTATCCCTGGGGACTGGGCCGCAGCGACCTCGATCTGTCTACGAGGATCATCACCGTGACAGACGTCTTCGAAGCGATCACGGCGAACCGCCCATACCGCGAGCCGATGTCCTCGGAACAAGTCCTCCGTCTGCTCGAGCGGGAGGCCGGCCCGTCCCTGGACCCCGACGTCGTCACGACGATGATTCAGCTCTTGGGAGAACGCGGGAACGAGCCAGCCTTCGGGCTCGCCTTCGAGAACTGAGCCCCCTTAGTCGGCGCCGGAGGTAGCCCGCCCGAAGGCGCAGTCCTTGCGCAGGACACACGTCTCGCAGCGCGGGGTCGTCCTTCGGCACAACTCCTTACCGTGCAAGCGCAAATAGTGCCTCGCGGCCAGAAGTCCGTCAAAGTCGTCACCCCACTCTTCACGTCCCGCTGCCCGAGCGGCCGCGTAGGTCGCGGAGTAACTCTTGCCGCTGGCGATGCACCCGAGTCGAACCAGCACGCGCAACGCATTCGATTCGGGGGCTAGAGAAGGGTGCTTGCGGCGGTAGAGGAGAATCTTCTCAGCTCCCGGTTCGCCGATCCCGGGAAACCGACGCAGCGCCTTCTTGGCTTGGGCGGCCGACCGCTGCAGGACCTCGTCGAGGTCCCCGTCGAATTCGCCGATCGCGATCTCAGCCGCGGCCCGGAGCTTCGACGCGGAGTGTTTCGCCATGATTCCATGCTTCGCGACCGCTATCAGGTCTTCGCGATCCGCTTCCAGCAGTTGTTCGGGTCTGGTACCGACGGTGCTGCGAAGTTGATTCAGGGCCTGGGCGCGTCGTTCATCATTCGCCAGATAGGCGACGCTCTCCCAGAGCACGAGCTCGAACGGATCGGTCGGGAAGGGATCGGGAACAGGACCATAAACATCCGCAAGTCGTGCGACAATCCGAGAGAGAGTCGTCGCCACTCAGGCGGGCGCGGCCACGCCGTAGCGCTTGCGTAGCGCGCTGATCCCCTCCGGTCGCCCGATCACCGTGAGTCTGTCGCCGTCGATGAGTTCCGTGTCGCCCGCCGGAATCACCATCTGGTTCTCGCGACGGATCATCGCGATCAAAGTGCCGTCGGGGAACGACACGTCGCGTATCCGTAAGCCAATGAGCGTGGAGTTGGCCTGGTCACGCGCGAGCGTCAGCACCATGATGCGCTCGTTTCGAAACAGGGCCTCCTTCAGTTGCTCGTCGCTCTCGGCTCCGAGCCATTCAGACATGAAGCTCTCCTGATCCACCCGGCGAGCGATTCGTGCCAAAATCCGAAGGTGCTGTCCCGGGTTCGCTTTAGGACTCACGAGAAAAAAGACGGCACGGATCGGTTCCTCGGAGGCGTCCGCCGTTCCATCCGTCTCGCCCTCGAAGCTCACGCCCCCGCTCACCCTGGCCAGCGCAATGTAGGAGCGGTCGAGCAACTCCGATCGCATGTGCGGCAGGGCAGCGCCGTGCGAAACCGGGGTCGCGCCCATCCGGGTCCCTTCGAGGAATCCTTCGGCCAACGTCGTGGCTGAAACCGGCAGGTCCAGAGCCAACCGCTCCGACGCCTGCTTGGCCAAGTCCACGAAGCTGATCGCCCCCGCGACATCGAGCACGCGAGCCCCGGTGAGTAGCTCGTCGAACGGATCGGCCTCGCGCGGATCTCTCTCCTTCATGATCTCACGCAACTCACGGTCCAACCCCTCGTACCGCTGCCTCCCCAGTCGCTCGAAAACGTGGAAGATCGCGCCTTCTCGGCTGGTCTTGTCGCGAGCGTAATACGTGTACCACATCGCCCCGAATACGATCAGCCCGCCGGTGAAGAGCGTCGGCAGGATCCCCATGGTCACGATCATCCAAAAAGGACCGAGAATTCCGAGAATCTGAACCGCGGGGTAGAACGGGGAACGGAAGCCGGGGTCGTAGGACTCGATGCGACTCTCTCGCATCACGATCACCGCGAGGCATGCGAGCGCGAAGAGCACCATCTGAAACGCGCTGGCCAGCTTAGCGATCTTGGTGGGATCGAAGACGGTGACCGAAATCAGAATCATCGCAACCGTCACTGCGATGCCGACGGTGGGCGTGCCTCGTCTTCCAACATGGCTGAACAGAGGGGGGATCAGCTTGTCTCGGCCCATGGCCAACGGATAGCGGGACGCGGCGAGGATCCCGGCATTCGCCACGGACGAGAACGCCAATATCGCGGCGACCGTCATCAGTGCCGCGCCCCACGGACCCACCAGGACTTCCGCCACAGTGGCGACCGGTGTGAGGATTCCGCCGCCCTCGCTCAGTGTATCGACGCCCACGACCCCGACCATCACCGAGGTGCCGACGATGTAGATCGTGATGATACTGGCAAAGGCGAGGAACATGCCCAGCGGCAGATTGCGCTCCGGGTTCTTCACTTCCTCGGCAAGGCTGGCAACGGTGGTCAATCCCATATAGCTGACGATGACCAGCCCAGCGGTGCCGACGATACCCGCGCTGCCCGACTCGAAGAAGCCGCTGAAGTTGCCCACCTCGATCTGAAACACTCCAACGCCAGAAAACCAGGCGAGCAAGATCAGTAGGCCGATCAGAAGTAGTAGCTGAAAGGACCCGCTCTTCTTGGCCCCGAAGTAGTTGACCACACCGAAGAAGACGGCGAACCCCCCGGCGATCGGGCCCATCTCCAGCTCCGGGAGGAAGAGCTCCAGGTACGCCCCGACTCCGATGAGTGCGAACGCGCACTTCAGGATTACGGCAAGCCACGTACCGAACCCGCCGATCGACCCAACCAGCGGGCCCATGCTCCGGTCCAGGAAATAGTAGATACCGCCAGCCTTTGGCATGGCGGTCGCCAACTCCACCATGCTGAAGAGGCCTGGCAGGAGAATCAACGCGGCGAGTAGGTACGCCAGCGGCATCGCGGGCCCAGCCCCGGCCGCAGCGAGCCCCGGCAGGAGAAAGAAGCCCGAGCTGAGGGTCGCGCCCGTTGCAATGGCGTACACGTCCCAGAGGCCCAGTTGCTTCTCGAGACGCGGCGGTTTGGTCACCATCAGTCTCCCTTCAGCGCGTACCGAATCGCTTTCTCGCGATCGTCAATCTCGAAGGGCTTGCTGAGGAACCCAACGCCTGGCAAGGCCGACGGCGCGATTCCCCAACCATACCCCGACATGAGCACGACCGGGAAATCAGGGTGGGAAGCCCAGAGCTTGTTGATCAAGTCGAGCCCGGAGAGCTCGGGCGTCCGTTGATCGGTCAGCAGGATCCGAAAGGCCGTGGGGTTATCGAGCAGTGTGTCGAGGGCCTCCAACGGATCCGTATTGGCCGAGGATTCGAAACCCCGGCGCCTGAGTACGAGCGCGACGTATACGCATACCTGGGCATCGTCGTCGACGATCATCACCCGACCTCCACCCAACTCGAGAGCGGTCGACTGGTTTCGGTCCCGCTGCCAGAAGTCAGGCATCGCCGACCTCGCTCCAGTGCTCGCCCTCGACCGTCAGGCAAAGCAGTTCGTACAGCACGGTGGCCGCGATCAGGGAGGTTCCTCCGGTTGGATCGAACGGCGGCGCCACCTCCACAACGTCGGCCCCCATCAACCGGACTCCTCGCAGGGTCCGAAGAAGTGTGAGGGCCTCGACCGAAGTGAGGCCGCCGATCTCTGGAGTGCCCGTGCCGGGCGCGAACGCCGGATCGATGCTGTCGATATCGAACGAGAGGTAGGTGGGCTCGCTTCCCACGACGCGAAGCGCCTCTTCGCCCACCGCCTCCACGCCCGAGCGGGTGACTTCATCCATGAAGACCACGCGCATGCCGGCCGCGCTCGAGAAGTCCCACCCCTCCGTCGAGTCCTGGGCTCCGCGGATGCCGATCTGAATGGTTCGGCCAGGGTCGATCAGACCTTCCTCGACCGCGCGACGAAACGGCGCGCCGTGGTTGTAGCGTGACCCCATGTATTCGTCCCACGTGTCGGTGTGAGCGTCAATGTGAATCAGCCCCACGGGGCCATCTCGGGCCAAGCCTCGTAGCACAGGCAGCGTCACGGAGTGATCGCCCCCAACGGAAAGCGGTAGAACCTGCTCGGTCTTGAATCCGGAGATGAAGCGCTCGATGTCCTCATGGGCTGCCTCCGGCTCGTACACGTTTGTAAACGGGACGTCGCCACCGTCTCCGATCCGGCGAAGCTCATATGGATTCACTCGGCTCGTTGGATGAATGGCGCGCATCATGCTCGACGCGTTGCGTACCTCGCGAGGGCCGTGCCGCGCCCCCGGGCGATTCGTCACGGCTCCATCATACGGCAACCCGACCAGCGCGATATCGAACTCGGACGGGTCCTCGATGAACGGCGTCCGCATAAACGTCGGTATATGCATATACCGCGGCCCAGACATCGGGCCGCGGCCACTATGCCCCGCGGCGTCACTCACGCGATCACCTCCAAGGACTGAACCCGGCTACACCGCCGCTACCTCGTGACGGTCAACCCCGAAACGGTAGCCTCCGTGTTGTGCGCGAAGCGGATGCCGTACATGCCGTCCGTCGACTTCAGCTTCCCAGTGGTCACGATCTCGGACCTGTCGTAACTGGCCACGACGGTGCCGTTGATCGCACACTCGACCTTGTCGCCCATCGCCGAGACCGCGATCTCCTGCGTCACCGGCTCACCCTGCGCGGCAGCCTTGTTCACGGCGTCGTTCGCTTCCGCCCGACGGCCGTTCATCTGGAACGGATCTCGGCCGAATCCATGAACAATGAAGCTGCCGTTCCCGTAGGCCGCACAGTAGAGGTAACTCTGACTGTCGGTCCTAAGATCGTTGCCGCCGAAGATGATGCCATACGGGTGCGGATGACCGTTCAGGTTCATGTATTGTGGCTCGTGGAACGTGGCCTTGATCATGTAGTCGTCACTCACCGAATTCGCCGCATTCCAGTAGGTCACCGCCGGCCCGGTCATCACATGGAGCACTTCGCCGTCCATCGACAGCTTCGAGTCCTCGATGTCCTGCCCCGACGCAGCCGCTCTTGCGTCGATCTTACCCATCCACCCCGGGACGGAAATACCGCCGTCCGCGACACTACGGTCCGCGTCCTGACCCGTTGCCGGGCTTGTTACCAAGGCGAGCGCCAAGGCCGAACATGCGAACGCGGAAATTCGAGTGCCATAAATGAGTTTTCGTTCCTCCGAGAAGAGTTTGGTTAGTGATGACAATAGGGGAAATGCATCGGGCTTGCCCACCCTGAAGCTGCCGCCCGGCCCTGCTAGTGAATGCGCGCCAGGACGTCCCCGATGACCTCCGTCCAGATATCGTACCCGGCAGGAGTCATATGGAGTCCGTCGCGAACGAACAACTCCGGCTTCGGCTCGCCGTCCGCGCCCAACATCGGCGTCGCTACGTCCGCGTAATGGAGGTTGGCATTCTTGGCGGTATACGCACGCACGAGGTCATTGGTTGCGACCATCTGTGACCACACCGACCAACGCGAGAGGCTCGGCTTTACCGAGACGAACACGATCTCAGTCGATGGTTTGGAGTGCAGGACGGCCTCTACGAATGCCTCGTAGTCCTCGAAGATCTGCTGGCTGCTCTTGCCCGCGGACGTGTCGTTGTCCCCGGCGTAGAAGACCACCACATCGGGCGCATACCTGAGAACCGTCTGCTCGACGTAGTGGTTCACATCAGAGACGTGGGAGCCACCGAATCCTCGATTCAAGAGAGGAACGCCCGGAAACCGCTCGGCGGTCGGCCAGTACACGATGCTGGAGCTACCCACGAATAGAAGCGCCCCCTCCGGGACGTAGTGCTTGGAATCCCAACGCGCGAAGTCGGCGATGGCGTCCGCAAAACGGGTCGGATCGGGATCGGGCGCCTGCGCCTGTGCATGGACCTCGGCTCTCGGCGCCGTGGCCAGCAGCATCGCGAGCACTAGAACAAGGGATCGAGCGTCGAACAGGCGCCTCATGGCATCATCCATCGATTCGGGTCAGCGTCGACCTGCGAATTTGGTACGCGGTCGAACCCACCACCAGTGCAAACAGCCAGGTCGGGCCGGAGGCAGCGTCATTCGGTTCTCCGCTCAAACCGGGCAGCGAGGTGACGTAGCAGTTGCGGTGCGGCCGTGGTCGTCGTCGACATTTGGACCTCGTATTCGAAACGTCCATCCACGATCGAGAACCGCCTGCGGGTCTCGATCAAGCGGGGGTCGTTGCACAGCGCGGTGCTGTTCAGCTCGAGCGACAGATCGCCTGAAGACGGTGAGCCCGTCACTCGACCCCGTAGCACCTCTACCCTTCCATTGTCTTGAACGTTGTTCAGCTCGATCGTCCCGTCCTCCATGGGCCGGAAGAAGCCCATCTCCACGTGACTCGGTGTGCCATCGTGCAAGACGGTCTTCTGCTCGTATCTCAGATGAGGATAGAAATCCTCCATCTCGATGGACAGCTCCTCACTGTATTCGAACGGTCCGATGGTGGGGAAGCGTCCGGCGCCCCTGCCCCGCCAACGTCCGACGAAGGGCTCGAGCGCGCGTATGACTGCAGCCAGGTCGACAACATCATCCATTCCAGCCGAGTCCTTCGTTCAGGGAGTTCGCGCCCCGATGGGTGCGCGTCAGGGTATTCCAGCGGCCTCGAGTCCGACACGCCCCCCCCCCCGAGCCCGGGTGGCCGGGCCGCAATGTCGCGCCCTAGCTTCCTTCCATGCAATCCATGGTTGAACGAATCGAACGAGCTCGCGCGCGTGAGATCCCGCTCGAGACGCCGCCGGATCCAGCACGCCGCCTGTCCGAGCGACTGGGCGCGCGCGTTCTCCTCAAGCGTGAAGACCTTCAGCCTGTGCACTCGTTCAAGCTCAGGGGTGCGTACAACAAGATCGCCTCGCTCAGCCGGGAGGAAGCGGCGCGAGGCCTGGTTGCGGCCTCCGCGGGCAATCACGCGCAGGGCGTCGGACTCGCCGCGCAGAAGCTCGGATACCACGCGACGATTCTCATGCCCACCACGACCCCTGACATCAAGATCAAGGCGGTTCGAGCACTGGGCGCTGAGGTCGTGCTGCACGGAGACACCTACGACGACGCATGCGAAGAAGCGCTCAGGGTCGTCGAATCCCGGGACGCCGTGTTCATCCATCCCTACGACGACCTCGACGTCATCGCTGGTCAGGGGACCGTCGCCGTGGAGATTCTGGAGTAGCACCCCGGTCCGTTCGATGCGGTCTTCGTCCCGGTCGGCGGAGCTGGCGTGCGCCCGATGACGTTCGAGGCGAACCGAGACGGCTCGACCAAGCGCATCTTCGTCCAGATCTCCGGATTCCACGGGGTCTACGTGGTCGATTTCGATCGACAGGAGCTCGTGCAGAAACCCACGATGCCCGAGCTCCCCTTTTCACGGGTCAACAACGACGCGATGCAAGGGTCTCCGGGCCATGGCCTGGCCGTCTCACCCGATGGCTCCCAACTCTGGTCGACGAGCAAACCCAATAGTCACTTGTACGCTTGGTCGCTGCCCGACCTCGAGTTATTGGGGGGGGTCGAAGTCGGCCACGACCCGGACTGGCTCACGATGACGCCGGACGGGCGCTACATCTATTCGGCCAACGCGGGCTCCAACAGCGTATCGGCGGTCGATACGCAGACCTTCCGGGAGGTCGCGCGTATCCCGGTTGGCCAGGTGCCGAAGCGCAATCACACCGCTGTTCTCCCAGGAGGCTCCCGATGAGCGCGCTGGCTCAGAGCCGGGACCTGTCGGCCGGACCGGCCTGGTCCACCGCCACGTTGGTGGGCCTCCTGGCGGTCACGACCTTGGCGGCGGCGCCTGTGGACGTGCGTGCACAGGCTCTCGACTTCGATGTCTACCGAAGCCAAATCGAACCGATCTTCTACGCGCCGCGCGGCGGGCACGGACCGAGCGTCTCTCCCTGCGTTACGTGCCACGTGCAGAGCGGAACGCCGATGAGGCTTCAGCCGCTTCAAGAGGCGAGCGACGGCAGCGTATTCTGGACGGAGGCGCAGTCGCGACAGAACTTCGAGTACGTCTCTCGCTTGGTGGTGCCGGGCGACCCGGACCGCAGCCGACTCCTGCTCAAGGCGCTCGCCATGGGCTCTGGGGGAGCCCGTTTCCACGTGGGTGGCAAGTTCTTGGAGAACCGATCGCATCCTCAGTGGGAAGCGATGGCGTCGTGGGTCAGCGCGGCGGCGCCGGTACCCGAGGAACCGCCCCAGACGCTCGATTTCGAGTTTTTCCGCACCTGTGTGCAGCAGATCTTCCAGAGTAAGCGCGAGGGCCGCATGGAGTGCGTGCACTGCCACGGTGGCGGCGGACGCGGGTTCGCGCAGTCCCTTCCGGAAGGCCGGGACTATTGGAACCTGGAAGAGTCGCAAGAGAACTTCGAAATCATTCAACGCTACGTGGAGCCCGGTTGGCCGATGTCCAGCCGGTTCCTCACGCATCCGCTCACGCCCGAGGCCGGGGGAGACGGATATCACAGCGGGGGTCGGCGCTGGATGTCTCAGGACGATCCGGAGTGGCAGATGCTTGCGGCGTGGGTGGGCGGGGAAGGGCCCAGTTGCCAGGTAGGATGAGCCTTCGCCCCTCCGGGGGGAGCTGACCATGCGTCGCCTAGTCACCTGTGTCACTGTCGCCGCGGTCACGCTGGCGCTCCCTCGATTCGGGACCGCCCAGCCGCTACCTGCCGCCTCACCCCACTCGGTCGGCATCTCGGCCGATCGGCTCGCAAGAGTCGATGCGCTCTTCCAGTCGTATATCGACCAGGCCTGGGTCGCGGGTGTGGTTTCGGCCGTGGCCTGTCGCGGCAAGCTGGTGCGCTTGCACAGCCAAGGGGTGATGGATATCGACGAAGCGCGACCCATGACGGACGACGTCATCTTCCGAATCGCGTCGATGACCAAGCTCATCACGAGCGTCGCGGTGATGATGCTGTACGAGGAGGGCCTGTTCCAACTGGAGGACCCTGCGTCCAAGTACATCCCGGAACTCGCCGGCATGAAGCCCCACAGCGCCTACGGTGGTCGCCCCCCGGCTCCAGAGACGGTAAAACCAGCCGACTGGTTCCTTAGAATGCCCCAGCTTCTTGGACCTCAGACGGCTCAAGGTCTAACATAGGATGTCGTA
>Ga0066376_10000069_pt1 | contig 76937 bp, 69 predicted proteins | sample Knorr_S15_td_Bot_FD_77009 | JGI IMG/M metagenome (GOLD analysis project Ga0066376, IMG submission 77009) | Marine microbial communities from Southern Atlantic Ocean transect - Knorr_S15_td_Bottom_ad_5009_LV_A | ecosystem: Environmental > Aquatic > Marine > Oceanic | place: Southern Atlantic...
ATGATCAGGGATCAACTGGAACTGGCGGTCTCCTCGAAGTCGGCACAAGAGGATGTGGCGACTCCCTGGCAACTGATCAAACTGATGTTATTCTGAGGTGTGTGACTGATGGACGCATCACTCAAGGACATTGATGCGGTGTTCCTTGACCTTGACGGGACATTGTATCTTGGTGATGTGCTGATACCCGGCGCGCTTGAATTCCTTGTGCGTTGTGACCAGAGTGGGGTGCAGAAATTCTTTCTCTCCAACAATTCTTCACGCTCAGTTGAACAATACTTAGCAAAATTGCATGGATTGGGTATTAACGCGACCGCGGATGATGTAATGTTGTCAACCCATGACTTGCTCGCTTGGCTAGACGAGCAAGGAGTTAGTCAGACTTGGTTGGTTGGTACTGAAGGTATGCGTACGATGCTTGAACAAGCGGGTATAGCAACCAAGTCAGAAAACCCACAGTATGTGGTAATTGGATACGATACTGAACTAGATTACCATAAAATCGCCACCGCTGCAATCCACCTCCACCGTCAAATCCCGATGGTTGCATCTCACCCAGATATGGTCTGCCCTTCGCCCGATGGTGGTTTGCCCGATGTAGGTGCATATTTGGCGATGTTCAAGGCTGCTACCGGCGCTACCCCCACCCATGTCTGTGGCAAACCAAACCCAAGTATGATCGGTTGGAGAATTGACACCCTCGATCTTAACCCCACGCGCTGCGCCATGATAGGTGACCGTCTATACACCGATATGGCGATGGCTTCGCGAGCAGGAATCAACGGAGTGTTAGTTTTGACTGGTGAAGCGACGCTAAAGGATGTTGAAGCATTAGCCAATGATGCCGAACAAATGCCGAGTTTGGTCGTGGGCTCTGTCGATGACCTGCTCCGCTGAAAACCACAAGTTGCGAAAACGCACTCTTGACTGCTACTCAAGGGTCGCATTCAAGAGTGGATTGCAAAACTCAACGCCCATGAGTGCGCATGAGTATCTAGCCGGGGCCTCGTGCGATGTTAGTGCTCTTCCCTCGGTAGATGAGTGGCCATTATTGCCCGACCACGCCACCAATGTGGCAAGAATGGTTGAATTCGGCATTATTGATGCTCTTGAGGTCCGAAACGCATTGGCATGCTGCCCTCGTGGCCCTCACGCGTTACCATTTCCATTGGCTGATGAAGTCCCCAATTTGGAGGGTTCTGGCCTGCGGCTGCCGTGGTGGCCGGATTGTGGTGAGCCGCTTTCACTATTACCGGGAATTTTTGAGACTAGCCAGGTAATGCAATTATTGCAACTTGAAAATGGGGCTTCTGTATTACTACTCGGCCCTCGTGGAAATTGGTATACTGAATTACTGATGCACATGGGTGCTGGGGAAATTCTGGTGGTTGAAACATCTCGGAAGAGACGGGATGCGCTATTGGCGAAATGGAATGATTTGCGGCTCGATATTGCGGCTCATGCATTTGGCTGCAAGGTCCAGTTTTGTGGGCCGGCTGACATTGCCCAATTTACTCCAGTCGGCGGGTTTGACCGGCTGTTTTCCACCGGCTGTTTTCCTTCCGTGCCAGTCCGTTTGATGAATTGCGTCTGTGAAGATGGATTGGCACTGATTCCAATTGACAACGAGGGGCGTGGGATGTTGCAGATGGTGCAGCATCATGGAGAGGCTGAATTGATTTCACAATGGATTACTTATTGGGATGTTGATGCTTGGCCTGAACAAGTGATGAATTCTTTTGAAACCGAAACAGAAGAGGAAGAGGAAGAAATTACCACCACAATTGGTTATCATGGGATTGAGGCGGCTTGGGTACTGGCCAATTCTATGCCCTCGCGCGACCGATTCGGTCCACAACAAATGCTTGACACTATTGAGAAAATTTGGGATTCCATGAGCCCGGTTCACTGTGACTTGCCCGATGGTATTCTCTCCCTAGGCTTGCGTGAAAGAGTGGCTGATGACTTATTCCGAATGGGGCATGTATTGCAACAAATGGGGGTGTATGAATTCGCGGCGGAGCATCATGGTGAATCATTCCGGCTCGCTCCGACCGCAGAAGCCGCTACCTTCCTCGGTTGGGCTCTTGCCGATGTTGATGATACGTACGGTGCGCTCGCGTGGTGCCGTAAGGCGATTGAAACCGATGCAAGGCTCGGAAATCCGTGGAATGATATCGGAGCAATTCTGTTAGGGATGGATCAGCCGGCCGCGGCCATCCCATGGTTGGCCGCAGCGACACGCTCAAACCGATATGATGCGGTTGGTCATCCCTGGAGCAATCTTGCGCGCGCTCATGAAATTCTTGCTCACCCGCACGCAGCATTTGAAGCGGCGCAACAGGCGATTGAATTAGACCCGGATGATGAAATCGCGCTGCGTATTGTTGAGGATATTGGAGAACAGCTACTCTGATAAAGGACGTACGCACATCATATTAGGAAAACTTGGTCGTTGGGTCGGACCCGGTCTGGGACCTTCATTCCGATTCCTTGCCCGGCACCAGCAGTCTCAACTGCAGCATGGTCAATTTGCATTGAAGTGATGTCCATCTCAAAGTCGGTAGTCGCACCTCTAATTCTGATTCGGTCGCCGACAGATAATGTGCCGATCAACTCGATTGCTGCCACGCCAATCTTACTGTAATAGGCGGCGACGCTGCCGATTGGTTGTTCAGTCATGTATTTCCCCAAACCCGCTTGAGGCTACCTACTGAAAAGGGTTCCGAATGTTGTAATAATACAAACTACAGCGAGCGCCTTTCTCATCTTTCCCCCTCCTCTGTCGCAGGACCTCGGCGTGGTTTGGCGGTGATATCGCCTCTCAATACGATTTCCAACTTAACCTGATACAAAGAAGGGTGGGGATAAAAGGACGTTGCCAATACTAAAAACGGGCAAAATTGATGGGAGTGGGCGCCCATAATCAGTCGGTATAGGTGCCTTTATTCAATTAATAGTTGGCTGGAGTGGATGTTTACTAGTAGGTTGTATTATTACACACTATGTGGTCAGTGAGGTGTGACTCGCATCATCCAGTCGATTAGCGTGCCCGACGGCAGTTTTGCCCATCAGCGACTTAAATCTTGGAAAATAGAGGGGGTTAACATCTCCGCCTACATCCAGATGCTTATTGAACGGGATGACTTGAGACAACCTGACACGGTTTGGCCCGCTGATTGGCGTCGGCCATCGCCAGTGGTTGCAAAAACAATGGCCGGCCTTCGCTGTATTCTTTTTGATGTGGATGGAGTCTTTACCGATGGGACAATTCTACGGGATGGAGGGGGGGTTGAGCAGCGTAGTTTCTCCGTTATTGATGGGCATGGAACGGCTCTGTTGCGTAAGGCTGGCCTGATTATCGGTGTCGTAAGTCGGGAAGCAAGTGAAATCACCCAAGCTAGGATGGAGAAATTGCAGATGGAGGAATTGCATATTGGTGTGAAGGATAAAGCTGAGGTGCTTCGCGACATCAAATCGAGACACGAACTCAGTGCGGATCAGGTCGCTTTCATGGGTGATGACCTACCCGATCTTGCTGCTTTCGGTGAGGCTGGTGTACGACTCGCACCAGCCAATGCTCAGCCGAAAGTCCGCGCTGCTGCGGATTGGATTAGTATCTCACGGGGTGGCACAGGAGCCGTTCGTGAGGCGTGCGAGGTCATTCTATCTTGCATGGGGGGATAAGCCCTCCCTCACGGGAAGTGTCAAGAATGATTCAGAAGGAGGCCGGGACATGGCGACTGCAGACATCGTTGAAGCTATCGCGGCTGGTGAAACCTATATCATCGCCGAAATCGGACAAAATCACCAAGGCGATATCGAACACGCAAAGCGGTTGATTGAAGTCGCTGCGAACGCAGGCGTGAACGCAATCAAAAGTCAAAAGCGGCACACGCGTACCTTGCTTACCGATGAGGAATATAACAAACCTTACGACACGCCAAATGCATTTGGCAATACCTATGGAGAGCACCGCGATGCTTTGGAATTAAGTGTTGAAGACCACACCTCACTCAAGGATTATGCCGAGTCTTTTGGGCTGGCTTACTTCGTCTCACCTTGGGACCCTGTTAGCGCAGCGCAAATGACTGAGGTGGGTATGCCGCTATTCAAAATCGCAAGCGCGGGAATAACAGATGAAGATACAGTTCGTGCGGCCTGCGCCTCAGGCGTTCCAGTGATTATTTCAACGGGAATGAGTACTGAGGAACAGATTGATCAGTGTGTAGGGTGGATGCGCAACGAGGGAGTTAAACATCGCTATGTGTTGCACTGCACGTCTACATACCCTTCTGATTTCAAGCAGTTGAATTTGAGTTATATGAATGTCCTTGCCGAGCGTTATCCAGATTGTGGAATCGGTTTCAGTGGGCACCACCGTGGAATAGCAATTGATGTTGCAGCGGTTGCGATGGGTGCCAAGATTGTTGAACGCCATTTCACCCTTGACCGAACCCAAAAAGGCGGCGATCATGCTGCTAGCCTCGGTCCGGGTGGTCTTGTGAAGATGGTAAGGGATATTCGCGCTTTGGAAATTGCCGTAGGTGATGGGGTTAAGCGAATCTATGAAGGTGAGATTCCAATGTTAGCAAAACTCCGTCGCGTGAAGTGAGGTGAGGGTCTGACTACTCTGGCTGTGATTCTTGCCCGTGGTGGGTCAAAATCCATACCGATGAAAAACATCAAGCATTTGTGTGGAACTCCTTTGGTAGAATGGATTCTGCGGGCTGCAATGAATGCTAATTGTATTGATTCGGTTATTCTTTCGAGCGACTCTGAGGCCATACTTGACGTCGGTCGGGACCTCGGCTGTGATATCCATGTCAGAAATGCCTGTGATGCTGAGGATACTACCTCCTCTGAACAATCACTGATTGCGGTATTGAAGGAACACCCTCTCGCTAAAAATGCGGCCACTATTCTGATGGTTCAGCCAACTAGTCCGTTCACTACCTCTGCTGATTTTGATTCCGCATTGAAAATGTTCGTAGAGGGTGAATTCGATTCGATGGTGACGGCAGTCAAACACCATGACTTTCATTGGCAAATCGAGGAAGATGGAACTGCAACCCCTGCTTATGATCCTCACAAACGCCCATTCCGCCAACAAATGCATGGCCAGCGCAGAGAAAACGGGGCATTCTATATCACTTCAAGAGAATTGCTCGACTCTACTGCCTGTCGTCTCGGTGGTCGCATCGGATGTCATACAATGGCAGCCCATAATGGGATTGAAATTGATGAAAAACTCGACTGGGTGATGATAGAAATGCTTGCTAAAAAACTCGGCCTTATACCAGAACCACTCGCTTAATTGAGCAATTTACGTAAGAGGGTGCAGGCCGAGGTCAAACCACCCCCCCTCAGGCCTAGATGGGCATCGTACAACATCAGCCCATCCACCCCTGCGTCGAGAGACTTGGTCGCCCAATTAGTCAATGCTGATTCGCTCGGTGGCTCAGTGAAAGAATGTGCCTTAATAGGAACGTGGTGAGGGTCATCGTCACTCAGTTCTGGTGCCTGCTCAGACAGCCCTGTGCCATACCAATCTACACTAGCAAAACATCTGAGTCCAACTGAATGACAGTTTTTCACGAGATTATCTAATGGTGCAAGCCTCCACCATTCACAATCTTCACCATCCACCCACTCATTGTGAAAACTAAACTCAGATGCAATCCCGCTTCTGATCCATGCATCAATATCTAACCCGTATACCTCTCGCATGAATTCGGGCTTCCTTAGTAGGAATCGCGCATGAACGTCCTCATTTTCAATACCGGCCGCAGCCAACATCCTCTCAATAATTCGTTGACTCATTCGGCAACGCAAATCGTTTACACCTGATGGCGGGTCTACCCACTCGGAAAAAGGGGGGCCTTGCTCAGGTACGGCTTGATTAGCCAGTGTGATGAGTGTATCAAGATCATTCTCCCCTAACTCGTGAGCCTGCCAAGCGGCGCGCAATGGTGGACCGAATCCAATCAATGCAACCCCACGTGTGAAATCTAGGTGGATGCGGCCGCTTGAGCGAGTCCTAACCTCATTCAGAAGCATTGTTGATTGTGCTTCAACTTCTGGCCATAGATGATCCATGATGTGGCCATTTCCAATACGGGAACCGTCTTTGGCACTAGCAAGCAACATCCAGCGCTCTTGGGCCCAACGGGTCTGGAGAAAATTGCGCACCTCACCGTGATAGTGCCTATTCAAACATATCAAGGGGGTGATGTCAGCTTTGAACGGGTCTACGGAGTTACAAAAATCCGAGATGGGGTGGTCGCCGGGCCATTCATCTATTTTTGGTAACACCTCACCCACATTTGTAGGAAATAGGCAGTGGTTGCGAACAACCTCCCAGTGTACCTCATCAATACTGAGCGATTTCAGTTTAGTTACTAAATCAACCATCTCTTGGCTATTTGCACCACCTTTTTGGTTCACCCATGGATATGGGTTGACAATCACCACGAGTTGTCTTTTCACGAAAATTTCCACCCATTGGGCTTTCCACCGATTGCAATGTGGCGAGAAAATGACAGGACCCGTTCACCATTTCTCCCGTCACGTCTGTATCCAAACAGAGTAAAGGCCGCGTTACAAGCACTCTCATCAACTCCGAGTTCACCTCGGATGACCTCGTGCAGTTGGTCGGGGGGGAATACCGCAGCCCCAAGTAGGTCGAGGAGCGCTTGGACTTCTTCAGCGGAAGATTTGAGCCGTTCTGCTGTGATGGTGTTGACAAATAACTGATTGAAAGCTGTCGCGGGCACAACTACAGATGAGGGTGGGGATATGATGATGTCTGCAGCCTTAATCAACGGGATGTAGTCTGCTTGATCGGTGGTCACGATGACTGAATCAGGAGTATCAATAATCGTGCCCTGGCTGAGTTCAACTGGATGTGGTTTGAACACAATCTGGTATTCGCTATCGTCCGCATACTCTGCGATAACCTCACGAAAAATCGTATCAGATGGTTCCTTCACTATCGGTCGGTGGGTTCCTAGCATCAGGATAAGTCTTCGCTCCTCACCTAGCCCAAGTGTTGAACGTAAATCAGCCGGGTCAACATCCTCGCTCAACCTATCAATGGACGGTGCGCCGGTAATAATTTGCAGTTCGGGTGGAGCACCTAGTTGAATATTGATGTCCTTACAAACCTCAGACCATACCGCGTTTGCAGTACAACCCATCATCGAACTACGATAATGAGCCCAGGGCCAAGCCACCGTTGGCATCCCATGGTCAATGGAAACCACCGGGATGCCTTCTCGTCTCGCCCACGGAATTACTTGATAACGCGCATGACCTTCGTGTGGGGTGACGACCAAAATTATGTCGGGTTTCCAAGGGAGATGGCCTTTGATGGCCTTGCATGGATACTTTTTCTCATGCTTAACTCTTCGCTGCCACACAAATTTTCTTGAATCAAATCGATTTCGGGACCACCCAAATCGGTCCCAACAAAAATCACGAAAACGATGTAAAATAGGATTGCGAGGAGCAAAGGTTCCGGGCTTAGGCACTTCTTTACCGATGTAAAATACATATTCGTCGCCGGCGGAATCACAAGCATCCAATACCGTTTGAACATGCTGAAGGTGGGCGGGGTGTTCGCCGGCAAAAATGAGCAGACGCATGCCAACACCCATTCCTCGGTATAGTCACCCGGTCATAAGCACGCCGAGCAAACTAACTACTTCAGAATTGGAATATGTGTAATCTACTCATGTAATGTCATCAATTCTTTTCAGCGGCTAGTCCATCCTTCTGAGCACGCGCCCGCGCATTAGCGACCGCCCCCTCTGGTAGGAAATGGAATTCAGGAACAGGTTCTCCCATCTTGACATCTAATTCGGTAACCATTCGCCGGAATACCTCTAAATCAGGGGTGGTAGAGACCCATTTCTCCATCCAATCACATTGCGCTTGAATGCGCTCATCGTCTGGATGTTGCGCTCGCAGCAAACTCGAAAGATGTCCGATAATCAACGCATCACGCGGGGTTAGCAGATATGTTGCGAACGGGTTTCGCTCAAGGATGACATTTTGATGTTCCTTCCATAGTGAGAAAATGTGGTCATATACCCACCCGATGAATACTACCATCAGCCCAACACTAAGGAATAAGCCGCCCATGATTGCATACGCAATTGGTAATCCGGGGATAAGTTCAGCACCATCTTGGCCCCACTCTGGGTTACTGGATTCTAATCTGTCAAAGAGAAGCAGGGTAAGTGTGGTGGCCCAAAAAATCAAAGAAATAATGGTCTGTGATTGTTGCGCTCGCCAAAATTGACGCATAAACCATTTCTTCGCAAAATTAGTCCCTTCACCTTCCTCTGAACCAGTGGAGCCCTTGTCAGCCATAGCCTCGCCTCCCCTCACCCTATTTTCACCCTTTCCGGTAGATGTCGCATAAAACAAACTGATTGTTCTGTCTTGCAGTGCTGCGATAGGGAGGATTATTGGCCAACTGAGGTGTGTGGATTCCGTGCCCGACGGAATTGTGCTGGTAACCGGCGCGAGCGGCTTCATTGGCAGCCATATTGTTGCCAATCTACTCGCCCGTGAAAGAAAGGTCCGAGCGGCGGTGCGTGACATGGAAGATTCAGAGCGGGTTGAGCATCTGAAATCGTTGCCAATCTTTGGAAATGGCAGTCTTGAATTTGTCAAAATGGATTTATTAGATGCTGCTTCGGTGCATGCTGCAATTGTCGGTTGTACTGATGTAATCCATGCTGCAGCCGCTCTACAAGTAGGGAAAATGGACCCGCAGCGCGACGTCGTTGACCCATCGCTCATCGGCACTCAGAATCTTTGTGATGGAATTGATGCTGCAAAAGACGTCAAACGCTTGGTACACACCTCCTCAACCGCAGCCATCCGCCCAACTTACTACCAAAACGGTGCTCACTTTACCTCCAAATCTTGGGCTGATGATGCAACCTTGGAAAACAACGCCTACGGACTTGCAAAGGCCGGAGCCGAGCGATTGGTCCGTAACTGGCACGCCAACTCAAATCCTGCAACGCGTCCTCGCCTTGTCACCATCCACCCATGTGTTGTTTTCGGGCCGCCGATGTCGCCTCGTCACCTCGCTGGAAGTTTGTCATATGTTGAGGCATTAGTCAAGCGCACTTTGCCAAAATCCTTGCCTTCTCATATCAACGTCGTAGATGTTCGCGATGTGGCGGAAGCCCATGTTAGGGCATTGGCCGGAGGAGAAAACAAAGGGCGGTATCTGGTAATCGGTGGAAATCTTTGGATGAAAGATATTGCTGATATTCTGCGCGAAGCCTATCCGCACCGAAAATGGCCAAAAGGAGTGTTGCCGTATTGGGTCTGCTTAATTATCGCAGTTTTCCACCCTAAACTTACCTTAAAATGGGCGCGGAATCATCTTCGTAAAACCAGTACATTTGATGCTACTCCGGCAGAAAATGAATTGGGGATGACGTTTAGGCCACTTACTGAATCCATCATAGATAGTGTGCCGCCCATGCTCGATAATAACTGGGTATGATTAGAGTGAATCATGTTGGGAATTTAGTGTTCTTTGAGGATTTTATTGACAATTAGTCAGGGGAAGGATTGAGTGTTGGAGGCTGTCCAGCGATTTTGATGGATGCACCGTCTGCATGGAATGAGCGCTGGGCGAATTGCGATAATGCGCTGGCGCGGAAGTGGATGGAAGTATCCTGTCGTAAGCAGAGTTTGGTGGTGCTCGCCGCCGACAGGGATTCAATGGATGGACTGAATGAATTGGTTGATTCAGTCGGCGAACATATATCTGCACTGAAAACCCATGTTGATATGATTGATGATTGGACCCCTGAGGCTTGGTCGGCCTTTTGTGAGAAGGCACGGGCCGCTGACTTACTGGTTTTTGAAGATAGAAAATTTGCCGATATTGGAAAAATTTCCCGTGACCAGATGGGTGGAATTTATGATATTAGAAACTGGGCTGATTTGGTCACGGCTCACCTCATTTCCGGCCCGGATATTGTTGACGGAATATGCTCTGCGTGGTCTGATGTTGGCCGGGAGGGTGGGGTCCTGTTACTCGCCCAAATGAGTAGCCGAGGTAATCTACTCTCTGAGAATTATTGTGACGTTGTGGTCAGTTTAGGCTGCGCCAACCCCGGTGTATTCGGCTTCATCGGTAATGGTTCTCGGCCAGCCGAATTAGCCGAATTGCGAGAAAAAGTAGGGAATGTGAAAATGATTTGGACGCCCGGGGTGAACATTGCAACTGGTGATGGTGAAATGGGCCAACGTTACGGTGACCCGAAGCAAGCCGTATTGGCTGGGAGTGATGGAATCATCGTTGGTTCGGGAATTCATCGGGCCCAAGATGAGAAGGCGGCCGCCAAGGCCTACGCCGATGTATCATGGAATGCATTACTCAAAAGGAAGTGACCGAATGATCGGTGGGTTGTAGACCCGGTTACTTCGTCCATCCGCTTATCGAAATGAAATGTCGTTTGGCCTCGGTGAGGTGGCCGGGCTAAATGAGGCGACGGACGATACTGAAAATTACAACCGCCGACATCATGTGGTTAATCGCTGCTCATTTAACCGTTCAGCGCGCCGAATATTGTGTGATATAGCATATTTATCCATGCAACGGCGTAGGCGACGCTTGAAGCGGTAACGCCCCTTGGGATTGTTTGATGGAAATATTGGATGCCATTGGATTATTGGTGGCATTCGTGCTGCTGGTCGCGATAATTGTTATCGGTTTGTGGCAATGGAATTCAATCCGTGACGTTAATCGGAGAATCGAAATAGGTGATGAGTCAATTTTAGTTAGTGCCGCTCATCGTAAAGAAGTGATAATTGATGCACCGCCGGGATCAACATATGTTCCCTACGTGCCAGCAAAATTAGAGCCTATTCCAGGGGTTTTACAGCCGATGCAAAATCCAAGTGAAAATCAAAATCCGAAATAGAGATAGGCGCCTGCACCTATCGCTCCAAATGCCCCAATAAACAGTAATGCTGCAACTATCAAAATCCCTTTCCTGCTCTTCTTTTTTGGTGTGGACTTTAGGCTGATATTTGGTAAAGATGCGGTACCGGGTGGTGGTGGTAAAGCAATCCCCACCTCTACTACTTCTTCTCCACCACTCCTACCTCGCTGTGCATCAACTTCTGGATATAATTGGTCTAAGTCTTCTAAGCCAACCGCTTCGGGAATATCTCCCATGATAATGTCCCAATCGTCCTCAATAGCGGCACTGGTAACTGGCTTTTCAAGCCAAGCGGTAGCACCAGCAGACAGGCTTGCATCGGCTGCAAGGGTTCGCTGGTGGCGAGAAGCCATGAAGACTATTCTTGCATTTGAATCGGTTTCACGCATCTCGAGTGCAGCTACGTGACCATCTAAAGATGGAATGTCTAATGACAGTAAAACGAGGTCGGGTTTGAGGCGGACGTATTCATCCACCGCCTCATCACCATCTTCACATATTTCTATGCGCCAACCCTTCTGAGTGAATACTTGTGAAAGCCGGTGAGCCCCCATTGGATTGTAATCCACAATGAGGACCAGTGGGTCGTCTGGGTCATCTGAGGATACTACGCGGGTCATCTCACTCACAACCGCTATCCTACACTTCCACATCAATTAAGCGGATGCTTCTCCTTATTCCTCGTCATCATCTATCAGGGTGTCTGATGTTGCTTTATCGGGTTTTTCGAACGTCTGTTGCAGGTCTTCCTGTCTCTTCTGCTCCGCTTTAATGCGCTCTTGGTCCGCCGGAGCACCGACAAATCGCATCTTGAGTTCTGAGACTATACCTTTCAACATATTTTCTTCGATTTTTTCTAGATTACCTGCCGTCCTTTTTGTAAGGATGTCAAGAAGGTCAATCGCTTGTTTTGCTTCACCCATATTGAAGTGAATTTTGCCTTCGGTGTCTGGAATCCCACCCATATGTAGTAGCGCTGAACGTTGTAACATGTGAATTAGTGAGAAAAAGTGTTGGCTGTCTTCACTTGAAAGGGGAATCTCGTCGGTCATTTTATCACCTCACCCAAACATCATCTCAAGCAGCCAATCCGGGTCGAATTGTTGCAGATCGTCATAACCTTGTCCAACCCCAACCAATACAATCGGCCGACCGGTTGCGTGGGCAATTGAAAGGGCGGCACCACCTTTGGCGTCGGTGTCAAGTTTGCATAATACCGCTCCGTCAAAACGTAGCATGCGTTGGAATTCAACCGCCTGTTCAACCGCATCATTTCCAGCGAGCGCATCACCAACAAATAGCACGAGGTGGGGGCTTACAACCCGGTGAACTTTGCGAAGTTCTTCCATCAGGTTGGTCTTATTTTGCATACGGCCAGCGGTATCAACAATCACGATATCTGCGCCGCGTGCTTTCGCCGATTCTTTCGCATCGCGCGCAATCGCTGCTGCATCACCTCCTCTTTGACTTGAAATACATCTCACTCCAATTCGCTGGGCGTGCGCATCCAATTGGTCAATTGCTCCGGCTCGGAATGTATCGGCAGCTGCCAAAACCACCGAGTGTCCTTGTTGTGAAAAGCGGTGGGCTATTTTTGCGGTGGTGGTAGTCTTACCAGTACCATTAACACCGACCATCATGATGACTACCGGGGTATCGCCAGCGGCAATCTGCTGTTCAACCGTCGCGTCAAAATCCCAATATCCAGCGGTCAATATACTGCGGAGTGCTCGTTTCAAACTCGCTTCAATTACCACTGGTAAGTCGGCGCCCTTCCGAAGTCTGCTACCAACTAACTCTCGCCGGAGTGCGTCCAAAACCTCCTCCATCGAGCGGCGGCCCATATCAGACTCAAGCATGACTAATTCAAGTTCCTCAAGTAAATCATCTAACATCTGCCCTTCTTTGATTACCCGCCCCCCTTTTTGCACAACACCGCCGCCGAGATCTATCTCGAATGTTGTGCCTTTTTCGGTTTCAATCTTAGTTGCGCCAAGAGAGGCGCGGGGTGCTTGTTCAACCTCCACCAATTGCCTTCCAGTAGTGCTGCGCATGATGTGTAAATCAACCTTTGAACCCTCCGGGCGAATCACTTGGTCTACGTCAAATCCTTTGGCTGCGAGTTTGTTTTTCTCCTTCTGCTTGCGTTTGGCCTCGCGCTCGAGTAATTTGCGTTGTTTCTTTGAAAGGCTGGCGACAATAATCGGCTCTTCGTCATCAATCTCATCCCAATCATCGTTTTTTGCCTCAGTAGGAGCCGTTTTTGGTGGTTGTTCTGATACCTCTTGTTCGTCATGTGCTTGTTCGCGTAATCGGTCTCCCGAATCAATTGCTGCTGCCGCTTCCTCACTTCCTTCATCTGCGGTAAGAGCATCAATGTCAGTATCTTCAGCGACTTGTTTTACTCGCTTTCGAAATTTATCAAATAAACCCATTATTCATTCCTCGGTATCAATCATCAAGGGTTAATTCACTACCCGGGCGGCGCCTGCGTCGCTTGGTTTTTGTTGGTTTTACCGTTTGGGGGTCTTCGGGTTTTTTGGGTTTTTCTTGCGGTTCTTGCTGTGATTCTTGTGGTAATGGGCCGGCCGGTTGCAGGGCTTGCGCACCTTCGGCGAAGGTTGCGGCGAGTGTTTTGACCACTTCTTCAGCATCACTCAACTCTTGCCGCAATTGAGTGAGTACTTCTGCAACCTCGCCTCGGCGTGCTTCGAGAATTTCAATGGCTTCGGGTAACGGCCGTTCGGCCTGTATTCCGGAGCCAATGTCAATGATTACTCCGTCGCTTGTCGGGCTGACTGGAAGTTGGACGCCGCTTCCTAGTGGGATCATCACGCGGCGTCCATCGTCTGGAATAGCTTTCATTGCCCTGATTACACCCTCCTGTTCAATGAAGATGCTGTCAAGGCGGATTACCTGTTCCTCAATGCGGGTAATCCGCTGGCGGTTGATGTCTACAAGCCGTGCGACCTGCTGTAACTCGCCGGCATCCATAGCATCCCCTCCGGCCTATCGATTCACTCGTCTGTCAAGAAGTCGTCGGAAGGCACCGCGCCCCAAAGGGGGCGCGCCACGCTGAAAAGCCGGCGGCACTCAGGCCCCCTTGAGAACTATGGTAGGTAAGGCAGCAATCTTACTATGCGGAGGTAAGGGTAGCCGAATGCAAGATGGTGGGATTACTACCCACAAACCACTGCTTGAAATCGGTGGAATACCGTCAACCCGCTTCGTAGCAGAAAGATTGCTCAGGGGTGGTTTTAACTTCAGCCAACTTCTGCTAGTGATTCCTCCGGAAAGAGTGGTTGAATATCAAGAAGCAATGAAGGGAATTGATTGTGTTTTAGTTATGCAGCCGGTGGCTTTGGGTACTGCAAACGCCGTTATCCATGCTCTTGACTACTTATTATCCCCCATTGACCAAATTTACCTCTCCTTCGGCACCCAGCCGATGATTACCAATGCGACCGTATCTACAACCCTCCAACATCATTTGGAAAACCATCTCGATTTTACCCTTGCTACCACCATAATGGACAATCCTTACGCCCCCCTACTCCGAGATGATGAAGGGAAAGTCTCTGGCTCGGTAGAAACTCATCTTGAGAAAACCGAAGTACCAACTCACGGTGAGACTAATATTGGTGCATATTGGGTGAGTAGGGAATTGCTTGAGGTCGGTTTACGTGAATTGCATAAAAAAATGTTTGATGGTGGAGTAGGACGCTATCGTACCCCATCTGGGGAATTGGGTTTCCCGAACGAAATGGTGCGTCTGTGTGTTTCGGAGGGATTAGGTGTAGATGGGGTGCCGTGCGCCGAACCGGTTGAAATCCTCGGCCTGAAAACACCCGAAACTTTAGCGGAAATTCGCTCACTCATTGAGGAACTCAAAGAGTGACTTTCACTCTTCTTCTGCGGCCGTAGCTGTCTTGCTGCCGACAGCATCGGATGGATCGCCTTCGCGGAAGGCGGCGATTACAACCGGTTCGGTTGAATCAGATGGGTTGATGCTCTCCAAGGTATCAATTTTAATGGTACGCCGCCTAATATTGTGACGGCTGCCGAAAAATGAGTAAATTCGGTGCCGCGCATCAACCTCATCAACTGCGACGAGGTCCATGGAAAAAGGCTGAATGTTTTGCCCATTCGGGAAAGTACCACTGGCTCTGTATGCCTGCATCGGCGCCGGCGACCCGCCGTTCCTGTTTAAGCGCACCGTCTGAGCGAAGCAAGGGATAATTGATGGATAAAGGGCCGGGATGGCGCATCATGCGCGGTGCGTTCGCCCTCACACTGCTAGTGCTGCTACTACCTGCAACCAGCGCGTGGTCGCCTACCATTCTACCACCACCAACCGAGTCAGAATGGATTGTATTCAACGAAAATGGTTGGACCCACACCGAATGGGTCGCTCTGCGCGAGGCCGGTCTTGAGCCGCTCCGCCAATTATCTGAAACCAAAGTTTTAGTTTGGGGGTTAGGGGAATTGTATGGGTTGGAAGAACCCCCAACGGCACCAGTATTGCGTGGTGGGCATTCTTCTACAGGATATCGTGTGGTATTGGAGCCGCGATTGCCTTCGTACGCGCAGTGGGAAATAATTGATGGGTTTGCGGTAAATTCCCTACAATTGGCGGGTTTGGGTAGCCCGTTACCTACATCATTTGAGGTAGTGGGAGTTGACCCGATTATTTTCGATTCGGTGCCCGGTGTGTATTGGGTGGAACCTTTGCTCGAAACAAAATCTCGGAATGCAGTGGCATCTTCCATCATGGAATCGGGTGAAATTATTGGGCATCCTGCCTGGGGTGCCGGCCTAAATGGTAGTGGGGTAATCATCGCCTCTGCTGACTCCGGTCTTGAATTGGATCACGGTTGTTTTCGTGATGGGGTGAACTTGACCGGAATCATTGGTGATGAACATCGGAAGGTCATTCTTGTTAATACTACGATTGATGACGGAGACTATGCCGGTCAAACCGACTTCAGACACGGCACTCACATCGCTGGCTCGTTGGTCTGTCAATTATACAGTGAATTTGTGAACGGGACGGTGATGAGTGAAGGAACCAGTCCTGCATATGCTGCGCGTTTGCTATTCCAAGATGTAGTGAACGAATCTGGCTGGTCAGAGCCAACGGTGGATTGGTTGTTGGGTGAGGCATTTGCACATGGGGCAATTATCCACTCTGATAGTTGGGGGGATAATACTGAAGCCTACACTCTTCGAAGTGCTGAGTTTGATATTTGGCATCGTGAGGTGCCGTGGTCGCTGGCATTTATCGCACCGGGAAATAATGCTAACCGGTTTTATGAACCGGCTAACGCGCGAAACGTGGTCTCAGTGGGGGGCTCATTACACGATAATTCAACCGACTTGTATTGGTCCTCATCACACGGGCCCACCGAAGAAGGATTGCGAGGTAATTTTGTGGTCACTCCTGCTGTCGGAATTTCATCGGCAAGAGCAGATGGTAACATCTCCTCATTCAATGACGATATGCGCACGAGTACAGGCACAAGCATGTCCACACCCCTCGCTGCTTCCTTAACTGCAATCATCCAACAAATGGTGCAAGATGGCTGGTTCAACAGTTCAGAACCGATGATTGGTACTGGTGATGGGGGTGGTTTGGAAAGTGGTTTCACTCCTTCCGGCCCATTGTTGCGTGCGCTGCTCGCTTTGTCTGCTGAGTCTTTACAGGGTGGGGAGCAGAATGGTGAGGTGGTCGCACCTTCACCGGACCCTTTGCAGGGTTGGGGGCGGCCTAACCTCTCACGACTGGCGAACTTTATCGGTGAAAACTCAACTTCTGATATTTGGATTCATGACTCCTTTCGGATGAATGATAGTGCGCGGCAGCAACTTGCAACCGATTGGCTTGCAGCACCGGGTTTGCGCCCTCTTGAACAGGTTACTGCTGCGCTGTGGAATGGTTCGGGGGCCGCCGGCCCATTCCTTTCACAGGGAGAAAATGCCACTTGGAATCTTGAAATTATACCCGGCCAAAACCTCGAAGTTTTCCTTTCATTCAACCAACGACCATTTGGCTCTCTTTCGGATGATTTGAATCTAATTATTAGGCTACCAAATGGTACTATTATCCAGTCAAATGATAGTTTAGAGGGTACTGAAGTTGTGCGGGTTTCCGCCGGCGACTTAGTTGGAGTTAACCAAGTTTTCATCACTGTTGATGCGGAAATTATCGGTGTTGGTAATCACACGGGAGTTTTAGGCAGCGATGGGGATAAACTCGGTTTCGCTCTCGCCATTCGTGGAGTGAAAAATATTTCCACTTATTCACTTGTTGTCATTAATGGCACCGGCTCTGGCAACTATTCCGTTGGCGCAACGATAGTAGTCAACGCTTCCTCGCCACCAGATAATCACCACTTTACCTACTGGAATATTAGTGAGGAAAATGCTGCTGCTACTATTACGAATTTGAGTTTGCCGACAATCAATTTCACAATGCAAAATATGTCGTTAGTTTTTACTGCTAATTTTAAAATCAACGAAATTATTGACTCAGATGAAGATGGAATTCCTGATGAGGAAGATGTTTGTGAAGGCTATAACGACACGATTGATGCTGATTTAGACGGGGTTCCTGATGGATGTGATGAAACACCATTACCACCACCGCCCGTGGTTGATTCTGATGGGGATGGAATTGAGGATAGTGTGGATCGGTGCCGAGGCCACGATGATTTAGTTGATCTTGACGAAAATGGGGTGCCGGATGGTTGCGATTTGCCTAATAATCCATACAAAAACACCAAAATTAGTTGGGAAATACCGCTTGCTGCCGGCATCTTCCTCGTTTTGTTGTTACTTGGAATCATTATTAATTTAATCAGTAGAAAATTTTTGTGAATAATTGCCTGAATCAACTACAATTGCACGGCAATTAGCATGTCTTGGGTAGGTGAACCTTCAAACCGTGAACCGATGTGGGCAAAGCCGGCGAGAGCCAGCAAAGGGAGAGATGGAAATGGGTGATAGACTGTATCTTGGTATTGATTTAGGAACATACCAATCAACGATAGCAGCAAGTAATGGACACACTGGCACTGTTGAAACAGTAGTCGGTAAGCCGAAAGATCCGATCGCACGGAACTTCCTCAAGCGAGATACCCTATTTGGTGGCGACGCTTTGAAAAATAAATTAGCGTGTAATCTGTATCGTCCGCTTTCCGCCGGAGTCGCTCAAGATGACCCCGACCAATTGGCAGCGGCTAAAGCATTCGTAACTCACTTGGTTGAGACTGTTGACCCGGAAGACTTTGACGAAGTATACGGTGTGATTTGCTCTCCAAGTCACATCTCTTTTGTGGATAAGAGTAATCTTGTCTCGATTTTGCGCGGTCAAGTCAACGCAATCATGGTAGTATCTGAGCCCTTTGCAGTCGCTTTTGGCTTGGAAGAACTTGGTGGTAGTATTGTAGTAGATATTGGCGCGGGTACTGTTGATATCGCTCGGATTTATGGAACGATGCCGACTGAAGAAGACCAAGTTACTAGTGAAAGTGCTGGTGATTGGATTGATGAAGAACTCAAAACTATGATTGAGCGTAAATATTCTGGCGCACAACTTACCAAAGATATGGTGCGTCAGTGGAAAGAGGCCGGGTCATATGTTGGTGAAGACCGTGAAATGATGGTTGAACTCAGTGTTGATGGAAAAAAGCAGGTAGTAGATATTGGTGACTTGGTTGGAGAGGCCTGTGGTGATCTTGTACCTCATATTGTCAACGCTGTGAAGGGAATTGTTTCCGGTGCTGACCCTGAATATCAGCAACTAATGCGCAATAACATCATCCTATCTGGTGGCGGCTCGCTCATTGAAGGGCTTTCAGACGCGGTTGCAGAAGGTCTTGCTGACATCGGTGATGTTAGTGTGTGGTGCGCGGAAAATCCGATTGAAAAGGTCGCTGAAGGCGCACTAATGCTCGCTCAAGCCATGCCTGATGACCAGTATACTGCTATTAACTGAAATTGATTCCGGAGACCCCATAGGGGTCCAAAGATAGGCCTCTTCCCCATATCTTTGATGTGAAAGTTCAAGAATGGATGGTTTGCGATAGGGGTCCGATTAACCATGGCAACCTCTTCAGTGGATGGGTCGGAGAGCGTGGACCGAGCCGCGCTTGCCGGGATGCTCAAAGGATACTCGGGTGACCAATTAGTGGATGAAGTTCTATCAGCATGGGATGACTTGTCGGCGAAAAACAGCGAACTGGCAACCGCACGGCAGAAAAATCGGGTTTTGGAACTAGATATTGCTGAACGGGACGACATTGGTGCGCCGGAACGAGCGCAACTATCTCGCCTAGAAGAAGAAGTTCGAGAAAAAGAGGCAAGAGTTATCCATCTCGAGCGGATGTTGGGTGATGCTCGTTCTGAAACGGAATCAATAGCCACCTCAGTTGAGAAAACTCAACTTGACTCGTTATCCACGGACAAACAACGTTTGGAGGGTTTGGCTGAAGAGCAAAGTAGTGTCATCGCCGAACTTGAAGGAAAATTAGACCAATTGGTTGAGGCTCTTGAAAAAGCTGCTGAAGCGGGTTTGACTAGTATTACTGCCGATGAAGTTCGGATGCTGACTAAGGAGTTGGAAGAAGCGCATCGGAAGATTGAGCATGGTGGTTCTGAGCGAGGTGCACTAGAAAGTGAACGGGACCGGCTCCGAGATATGGTTGAACAAGTGCGAGGATTGCTTGAACAACGCGACCTTCGTATCAAAGAAATGGAGGGTCAAATGCAACGGGTTATGGAAGGTCCGCGCAGCATTAGTGCTGAACATGATTATTTGGTCGAGCAAATTGAGGAATTAAAACGCCGACTCCTAGATAGAAATCGTGAGTATGAGGCGTTGCGTCGTCGTGAGCGTCGTCTACACCGTGAAGTATTCGAACGTGATGAGCGAATTCAACAAATGCAACTGACAATGCAAGATATGGAAGGTGGTTTGACTGACCGTACTGCTGAATTAAAGGGACTTGAAGAAACTCATGAGCGAATTATAGCTGAATTGGATACACTGAAGAAATCTGAACGTACACGAGAAGTTGTAAGTCAGGCCTTCCAAGATTCTCTTGGTGTATTACGTAGCCACGAGCAAGAACGTGAGCGAAAAAAGGCACTAGGGATTACCGATGACGATTCTATTCCAGAGCCGGCTGATGTCGTTGGTCCGGGTGGTAGTGCACCAGCTACGATAATTGACATTGATGATGATCTAGAGGATTGAATATCATCCTTGCATTTGAGTAATGAATTTTTCAAGTGTTGATTGTAGGGTTGCTGCGTTATCAAATTGCTCTGTTAGATTTCCTGTAACAATCCAGTCTGCTCCAGCTTTTATCGCTGCGTTTGCCGTAGCGCCGTTTTTGATGCCCCCCCCCACAATTAAAATTAGGGTACTGCTGGCTGCTTTAGCCGCTCGAATTAATTCAGTAGATACTGGAGTGTGGGCACCACTTCCCGCTTCTAAATATAAAATAGAAAAATTATACGCTTCTGCGCACATGGTGTAAGCTGCCACTTCTTCGATGGCATCTGACTCAATTAGGTCCACCCCGCCGACTTCACCGACTTTACCACCAGGTGCACATACTAGATATCCCATCGAAAGTGGTTCTACTCCGGCTTTGCGAATATGAGGAACACCCTGAACTTGTTCTCCAATGAGGAATCTTCGTTCATTACTATTCATCAACATCATGAAAGTAATCGCGTCTGCGTTTGGGCTTAACGCATTAGATCCAGCAGGAAATAATACCACAGGCACTCGCCAATCATCCTCAGATAAAGTTGAATTCTGACTTGAATTCCAAACATATAATTCTAAGGCTTCTTGAATCGCAATACAAGTATCATGAACATTGCTATTATCGGTGCCGGTTGAGCCGCCAACGAAAATCATCTTACTACCTGCCGATACAGCTGCGACACACCTACTCGCTGCCACCTCGGGGCTTGCATCATCGGGATCAATCAAAATAATGTGTTGTGCTGTGCCTTGAAACGATTGAATATATGCGAGCACGCTATCATGTGTCGCTGGTCGCATGAATACTGCGAAGTGGTAATAGCCCTTTGCTGTGACCCTTACCTACATTCTCTCTAAAGTTAGTGAAGCAAGTGTAATTCCCTGCTTAATTGAAGAATCAATGCTGGCCTCATCTTCGGGGAATTCGCCTTCCATAATTGAAAGCCAATCATAATCATTATCCATTTCATCTCTTGGATACCAACACTCAATTGTGCCATCTAACCGTTTACCGGACCATTTTACAACCCCGGGAATATTTTCAGATATTGAAATTCCACCCACCCATTTCAATGAAGGTTTGAATGGTAAAAAAATCCGTTGTTGTATTGATGAAATTGGAGATTGTTCACCAATAGTGTCAATGATTATCGTAGTAGGTTTGCTTGGAATAACCAAACCTGCTCCTGATGATTTAAGAATAATATTTCCATCTTGGTTAACTTCCGCACCTTCAACTATTGTTTTGAGTAAAATATCCACTTTTCGTTGAACTAATTTAATCGATAAATCCTTCTCTAATTGTGGCCGGTGTAAGCCACCCTTACCATCGATAGAATAACAACGAGATAATTCTGAAATACCCCATTCAAATAATTTTTCTTGGTATTTATGAAATTCATTGACGATACCAGGTTTATGTTGAGGATAACCAACCTCTGGCCTAGATTCATAAATAGTAATAGTAGCTTTTTCTTCAATATCTAGAATACTATGCGCACAAACCAATCCAGATAGCCCGGCTCCAATAATTTGGATGTGCATTCCATCCCCTCCTGTCTTATTGTAATGGGATAATATCCAAAGCATGCACGGGACACGCTGCAATACATAATTCACAATGGGTACATGTTGATTCAACAACAATTGCTAATAATCCAATCAGTGAAAGGGCATCAACTGGGCAAAGAGCAATGCATGCAGCACAACCAAAACACCGATCATCATCGACGAAGAATTCGAAGCCTGCCTGCCGCGCCATGGTGGATGTGAAGGGGAGGTAGCCTTCAACGCCTTCGTTGAAGGATTATCACTACAGTGTGTAATAACATGGCTGACCCCCAACACACATGCACCCAAAATGACCAGCTGGTTTCTCCATCTGGTAAAGCATCAATCGCGGCGAGAAGTATATTCATAGGAATGAAGATTGCTAAATGTTGAAGCCAAATTCCTCGTGATTCGTTTTGTTGGAAACTTTCAGGATTGTCATTAGACTCAATAAAATTAGGGTCGTCTTTATCCAAAATCAACCCATGAAGTGGAGTCATTCCTTCGAGCACTACTGCGCATTTAGGACAAACAATCCAGTCTTCTTGTACCAACTCACGACAATTAGGACAAGGTTGCATGTCAATCCGATGAGTGAACGCTTCATCAATGGTCCCCACCCCTTGATTTCCACTGTAACTAAAAATAAAGAGGATGAGTGCAATTACCGCACTATTACTACAATTGAATACCGCACCTGTTCAAGCAATAGACGCGTACGGCATATCAACATTCAAGCGGTTTGTAGATAACATTAGAATTTCCACTGCAATCATAATAATTTTCCACCGGAACTCAAGGGGCCCCCGTTCTAATCACAGCGCTTCAGTTGGTGCGAACCTTCATTCGTTAATCCCGTTGGACTTACCATGAGGCACATCAATGGTACTCTATACCCCCGGGCGCACCACTTCATATCCTGAGGAACCAATTTCTTCTGGTGTTCGTATTCATTTTCTTGGTGGAGCCGATGAAGTTGGTAATGTTGGTGTGGTGATTGAAGATTCATCCGGCACCCGGCTGTTGATTGATTATGGCTTAGCCCCGACATCTCCCCCTAGATATCCATCCGAAGCACCGATGGTGAAAGATGCAATTATCACCCACGCTCATATTGATCATATTGGCATGGCGCCGTGGTTAGTCGCGGCCCATAGAACTAGGCTTCATGCTACTGAATTAACCGCATCTTTAGCTAGAATAATGTGGAATGACACCTATAAAGTTTCGAGAATCGAGGGCTACCCACTTCCATGGGATAAAAGAGATTTAGACGAGGCATTAGGAGCTTGGGAAGAACACAAATTCAAAGATTGGGTTTCACTCCAACAATGGAAATGGCGACTTCACCCAGCAGGACACATCCCCGGGGCGGCTATGGTTGAAATTAACACCCCATCTCACAATATCTTACATTCCGGCGACCTTGACACACGCGATTCACCAAATGCACGCGGCGCCAAACCAGTTGAGTGTGACATTCTACTTCTTGAAGGAACATATGCAGGGAGAGAACACCCCCCCCGTAAGCAGGAGGAGGCCAGGCTACTCGCTAAAGTGATTGAAGTGGTTGAAAGAGGGGGGGTTGCATTGATTCCTTCCTTTGCTTCAGGTCGTGGGCAAGATATTTTGAAAATTTTGTGGAATAGTGGATTTGATCTCAATGTGCATTATGATGGAATGGGAAAAAGCATCAGCAAGATTTGGCTTGAACACCCAAGATATTTATTTAATCCATCAGATTTCGAAGACGCACTAAAATGGTCAAAACGAGTATCGTCTAAATCTGACCGTAAACGAGCGTTAGAGGCAGATGTGATAATCACCACCTCTGGAATGCTTGACGGCGGACCCGCTCTCTGGTATCTTAATCGTCTTCGCCTAGATGAAAGGTCAGCTGTTCTGCTAACTGGATATCAAGCAGAAGGCAGCGGCGGGCGTTCATTATTAGAATCAAAAAGCCTACCAATTTTTGGAAGAAAAGCTGAGGTAAGTTGTGAAGTGGCACAATTTGACCTCTCCAACCATGCCGGACATGAGGATTTGGTAAATTTTGCCGCAGCAACCAAAGCAAAACATGTCATATTATTCCATAGCGACCCTGAAACCAGACCAGATTTAGCGGCGGCTTTACAAGAGAATGGACATACAGTTTACCAACCACTTAACGGCGAATCAATACATATTGAATGAAATCCATATATCCCGAATGATTGAATATGTGGGTAGGATGGGAGGGGTGAGACTGATGGCGAAGAAGCGAAACCCAAAGACTGGCGCTGGTGGTAAAAAACGCCGCCGCCGCAAACTGAAACTCACCCTAAGATCACGTACAATTAAGAAAAATGAGAGTTACATAGACAAAGTTGGTTGGTCACAAGCAGGCGCCACTGGCGACGACACATCTACCGGGCCGGTTGCCCCAGAAGTCATTCGCCATCAATGCACTATGTGTGGGGCAATGAATCAAATTCCAAAACCAAAGCGCGACCGCTACAAAATCGAATGCGCCAATACAGATTGTGGTAATGTGGACCAAGTAGGTATTATTTGAGCCTTAGATTCCGAACAACCCAATTATTCGTCGGAGTGCGGCGACAATTAAGACCAAAACAAGCAGTTTTCGGATTTTGGGTTGAGAGGCAATATTCGCCCCATAAGCTGAACCGATAATCCCCCCAATAAAGGCGGTTGCAATAAATGGTACTAAGATTGATAATTCAAGATCAAGTTGTCCCGAAAGGCTAGCCCCGGCAATACTTGCCGCAGAATTTACCCAGATGAAAATTGCTGCAGTAGCCGCCGCGGCCTTTGGAGTGGCCCATTTTTTTAACATAATCAGTGGAGATAAGAAAATTCCCCCACCAACTCCAACAATTCCACTTATCAATCCAATTATTCCACCCACAGGAAGCGCTATCTGAAGATTAGGTTCAGTTATTTCTTCAGATTCTTTGTTGTTAACAGAGAATAATCTCCAAGCGGCCCACAATAGTGCAAATGAGAATAATAAATCATAAATTACACCATCAACCAGCAAATATCCACCCAGCATCGCAAATGGGATGCTGGCAGCGATGAAGGGAATAGTCAGTTTTGGGATATGATGGCCGGCTCGGTAATAATACCAAAACGCAACACCCGCCACGACTAAATTCAGACACCAGGCGTATTGCTTTAGCCAAGCAGAATCCATCATTGCAAAACTGGATAATGATAATACTGCAAGGTAGCCAGACGCACCCCCGTGTCCAACACTTGAGTATAATATCGCGACGATGAACAGAGCGACACAAATTATGGCGAACTCAATTCCGGCCATAAATAATCCACCCCTAAACGGCTGTTGATTACTTGCGACGAGATGAAGCGTCAAGACTTCTTCGGACTGATAGATGCGGACCTTCGTTAGTATTGAGCAAGCAATCCAGATTGCCTGTGATGAGGCCACTTTACCCAACGCCACTGAAGTTGTTTCACTCACCAACGCCCTCGGTAGAGTATTGGCTGAGGATTTGCCCTCAAAAGTGGACGACCCCGCGTTTGACAATTCAGCGATGGATGGCTGGGCTATTCGGGATGACGACCATCATGAGGGGTGCACACTAACAGTAATTGGAGTAAGTAAGGGAGGTTTACCTTTCTCAGGAATCGTTGGTGTAGGTGAAGCGGTGCAAATAATGACTGGGGCTGAGATTCCAAATGGTGCAAACGCAATTGTAATGGTAGAAGATTCAACCATTTCTAAGGATAGAAAGTCAGTTTGCATCACTGGGCCAGCACGCCTGAATTACATCCGCCACAAGGGTGAAAATCTTCAATCGGGTCAAATAGCTTTACAATTAGGCACACAGATTACACCCAGTGTGATGTCCCTTGCCGCAACGATGGGGTATGGAGATATTCCAGTGCTTATAAGGCCAAAAATAGCGGTAATCAGTACGGGCGATGAGTTAATTTTTCCCGGCGAACTGTTGGCCGCTGGCCAAATTTATGAATCTAATTCCTTTGGTATATGCGCCCTCATTGAAAAGATGGGCTGCGAGGCAGTTCGTTGGCCATCAGTCACCGATAGTATGGGTAAACTTCGCCTCGCGCTGGATGAAGCGAGCCAGAGTTGTAGCGCGATAATAACTAGTGGCGGCGTTAGTATGGGTGAATGGGATTTTGTTCGTAAAATAATGGAGGAAGAAGGCAAAATATCGTTTTGGAAAATGAAAATACGACCGGGCGGCCCACCATTATTCGGCTCATGGAAAGGAGTTCCATTGTTTGGGCTACCCGGCAACCCGGTAAGCAGCCACGTGGTTTTTCTCACATTAGTTGCCCCATGGATATCCACTTCACTCAATTATCATCAAGAACACGGTATTCAACTAACAAAACCAGTACGAGTTCGCTTGACTAACCCAGTAAAAGGCGCGCGAGGAAAAATATGTTTACGTCGGATTAACATTGAATTAGCAGGTGATGAGTTTGTTGGAAATACACAAACACACCAAGGCAGTGGGAATATTCATAGTTTGGTCGCTCATAATGGTTTGACGGTTTTGCCCGAAGATACCGATGGGAATATTGGAGATATGGTGGACGCGTTACTACTGTTGTGAGAAGATTACCTCAACGTCTTATCCAGCATGATTTCAAGAACGTTCACTCCTACGCTTGCTCGCGTACGGATATGCGTAGGTACGCGAGGGGCCAGAATATGGTGGTAAACAAGCGGAAAGGCCAACCCGATGCGGGTTGGATTATTGTTCGCGGTGCGCGCACCCATAACTTACAAAATATTGACGTAAAAATTCCACGCGGACAATTTGTCGTAGTATCTGGCGTATCGGGTAGTGGTAAGAGCAGCCTCGCTTTTGATACGCTATACGCCGAGGGCCAACGCCGATATGTTGAGTCACTTTCATCGTACGCGAGGCAGTTTCTAGGCCAAATGAAAAAACCCGATTGCGATAGCATAGAGGGTTTATCACCGGCGATTTCCATTGACCAGAAACAAGGCAGTCACAACCCACGATCCACCGTATCAACCGTGACTGAAATAATGGATCATCTACGTTTGCTTTGGGCTAGAATAGGCCAACCACACTGCCCTGAGTGTGGGCAAGAGGTTACCCGCAGGACCGTGCAGGAAATTGTGGACGATGTATTATGGCGATATGAGGGGCACGGAATTTCAATTTGGGCACCGGTAATTCGTAACCGTAAAGGCACACACTCAGATCTATTCACCAATCTTGTCGAGCAAGGATATCTCAACGGCCGTATCAATGGTCGTGATGAGGATTTTGAGCAGCCGCCAGATTTAGAAAAAAACCTACGCCACGATATTGACGTTCGCCTCGACCGGCTTCGTTTATCAAGGGCAAATCGTCAGCGACTCACTGAGGCCTGCGAAGCCGGCTTACTACTTGGTGGTGGCACCATTGCCATCGAGTCATTTGAGGGCCCGACTGAGGATGCAGAACTAGCTGAAGGCTCTCTTGCTCGTAATACCTTAGTTGGAGAGACCGTACCATATTCGGAAGAATTCGCCTGTCCAACCCACGGCTCTTTTTTACCTGAGATGTCGCCTCGGATTTTCTCATTCAACAATCCCCTTGGGGCGTGCCCTGATTGCCAAGGGCTGGGAGTTTCCCGACGATTTTCACCAGACCTTGTGATTGATTATTCATCTACAGTAGATAACGGCTGCATCAGGCCATTCCGCTCCTCAATGATGTCGGGTTGGTATAAGTCGTTAATGAGGCAAACCTGTCAGCATTATGGTATTGATATTAATACACCATTTTCGGACTTAGATGAAGACGCTCACGACATTTTACTATATGGCTCAGGTAGCACCAGCATCAACTTTGAATTCACTTCAAAAAAAGGCTCCACCTACCAAATGTGTAGACCTTGGGAAGGAGCATTAGCTCGCCTTGAGCGCACCTATACTGATACCACCAGTGATCGGACCCGAATCCGTCTGACTTCATACATGACAGATGAGCCATGTTTGTCTTGTAATGGTGCCAAACTGAACCCAGCGGTGAGGGGAGTTATCGTAGGGGGAGTTAACCTTCCACAATTTAATGCGTGTAGCGTTCATGAAGCACTTGCAGTCGTGCAAATATGGCAGAATGGTGAAACAGATACAGAGTTCTGGTCGTTGTTAGACCGGGACGCACCTACTACTGAGGTTGTCAAATCATCACAACGGCTCAACGACCGTTCGATTTTTATCGGGCGAGAGGTAGTGAAAGAGGTTGCTAACCGACTTCGCTTCCTTGCCCTCGTCGGCCTTGATTATCTTACCTTAGACCGTCGAGCAAACACACTTTCGGGTGGAGAAGGTCAACGTATTCGTCTCGCCACACAAATCGGGACCCGACTGACTGGAGTCATGTATGTCTTAGACGAGCCTAGCATCGGCTTACACTCTCGTGATAATGAACGATTGCTCGCAACCCTGCGAGAATTAGTTGACTTAGGAAACACACTGATTGTTGTAGAGCACGATGAGCAAACCCTGCGCCAAGCAGACTGGCTAGTGGACCTTGGTCCTGGCGCAGGCAAGGAAGGCGGACGCGTTATCGTATCGGGCCCTTATTCCGAACTCGAAAAAAGCAAAGAAAGCGTGACTGGCGCCTATCTTTCCGGTATGAGAAAAATCCCCCTTCCTACTGAAAGGGCCGAGATGAATGGGATGGCTTTGACAATTAAAGGCGCGCGCCTGAACAATTTAGCCAATATTGACGTCACTATTCCATTGGGTTGTATGGTTGCGGTTACAGGAGTATCTGGGTCAGGAAAATCCAGTTTGGTGACCGGAACGATTGCCCCTATTCTACAAAGAGATTTGAACGGGGCAGACGCAACCCCCGGACCGCATGAGAATGTAGAAGGGATTGAAAATTTGGATAAGGTGATTGTAATTGACCAATCACCAATTGGGCGCACACCGCGCTCCAATCCAGCAACATATACTGGTGCGTTTGACCCCATTCGCAAATTATTTGCAGAAACTCAACTCGCTAAGGAACGCGGCTACACCCCTGGACATTTTTCATTCAACGTCAGAGGTGGGAGATGCGAATCATGCAAGGGCGGCGGCTCAATCAAACTCGAGATGAATTTCCTGCCAGATGTTTGGGTGAATTGTGAGGTTTGTAGAGGTAGCCGATATACTCGTGAAACATTGGAAGTTACTTGGAAAGGGCGCAATATTGCTGATATTTTGGCGATGAACGTTTCAGAAGCAACCTCATTTTTTGAAAAACAACCAAAAATACATCGTATTTTGAAAACAATTGATGATGTTGGCCTCGGCTACATCCGGCTTGGCCAACCAGCAACTACGCTATCTGGTGGAGAGGCTCAACGAGTGAAATTAGCCACAGAATTACATCGCCCAGCCCACAGACCAACACTGTATATTCTCGATGAGCCGACAACCGGGCTATCATTTTCCGATGTGGATCAGTTGATTCGGGTATTACAAAGAATACGAGATAATGGGCACACAGTCATCATTATTGAACACAATCTTGACGTGGTGAAATGTTGTGATTGGGTTATTGATTTGGGTCCAGAAGGTGGAGAAGGTGGTGGCAGGGTATTGTCCGAAGGCCCACCCGAAGTAATTGCAGCAGACCCAGTAAGTTATACTGGAAAATTCCTCCGACCACTTCTCTAAGTTGCCGGCGGCTTAGCCGGTTTATTCAAAGAGCGTCGTCAAAGGCGCCTCCCCGTAAGGGGGGAGGCGGTTGGGAGAATCCACAGTTCATTTTGTTGAAGTCACCCCCCGTGAACTTCCCGGCCTGCAAGATACTCGTGGTGAGAAACTACGAGAGACCCTTGCAGCAGACCACGGCATCAAGGTCGGCGCAATCCGCTCCATCATCGGATATCAAGTCAAAGCACAACTAACTGGACAACAATTATTACGCTCACTTCGCGACTTATTCACCGACCCGATTATCGAACATGGAATGGTTAACCAATCCCTGCTTGACGACGCCTCCTTCTTCCCCAAGTCCCCAGAAGTAGCCATCATGATTGGTTACAAACCCGGGGTAACTGATAACGCAGCCCAAGCCGCACTCGACGGGTTGGTCACTCTTTTCCCAGAGCAAAAGGGTATGGTAGAAATCGCCACCACGATGACATACTTATTTTGGGACTTACCAAAAAACGTAGACGAGGCATGGCTGGCAAATACTTTGCATAACCCGATGATTGAACGTGGTGCATTAGCAAAACGTAAGCACTGCAAACAAGCAATATGGCCACAATTATCCTACCCTACACCCCCAGTTAATCAGCCCACTGAGCCAGCAATCATTGACCTTGAAGTCGGCGAAGAAGAATTGATTTCAATCAGCGAAACCGGATTACTCGCCCTTAATTTAGAGGAGATGCAAGCAATCCAGACCCAATATCGCAACAAAAAGGTGCAAAAGGCGAGAGAAGTGGTTGGCTTACCACCAGCAGCCCCTACTGACGTGGAGTTAGAATGCATTGCGCAGACTTGGAGTGAGCACTGTAAGCACAAGACATTCGCCGCGCGTATTCATCATATTGACAAAGAAACAGGCGAAGATTCACAAATTGACTCACTCTTCAAAACCCACATAATGCAACCAACTCTTGACATGCAAAAGCAAGTGGATTGGTTACTTTCCATTTTCCACGATAACTCAGGGGTCATTGAATGGACGGATGAGTGGAGCCTATGCATCAAGGCGGAAACCCACAATTCACCCAGCGCGTTGGACCCATTTGGCGGCGCGATGACAGGAATTGTCGGGGTGAACCGCGACGTATTAGGAACTGGACTTGGAGCCCGGCCGATTGCAAATACCGATGTGTTTTGCTTCGGTCCACCTGATTATGAAGGTGATATTCCTAGTGGATTATTCCACCCCGCCCGAGTGCTACGTGGAGTTCACGCAGGGGTGAGGGCTGGGGGTAATGAATCGGGTATTCCGACCATCAATGGAGCGATGGTATTCGATGAGAGATATTTGGGCAAACCGCTGGTTTACTGCGGCACAATGGGCATCATGCCACGCCGCCTGAACGATGGACGCGAAAGCCATATCAAGACCCCAACACCCGGTGAAATCGTCTATATGCTCGGTGGGAAAGTTGGTAGTGATGGGATTCACGGCGCGACTTTTTCAAGTCTTGAATTGACCGAAGAAAGTCCGAGCAGCGCTGTGCAAATTGGCGACCCGATTACACAGAAGAAAATGGTTGACATGTTGTTAGAAGCCCGCGATGCCGGCCTCATTCAGGTCATCACCGACAACGGCGCAGGCGGGCTGTCAAGTTCGGTCGGAGAGATGGCTGAATACACAGGAGGGGCCGAATTGGACCTTTCAGTAGTACCACTTAAACAACCAAATTTATCCTCATGGGAGATTCTAATTTCTGAAAGCCAAGAACGGATGACAGTTGGAATCAAATCGAAGGATGTAGCGGAATTTGAAGCCCTTGCAGAGTTGCACGAGGTAGAGGCCACCGCCGTTGGTACCTTCACTGATAGTGGCACATTCCACGTCAAACACGGCGATACTACCGTTGCATTACTACCGATGGATTTCCTTCACGACGGTTGCCCACAATTACAACTTGAGAGTGAATGGGTTGCTCCTGTCCACCAAGAACCAAACTTCCCTGATTACAATGCGAAGGAAATGGGCAAACTTTTGGTTAGAATGATGGCAAGGCCAAATATTGCTTCCAAAGAATGGTGGGTGCGCCAATATGACCACGAGGTCATAGGTCAATCAGTCATCAAACCGTTTTGCGGAGTTAATCATGACGCACCCAGTGATGCCGCAGTCATCGCTCCAATTCAAGGCAATACCCGTGGAGTTGTGGTATCAAATGGCATCATTCCACGTTATTCTGATATTGACACCTATGCAATGGTGGCGGCTAGCATTGATGAAGCGGTTCGTAACGCAGTTTGTGTTGGAGTTAATTTATCAAAAATCAGCGGTCTTGACAATTTTTGCTGGCCAGACTCCATCGTCAGTGAAAAAACTCCGGACGGTAAATACAAATTGGCACAATTAGTCAGGGCAAATAGGGCCTTGGACGACGTGTGTCGTGCCTACAACTTACCATGTATATCTGGTAAAGATTCGATGAAAAACGATGCGATTTTAGATGGTAAAAAAATTAGCATACCCCCCACCTTGCTATATTCACTAATGGGTGACCATGCAGATGTTCGTAAGGCCGTATCAAGCGACTTCAAGCAAGCGGGCGACATCATATATTTGCTTGGAGAAACTCATGTTGAACTTGGTGCTAGTGAATTGGCTTTCATGCTTCGTGATGAGAGTGAGGGGGGCATCGGAAACAGTGTGCCAACAATAGACACTAAGCGTAATTTGGCAATGTACAAAGCACTAACCGATGCCATGGATTCTAAATTGGTCAGAAGCGCACACGATTGCTCAGATGGTGGACTTGCCACTGCGATTGTTGAGTGCTGCTTCGGGATTGACCAAGGCTGCAAAATCGATCTTGACTCATTAGTAAATGGTGGCGATGAACTCAATACTTGGGCGGCCCTATTCAGTGAATCTCTTGGCCGAATTGTAGTCAGTGTAGAAAAGCAGCACAGTGAGGTGTTTGAGCAGGCGATGAAGGGTCATGCAATATCTAACATGGGTGTAGTCGGAGGCCCGAAAAAAGTTACCTTTGAGATGAATAACGCACCGGTTTGCCAAGCAACACTTTCTTCTCTTCTTTCGGCATGGAAGGAGACCTTGCACATGGGAGGTGATTTGTGATGGTGAAAACTCCTAAAGTTGCAATATTGTATGGATTCGGCATCAATTGTGACCATGAAACTAAAGCGGTATTCGAGATGGCTGGTGCAATAGCTGATAGAATTCACGTCAATGAGTTAGTCAATGGTGAAAAGAATCTCTCCGATTATCAAATCATGGCAGTTCCCGGTGGATTTTCATTTGGAGACCATCTTGGCAGTGGTAGATTGATGGGCAACAGACTCCGATTCGGATTACGAGAAATGATGCAGGATTTTGTCAAAGAAGGTAAGTTGGTCATCGGTATTTGCAACGGTTTCCAAGTATTGGTAAAGATGGGTTTGCTACCTGGAGATGAGGAAATCAGCATGGAGCAGACAGCCTCCCTCACCCTCAATAATAGTGGGCAATATGAGGACCGTTGGGTAACACTCGAATTTGATCCAAACACCCCCTGTGTATGGACCAAAGGAATGACTAGAGTGCGGGTTCCGGTCAGGCACGGTGAAGGAAAATTTGTCACTATTAATGAGGATAATTTTAACCTGTGGAATGAAAACGGGCAGTTAGTGGTCCGATATGTTGACTCAAGTAGCAAGTATCCGTCCGCAGGAGATGAATTACTACCATACCCCATTTGTCCGAACGCGAGTATGCGCAATATTGCTGGAGTATGCGATCCGAGTGGGAGGGTATTCGGCCTGATGCCACACCCCGAGGCTAATCACAGCACTTGGCTTGGGGCGACTTGGACCCGAGAGGAACCTGAGCACGGCGAAGGTGAAGGGATGACGATTTTCCACAATGCGGTAGCTTTTGCGCGTGAAAATCTCTGAGCGACAAGCCTCACTCATCTAACAGGTCGTCAAGACCTTCGATGGTTTCTTTCCACTTCTCTCGGCTGGCCTTTTTGTCTTCAATATGGACCTCAGCGAGCAGGTCTTGTAATTCCTCAGGCGCGCTTTGACTGGCTTGTTGGGCAGCAATTCTATCGGTGAGATCCAAATCTTCTCCGGGTCGCTCAGATCGGTCAACTTTCTGTATTTCCCGACTTGGTATCGTTCGCTTACCGGTATCAGAAGCCCGTGCTTCCGGGAAATCATCAGCCATCGCGCGAGCGAGTCGCGGACTCGGCGGCTTATCCTTCCATTCGCTCCGATTGGCTAAGTCGCGAATCAGCGAACCCTTTGGGCGAGCGCGGGCCGCGGCGAATAATTGTTCAATTTCTTGAGGAGTAGGTGGCTTACGCGGCCCGGAATGTTCAGCGAGCAACCCAACATATCCTCGCAACACCTCTCCATGAATCGGGTCATGGTCATAGCGTTCAGGTTTTGACATCATAGCGAGCAATTCCTTGCCAAATCTCGCCAATGTACCCTCATCATCCCGTGCAATCCTCTCACGCATTTTCTCATGACTTTGGATGCAAGAACGGCAGCGTGCAGAACCGACCTCATCCGGTACATCACATAGCAAACAGCAGACAGCCAAACCCATTTCGCTCATCCCGCGCCGTGGTAGTGACATCTGCTCCCCACCCCGCATACTGATGCGACACCTGCTTGAACCATCCCCACCCACGAACCCTCAAAGAGGGTGATGCGTTGGCCGCACCCGTTAGCATGGCCGCTGAGAAGAAACCCCGCATTGATTTGGTTGACGACAACCCCTTCCAAGGCTATGGACAAGAACGGACGGGGCATCGGGCGGCAAGAGATGACGGTGCTTGGAGACAGCCAACAACCACTACTCGCGTAGTGCAGGTGCAATTCTCCCCTTTCATGCGTGGATTCAGCCAATATCAACGCCCACCCCCAACTATGCACACCGGTTCTCTCTGGCATTTTTCACGGCAAGAACTGAAGGACTTGACTCTTGCATGGGTGTGTTTTTCTTTTGGCCTATCCTTAGTTTTTCAAGGTGGTGCAATCAGGATGCTGAGCAACCCACTGGGGGAGATTATCGCCGGTACCATTTTCACTTTCATCATCGCATCAATCGCCTTTGGTCCCGCCTTCATCCTACACGAACTCGCGCACAAATGGAGTGCCCGACGCTTTGGCTGTTGGGCCGAATTCAGGGCCGACCCACGTGGGTTGAGAATGGGCTTGATTATCGCCGCAATTTTTGGATTCTTATTCATGGCACCCGGCGCGGTGATGGTTGCAGGCCAGGTAAATCGTAAACAGAATGGTATCATCGCTCTTGCCGGGCCTGCCACTAATTTGGTGCTCTGGTTTTTGGTATTACCTTTGGTAATAGTATTTAGCGACTCAATGGTGGCTAACAACTCAACATTTTCTTTTTTGGTTTGGATGTGGCTGGTCGCGAATTCAATTTTGGGTGGATTCAATATGCTACCATTTGGACCGCTTGACGGCCGAAAAATCAAGACGTGGTCCGAGCCGGTTTTCTGGTCGTTTATCGCCATCTTCATCGTCTTGGTTTACTTATCCATATTCGGCGGCGGCCGAGCCCTTCTCACTGGATTATTCTAGATATGAGTTTAACACCGGCTGATGGTCCAAATGCAGGAAAATCAGCGTGGCATACCAAGTCATCAAGTCCATTGAGTTGACTAAATTTTCCTGACCACCCGCTAGATCATTTTCCATCCAATATTCCATTTCTCCGAGCGTATCACAAGTTTGGTGATAACAATCGTAACCGTCAACCAATCCACCTAAACCAGCAGTCACCGTACCAATTTCTTGGAATGACGCATGGTCACTACGCGCGGTTGTCGCTTCATTTATGACGACCCCCGGCTCGCCAGCTGAGGTCCAAGCAGCGTGGATTTCACCGTTGAGAACCGCCAATTGTTCCTCAACCCCCAAAGCGTCTCCACCCAGCCATTCAGCAAGATAGACCATTTCGGGCTGGTTGATGACATCTTCTTCCGTATCGGGGCCAATGTAAACCCGGAATGGCCAATTGTCGTTGCTAGCAGGATAAGATCCACCCCCTTCGGGTCCATCTCGGTCCGAGGGGGTTCCATTACCCGGCCAATTTACTCCACCCATGTCAATATTGATGTAATTGGTAATCAAAATGTCATCGGGCAAATCGTGAACCCAAGCCTCACTACCACGTTTCCCTCCTTCCTCACTACTCCAGAAACAGAAAACAATGCCCCGGCGAGTAGGAATTTCAAACATATTTTCTGCCATTTGTAGATTTACTGAGACTCCAACAGTATTGTCGTAAGCACCGGTTCTGGTACCATATCCACGACCAGTCCCATACACCGGGTCATTAGGAATCATATAGGGGGCTACATCAAAGTGAGAACCGATAACCATCCATTCATCAGGATACTCATAGCCCTCTTTGTAAGCACAGATATTGTAGGCTTCTGGATTTGACTCCATATATTGGAATCTGTGTTGTTGCACATCTTCGTAACCAAACGACTCCAAAGTGGACTTGATGAAATTAGCAGCATCTTCGTAAGCCGGATTTCCTTGACCAGCCCAACGGTCGAGATATCCAACTGCAAAGTCGGTCATATCAAGTGGGTCAAATGTTCCATCAGTAATACGAGCGAGGGTGTCATAGGTCCGTTTTCCAGCAACCAAACCCGTGCTGTGCGCACCACCCTCAGAAAGGTCTACGTTAGCGGCGAAAGGCCTGACAATATGCACACTCCGATACGAAACCTTACCACCTGTTTTGGTTGAGTTAGCAAGTTGGGGTAATAATCCACCTTCCCATTCCGGCTCAGTCACCTCAACACCTCTATTGGACGGCGAGAGGTGACCTCCTTCACTAATCCAAGTAGACCAAGAGATGTTTCCTTCGCGAATTGGGAAGTGAGTGCGGCCCTTTTCACCGATTAGCAGCACTAAGGAATCAATTCGTGGCGGGATGAGAATAATGATTTCAACCGCCGTATTTGCATTGAAATCCAAGACAGTCCCATTTTGCACATAACCAGTACCAACCTGCTTGACAAGGTAGGGAATCAACACCCGCATTGGTTTATCAGCATGCAGATGAACACTTTGGAAAGTTCCACCCATCAGTGGATTTGGTGACACATCAAGGTCGTTGCCGGAGGGGGTATTATCATCGTTTGAGCCGAGGCAGCCGGCTAGTGGTGCTCCGAGCAGGAGTAATACCAGCAAGAGAGGTGCAACACGCCGGCGCATGGTTATCGCCGGCCGTCGCTGGATTGTAAATCCAGCGGACGGGCGTGCGTGCGCAAGCAACCCACTCAATCGTAGAATAACGAGAGGCAGGTGAGCGACCCATCAGCAACTCGGATATGCTCCATATCAATAGTAGTAACGTCAAAACCTACGTCTTCCAATATGGCCTGAGTAAGTGGGTAATTAGCTGAGATAATAACCCGGTCTTTTTCAAATCCAATCGTATTAGCAGCATAAGATTCTTCATTTGGTACCCATAATAATTCAAAACCCTCTTCAATCAATGGCTTGAATTGCTCGGGTTTTAGATGACCCTCTGCAGCAATTATTGTTCCAGGCCGCGGCGAAGAACATACAGTAGAAAGATGCAAGGCAGTCTCTGGGATTTCAAACTCCATCACCCCATAGCCAAGAGAGGTAGAAACCTCTCGCAAAAACGCAGTTCCGGCCTTATTAGTTCGACGAGAGAGCCCAACCAAAAAACGGTCGTCAAAGAACATCACATCTCCTCCATCCATCTGAGCACCATTCGGGGAGGTGACTACCTGCAAATGTTTAGTGAGATATTCCTTCACCTCTTTCTGCTCACCTTCACGACTTTTGTGGCCCATCTGAGGGATTACCACAAGATTTTCAACCACCACCGCAGCATCCTCAACAAAACAGCAATCGGGGTAATTTTCTATTCCCGGAAGGACGTGAACATCCACTCCATGTTCCTGCAAGGCTCGCACATATTCATCGTGCGCATCTTGGCTTTTGGCAATATCAGTAGGGCCAGTGCCAAAGTAGCTAGCAATAGCGTCGGTGAAGTTTGGAGATATTTTTCGGACCAGAGCGCGGGAGCGCTTTCTTTTTGACCAATCCTGCCCCATCAATCTGACCCGCCGGATGGGTGCACATATACACTTCGCAATCCGGAAGGTTTCTCCCGTTTTCCGGAACACAGTCATACCTTGTGGTTAATTTGCTTTCATGTGGAAGGATGTGGGGTTTAGGTGAGGATAATTGTGTTTTGATGCAGAGGGCAGGATTTGAACCTGCGAACCACTGAGGACTGGGACCTCATCCCAGCGCCGTTGACCAAGCTTGGCAACCTCTGCTCGAGCGACCAAACCACTGAGGCTTTTCTTATCAAGGCGACGGGATGGACAACATCAACCGTAGAACACTCATCGGCGAGGGCATAGGTGGGGGGATGGAACGAGTACCAATGGCTCGTATGCATATTGATGAGAATATGCGAGAAGCGGCTTTGCGCACCCTTGACTCAGGCAGGTGGGTAAAAGGTCCTGAGCACACCACTTTTGGCGCGGAGTTAGCCTCTTATTTTGGCTCGATAGCAGCCGCTCCCTGCGCTAACGGCTCCTTGGCTCTTATCGCCGCTTTACGATTACTCAACGTAGGCCCTGGCGACGAAGTAATAGTACCAGCATTTACCTTCATTGCCAGCGCAACCTGCATTGATCAGGTCGGGGCGACTCCAGTTTTTGTTGATGTAGAATCAGAACATATGACGATATGTGTAGATTCTCTAGCTGCCGCAATTACCGAATCAACTGCAGCTATCATCGCCGTGCATTTATTCGGTCAGCCGGTTGACTCACAAATATTCCAAGTGGCAAAAAGGGCAGGTATTCCTGTGATTGAGGATGCAGCGCAGGCACACGGGGCGATGGTTGGTGATTTGATGGTAGGCAGCATAGGAGAGTTGGCAACATTGTCGTTTTTTCCGAGTAAAAATTTGACAGTTGGTGGTGATGGGGGTGCCATTCTTGCTAATCGTAGTGATCTTGCCGACCAAGTTATGAAAATCATTGACCATGGGCGCGGGCACGACCACCCCCCTGAATTACTCACCAGTAATTTTCGACTTTCCGAAATCCAATGCGCTCTTGGCAGCCTCAGCCTTACCGGATTAGGGCAGCGGGTTGTGCGCAGGAATGCCATCGCTCAGCGACTACGAGAAGCCTGTTCGGGCGTTGCGAAAATCGTAGCCCCTTCCCCCCGTGCAGGCTGTCGGCACGGCTGGAATCAATTTGTCATTCAAACTGACGATGTTGCAGGCTTACAATCACACCTAGATGCAAACGGAATTGACAGTGCAGTTCACTACCAAATTCCATTGCACTTACAACCAGTTTACCGTAACCACCCTCAATCAAAGCAAGGCGAATTACCAATTTCTGAAAAATTGGCAAAAAGTACCCTTGCCATCCCGGTTCATCCAATGCTTTCAGACGATGAAATTATTCGGATCGAATTAGCCCTCCGTTCTTGGTAACCAACACAATCAACCAATATTATCGGCAAAAACTCAGACATCAAGGCCGCCAATCACGCCATGGAGAACGAGCGAGACCACCAGAGCCGTAGCGACCATCTGCAGTTACCTCACCTCCAAGCCAATACGGTAACGTGAATTGGCCACTTGGCTCACTCAACTCGATTTCAGCAAGCCACAAACCAGCATTACTGCCTTCAAACCGGTCAACAACCCACTGTGACCCATCCCTACCAACGAGTTTGAACCGTCGTTTGACTACCGTTGGCCATCTCCACGACTCCACGTGATGCTGGATTAATTCGCGAACCACCTCAAACTCCCATTCTATTCTCGAAGGACCCTTACTTCTCCCTTTGATGGTGACGAATGCATCATCACCCGCGACCCTTAATCGGGGGGTGCAGCCTTGTTGATTATTAAGCAGCGAATCAATACCCCATGCCTGAGATTTTGATAGCCCTTTTACAAGGACCACGCCGTCAAAAAGCAATTGTTCACCGGTGATTTTGAATGATTCCACCGGCGGATAACATTGTACATATCTAGTGCCGATTCCAAGCGGTGGAAGCCGGTGCTCATCTGCAATGAGGTATCGTCGTTCGATTTCAACTGGAGCCTCAAGCATCAATTGTACGAGTGTCCTATCTGTATTCAGCATGACGCCGGACAACACCAACAGTTTCAGGCACTAACTGGGACTATTCACTCGCTCATCATTTGGCTGCCACCCGCCTTCGATTTTAGCGACTGTGTTTGGCCCAATCAATGATAATTTGGTGATAGCCTCATTGGGTTTGTCGCTCCACCATAATCTCCGAGGAGTCAGAATTACTCGGTGCATTATTTGACCAATATAGCACAGAGTGAATAAAAAAACCGATATTTTTCCCTTTAGAACGGCAACTCTTTGTCGAGGAGTTCAACCATTTCCACATATCTATCCGCGTGCTCAGTTCCCGGAATATTGATGACGAATTGCCAATATCTCCAGGCAGCCACAGCCAAAACAGCGAAGCGATGAAGGTCTGGAAGCGCAGCGTGTTCGGCCGGGGTCAAAGGACGCACTGACTGATACCCTTCAAGCAAAGCGTCCCATACATCGGCCCTCGCCAAACCATCTTGCCAGCCGAATCCGACAAAAGTAGTGACAAGGTCAATTGCCAGAGAGTCTACACATATTTCCTCAAAATCAAGTAGGGCGAAAACTTCTCCACCACACCCAATCACATTGTCGGGATACAAATCACCGTGGATGATCCCTTGCGGTAAATCCTCAGGAATACTTTGCTTGAGTGTTTCCATTTCGTTGGCTAATAATTCAAGAAATTCAGAGGGTGGATACTCCTTGATGAGTCGTTCCCACAACACGAAACCGATTGAGAAGGTTCGCGAAATACTCTCACACACAGGAGTCGTGTGCATCAGAGCCTGCACCCTGCCAAGTTCACGCATCGAGGTGGGATCAGCAGGAAGCCATCCACCCGCGATGAACGGCATCAGCATCCAAGCCAGACCGCCTTTGGTGAGCATCCTTTTGCCATTATTCAGCATTAGTGGAACCGGGGTTGGCACACCATGATCAGCCAGCCAACAGGTGTGCTCAATTACCAACATTACCTCTTTCGGGCCCCGCTCATCCCATACCTTGAGAACGAGTTGTGACCCATCCTCCATCGTCAACAGATAATTTGAATTGGCCCACCCCCCCTCTAGGGATTCCATCGATTGCAGACCAGTTAATCCCGCAGCTTTCAGAAGATTGACAGCCTCTTTTTCACTAACTTTGGTATAGGCCACCGAACCACCTCAGTTTTGCTCAGCGACCTGATGGATTGCACTACGGAACATCGAGATTGAACGACGATGATCAATCACCCCTGCGTGTTTTCGCGCAGCCACCCCGTACTCATCTCGCCGGCCATACACTTCACGTAATGCAGCGACCCACTGCTCAAGCGGTGCATCATATGACAGATTAATTCCACCCGGCCCAACCGCTTCTGGTTGTGCGCCGAGGTCAACGCAAACGGTAGGAACCCCATACAACCCTCCTTCATTGGTCACTCGTCCCCAAGAGCCAGTGCTTTCGAAGACCAGAAGATGCACATCTATGTGATCAAAAACTTCTGCAATCGGAGTAAAACCGTGACATTCTGCATTTGAATGGCGGCTCAGCGCCTCAACATGACCGCCGCCGCCATAAATCTCCACGATAGCCTCGGGCCAATCTTCAGCGAGTTTTGGCAAAAGCCGGTGGTAGAATGCCAATCCCTTCTCGGGACTTGGAGTCACTATTGCGATGCGCGGAGTATTCTCATCGTTTGCTTCCGCCCTTGCAGCCATCCCTTTTTCTCGTTGGGTAGCGACGGTAGCAGCATCACCAAACCGCGCTGCAAAGTCTACTGGCAACGGCACGTGAAACCCATGTTTGATGGCAAATTTTTCGCGTACCTGTTCAATCAATCCAACCCCGGCACAGCAAACCCCGGCAGCGCTCTCCAAACATTCTCGGAATAAGTCAGGATGACGAAATTGTATCTCATCGCGCACAAAGCAGACATATGGAATTGATAATTCTCGGAATGCGGCAGAAGCACCCGGGGCCCAATCCAATTGAGTTACTCCAACCAACGGATCACCAGCTGCATCCGCTTCTGCCTTCATCTCTCCTAATAGCGGTGTAATCCAGCGTTTGAACTGCTTATTTCTCCGCAGCAGATGCTTTCTCTGTAGGCCGAGGTGAGGTTTGCCAGTTTTCTTATCACGCAATCTCCAAGCAGCACCTGAAAGCAAACCCTCAATTTTAAGATTACAAGTGTTGATTATTATTGACGAACCATCGGTTAAATCGGTAGATGGACCCCGATTTGAGGTATGAAACGCAAATGCTTGCCAACCAGCCTCAATATCAATTCCCTCGTTGGATGGCCCTTCCACCAACGGTTGGTAATTTGGTGCATTCTCTGCAAGAGGGCCTGCATCACAGACACCTTTCAGTAGGGTTGCAAGACTCATCTCAGCGCCACCAGCAGGTGGGTCCAAGTCACGCAGTGCAGCGACAATACGTGCGACCATTGCATTAGCGTTACAGCGATTGCACTTCAATAACTCCCCCACAATATCCCAGAGAGTGCATTAGGCAACGTCATGGACGTTCTCGACGAGGATGAGGGTAATGGGTTGGACAATTGCGGTGGTCGGAACGGGCCACTGGGGGCGAAACCACGTCGCTACACTTGTCGGATTACGCGAGGAGGGGTTGCTTGACGACATCGTGGTTTGTGATAGCATTCCGTCCCGAGCGCAAGAGGTGGCACAAGACGCCGAATGTTCGTGGGTTGAAGACATCACGTCAATCCTTGATGATGGGAATATCGCGGCGGCAATCGTTGCTACTCCAACCGCTTCACACGCGCCACTTACCATCGCTTTACTCGAGGCGGGAATAGACGTTTTAGTCGAGAAGCCGATGGCATCTGATGTGGAGTCAGCAGTGGTGATGATGGAAGCGGCGGATGCAAATGCTCGCCTGCTGGTATGTGGCCATCCGTTGAGATATCATGTTGGACTGATGGCGGTCGCCGAGATGTTAGGCGCGGGAGAACTCGGTCCGATTATTCATATTGAGGCGGACCGATTATCAGTGCGCGAACCGCGAGAAGATTCCGGAGTAATTTCAGCATTGGCAATTCATGATATTGACATTTGCAAAATGTTGCTTAATGAAGCGATGCCATGTGAAGTTCGGTGCATCGCCCTCGCATCAGACATAGAAGGCATCGAGGACCACGCCACCATCCATCTGACTTTCCCGACTGAAAATAGCGGCACCACTCACGGGGTGGCTGCGACACTAACCTCGTCATGGCGAAGTAGAATACGTGGCAAGACCAGATCACTCAGGATATACGGACGCGATGCAAGTATCCATATTGACACCCTCCAATACGACGGCTTCCACCTCCACTCACACCCCGGTCAAGCCATAGGAGAGATATGGGGTGGGGCTAGCACCGCACCATCTCGTTGGGTGGAGATTGATGGTGGAGAGCAGAGTTTGACCGCTGAACTTCGGGCCTTCATCCGAGCCAGCCGCTTCCGTCAGGTTGATGAGATTCGCTCCCCGCCTGAGATAGGTCTTGACGCAATACGCATAGTGGAAGCGGCCAAGCAATCAGCAGCCTGCGGCGCTGCGGTCACTATCAACGCCCTTAGCAGCATTCAAGAGCAGCCTGCTGCTCGGATTGTCCATGGGACTGAACATCGCTGAGTTCCTGCTTTTCGGTGTCTATGATTTGTTCGTAGCAGCATTGGGTGGTACTGCCGCGTGGTGGCTTGGCCATCTGACCTTGCTCGGTTTGCTTGCAGGCTTGATTTGGGTGGGGGTAAATTGGAGTGACGTTTCTGAAGGGCTTAATCTGAGTAAGATGAAATTTTGGTCGTGGTTGGTATTTGTTGGTATGACAATAGGTCAAACGATGTTTTACATGGAACAATTCGGATTTCCAGCAGTGGGGGCATTCATCACCGCCATCAGCACCACTTGCTACCTCTGGTGGTCTTGGTATACTCTTGAACCCCAAAAAGCCTAAAATTGGCTTGACAAAACCTCACCCCACCGCTCGCAGGGTTCTTGAGCAACAGCAAGGTCGCAATGTCGCATGACCGATGGGGGTTCAGGTAATCCACCTGTGGTAATTCTTCGTGAGGAGACCGAGGTTACCAGTGGCACTGCGGTGCAGGAGAAGTTAATTTCTGCGGCCCAAGTATTCTCTGATTTGCTCAGACCGACCTATGGTCCTCGCGGCTTGGATAAGATGCTCTACAAAACTGATGGAACTACTGCAGTGACTAATGACGGCGCAAAAATTGTTGCCGAATTAATGGTTAAACACCCGGCGGCAAAAATGTTCACTTCGTTGGCAGAATCACAAGAAACCGCCTGTGGTGATGGAGTGACTGGCTGCTTATTGCTGTGTGGAGAATTATTGATTGAAGGCCAACGGATGTTGAGTAAAGGGTTACACCCACTAACAATCGTTGATGGTTACCGCTCTGCCCTTGCCATTGCATTATCTTCTATTGAGTCCTCGGTCATTGGATGTGGGCCAAAAGACCTCGAAATACTACACAGTGTGGCAATGACTGCATTGACTGGAAAGGGAGCAGAGGGTTCGCGAGAACACTTGGCGGAATTAATCGTGCAGGCCGCCACAAGTGTTTACAGGATTGAAGACGACAAAGTTCGTTGTGATGCAGAAGACGTTTGGATGCACACTTCGGGGCGAGGAAATCTTAGCAATAGTCACCTAATTTCAGGGGTGGTGATGCGGCACCGAATATTGTCTGACGCGTTGCCAGAACTGATTATTGATGCTAAGGTAGCAACCCTTAGTTGCGATATCAAATTTCGTAAGCAAAAGCGAGATGCCGAAATTGAGATCGAGGAGGTATCGCAATTGGATGCTTTCATTGATGCTGAGGAAGCACAGCGCGATGAAATTGCAAAGACCCTGCTAGCAACCGGTGCTACTGCGATTTTTTCTAGTGGCGAGGTTGACCGTGGCATTTTGCACCGATTGATGGAGCAGGACATATTTATTGCAAGCGAAGTTGATGTCAAGCAATTGCGAAATATTTCAGTAGCCACATCTTCGCAAGTTGTCGAGGTGATTAGCGACTTATCGCCGACTGACCTCGGATTTGCAGGCCGTATTACCACCGAGCGGAGAAGTGAGTCAGATAAGGTGGAAGACATCATCACGATTGATGAGTGCAAATCACCGAAATTAGTCACCTTAGTTGTTGGGGGTGGTAATCAAACCGCCTCAGAAGAAGCGGTGAGGGCATTATTTGATGCACTACGTTCCACCAATACTGCATTGCTTGGTGAGGGGGTATTGACTGGGGGAGGTGCGATTTACCTAACTTCATCGTTGGCAATACGCTCAGCTAGTGAGATGGAATCTGGCCGCGAGCGAATTTCAATGGAAGCTTTTGCTCGTGCCTTAGAAGTGATTCCAATTTCTCTTGCAGCCAATGCTGGCGCAGACTCACTTGACCGGATTCTTGAGGCAAGAGCCGCCCACCGAAACGGTCAGTCTGATGCAGGTATTTTACCTGACGGAACCGTTGGTGCAGTTGGCGCATTAGAGCCAGCCGCAAGCGTTGCCCATGCCTTAGAAGCCGCTTGTGATATATGTTGCAGTATGCTACGAATTGACCAAGTTGTAAGTGCTCGCGGCGACTAAAACAACCAGAAACCCCAAGTGGGACGAACAGTGTAAGCACACGATTGATTCAAGAGCACCCCTTCACTCGATGTACAACGGGTTCCCCGTATGGCCGACCTGTCTCAACCGACAATGTCTTCTTCGGTCCCCGGCCGAAAAGGACCAGAAGCACCTCGTGCGTTGCTCAGCGTTTTCGATAAGACGGGCATCACCGCCCTTGCAGTTGCCTTGCAAGCCATGGGTTGGCAGGTGCTTTCCACCGGTGGCACAGCGCGGTTGCTACGAGATAGTGGGGTTGAGGTAGTTGACATTAGCGAGGTCACCGGCCACCCCGAGGTCTTTGACGGACGAGTCAAAACTCTGCACCCCGCAGTTCATGCACCAATTCTTGCTCGTGGTAATAATTCAGATGATATGGAAACATTGGGTGAGTTGGGATATGAGCGCATTGACCTCGTTGCGGTAAATCTCTATCCATTTGAGGAAATAGCAGCGCGCGACCCACCAGTCAGTGAGTCTGACCTGATTGAGATGATTGATATTGGCGGACCTACTTTACTCCGGGCCTCGGCAAAATCTCATCCCGATGTTTTGGTTGTAAGTAATCCTGATGATTATGATGATATCATCAAACAACTGCATTTAGCTAATGGAGACCCCGCTGGGATTGCATTATCGTTCAGGCAAAAGTTGGCTCTGAGCGCATATCAGCGAACAGCCGCTTATGACGTCGCTTTGGCCAATACCCTTGCTCACCGATTTGAGGAACAGGCCGCCGCATCATCCGAAGAACTACCCGCCCGCTTACTGATTTCCGGCGGACATCGCACTACGCTGCGCTATGGTGAAAACCCACATCAGGCGGCCGCATTTTACCCCGCTCATCAAGAGGGAGAGCAGGCGAGTGGTTTGGCAGCAGCAACCCAACACAGTGGCAAGGCCCTATCATTCAATAATTATCTTGACTTGGACGCAGCCATGCGTTACGCTCGTTCATTATCTGGGCCCGAGTGGTCAGATTGGCCACATGGATGTGTAATCATCAAACACACCAATGCTTGCGGAGTTGCAGTCAGTAGTAACAACCAAGTCGAGGCCTGGAATGACGCATTGGCTAGCGACCCGGAATCCGCTTTCGGCTGTGTGATTGCCTTCACCACCCCGGTTACGCTCAAAACCGCCGAGAACATCGGCGACCATTTTGTGGAATGTATCATCGCCCCCGAATATCAGGGCGGCGTGATTGAATTACTATCTCAAAAGAAAAATCGCCGTCTACTCACCATCAACGCCATCACTCCATTGGATACATCCCTGCATTGGCGTCAAATTGACGGGGGTTGGTTGGCGCAAAACGAAGGAGCACCAATCATTGATTGGGATTCTCCTCAATGTGTGACTAAAACAGCGGCAGACGATTCTTTGCACTATTTATCTCGCTTTGGAGTTGCGATTTGTGCGCAGGTCAAGAGCAACTCGGTAGTTTTCGTGCAACCTACAAAAAACGGCTTTGCAACGGTCGGAATCGGGCCGGGTCAAACCAGCCGAGTTGAGGCAGTTCGTATTGCCGCTCGCCGGGCAGGCGAGCGAGCAAAAGGTGCGGTGTTAATCAGCGACGCATTCTTCCCGTTCCGAGATGGTATTGATGCCGCCCACGAAATCGGCATCACGTCAATCGTCCAGCCGGGCGGCTCCATCCGTGACCAAGAGGTCATCGACGCTGCCGATGAACACGGAATGGCCATGTTATTCACGGGAATCCGCCTATTCCGTCATTGACGAGTAGGCACCCGGGCTGCCACATACCACATTCCAATCAGCCCAACTAAAAAGATAGTCGCCGGACCAAATCCGGGATCAGCCCCATCCCAAGTAGACGGGTCCATCATCACCCCAGTGCCACGTACTGAGACCTCCCACACGAAATAGGTGGAGAGGGAAACCATCACCGCAATCATTGCTATTATTCCTCGCTTGGCGTGGATTGGCAACGTCTTTCCAGTTGCGTAGTATTCAAACATGGATTTTCCGAACCATTTGTTGGTTAATGTCCAGCGGAATAGCCGCTCGTTGGACAAGGAGAACATGAAGGCGGCTGGCACTGCCCACGACACAGTTGGCCAGCCGGGGATTAACACTCCAAGAAACGCGAATAGCAAGAATATCGAGCCAAACCCGGTGTAAATCCGACGTTTTGCAGCGTCGTTTGCGATCGAGTATTCTTCGACAATTTCGTCGAGTGTTTCCAATCGCTTACTCATACACTCGCCTCTGTTTTATCCGCCCATCCTTTCGGGTAAAAAGGAGCCTATTGAGTGGGCTGCACAGGTATTGCAGTGCGAATGCTCATTGGAGAGAGGCTGCAGCATCGGCTTACAGAGGCGATTTGATGTCAGACTCATTCCGACTTCCGCGAATAGGTAGTGATGAGCAACCGTTGCGTTTAGCCGTATTAATTTCAGGTTCCGGGAGTGGCATGGAAGCCTTACTTCGCCATCAAGCCGCCGCGCGTTTAGCCGGAGGCTGTTGCCATCAAACCGCAGTAGTAATTTCCAACGTGCCAGACGTATCTGGACTAGTGAAAGCGGCGGCGCATGGAATACCGGCAGAAGTGATTCAGTTGCCCGATGGAAGTAGTTCATCCCAGCGTAGGTTAGCTCATGAGAACGCCCTTCACGACCGGCTTTGTGAATTGGGAATCGAGGCGATTATTCTTTCAGGATATATGCGGATTATTACTCCAAATTTTGTCAGCAAGTGGGAAGGGAGGCTGCTCAATATTCATCCGAGTTTACTGCCAGATTTTCCCGGGGCGCATGCCCATCGGGATGTACTCAAGGCGGGGGTTGATGAGACGGGATGTACGGTTCATTTTGTGGATATGGGTGTTGATAGCGGTACAATTATTTCGAGCAGAACCGTGCCGGTTGAACCTGAAGATGATGAGGGGTCACTCTCACTGAGAGTGAAGGTAGCAGAACACCGACTGTATCCGATGGTAATTGATGCGTTTGCCGAGGGTAGAATACAGATTTCTAATGGTCGGGCAGAGATTGTTCAAGGTCCTGCATCCGATTGACATTTTGAAAGCATGAATCGCTCACTCCCGCCCCCCTCCACTCAGATTCAGTCAGCACGCGGTGGGGAAGTCTGCGCATTACGTCAATCAACCGCGCATCATCATCTGCCTCATCAAAAGCGGCGAGTAGTGGAATAGGCTCAACAGTTGCAAGCATCGGTTCAAGCCCACCTGTTCCAGTCAGGCCTTGTGCAGAGGAGCGCGGCAATATCAACCTACAGCCATTTTCAGGGAAATTATCCCATAGCGCAGCCAACAATTCCGCCTGTAGCCACGGCACATCACAAGGAGCGAGTTGCACCTTTTTCCAATCGTTTTCCACACAACGTTTCAGCGCGGTAATCAAGCCGTGACGACCACCGCGCTGCGGTGAATCATCCAGCACAAATTCAACATTTGCAATATGTGATAGGATTCCAGCAATACGGCTCCGCTGCGCCACATCATGCACAGAAATTAGCAGCGGAGAGCAGCCAGCCTTGCGCAAGGTATGGGCAACCCTGACAATCATAGTCACCCCATCAACCAACATCGTTGCCTTTTCTTGACCCATTCGAGTAGAAGCCCCTCCGGCGAGGATAATTCCAGCAATAGCCACAACAACCACTCACTGCATCTTCGCCAATTGCTCAATCGCCCCATCTATTTCTACCAATAACTCACGAGCCCGAGCGAGCAAGGCATGCTTATCGCGCATTGTTTGAGCATTAGGTAACCACTGCATCAGCCGGCCAATATCTGCGGCGTCTCTTGCCACGGTCCATTCGAGTACGTCTTCGAGAATCGGATCGTCCGCTTCAAGAAAACTCTCTACCATATCTACACCCGTGCGCGTTCAATCCTTCAGCCCTTCGCTATTTGTGGTAATTTCACAGCAGTCTATCCCGGACTCGTCGTAGCAGCGAATCGCCGGTTGGCAGCCCGACTGAAGTTAACTCACCAAGAATTTCATTTGGAATTGCGTCAGCATTCGTTTTCCATTTTGCATGCGCACACAATATAGCGAGGTGAGCAAGCGTCCCCTGTTTTCCGAACCAAGTTAGCAGCATTTCATCGCCCACTGGCGAACGAGTTGCCCGCCCGGCTTCTTCAATGACAAGTAGCAATGCTTCGGCTGGCTCGCTATTACCTACCATTTCTGCGAGTAGAAGCCAAGAATCATCATCAGTCAGGTCATGCAGATTTGCCATTAGTAGTGCTACTAAGGCAATATCTTCACGTCCATGCCTGCTCCATAATGCAGGAACCAATTTTCGCAATTCCTGCTCATTCCCGTTTGCCCCGGTAAGCAGCCAAGAGCAAATTCTGCGCAGCACATCATCGGGCGTGCCCAAATGGAATGAGTAACCAGCGGCTTGGCCCAACCTATCGGTTGATGATTTTGCGATGAGTGCTGGAACCCCAATTGGATAGGCTTCGCGCACCTCATTCAGCAGTTTTTTACTATTGCGATGACACATTGGATTCAATTGGCGAAGATGGTCATCAAGCGGGTCACTCATTTACGACCCCCTTCAGGTATTATGGTTCGCAAAGTGTCAAAGAAGTCAGTAACCTGGTCAATAGCATCACCAAACCGGTCTCGGACCTTGTCAATGACATTCCGGTCAATATGTTCCTCCAACACATTTGTCAGTTCTTCAATAACCACATCGTGTTCCTGAGCGGAGATATCAAAGGTATATCGGAGATAAGCGACTACGATATATTCGTCCTCGCTGATTGATGCATTGAGAAAAGCGGTCTCAAATAGCCTTGCATAGACGTTCAATTGCTCATTTCTTGACAGAAACCTATCACCCTTAACCGATTCACCAGCTAATACTGCATCGTAGACTTTCTTTGGCTCATCAGGCTTCAAATCAAGCAACCCAGCCAATTTGATGACTAGCCGTTTTTCTTCACGCGTCAATTCACCGTCGCGTAGCATCAACGCCACAGCACCATGGAATGTCTTCAGTGTGCTGCTTGCCTTGCGGGCCATGCGATGCAACGCGCCGCCATTACACATAGCGATTGGCCTTTTGAAGGCAGAATTGCGATTTTTGGAAGTCGGAGCCTTCAATAAGCAACAGCATCTCCGCTAAGTCACAGGATTCCCCTGTCAGGTTCACTGACGCTTCGGCGTCATCACTGTTCAAGACACCTACACTTCCCGAAGGGAAGTGAGATGGCGAATACTGTGAAAACAAGGAGGAAAAAAAATGACAGATCAAAAAGCAAAGTACATGATTAAAGCCAGCATCAAGGCTGACGGCACCATCCAGAGGAAGGATGTTGTCGGTGCCATCTTTGGACAGACCGAAGGTCTGCTAGGAGAGGAACTACAGCTAAGACAACTGCAGAGAACCGGCCGCATAGGCCACGTTGACGTAGAACTTGAGAGCAAGAGAGGAAAGGTCTCCGGTGAGATTTTTCTGCCGAGTAGTTTGGACCAAGTGTCCACTGCAGTTATCGGCGCAGCACTTGAGACAATCGAAAGAATAGGGCCGTGCAAGGCGACCATCAAGGTCATCTTCATTGAAAATGTAAGGTCTGCAAAGCGCGAGGTCGTGATTGACCGAGCTAAGGATTTGCTACTTTCAATCATCAACGAAGGCGCAGCAGATAGCCAGAGCATCTTGGATGAGGTCCGTAGCGTACTCACATTGGGTACCGAGACCACAATCGCAGGGATGACGGCAGGACCCAATGCAGCGGATAGCGACTCGGTTATCGTCGTAGAAGGCCGCAATGATGTTCGGAACCTACTGAAATACGGAATCAAGAACGGAATAGCAACGATGGGCGCATCAATCAAGGATGAACTGGTTGAACTCGCGAAGAAGAAGAAGAGCGTCATCGCCTTCTTTGACGGAGATCGTGGCGGTCGCCTACTATTGATGGAAATGTCTGGAGCTCTCGGCAAGTCACTAACTCACGTGGCGAGCGCACCAGAATCACGCGAAGTTGAGCACCTTGAAGGCAAAGTCATCACCAAATGTCTGAATCAGAAGGAGACCGCTAGTAAGGTGGTTGCCCGGATCAAGGCACAATTGGCTAAGGATGACAAAGGAGCATCGAGAAGCCGCAGAACCAGCTCAGCAAAAAGCAATGGCGCAATCGTTACCGAGGAAGTTCGTGAATGGGCAGTTTACATGGGTGACCTGAAGAAGAACTACGCGGCAATGGTACTGAGTGATGGCAGCCTGAGTGAAGCGGTCGGCGCGAGTAAACTTGCAGAATATTCCGAGAGTATTGAAGGCGCACAGTGCCTACTTTACAATGGTAAGGTCACCGACCGAATCATGGAAATCGCAAGTTTGGGCGCTATTGATGCAGTGATTGGAAGCACGGTTGGTGCCAAGTCCGGCGTTGATGGTGTTACAGTTTACTCGATGAGCGAAATCAAGTGAGTTTAACATTCTAATCTGCTACTCTCGTAGCCGAGAAGAACAAAACCACATCCCGGCTGCGCTATGCTGTGCAGCCCCTCGCGCAGCCAGTAGAAGGAGTACCCATTCCACCCGGATTGGGTCAACCTCAGCCACCACAAGCAGCAACCCAACCCGAGGTTTTACCTTCACCAGCATACAATCCACCCGCAACCGAATCATTCGTGCCGCAACCGGTATTCAGCGTTGAGCCGGTGCGGGTGTTAGAGAACCTCGCCGAAGACAATGAAGGAGAGGAAGAATTAGTTCTAAGGCTGGCGAATAATGGCAATCGGGCATTATCGTTGATAGTCGGAGAGAAGTTGTTCCAAGTGGTATCAGCAAAGAGAAAACACGGCACGGTTTTGTGTCTGCATCACTTCAGCATTCGCCGGGATTCGGTAGTAGGATTTATCCATAATCGGTATAGTTGGTTGAAGCCAGCAAGAATCCCATTTGGCGTGATAGCGGGAGTTTCATTATTGTTAATCGGAATAAATGCATTATTTGCAAACCCGCCATTTGCATTTGGGTGGTTATTTTTCCCAATTATAATTGCGGTTGTGGGCTTGATAATCTCATTCTGTGGCCCACACCGACTTACCTTCACTACCAACGGCGAATCAAATACAGTATTTTTCTTTGAATTAGGTTCAGCAATGGATTTGATGGCAGTAAATATGGCTGCTATTGATGGAGTGATGACAAATTTCCTCGCCACCGGCAAGTTTGATATTTCCAATATTACCTACATTATTGACCAACCTGCACCTACAACTGAGCAGGTCTCACCAACTGAAAATTCTGAGTTCGAGGATTCCACACCCGTCACCTCGTCCGCAGAGCCCAACCCTGCCGTGCCAGTAGCCTCCAACCCCACCTCACCACCCGCTGCAGTCGCGGGACCAGATGAGGAACCCACCTCACACACCGTGCCCACACGACCCACTGAGCCACCAACCGAACAGCCTGCACCCCCTGTAGCAGCGGTTGAATTAGAAGAATCCAGCAAGTTTGGCAAAGAAGAGGCAGAGGACGTTATGGAAGAGGAGGAAAGGACGAAGGCCGCGGTGGAAGCAGAACGAGAATCGAGCGAAGATGTGGAGCGGGAGGAGCAGGAGGAAACTGAGGAGACTGAGGAGACTGAGGAGACTGAGGAGGGGCAGAAGCCGGGGAAGTCAGATGCTGAATCCGAGGATGAGGTGGAAGAAGATGAAGACGAAGAAGTCCCACCACCACCTGCACCCAGCCGTTCTGTTGTTGAGGTGGTGGCTAAGTCACAACCCGTGGATTTGCCAATCCCAGCCCCACCTTCCGCTGTATTGTCAAAACCAATTGACCCACCCGCGGGTAACCCTAGTCGCTTACCCCCACCGATGCCTGAGCCGATACCAACCCCTACAGGTATGCCTTCCAGCCCACCACCACCCCACGGACTGGATTTACCCGTGTCAATTGGTGAAGTGAAGCGAGTGGACCCGCCGAGCATTCCGACTCAAGCTGCCCCGCGTGCCGACGCGATAACTGAGGATGAGAAAGCCTCATTGCTCACCGATTTGGCCGAGTAATTACGCGGCTGCCTCAGCTTCTTGCACGATTGCCGCACTAGGTAGTTTGACCGCTCTTGTTAGCCGAGCAGCCGCGACCGAAAGCCCAGCAAGGTCGTCTCGCGATGGTAGTTGGTGAGAGTCAAGGTCAGTTGGTATTTGCACGCCGGGCCCAGGTATTGCAGCCAGCCTTTTCGCGAGTAGAATAGAATCTTCAAGCAGTCCGGCTCCACTGGATTCGTGCCTGCTCGCCAGCCGTTCACCACTCCACCGCTCCAGCCGCTTGGCCAAAGAACACAAATTCACTAGGATTTGTGCACGCCGTTCATCCTGCGCTGCATCATCATCTCCCGAAGGGATTGATAACAACATCAACCTTGTAAGACGCTGAACTCTGACGTCAATTGGCACGAATTCAGATGGGTCAATTACTTTGCTCAATGCATCTGTGAGTTCAGTAACATCTGCGACGGTAGCTATTCCGAGTGATTTAGCGATCCGATTGAGTGGACCGCTATCCGTGGTGACCCGAGCAACCGAAGCCGCCGGCTTTGCCGGAGATGCAGATATTATCGGCATTGCGGTAGTTGCAGTAGTAGTTGGTTTCCGGTCAGTAATCGGCGACGAAATTTCGGTTTCCTCAATCGTAGGTTCTTCAATTTCAATCGGTTTGGCTTTTGGTCGTTTAACCTCCACCTTTCCGACAAGTTCTGCAAATTCTTCATCAAGCCCCTCTCCCTCATCCGCTGTCGACCAATCAATAGTTCCCGGCCCAGTTGATTCTTCACTATCCGAAATCTTTGATTCAGCAGAGAAATCCGCAGCATCCCTTGTTGAAGGTGGACCCTTGACTTGGGGCCGACGAACAGAATCATCAACACCAATCATTTCACCAAGAGCAACCGCTCCTTTGGCCTTGGCCTCATCCACTTCTGCGACTTCAATTTCAGGAACCGTTTCCTCGTTATCTTCACCTTCTTGTTTTGGAATTAATACCGGAATGTGGGATTTGAGTTGAGTGGGAGGTATAGCGGGAATGAATGGTGAGAATTCATAATCAGCCCCCCCATCATCACTTTCACTCAATTTCCTCATCAACTCGGGAATTTCTCCGATTAGAGCGGGCAAACGTTCTGGCCGTGAAAGGTCACTTAGCACTCGCTCTGCCAAAGATGGGTTCCGATTCCACGGCAAGGTGGCAAGTTTGCCTCTGAGGTTCTCATGTTTTTGCATCGCATCTCGAATTTCGGGTAAGTCCAAACCTAGTCTTAATGGGTCTTGTTCACTTAGTTCAATCAGCCCAGAAGTTTCCCACCCAATCGCCGTCCAGCCATCTATTTCCTCAGATAGAATGGTGGCGATGCGCCGGTGATTCCGCAAGCGTTCCGTGTCAATACTAACTGGAGAGCGCGCTTCGTGAATTGGGTCACCACTCTCCAAGGCGACCACAAGTCGCTCGTATGATCCAAGGTCAAGCGACGACAAATCCACATTAGCAGGCCACAATCCAATCAATGATTCTCGGGCCTCATCTAGGCTGCGCCGGTGCCTAGAGTTGCGTTTTTGCATTACTGCAAGATAATCACTCGCTCCTTGCAATGCCTCGGCCGGTGGCAAAGGCGAGCGTAATTCATCGAGCCATTCATTGGTTGTAATAGGAGAATGGCTAGAGAGGTCAAGAGTAGATAGCCCATCAATAATCGGTATTATGACATTGACAACCTGCTGATAATCATTCAATTCTTCCTCTACTGCCCGCGGTTCGTTTTCGTAAAGGTCGGCCCAATGTGAGATGTCAATCCCGGCGTTTGCCCATTCCTCCAAACGATTACGACAAGCCACTGTTGCGGCCTCGGTTTTGGCTTTTAATCCGGTCAACAATACTTCCAAAGCATCAATTGCCTCAATATGACCATGAGTTCGCTTGGCCAGTTTACGATGTTCTGGCCACTGTTCTAGATACGGAACAATTCGGGCCCACAATGCATGAGTGGCCTCAACTTTTTCTTCAATTTGAGAGTGTTTTGCTTCCCAATCCAACAAGTCCTGTGGTAGTAATGGGAGTTTGACCCCGAGATGAAACCCATCGGTAGCCCATCGAGATAACTGTGATTCCATTCTGATAAGTCTCTGTCTCAATTCGCCCACACGTTTCTCACCTTCTTTCTCAACTTTGAGCATCGCCACCTCGGTTGCTTCTTGCTGGGCGAGCATTGACGCCGACCACAATTTTTCAGCCAACACCCCATCAAAAGGCCGAATATCCGCCTCAATAGTCCGGTGGATTCGTGAGAGTTGCATGTCTAATCGGCGTAAACTATCGGCGGCACTGAACCGGTCATGAAGCCGGCCTACTGATAGGACCCCTACATCCCAACCCTTTGATTCAAGCATGTCAACCATGCCAAAGAGTGCTTTTATGCGCCGGTCTTGTCGTTGCTCAACTTCTACGATGACCGGCAAAATGTGTTGCTTTGGAGCCGCATCTTCAATCAGACCAACCAACCGCGTAGCTCCGAAAACCAATTCTTCATCAATCGAATCAAGGCGCACCAACATCTGTCTCAATTCAGCTGAACGACCTTCTTCCGACCAACGAGACGCAGCCCTTTCTGCGGCGAGAACCCATGGTCTGTTACGACGCAGCAATCCATTCAGTTCTGCTCGCACTGCATCAACCTGCGTCGGATTAGTTAATTTTGACAACAATTCAGTTCGTTGTTCATCCCACCTATCCGGTAAGGCCGAAATCCGCAGTTTCAATTTCTTAGCTTGCTGAGCCTTGCGCTCAAGGTGCAATATTTCGCTACTAGCATCATCTCCAACTGGGGTATCTACGTTGAATCCGCTGCGGCGAAGTTCTGAGGTGCGTTCTGCAAATGCCCCTCCGCCCTCGCTCATCACCCTCGCCTCCCTTCGGGGAGGCGGGTACATCTATTCAATCTCCGCTGATAAACTCTGTATTTTTCCAATACTCGGCGATTTTCAAGGGGTCACGAAACAGGCCGCCCGCCCATAAGGGCGGCGATGCGCTCAAAAGGCTAGTAATTCGCCTTAGGCCGATGGACCCAATCTCAATCGGCCTGACGCTATTCTTCTCGGCGGCTACAGGCGCAGTAATTTGGTGGTTGATACAGACCGAAATCGGCCTTCGTCAGATGCGGGAAGAACTGGTGGCGAACCACGCCCAGACAACGATGATGATGACATCTCTAACCGAGAGATGTTCTGACCTAGCCCAGAGCGCAGATGCCCTGCAACGCACACATCCCGGGATGGCAGGAATCGTTGACGCACACCGAATATTGGACCGGCTAGACGCCACTTTGCTTGGCGAAGGAGGTGCTGGAGAAGTAAGAGTAGCAGCAGGCGAGACCCTTTCTTGTGTTCGGGCTCTGCTCGTAGGCCGAGACGGAGATGGAGACATCACAGCATCTCTGTCTGCTGATGCCGGTTTGCTTGCATTGGTTGAGCGAGTTAAGGCCACTTTTGATGCACTCAATCTTTCTACCCGCGAACTTGGTCTGTCAGAATTAGAATGCCGCCGTATGGGTGAATTAGCATTCATCATTGGCGAAAGAGAGTGGGCTAAGTCATGCTATGACGAGGCGGCGCGTCTCGCTCCCAAGCAAGCGGTTACCCTCGCCAGCCTTGCATTATTAGCGCGTGATGCTGGCGATGAAATAGCACTACGGACTCATATTGAGAATTTACTTGAAATCCAACCGGACGATGAGGAATTATTACGAGACCACGCCCGATTATTGAGTAGGCTTGGCGACCCGGGAGCCGAGAGAGATTTGCGGCGCCTCGAGGCGATGGGTGTTGCTTGTGCCGAGGACAAGAGCATACTTGCAGGCTTAGCTGAGCGTTCAGGCGATATCGACAGCGCATTGGAAGCGGTGGATGAAGCGCTGAGCGAATCACCTACCATTACCGATTGGGTACGAAAAGCCAACCTACACCTTGAGAGGGGTGAGCCGGGAAAAGGGCTGGCAGCGGCTGACGAAGCATTGGCGGTAGACCGTCAGTGTGGGGCGGCTTGGGGAGTGAGGTCACAGATTTTGCAACTTGACGCCAATTCCCTTGATGAGGCGTTGAAGGCTTGCGTACATGCGGTAGCACTTGGCGAACCTCTTGAGCTGCTAAAAGTGGAATTATTGCAGAGGGCTGGCAGAGATGACGATGCTTTAGACGCCCTTAAAAAAGCACTAAAAGACTCACCGGAAAACCCAGTAATTCGTTCTAGTCTATCCCATAAGTTGCATCTACTGGGAAAAACTGCTGAAGCTTTCGCATTATTGGACGAGGCTCCGGCAGCAGCATGGAATTCACCCGAGATGTATATTCAGAAAGGTAGACTGATTCTAGCGGAAGCGGACAGGTGCCGTGATGGTACAGGTGAGAAAGACCGCGCCTTGCTTTCGGATGCCGAACTATCCTTTGAGGCGGCGTTGGCAATTGACCGCGAGAACGGAGTTGCTTGGCTTGGATGTGCTCGTATCCAAAGGATGTACGGAGATCTTGCCGAGGCGCAGATTTCCTTAGCGCGTGCACGCCGCTTGATTCCAAATGAGCCGCTGATATCGGCCGAAGAAGCATTACTTGCCCTTGATGGAGGTGACGTGGAAGCGGCTTCTCGGCTTATTGGAGAGGCCGATGTGCGTGAGCGCGACAACGTGGTAATCACCTATGTGAAGGGAGTTGTCAGCGCACGACGCGGATTGCTTGACGACGCGTGTCGTCAATTTGATGATATTTTACTCAGTGACCCCGGTCATGTTAGGGCGCGCCTGAATCGTGCTACTGCAAGGATGTTACTCAACCAACACGACGAGGCCCTTGACGACGTGAACCAACTGTTATCCGATCACCCAGAATTAGACTTGGCGCGACTACGCAGGGGTGAGATTCTGATGTCACTTGGAGAATGGGAGCAGGCAGAGATATGCTTCCGAGAGATATTGGACAAGAATGGTGCTCATCCACTAGCACTCACTTGTATGGGCGGTTGCATGATTGCACAAGACAGAATGTCGGAGGCAGAAGGACCACTCAATGAGGCAATTAGGCTCGACCCCACTCATTCGGAAGGATGGTATCAGCGTGGATTACTATACATCGCCTTCGAGAATATTGACAGTGCACTCTCCGACTTTGAGACCGCGGTCAGGATCGATGCAGCACACCTGAATTCATTGCTCCGAATTGCAGCGATTCATCACGGCCGAGAAGATTGGGATCGGGCGGAGCGAGCATGGAGAGGAGTTCTCAACATCTCAGCGGATAACCTCCTTGCTCGCCGTCGTTTGGAAGAAGCGACCAGCGCAATCATAGCCGGCGAGGACGATACAGTACTGATGCTGAAGGTTGATGGCAATACTGAGTCAAAGCAAGCAAAGAACGCGGAATCTGAGCCCGAGGTGAAATTTTCAAGTGGTGTCGACAAAGAAGATACAGAAGGAGCGGAAGATGATGAAAATATCGGATTTGGTTTCGGAGAGTTCTGAGCCAAGATTGAAGCCAAACCGACTCTCTTAGTGCAACATGAGCCGAGGAATTGAGCCCGGAGAAGCCGCATTGCCATTTGAATTACCTAACGCCAATCAGTCGGTTGGCAGCAGCAACCTTACCTTATCCGATGTGATAACTGAGCATGGTGCAGTAGTGATGTTCACCTGTAACCACTGCCCGTATGTTGTAGGAAGCGAAGAACGAATAGAACAAATCGCCACTAAAGCCAAAGCAGCAGGAATTGGATTTGTAGGGATTAATTCCAATGACCCAGTAATGTATCAAAGCGATGATTGGAGTCATATGGTAACTCGCGCAGACACGATGAGTTACCCCTACTTGCACGATGAAACTCAGCAAGTTGCAACCTCATGGGGGGCCGAGAGAACCCCTGAGTTCTATTTACTCAACAATGGAGGAATCATCACTTATCGAGGTCGGTTAGACGACTCACCTCAAAACCCCAATGCAGCAACTACATCTGAGTTATCTGATGCAATAGATGCCCTACTCACCGGCACCACACCTGCCGTATCGCGCACAGAAAGTATTGGGTGTTCAGTTAAGTGGAAAGTTTGACTAATATTGCTCTAGGACTAGTTCGGTGGTAGTGCTGGCAATCTCTGCTGGTGCCGTCAGCCACATTCTGTCGAGCAATTCTCGCAGTTTCACCGTATCATCCACGTGCACTACCGCCACTAGGTCAGCATCGCCGCTTATCTCGTATATGCACTCAACACCGGGCCAATCGGCGAATTCTCCGGCTAAGGTGCCGATTTCTGCGCCGGGGCCTACTTTCATTCGTACCAGAGCGGTCAGCCCGATACCGGTTTCTCGGATTGTATATCCTCGGATTATCCCTTCTTCCTCAAGTCGTCGGACTCTTGTGCGGATGGTTCTTTCAGACACTCCCACTTCCTTAGCCAAATCAACATAGGATTGTCGGCTGTTGTTTCGGAGGGCGGTCAAAATCGCTCTATCAGTCTCATCTACGGATGGCATGATCGGCCGCTCCCGACTTCCGGTTATCAACCCTTCTCTGCCTTAAGTCAGTAGGTATTGGGGTAATTACTCCCGAAAACGGAAAGATTATCTCAATTAAATGAGTATACCGAAACCGGTGAATTTTGGGTTTTTTTGGAATAAAAGCCGATTTATGTTCCGCTACATTGACAGGTAACCTTCAGGTCGGATGCTATACAGAGGGTTTCAGATGTCTAATTTCATCACTGGTCTGGCCGCAAGGATGATTCTTGATTCACGTGGAAATCCCACCGTAGAAGTTGACTGCTATGTCGGTGGGATGCTCGCTGGACGAGCAGCAGTTCCAAGTGGAGCGAGCACTGGTTCTCATGAAGCGGTAGAATTACGCGATGGCGACATGAATCGCTGGATGGGTAAAGGCGTTGACACTGCGGTGGAAAACGTGCTGGTCCAAATTCAAGATGCGCTTGTCGGAATGCCTGTTGATGACCAGAAGGTAATTGATGAGATTCTCCTCGAGTTAGACGAATCCCACAACAAGGCAAATATCGGTGCAAACGCAATGCTCGGAGCCTCTCTCGCTTGCTTACACGCGGGCGCAAACACCCATCAATTACCACTTTGGCGATATGTAGGGGGTTTGCAGGGCGGTAGTTTACCGGTGCCACTGATGAACATCCTCAACGGTGGAGTGCATGCAGAAAGCAATGTTGACGTGCAGGAATTTATGGTGGTACCACATGGATTTGACCACTTCCCAGAGGCCCTACGAGCCGGGGTTGAGACTTACCATTCACTCAAATCGCTATTGAAGGAACGAGGGCTGCTTGGCGGAGTTGGAGACGAGGGTGGATTTACTCCCAACCTGCCAAAGAACGAGGAAGGTCTCGGATTATTGGTGCAAGCCATCGAGCGTGCCGGCTATTCACCGGGCGAGCAGATGTCAATCGCATTGGATGTTGCCGCTGCGGAATTTCACGAAGCCGATGGATACCACATTGATGGGCAGGTGCTCGACGGTGAAGAGTTGGGTGCATTGTACTCCGGTTGGCTTGATGAATACCCAATCGTTTCGATAGAAGACGCGTTTGGTGAGGATGATTGGGAGTCTTGGATTGCTTTCAATAAGCGTGACGGAGACAGAGTTCAATTGGTCGGAGATGACCTATTTGTCACCAATGTTGGGCGACTTGCTGACGGCATTGAGATGGGTGCAGCTAACGCGATTCTCATCAAACCAAATCAGATAGGAACTGTAACTGAAACGTTGGAGTGTATCGAGATGGCTAAGGAGCATTCGTATGGAATTGTCATTTCGCACCGTTCTGGAGAGACCAGTGATGACACGATTGCTGACCTTGCTGTTGGCACACGTGCAGGCCAAATCAAGACCGGTGCACCGGCTAGAAGCGATCGCACTTCGAAGTATAACCAATTACTGCGAATCGCCGAGGAGTGCGACGAATACACCCAGATGTTCTGATAAGGCAAATGGTCAGCGTTTTCGTACTGATGATAATGACTTAGGTGAGGAATATTTCTAGAGATACAGATATTATCCATAGTTCACTTCCATTAATTCCATCGTCGGCCTGAAAATATATGTCTGAACCGACGGCCGTGATTTCAGAGGGAGAACTGCTACTTGATCCGCTGGCGATATCTCTAACTAGGACTGTGCCAATAGAGGTTCCATCAGTTTTCCATAATTCAGTTCCATTAGTACCGTCGGTGGCTTGGAAATAGAGTTCAGTGCCAATTGCAGTAAGGTGAATGGGGTTACTAGTACTTGATCCATTGTAAATATCCTTGACCAAAACTGTACCTGAAGATGTTCCGTCACTTTTCCACAGTTCATATCCATGATTGGTAGTATCTACTGCCTGAAAATAGAGCAGGGAACCAACCGCGGTGAGGTGTGTGGGGTAACTAGAGGACTGTCCAGAAGCGCTGTTGATGTTCTTGACCATGACCGTACCAGAGGTTGTCCCATCACTTTTCCACAGTTCTACTCCGTATATCCCATCCCATGCTTGGAAGAACAGCGTGGAGCCAACTGCCGTGAGACCGACGAGATAACTGGGACTTGACCCATTCCAAATATCCTTGACCATGACCGTACCCGAGGCAGTACCATCGCTCCCCCACAATTCTGTCCCATGGATGCCATCGTTGGCCCTAAAGAATAGCCTTGAACCAACAACTGTGAGATTTCCAGGGAAACTATAACTTGAGCCTGGCCTGATATCTTTTACCATCACCGTGCCGCTTGTAGACCCATCACTCTTCCACAGTTCTGTCCCATTGGTGCCATCGTTGGCACGGAAATAGGCGGTGGAGCCTACGGCAACGAGTTCGCCCTGAAATCCACTGGATGACCCACTGCGGATATCCTTGACCATGGTTGTTCCAGATATTGTACCATCGCTCTTCCAGAGTTCCCTAAATGTCTGTGAGGTTATGGCACTGAAGAAAAGTGCGGATCCAACAACTGTGAGGTCATTGGGGCCAGTCCCCTGAGCGTCGCTGTTTGTGGTTGTAAGTCTGACAGTACCACCAGATGTACCGTCACTCTTCCATAATTCTTGTCCATTGGTACCATCGTCGGCAATAAAGTAGAGCGTGGAACCGATGACTGTTAGTTGAGAGGGGGAACTGCTACCGGACCCGCTGTCAATATCAATGACCATGGATGTGCTAAACCGTGCCCCACTAGTCTTCCACAGTTCTGTTCCATTGGTGCCGTCGGAGGCAGCGAAGTAAAGTGTGGAGCCAATAGCCGTAAGTCCAGAGGGATTACTGCCACTTGACCCGCTGTAGATGTTATCAAATAATTCAAATTCTGTAACGGAACAATAGGTAGTGGTGTAGTCAACTTCACCTGGTTCAAGCACTCCATTTTGCGATGTCCCCCCGCCATCACCGTTGTCAAGACCCTGTTCCATGACTCGTCCGCCAGCATCGCATAGTGAAAGGGATGGCGTTGAGATACTGGTCAGCATGGCATTTGACGACGCGCTGCCATTGGTGCCATCTTGGCCATCAGCACCATCACACACATACTGTATCTGGTCCACCTCACTCGATTGAAGCGCGCCATCATCGTTATCATCAACTCCAACCTCAATCTTCAATCCGCCATTGGCACAGTTTGTGCCAGAAGCCTCGGTGCTGGTGACCGCTAAAGCATTGTGACCGGCTGCACCAGCCGCCCCAGCAGTGCCGTTGGTGCCATTCATCCCGGGGGCTCCAGTCTGACCGGTCATTCCGTTGCAAACGTAATCGGTAGATTGCACCTCGTTGGATGATAGAATACCGTCGTTATTCACATCAACTCCACTCTCAATTTTCTGACCGCCGCTAGCGCAATTTGAGCCCGAAGCCTCGGTAGAAACGCTGACCAATGCATTGTGTCCGTCGGTGCCATTTGTTCCGTTGCTAGAGGTGCCATCAGCGCCATTACAAACGAATTCAGTATCATCTATTTCGGAAGCGGAGAGAACTCCATCATCATCATCGTCTATGCCGCTGTCAATTCGCTGACCGGCTTCGCTGCAATTGGTGCCGGCCGGCTCGTATGAAGTTGTAACAAGTGCATTGTGACCATTAGTGCCATTCAACCCATTATTGCCATCAGAGCCGTCTGCCCCGTCTAATCCATTGGCTCCTGCTGGGCCATCAACCCCGGTTATACCATCGGAGCCGTCAGCACCATCCATTCCATTGGCACCTGCTGGACCAGTATCGCCGGTAGCACCATCTGAACCATTGGTTCCATTGATGCCATTTGCACCTGCTGGCCCCTGTTCACCCGCTGGGCCTTGTTCGCCGTTTGAACCGTTGACACCATCGATGCCGTTCAGCCCCGGTGAGCCCTGTTTTCCTTCCGTGCCTTGTGGACCAGTTGAACCATTTTGTCCACCGGCTCCGGCAGGTCCAGTCAAGTCCACAAATTGCCAGCCTAGATTGGTGCAGGTATGGAAGCCGGCATCATCTTCAACATAATACAGGCGACCATTGGTATCGGAATTACAGAGTGGTAATTCGTCGGTACTTTTGGCATAGAAAATATTCCACTCACTGAGTGGGGTATTAACGCCGCCCCCGTCTTCATTTTCATCCGGTGAATCTGAGCCAGAATCGTCGTTGTTAAGCAGGACATATCTTCCTACAGCCATTAGCATCAAGAGCGCCAAAACGAGCGCTATCATCTCTTTACGCATGTATGTGTCACGGAACCCCTGACGTATGGACATTTCTCTGGACAATACACTAACTGATTATGATGGGAATTTAGCCTCTGACTTTTGTGCACCTAAAGTAGAGTTGGATTAGAGGGGGGGGGTTCTCATCAATGTTGCTTTGAAATAGGTCGTGCCTGTGGCACATTTCGCGGATGCACAGGTAGCAAAGCCCGGTTACGCGATGGACTGCAAATCCATTTTACAGGGGTTCAAATCCCCTCCTGTGCTCCATTTACTCTCCTTCATCCCACGCGATATGCTCACCTGCCTCATCTTCATTTTGAGCCATGGTGAATCCAGCAGCAGAGAAGTGCTTGACCACATCGGAAGCCACGCCCTCTGCCTTCTCACTCTCTCGCCGAAGTAATGTGGCGCGAGGGGGTGGCACTTCTGCGCTCTCCGCTTTGCGGATGAATAGGCGGTAATTTCCGGCGTTTTTAATGTAGTGAAATAACTTGGACGGCCGGCGAAACAGCATTGCGATTCCACGCAGAATTCGGTCTATTGCAAGCATAATTTGGATGTTGATTGGTAGCGAAGATACATCGCTTTTCCATAGCCAAAGCCGTGACAGTCGTCTGCGTCTTGCCACCATTTCAAAGCCACCCGCTACCAGTGATGCAGCCATCGCAGCATCTCTAGTGAAGGAGATTAGCGGCCCTTTAGGCACAGTGATTTCTTCGATCTCACCACCAGACATCACCTTTGAGAGGTCTACTTCGGGCATCACTGAACGTCCGTGTAGAATCGGGTCTTGCCGCCATCTTTCCCAGCCACTTTGCACAAGGGTGTGGCAATGGCCTCGCCCTCGGTGAGCATCATCAACCACTACCGTTGCCAACTCAATTGCCCTACTGACTCTGCGTAATTCCGCATAACCAATTGGTAGCCCATCCTCGTGGATGACTATCTTGGCAATTTTTGGTAGGCGTCTTGCTTCCGCCTGCACCCCACTTGAAGTTCGTAGGTCCGGGTTTGCCTCGAGCATTTTGTGCAGCCAACTGGCAAGTTCTACCTCACTCGTCATCTTCACTCACCGCGAGGTTCTTCCACATTGAGCGGTGTGGCCCGATTCCGTTGATTTCATATTCATCATCAATGATAATCCAGTCTTCGCTAAGGTAGAGTGCTACGGCATCAAGTCGTGCTTGTAGCCAGCCGGTTTTTGCATCCCAATGGCTGATCGCTGCTCCTTCTAAGGCACAGACTAATCCTGCTGCAAGGCCTTGCCTACGCCATTCGTTGAGTGTTCCCATCTGCCGGATTTGCACCGCCGGGCGCAAGTTCGCAGCCGAGTCCGCAACAACCGCGGTGAGTGGGGTAAATGCCGGGCAAACCGCCGCATCGGGGCCTGCATGGTCGGCGGTTGACCCATCCGAGTTTTTGGGGATGAGGTGGATACGGCCAACCGCCACAACCTCTCCCGATTCCTTCTGCCACCATGCATGGATTGCCTCGGCATCGTTTTCAAGTTTCTCCGCGCCTGCGGGAAAGCCGAGGGGTTGGCGTAGAGTTGCGTAGCGGCAGGTGAAGTATGCCTCAGGGAGCGATATGCCTGGCAGGGCGACCTGTAGAGTTAGCCCCTCGTCCATATTGAGCCCAAACCCGCCGAGCCACATCAAACCTGACCACGACAGTTCCCAACTTTCTATGATGATTTACAAATAATTTTTTCCTCAAGAATATTTTATGCATATCCTAAACGGTTTCTGAACCGCCAAAATACCACCACCTTTCCACGCCTTCAAATAGGGTGGAAATTCAGTGAGCATCCGACACAATCAAACTCACCACATCTGTAAGCTTCCCGGATGGAAAAGAGGGAGTAAAACTGAACGAAAACCCGGAAAGGAGGCACCTACAATGACTGAACACCTAATCACTGTGGAGATCGCTGACCAGACTGGGCACACTACCCTGCAGCTGACGGCAGCAGAAACTGTTGACGTCTTGCAGCAAAATGCGGACGCTTGGGTATTCGCGAATGACCGCTTGGTCCAGCCAAATGAGCTGGGCAATGCTGACTTCGCGGCTATTGACACCGTTCGTATCGTGCCCGGATTGGTAGGCGGCTCCCAGTGAGTCGGTACGCGGCTTACGCCGCGGACCACAGCAACCGCCGGATATCGGCCACCCTTGATTTCAGGCTCCGTCCGTCCGTTGGGCGGACGGAGCCGACTAACCGGTGTGTGAAACCCCGGCCTCAAATACCCCCGCGTAAATGATACGGAAAGTGAGTACCCATGACCAAGCAAAACAAGCCATTAGAAATTCTCTTTATCGGTGCAGGAGGCATCGGTAGCCAATGTATCGCACTGCTCAGCCGAAGCCTCGCTTTTGGCGGCCTAGCCGAGCAGGCGGGAGGCATTCACATTCACCTGATGGATGCTGACCTAGTTGAACAGCGTAATCTGCCCCACCAATTGTACAAGCAAACCGAAGTGGGGCGGCCGAAAGTTCACGCCGCAATTCAAGACCCGATTGCAGCAGGCGTGACCGAGCACGGCATCACATTCTACCCGATGCGGAAGAACTTCCGCGCAGGCTTTGATATCTCACCATTTGACTTAGTGGTGATTGCTGTTGACCGCCCAGAACCGCGTGAACTTGTGCACGAGGACGCCAAAGCATGGCTTGACCTCCGATGTCGTGGTGGCGGCTACATCGCACTTGATTACCTCACCGACCCCGCAGCCATTGAACTACTGCCGAAGCAAGAAGGCGCACAATCTTGTCAGTTACCTGGTGCGATAGAATCGGGTAACATTCAGTATGGCTTTGCTTTTGCAGCCGCTCACGGCGCGGAATGGTGCTTACAATGGGTGCGCAAGCAACTTGGCGAGCCTACCCGAACCCCACCATCTCGGATGTTTTGGCCCTCTATCGGCGAGATGCCGATGCCGAATCCACAGGAGGAACATTCGTGAAACAGAAGTCTGAGCCACAACGCAAGCAATTGCTACGCAAGATTGCAATCGCTCGGAGCATGCCATCGGCCCCACCCAAGCAGGCAATACAACCCAACTTGCACCCATTCGTTGATGTGAGGTGCGCGCTGGCCGAACGCCGTTTTGAGGCCGCTGAGGTGGTGGAGAGTCTTGCTGCGCTAGGTTTGGCTAACCATTGGGAAGACGTGTATGCGATATCGTATGCGATGGGATTGGAAATAAGTCTGCTATTTGATGCCGAAAACAATGTCTGGATTGACATTGGCAGGCCCGGAATGGTCCGACTTTCTCCACCAAGTGGTGCATTGTTGCCGTTCCGGCTATGGGTTCACACCCATCCATTGACCGCCTATTGGTCGGCCACAGATACGCACACCCTCGCCAATTCAACACCCATTCTCGAGCGTGCTTATGTGCTCGGATTGGACCATTACTTGCAAGCGGTCAATCGCGGAGACCTGCTTGCAGAGGAAGGTGAATTGCGATTGGACGTTGCCGGCCCACTTTCACAGTGGACCGCCGAGGAAGTTAACGAATACGAATTATTTGCAGACCCTTGGCTGGAGGACGTTTGATGCCTGCTGTACGGACTCCACATGATGATGAGGAGCGAGGCCGTATTGAGAGGGCCATCGCAGGTGGAGCGGGCATTTCGCTTTCTGATTTCATCCATGCTATTACCGGCGAGGCTGCAGATGAGGAGTTGGTTGATGCGCTACGGGCAGCGATTGATGTGCATCAACTCTCCCAAGATGACGAGCCGCTTGATATCGAGTTGGTAGTTCACAACTTGATCCGATGGCGCAAAGAGAGTTGCTGAAAAATTCAGTCAGTAGTTATGCGGCCGCCGCCCCATCAACCGATAACATGGTCTGCATTGCATCTACAGAGTCCAACTCGCCGTTGCTCACCGAATAGATGGCCGTCATCCAGCGCTGCATAGTCTCAATGTTCTGGCTCATGCAATTATCAAGTAATTTTCCATCGTAATTAACCCCGGCTAAATCCAAACTGGTTTTGAAATTCAATTCACCATCACTAGGGTCCATTTCAAAATTACCAATCATCAACCGATAATTGATTCTGGAAAGAAGTTCAAGCATTTCAGGACGCCGTTCTTTTTCAACATAAGACGGAAAACGGCTGTAAAATGCAAATTGATTCTCATCTTCATGTGCATGTGCAATACATTGCAAAGGTCCAAACCTACTTTTCATTAGAACCCGAAGAATATTTTTTTCAATTTTCACTTCTGCATCAAATAATTTTATGCGGTGTTCCGCCCGTTGAAGTATTTTTTTTCCGCGTCGCAGCTCATCATTTCCATATTTTTTCCCACTATCTGATTCAATAATCAATTCTGTCAATAACATCCCCCATTTATGATGTGACAATACTTTCACCTTCACGACTGATTATAAACTCCATAAAATCTAATTATTTCAATTTCTGCAGGTAATGAACGTGGTACCCGGGTGCATTACGCGCAAACATATAACGGAGTCTTCAATAAAGGTCAGGAACATGAATCATTCTTGACATGGCTAAAGAAGCAATAAAAGAAGAAGATTATGTGGAGGGGGACATGAAGGCGCGGCGCGCATCCACTTACAGTAAGGAGCAGCGGATGGCCGAAGCCTTCACGCACTGGAGTATTGCTGACCCACCTTCCTTCTCAGCATTGGCTCCAGACCTACTTCGCCAAGGCATTTATCGGACGATTGGAAATGATCCATTTGTCACTGAGCGATTGGAGGCTTGGCTCAATGATGAGTGGAAGGCTGCAAAATTTTCCGAAGTTTTTGATTTATCAGAACGAGTGCATTCCAATGAGGGCGAACAGGGACAATTACAACCATCCCGCTTCAAGGGTGAACGCAGAGCGTGGCTTGAGACATTAGGTGAGCGTTTCAGTGGTGACCATCGCCGTTGGGATGCAGCGACACGCGACCAATTCATCATTTTAGGGATGATTTCCATGCACGCGAATGGAACCCGTCAAGGAAATATTGGCCGCTATTTGGGAATTGATCCCACCGAGCAAATGGGCGTTACTATCACCGCAAATGTGATTCGCGCATCAAAAATTGCCTTGACTAGATTGGCACGCGGCGCGGGGTTGGAGGGCGTATTCGCGCCGGCAAGCGGTGACGGCCTGTACCGGATGCATAGGATGCGCGACCCAGGAATGGCTACACTTACCGCACGATTCGTTAGCGACCATCCAGCATCTGCATTAGTTCCTCACCCATCAACGATGCAAGGCTGAATCAGGAACAGCCGGTGGTTGAGCCACAGGCATTGCATTTCAGGCAGGTTCCGTTACGAACCATTTGACTACTCCCACACTCATCACAAATATCTCCAGTAAAGCCGAGTTCGCGTGCTGAATGACGCATTTGGGTATTCGGATCTACATCCAAAGTCAGTTGAACATCTCGCTTTTCTCCACCGTGGGTTCTCGCAACTCCATCTTCAGTAATCTCTGGACGACTAATTGAGGTGGAGACAAGGTCTTCTTCGGATACATTCGCAAGGTCATTGCGTCCGAGATAATCTATTGCGAGTTCGCGGAAAATGTAGTCCACGATGCTTGTAGCCATTTTCACCCTATTACTGCCTCCAAGAACCATTCCACTTGGTTCAAATTTCTGGAATGTGAATGATTTTACGAAAGCCTCGAGAGGAACGCCGTATTGCAAACCAATGCTGACGGCAATAGCAAATTGGTTGAGCAGGCTTCTCCACGCCGCACCTTCCTTTGAGGTTGTAATCATTATTTCACCCAAACGATCGTCGTCATACTTGCTTGAAGTTAGGTAGACTGTGTGGCCACCGACACTTGCTTTGATAGTCCGAGAATCCCGTACTGCTGGAAGCGGTTGTCGAGTCGCGAGATAAGAGTGAACAAATGCCTCAGCTATCGGCTCGGCCTTTTCAGGTGGCAGCGGCAACGCCTCGCTAACTTCCTTGACAGCCTTCCTAACAGTGATTACTCCTTGTTCTCCATCTTCTGCATCTTCTTCTTCCATTGCGGAGATATCAACGAGGCTATTCATCAGCGGCTGCGACAATTTGCTACCGTCTCGATAAACAGCACAGGCCTTGTTCATAGTGGTGTGAGAGAGATTGTAAGCATCACGAACATCCTCAATAGTCGCACTTGAAGGCATATTGATTGTCTTTGAAATCGCGCCTGAGATGAATGATTGGGCGGCTGCCATCATAGTGACGTGTGCCGGCCAATCAATACAGCGCACGCCGTTTTTTCCTCCCGGCGTTGCACAATCAAATACGGCGAGATGCTCAGATTTGAGGTGCGGTGCATCCTCAATACAGAGGTGGCCGAAGACATGGTAGTTAGCCGCCTCAATATCATTTGGCGAAAAGCCGAGGTGGGCAAGTACATCAAACTCAAAACAGGACCCATTTGCGCTCTCACAGTCCTCTGCTGACATATCAAGAGTTTTTTTGCAAAATTCTTCACCCAATATCTGCGGTGCAAAAATAGACCTGAGGTCAAAGACAGATTCAACCGAAGATTCAATCTTGGCAAATTCTTCTTCTGAGAAGCCCAATTCGGTTAGTGCTTGCATCGAGATGGATTCACATCTTTCAAGAGAACCCGTACCCATGACGTGCTCAACAATTTCTTGAGATTGAACGCTGGAATAGCCCAACCGTTTCAGCGCATTTGGCACACCGTGGTTGATTATGCGTAGACTTCCACCACCTGCAAGAGTCTTGTATTGAACCAAAGAGAATTGTGGCTCAACCCCAGTCGTATCCGCTCCCATCACCAAACCGATGGTACCAGTCGGTGCAATTACGGTAGTCTGGGCGTTACGATATCCGAATTCTTCCCCGCGACGAACGGCCTCATCCCAAGTCGCCTTAGCTGCATCAAGAAGGTCCTTTGGACATTTCTTAGCGTCAATTCCCATCGGCATTATTGACAGACCATCATACTCCTTCGCGGGCGCATTATACGCGGCAAAGCGGTGATTCTTCATCACCCGCATCATATGTTCAGCGTTTTCCTCATAGCGAGGGAATGGTCCGAGGAAAGCGGCCATATCTGCACTAGTGGTGTAGGATTCACCACACATGATGGCGGTTAGTGCACCACATATTGCAAAGCCACGGGCATCATCGTAAGGGATACCCATGTGCGTCAGTAGTGAGCCGATGTTGCAGTAACCCAACCCTAACGTGCGATAATCGTATGACTTGCGCGAAATGGATTTGCTTGGGAATTGTGCCATCAGAACGCTGATTTCTAGAGTCATTGTCCACAATCTTGTTGAGTGGCGGAATCCAGTAATGTCAAAAGTTTGAGTTTCCTTGTCATAGTAGTGGAGCAGATTGATGCTGGCTAGATTGCAGGCAGTATCATCCAAGAACATGTATTCGCTACATGGATTTGAGCCGTTGATTCGTCCGCCTTCTGGACAGGTATGCCATTCGTTGATGGTGGTATCAAATTGTATTCCGGGGTCGGCGCAAGCCCAAGCGGTGTATGCAATATCACCCCACAATTGTTTGGCATCCAAACTACGGCAAGGCTCAGGTTCTCTCCCTTCTTTTGCCGCTGCTGTTTTTTCTGTTCGGTGATAGAGGTGCCATTGACCTCCATCCGCTACCGCCTTCATGAATTCCCCCGGCACTCGTACAGAATTGTTTGAGTTTTGACCCGAAACAGTTGCGTAGGCCTCACCCTGCCAATCGGTGTCTAGAACATTGAACTCCACACTTTTCCAGCCCTGCTTAGCAAGGTCAAGCATGCGTTGGATGTGGGGTTGAGGAACACTCGCTTTGATGGCTGCAACCATTGCCTTACGCAGTGCGAGGTTTGAATCCGGGTTGAGGACAGGAGTTTCTGAGTCACCCCAAACACTTGACAGAATGGCGTTACAGTGCTTTTGCAGGGCGGCGGAACCGGTTACGAGCGCGCTAACCTTCTCTTCTTCAGACAATTTCCATCCGATATATTCCTCAATATCTGGGTGGTCAAGGTCGAGCGTGACCATTTTTGCCGCCCGGCGAGTAGTTCCACCACTCTTTATCGCGCCAGCCGCGCGGTCACCAATTTTGAGAAAAGAGAGAAGGCCGCTCGAAGTGCCCCCACCAGACAATGGTTCACCGGCACCGCGAATATTTGAGAAGTTAGAACCGGTGCCGGAACCAAACTTAAACAGCAACGCCTCACGATTCCATAGGCCCATTATTGACTCCGGGGAGCCGACCAATGAATCCTTCACGCTCTGAATGAAGCAAGCATGAGGTTGTGGATGTTCGTAGGCATTAACCGACCGCACGTCATCCTCGGTCACCGGATCAACATACCAGTGACCTTGCGCAGGTCCTTCAATACCGTAAGCCCAATGCAGACCGGTATTGAACCACTGAGGGCTATTTGGTGCAGAGCGCTGACTAGCGATTAGGTAGCACATTTCGTCGTAGTATGCCTGCGCATCTGGCTCGCCAGCGAAGTAGCCATGCTTCCATCCCCAATAGGTCCATGTTCCAGCCAAGCGGCGGAATAGTTGACGACCATCTGTCTCAACTCCATATCGGTCACAAGCATCCATCTTCTGCAATTTTTCCTCATCGGGCACCGAGCGTCGCAGCCAGACGGGAACTTCGTCTTCTGGAACCTTGCGCAATGCGGCTGGAACGCCGGCCTTACGCATATATTTCTGCGCGCAAACCTTGCCTGCAACTCCTTCAAATCCAACCGGTAGTGAAACGTCTTTGATTTCAAATGCAACAGAACCATCCGGATTATTAATGACAAAATCTGAGGTTGTCCACTCAAATTGGTCAAACGGGTCTTTATCCACTTGAGTGAATCTACGCTCAACCACCAAACCCGGCTCATCGTGTGCGGAAACTCCGTCTTGCACAACCTTCGCTCGTGGCATTTTTCATCTCTCCTACATTTTTAGTGGTGTGGAATTGTAACCGTGTGTCTTTCTCGGCCGGTGTTGGTGGTCGCTGGCACACAGGGAGTCGGGTTCCCTCTTAGAGGGTCTTTGAAGATATCGTAAAGAGTGGGAGCACGCGCGTGTGACATGGCACCCGATAGGTAGGTTCGTCTCTCAATTGGAAGCCTGCGAAATTACGGCTTTAGGACATTTCTTTCTGTACGGGAGTTCCAGATTTGACTCCTTGAGCCAAAACTATTCCGAATCACCAAAGGGAAGTCATTTGAGGCGGACGGCCCCACCGCAAATTAGCGGAAGCGTCCGAGGGGAGTAAATGGTTGAGCCCGAGTTAGTATTACATGCAGCATTAGTCCTGACTTGGGATGAAGGACCCAATCAGAAAATAAGTGATGCAGTACAATCCGCATTATCGCTTTCAGACGAAGACAAAGAGGACGCGCTTGCTCACATTAACGCTAACCGCGGAGATGGAGATTGGGGTGGCAGCGCTGAGAAAGTATTTGCCCGCGCAACCCAAAGAGTGCAAGAGGCATTTGATTCAGAGATGCTTGACGGCGACGACAGTATCCTTTCCACATTACTCACCGGCTCCGATGCAGACGAGGAAGAGGTGGTAAACGAGGAGGACGTTGACCCATTTGTAGAATTAGGAGTTGAATCCATGGCGACCTCTCAAAACGGCGGAGAGGAGGAGGAAGACGCACTTTCTGCCCTGATGGATGGTGAGGAAGACGACGAGGTAGAGGACATGTTGGTCTCATCTGAACCGGTTGAAACAGAAGTTGTTGAAATTGGTGTAGAGGAAGAAATTGATGATGACGAAGACCCATTTTCCGCGCTTGGAATTTCTGGACCCGCAGTCGCGCTGGATGCAGGTCCGGCCGACGACCCACTTTCCGCTCTGATGGATGATGAGGATGAGGATGAGGATGAGGATGAGGATGAGGAAGATATTGAATTAGGTATTGAGGTGGATTCTAGCGAGTCGTCAGAAGTTGAGTCCGACTCAAAAACTTCCAGTAAAGTCGGTACGAAAGAGGCTTATCGGATGGTATTGGAAACCGTTTGGGTCGATGGGGTTCTTGACCCGGCCGAAGTTAATCTGCTGGCGCGTAGAAGGAAAGAATTTGGACTGAGTTTTGAGCAACATCTTACGATGGTTCGCGAATTATTGGGTGATTGATTGAAACCTCTCGGCAATTCTCCATTTGAACATGGCCTCGCCCTTGCTTGGTTTGACGGAAAAATCTCGCGCGCGGGAGTGCTTGTGCTCGGTGAATTACAGGCTAGTCTCTCGTTGAGTGATAGCGAGCGTGCTGCGATAGAGGAATCATTTGAGAGCGCGCTGGAACAGTCAAATGATGGGGAAGGATGCGGCGCTGGAGTTGAGGAGTTGAAAGAATGGACCGCATCCGTTTCCACTTTTACCGAAGTTGCTAACGACGTTTCCTCGTCATTAGCGCGTCGCCTTGGAGCAACTGCTCTCCGCGCAGGCTTGACCCGTGAAGGTTGGACGATGGGCCGATCTTGGTTTGCTCAATATGGCCTTGCTGACTCATTTGCCAAAGGGTGCTGGATGGAGGGCGGAGTTGCCCCGCCGATTGATGCGGTGCCAGTCGCTTTGGCTCCAGTCGCAACTTCGCTTGGTCTTGTTTCCTAAGTTAGGACCCTTGTGATTTCACTAAGATGTTCAACCCTTTGAGATTCTAACAATGCATAGCGCCACAGGGCCTTATTATGCTTGGACCACGTGTGGAGAAACGAGAACGATGACGGCTTCAACCCCATATCGCCAGTGCAAAGTCGCGGCCGCAGTGATCCTATTGATGATCAGTACCTCGGCCTCAGGTTGTCTTGGGGGAGGTGGAGTTTCCGAAGAGGAGCCGATATGCACAGGCGTTGATTGTGAAATCGACAATGAGGTTGGAAACACAACGACGGAAGGAAACGGAACCAATGACGGTAACAATGGCACCACTGGTGGCAACGAGACTGAACTCGAGGAACAGGCCCAGAGGACTATCGATCTGTGGGAAGGTGAGAGTAGATTGTTGCTTATCCTCGTCCATCCCACCGATTCATCACCAGGTCTGACCGCTGCGGAGGCAGAGTCGATTATGAGCGATGTCAACGACTGGTACGTGGAGGTGTCGGAAGGAAAGGTATGGTTCAACTGGACTATCACCGATTGGTATGCTTTGGATGGTGCCGGCTACTCGAAGCAGAACGCCTATCAGGCTGCGGCTGATGATGGGCATGACCTTGCCGAGTACGACCGGTTCGTGGTTGGGTTGCAGGACCTGACCTCACGCAGCATATCCACCCAAGGAGTCCAGCACTACAACGTCACGACCGATGATGGCACCATCCACTTGCTCGCTTCTCGCGTTGATATCAAGCGCTTCGCTGATACTAACAGCACGCGCAACACCATGACCCACGAACTGGGTCACAGCTTCGGCCTCTCGCACGCGAGTTTCAACAGTAGCAACAGTGGTGAGGTGGACCCCTACGGCAACCAATACGACACCATGGGTTCGTCATCAGCCTGGCGTCATTTCGGAGCCGTCTACAAGCATCAGATGGGCTGGCTGAATGATGATCAGGTCGAACTCATCTCACAGAGTGGTGACTACACTCTGAAGCCACTCGAAGTTGATGAGGCGCATGCCCTCCGAATATCAATCGGGATGGTCGAGGAGGAGAAGGCTGGTGAGACCATCACTGCCGAGCACTTCTACTATCTCGAGGTCAGGGAGGTTCAGGGGGTCGGGGCATCGAACAAGCCCGGAGGGGCTTCGCTCGGGGCTCTCAATGGTGTCATCATCAACCACGCCGGCCCTCAGGATCAATACGGCTACCACAAATGGTTGGCCATCGCTCAGGATACCACCCCTGAGACTCCGACGGACAGCAGCGGCGATTTCCTGCTGATTGAGGGGCGTACCTTCAGCATCGATGGGGCAGGCATCCACATCACCGCGTTGAATGTCACCGAGGATGAGACGACGGTGCACATCGAATTCGACGATGAGTCGGGTAATTCAGCCCCTACCATATCCAGTGTCGAAGCCATTTCCACAGGAGGTGGCTTTCAGTTCAGTGTCGATGCGCAGGATGCCGACGATGACGACCTCGCTGTGTTCTGGAATTTTGAGGCAGAATACGGTGATCTCTACGCTCCAGAGCGCATCGGAACGGGAACATCAGCCGAGCACGCTTTCGATGATGATGAAGGCAGGAGGGTGTTCGTGCGGGTATCGGACATGCATGGTGGAGAAGCCATTGCCTGGGTGGATATCAACGGATATGTGAATCAAGCCCCCCAGATACAGGCGATGGCACCCACTTCGGTCAATGAGGGTGTGTTTGAATTCCAGATCGACATCATCGACCAGGAATTGTTGACATATGCCTGGGACCTCGGCGACGGAAGCACATCGATACTCCCTGAGCCATTCCATGAGTATGCTGAGGATGGCAATTACACAGTCACTTTAGTCGTCTCGGATGGGGAGTTCAGCACCACTATGACCGGCAATGCAGACACCGCTGAGACTGAGAACACGCCTCCTGTTCCCGATGCAGGGCCTGACATCACAGCGTCCCCCGGTGAGGCCGTCATCCTCGATGGTTCGGGTAGTGATGACCCCGATGATTACCCCCTTGCTTTCCTGCGCTACACCTGGTCGTCGCCAGATGGCCTTGATATCTCGAACTCTGACGAAGCGACAGCTTCACTGGTGGCTCCTACTCAAACGGGTACCTACATCATCCATCTGTTAGTGAACGACGGTATCGAGAGCAGAACTGATACGATGGCCCTGACCGTCACCGCCTCCTGAGTATCTAGACTCTTGTGTGACTGAACTAGAGGGTACCCTCTGATTCGTACTACTTGAATCAGTGCGGTTTTCACCTATTTCAAAGGATGCGTAACAGATTACGCAGTGGCCTGAATAGCATTCAGTCAAGCATTTATGAATTAAATGATA
>Ga0066376_10000070_pt1 | contig 76916 bp, 69 predicted proteins | sample Knorr_S15_td_Bot_FD_77009 | JGI IMG/M metagenome (GOLD analysis project Ga0066376, IMG submission 77009) | Marine microbial communities from Southern Atlantic Ocean transect - Knorr_S15_td_Bottom_ad_5009_LV_A | ecosystem: Environmental > Aquatic > Marine > Oceanic | place: Southern Atlantic...
ATCGAATTGATAATCCGGGCCTAGAAAGATACCTGAGCTCGCCGCTAAACTGGCGTATTTTGCTTTGATGGATGATCGTAGCTCATTGAATAGGGCAACTTGCTCTACGTTCTTAGGATGATCTTGATCTTCAGCGCAAGCGAGATGGCTCATCACGAGATCAATGTTGAATTTTGCCAAGTCTGGCGCGCTTTGCTCACATTCAGCTGGCGTTAATCCAAGACGCGACATGCCGGTGTCAAGATGAAGACCAGCAGGCTGATCAGCATGAGCTTGCCATTGCTCAATTTGATCACGGCTGTTGAGGATCGGGATGAGGTTATGGGCGAGCAATTCTTTGGCAGTTCCCGGTAAAACTCCATGAAATACGTAAATGCGGGCTTCTGGCAAAATTTGACGCAACTCACTGCCTTCTTCGAGCGTCGCCACGAAAAAGGTAGAACATCCCGCCGCTTGGAGAGCAGGTGCGGCCTCTTTGACACCAAGCCCATAGGCGTTGGCTTTGACGACGGAGGCCAGTCCCGCTGATGGCAATTGGTCGCTGAGGATAGAATAATTTTTCGCGAGAGCACCTAGATCGATGGTCAAGGTCGCGCCGGCTTTTTTTAAATCGGTCATTTTTAAGTCCCCCCCACCTTAATCCTCCCCCTCGGTGGGAGGAGGAGATTTGTGTTTGTAGTTGAAATTCTACCCCTTCCCCCCTTGAGGGGGAAGGTTAGGATGGGGGGTAAAATAGGTGCTAATATCTTGCCCATCCGACTACTGACTTATTGGTTAATAAGATTCGGTGTGTTGGGTATCGAGATCACCAAAGCGCGTATACATGCCATGGAAATGGAGTTTTGCCGTTCCCGTCGGGCCATGACGTTGTTTGCCGATGATCACTTCGGCGACAAAACGATTTCTTTCGCTGCGTTCTTCCCAATCCGTATATCGTGTCGCAAACTTATCTGGTGATTCTTCGGGGCGCTGAACGGGCTCTCCGCGCTCGTCATAATAGGCTTGGCGATAAATAAAGCTTACGACGTCAGCATCCTGCTCAATCGTGCCCGATTCACGAAGATCCGATAATTGAGGCCGCTTATCTTCACGTTGCTCGACCGCGCGCGACAACTGGGACAAGGCCAATACCGGCACATCCAATTCTTTTGCCAGTGTTTTTAGGCCCCGCGTAATTTCACTGATCTCCTGCACCCGATTGTCGGATCGGGAAGAGCCTTCCATCAATTGCAGATAATCGACCACAATCAAGCCCAGCCCTTCATTGCGTTTAAGACGGCGGGCGCGGGTTCGCAGCGCTGAAACCGAGAGGGCCGGTGTATCGTCAATGAAGATGGGCAGCGTATGGAGTTGCTGTGAAGCAACCACCAATTTATCAAACTCATCGTTTGTAAGTGTGCCGCGTCGCATTTTATCGGAAGCTATCTCAGCTTGTTCAGACAAAATACGTGACGCCAATTGCTCTGCTGACATTTCGAGAGAGAAAAAACCGACCACGGCACCGTCGGTGACTTTCTTTTCGCCGCTTTCATCAATTTCAAATTTATAATCGTAAGCGGCGTTAAAAGCGATATTGGTCGCAAGCGCAGTCTTACCCATCGATGGGCGCGCGGCGAGAATGATTAAATCCGAAGGATGAAGACCTCCCATGATTTGATCGAGGTCTCGCAGGCCCGTGGAAACGCCACTGAGATGGCCATCACGTTTGTGGGCGATCTCTGCCATTTCGACAGCGGAGACGACGGAAGATTTAAAATCCTGGAAGCCGCCTTCAATTTCGCCAGTCGTTGCAAGATCATACAGCGTCTGTTCAGCGTATTCGATCTGCTTCATCGCAGGATCGTCAACTTCTGGCGTATGGGCTCGGTTTACCACCTGTTCGCCGAGCTCAATCAATTGGCGCTTGAGGTGCAAATCATAAATGGTTCGGCCATACTCGGCAGAGTTGATGACGCTGACCATTGAGCCCGCAATTTCTGCGAGATAGCGCGTGCCGCCGACATCGGCGAGTGAGCCATCTTGCTCGAAGAAAGTGCGAAGCGTGATTGGATCAGCGATCTGCCCGCGTTCGATCAGTTTCGAAGTTGCATCATAGATGTTGCCATGGATGGGATCGGCAAAATGCTCGGGTCTTAGGTATCCCGATACCCGGTCATAGGCATTATTATTAGCGAATATGGCACCGAGCAAAGCTTTCTCCGCCTCGAAGTTATGGGGTGGTGATCTGAAACTCGGCAGGCCTTGCCCGTCATCTTGCGCGGCTTGAATATTTGCTGGATTTTGAACTGCTGTTGCCATGGCAAAGAAATTACTCTGATCCACGGCGGATGAGAAGTCTGAAAGGATTCACAGCCCTGTTAGACCTGGGGATAAGTCGATAATTTTTGCAAAAATTCTATCTTGACGAAATTTTATGCTGCGCGGTTGTCGTTCGCTTTGGCTTCTCTCAATGCAGATTTTTCATTTGCCATATAGTCTCTGGTCATCGGCACGATCCGTCGGTCCTTAACCAACTGTATTTGGAATACCGTTGAATCGAGATGGCGGAACGAGACTTCGCTGCACGCAAGATAATATTCCCACATGCGGCAAAAAGTTTCATCGTAGATATATCTTACTTGATCGCGATTGTTCTGAAAGCATTGCTGCCAGTGCCTTAGGGTCTCTGCATAGTGGAGGCCAAGGAACTCAATATCGGTTACGATCAGACCCGTTTTCTCAATTGCCGGCATGATTTCGGAAAGCGCAGGGATATAACCGCCGGGGAAAATATATTTTCGAATCCAAGGGTCCGTTGCTACTGGCGGGCCAATGCGGCCAATTGTGTGGAGCAGGGCGACGCCATCATCTTTTAAAGAGTCTCGAATTTTATTGAAGTATGATTTGAAGTGATTGACTCCCACATGCTCAAACATACCGACCGACACGATGCGATCAAATTTATCGCCTATGGTGCGATAATCTTGCAGGTGGAAATGTGCTTTATCTGCTAAATTTTCAGATTTTGCCCGTTGATTCGATTCCCTCAATTGCTCTTCAGACAAGGTCACACCATCTACATGAGCGTCAAAATGCCGAGCGATGTAGAGACCCATTCCCCCCCAGCCGGAGCCAATATCCAATACTTTGTGGTCACGATCGAGCAACAGCTTTGCTGCGATGTGAGCCTTCTTGTCGGTCTGTGCGGTATCCAGGTCATTGTCTGGATTTACAAAATAGGCACAGGAATACTGACGATCTTTATCCAGGAACAATTTATACAATTCGCCAGATAGATCGTAATGATGAGCGACATTTTTTCGGGATTTTGAGGCTGGATTAAATTGTTGGACGCGCCTCGAGAGGGCATCTAGTGAACCAAAAAATCGATGTAGCCAGTGATAATCATCGAGCTCAACATTAACGGATAAAATTTGAAGAAAATCATATATGGAGCCACCTTCAACTGAGATGCGGTCCTCCATATAACCTTTGCCGAGCGCCATGCTGGGCGATAGAGCCAACCAGGTGGCATAGCGCATGTCGTGAAAGTGAACGCAGACCTCGCCCGGAACAAGATCACTTGCCTCACCAATAAATCTATAAATCTTACCTTCGGCATTCACCACTTTTAAGCTGCCGATCTTTATCATGCGACTGAGAATTGGCTGTAACACGTACATCGTTTCCCTCAATCAGCGGCCCCGCCTGATTTATTCGCCGCGCTTATATAAATTGCGATATTTTGCCAATATTCCCCAATACTAAAAATTTACTGAACTTCGTTATATTAGCACAATTCCCTTGACGTGTGAAGAGCATCACTTCTTATCCCGGCAAAAAATAGTATTTGAATTTAGTCAAAAAAAACGGCGCATCTCTTGGCAAGATGCGCCGTCTTAATGAATATGTATGAAGAGTTATTCTTTTTCTTCAACCTGCTCTTCTGCTTCTTCGCTAGAAGCCTCAGCTTCTTCGTCGCTGGCTTCCGCTGCTTCAGATTCAGTGTCCGCATCGGCTTGGGCTTTGGCTTGATTGTCGGCTTCGTCTTCATCCGGCATGTTTGATTCGTCAGCATCAAGCTCTTCAACGAGCTCTTCCACTGTATGGGCTTCTTCGTCACCGGAGACAATAGCCTGACCAGTCCGGTCTTGAATTTTTGCTTCTTCTTCAGATCGCGCGACATTGACGATAACTTCAACGCTAACCTCTGGATGAAGGGCCACTTGAACTGAATGCACGCCAACGGCTTTGATGGGGTTATCCAATTTGATCTGGCCGCGTCCAACAGAAAAACCAGCTTCGGTTACGCCCGTTGAAATATCACGTGCACTCACTGAACCATAAAGTTGTCCGGCCTCACCAGCTTGGCGCACCATGATAACTTTGGCACCATCGAGCTTTTTACCGACTTTTTCCGCTTCAGTCTTAAGCTCAAGGTTCTGAGTTTCCAATTGAGTGCGCTGGCCTTCAAAATGTTCTTTGTTCTCGGCGGTCGCAGTGACAGCTTTTTTCAGCGGCAGCAAATAGTTGCGCGCAAAGCCAGGTTTAACGGTGACGACATCACCCATTTGACCCAGCTTTTCAATTCTTTCTAACAGAATAACGTCCATTATTTCTACACCTTCGTTTTAATATCCGGTTTTCATGCCAAAGCAGATGTTGCGCTCAGCCCATATAAATTTTTGGGCTGTTACAATAAAATCGGCAGAAAACGTGAAAATTCGCCAAACCCTTATACCACTGAAGGGTTTAAGGCGGGGAACCTACTGCTTTATGACTGTCCTGGCAACCCAAATTTAACCGGAAAATATCAGCATTTTAGGGATACCAGTTCATTTCGGTGAGGCGAGTATAATCCTTAAATTTTGCTATGGTTTTGGGATTAATTAATCCCGATCACCACAGATTTGTGCTCGGTGTAATGGTTGATCACTTCCTCGCCGAGATCGCGCCCGATTCCGGACTGCTTGTAGCCGCCCATCGGCATGGCCGGGTGCGGGAAGGGGGCGCTGTTTACATAGACCTGACCCGCCCGAATTTTAGGCACGAGTTGGTGAACCTTCTGGATATCACGGCTCCAAATATAGGAGGAAAGGCCGTAGGTCGTGTCATTCGCGAGCGTCGCCGCTTCATCGAGATCGTCAAATGGAATGGCAGTAATAACGGGGCCAAAGATTTCTTCCTGGACGACTTCAGAGGATTGCGGCGGATTGGCCAAGACGGTTGGCTCGACATAATAGCCGGGACCATCAATCTGCGAGCCGCCCGTTACAGCTTCGCCGCCCGCTTTAAGGCCTGCTTTAATAAAACCCATCACCTTGTCGCGGTGCGCTTCTGAGACCAGCGGTCCGATATTTGTTTCAGGGTGTAGTCCCGGTCCAACTTTCAAAGATCTAGCCTCCTTGGAAAGCCGCTCCACAGCTTCATCAAAAATACTGCGTTGGATATAGAGCCTGGAGCCAGCGACACATACTTGGCCGGTATTTCCAAATATCCCCACAGATATGCCTTGAACGGCTTTCTCTAAATTGGCGTCATCAAGCAAGATGACAGGCGACTTGCCGCCGAGCTCAAGCGTCACATTTTTCATGGTCTCTGTCGCCGCCCGGTTAATCACCTTGCCGGTTACAGCAGAGCCGGTGAAGCTTATCTTATTGACCAAAGGGTGCTCGACCAAGGCTTGTCCGGCCTCAGCGCCAAAACCATTTACAACATTAATGACACCTGCGGGAACGCCGGCATCTAGGGCCAGTTCTGCCAATCTAAGTGTTGCCAGAGGTGTCACTTCAGAAGGTTTGATGACAATCGTGCATCCAGTTGCCAAGGCGGGTGCGATTTTCCACATGGCAATCATCAACGGGACGTTCCAAGGAACTATCGCACCGACGACGCCCACTGGCTCACGCTGAGTGTAGGCAAAGTAGCGTTTTTCCGGCATCGGCTCACCGATATTCATCGTCTTGCCATTCAGCTTGGTTGGCCAGCCCGCCATATAGCGCAGCGTATCCAGGACATTGGCGACTTCGACATGTTGGCCAATAAAGCTCGGCATGCCGACATCAAGGGCTTCAAGTTGGCCAAGTTCTTCCGCATGACCTTCAATGAGATCGGCAAAACGATGCATCAGGCGTTCGCGGTTTGCCGGCGGCATATCCCGCCACATTGGATCATTAAGCGCCGCATTGGCCGCTTGCACTGCCTGATCGATATCTTCGGCGGTGCCGACCGGGATTTGCGTTAGCACCTCGGCGTTTGACGGATCAATAACCGAGATCGAATCGTTACCGCTGCCGGCGACCCATTGGCCGCCAATGAAATGTTTCTTTTCCTGATCCAAAAAACGTTGGGTATCGGGGATCAAGGTACTTAGATCATTTGCCATCACGTTCATAACATTCTCCTTGCGACTAATACGTCATCATAATGTATTTCCACGGGCTCTTTTCGGTATTGCGATCGACCTTGACTTCGATAAGCGCCGGGCCGCCTTTTTTGATCGCCAAATCCAAAGCGGTTTTTAGCTCAGCTGGGCTTTCCGCATTATAGCCATCAATGCCGAAGGCTTCAGCTAAAGCCTTAAAATCAGGATTTTGCAGTTCGCTACCAAGCGGTTGGCGTTTATAAATCCGCCGCATATCACGGCGAACATTGCCAAAAGCCGAGTTGTTCATGACGATTGTGATCAAACCGAGTTGTTCTTGTGCAGCGGTCGCCAATTCCTGAACGCCGAACATAAAACCACCATCGCCGGTAACCGAGATCACCACTTTATCCAGATTGCCCGCCTTGACGCCGAGTGCGGCCTGAAAGCCAAATCCTAAATTACCCTGAAATCCGCAGGTAACGTAAGTTCGAGGTTCATAAACCGGAAAAGCAAAGGTCGAGGTAAAGCCGATCTGATTTATCTCCTCAACAAAAAAGCCATCGCGCGGCAACGCCTCGCGGATTACCTTTAGATAATCAACATGGGGTTTAATCTCTTGCACTTTTTCATTCGCCCAAGACTTGGAATGAGCGATATCGGCGAGAGCTGTTGAGCGTGGCTTGTAGCCTTTGATCGCTTTTGTAAGCGCTCGGGTACCTTCCGCAGAATCAGCGATAATCCCGGCATGAGGAACCAGCCGTTCCATTTCTTCAGGGTCAATATCAATACGAATAAGATGCGGCGGTGCCAATGGATCGACGATGGCCCCCATCGGATTTGACCAGCGCATATAGGGCATCTCTAATCGAGAGCCGATACCAATCAATACATCGGCGTCTCGCCAAAGGTTGTGGGCCGCAACGTTAGAGGCACCTAGTTCATGATCCTCGCTGATGATACCGCGTCCGCCTCGATTAGCACTCACCGGGGCCTGCAAAGTCTCGGCCAATTCAAGGACGGCTTCACTTGCGTGCAGAGCACCACTTCCCACCAAAATAATAGGATTGGTCGCTTTTTTGACCAGCTTGGCAGCGGCGGCAATTTCCTCCGCGTTAATGGCCGGCGGGGCATCTGTTTCCGCCCGCGGTAATATCCCAACCATTTCATTTTGTGCCATGTCATCCCAGCACATTTCAACCGACACCGGACCGGGACGTCCCGATGTCATAACCCTGAAAGCCTCATTGATAATTTCGGGTGCATCCTCAGCGCGTTCAATGCGGACGGACCATTTGGTTATTGTTTGCAACGTTGCTATTTGATCGGGTAGTTCATGCAAATGCCCCCGAAGTTTGCCCATTGCATCGCGGGGAATTTGGCCGGTTACGCAAAGTACAGGCACGTTCGCGCCCCAGGCCGTGCAAAGCGCTGCCATGGTATTTAAAACGCCGGGGCCTGGGACGACAGAATAGATGCCGGGCCGCCCGGTTGATTTGGCGTAGCCATAGGCCATGTAGGCCGCACCCTGTTCGTGGCGTGCGCCGATGGTCCGAATACGCGACTGCACCCGGGCGAGGGCGTCGAAAATTGGATAGGTCTGGGCGCCAGGAATGCCGAAGACGGTATCAACGTCATTGGCCAATAGCGATTGCACAATTGCTTCGCCGCCGCTCATCAATTTTTTCTGAAGGTTTTCAATCAAAATTTAACACCTAATGCCTGATCCGAGTGTGGCCCATTGCTTCAAATAATGGTTCCCAATGGAATGTCATTCGCCACGCTTTTTATCAACATAACCATTGGTGTCAACTGTTGTATTGAAAGTGTCCATTTTCAAGCCGTTGATTGAGGGCGGTGGCTGAATTGAGATATATTTGCCAAGAGGGCTGTTGTAACTATTATTAAAACGCTCAGCCAGGTAATTTCATGAATGCCAAAACCTGCGTCAAATAAGAGGCCATAAACCCACGGTCCTCGTTACTCGTCTTCATCTGCTTTTTGCGGAGAGGAGCCGAACTTTTGCCTAAGGCCAACCCATTCTTCGAAATAGCCGATGGTGGCTACAGCAACGATGGCCCAGCTCGAAATAATCATCAAAAAATAAAACGCGCCAAGGGCAACGCCGGGAGAACGCAAAAATCGAACCAAGGTATGTGCGATTGCGAGGCCAATGAAGAAAAACGGTATTGCCAGGATCATTACGAGATTGCGCCCAACATATTCAAAAGCGCCGGATCCCAATAGTGCAATTCCGCCGCCAGCGACGATTCCCCAATAAAGCCATTCCGGTGCTCGAATTTGAGAATATTGAATAGCCGGCCTGAGATTTCGCCCGGCTTTAAGGAGGATGGTTTGCGCAATCATGCTGTTGATCAAGGTCATGACAATCCAAGAAGAGACGATAATTGCCGGAAAAAATGGGATCAGACGTTGAACCAGAAGGTGGCGCTCTGCTGGAACGTTAAACTGGACCCGTGCGGATAAAATATTATCGAGAAAGTTTTCGATGGTTTTGGGAAAGCCCCCCGGTGCATCAAAATACGTCACTGAACTTATTACGAGCACGATTGCGCCAAGAGCCGCCAATCGCGAGAGAACCTCGCCCATGGGGAACCGGTGTGTTGTGCCATCTCGCGCCGTTCTCGTCATCAAGGTGTAGCGCACGATCAACCAAGCAGGCAGGGCGACGGTAATGCCGAATAATGCGCCTTGGAATATATTGGTGAGAAAAATTGCGCCAAAGACACCGGCTGTCGCCGCTATGCCCGCGCTTTTTGGGCCGCCGCTGAGTCCTATTAATAACATAGGAAGAAGGGCGAAATATGCGAGCACAAGACCGATGCCAGAACCATAGGCGACGGCTACAGAGAGTAGTGCACTGGCGAGGCCAGCGCCGATAGCAATGAACGTATCTTTATTCATCCCGCTTTGTCCCACCTCGTTGATCATTTATCAACAGCAAGATAAAGGCCCGCGCTCAAATTTAAGTGCGGGCCTCCAAAAATGCGTAATTTAATAGACTGATTTAGAACTACTGTTGTACGTATGGCAAAAGCGCTAAGAAACGTGCGCGCTTGATTGCCCGGGCCAATTCACGTTGTTTCTTTGCAGAAACCGCCGTGATGCGACTTGGGACAATTTTACCGCGTTCCGAAATGTAGCGGGACAGCAGTTTTGTATCTTTGTAATCAATCTTTGGAGCGTTAGAGCCTGAAAACGGGCAGGTTTTACGACGCCGAAAGAACGGGCGACGTCCGCCACCACCACCACCTGAACGTGAGCTGTCATTTGAGGAGCTCGATCTATCAAAATCCGCCATTATTTTTCTCCCTCAGCTTTAGGTTCTTCTTTGGTTTCAGCTTTAACTTCTGGTGCTGCATCCGCCTCTGGCTTAGCTCCAGTTTTAGCTTCAGTTTTAGCTTCAGTTTTAGCTTCCGGTGCGGCTTTTGCCTCAGTCTCTGCTGGTTTGTTGTCATAATTCCGCGCTGGACGGTCATCTCGGCTAGAGCGAACCTGCGCTTGAACGGAAGGACCTTCCTCAAACTCATCAACACGCAACGTCAGGTGACGAAGAACATCTTCGTTCAATCGCATCAAACGTTCCATTTCGTGCATTGCTTCAGCAGGCGCATCGATATTGAAAAGGACGTAATGACCTTTGCGGTTTTTCTTGATTTTGTAGGCAAGAGAGCGAAGACCCCAGTTTTCACGTTTTTCAACGCTGCCACCGTTATCTTTAATGACACTTTCGAAAGTGTCGGCTAGAGCATCTACCTGTTGAGTAGATATTTCCTGACGTGCGATTAGCACGCTTTCGTATAAAGACATATTTTATCCTTTCGGCTTGTCTCAGCCCAGTCAGATCACCATTGATCCGTTCCAGGCATAGCCACTAACCGCATGCGATTAACTGGCAAGGAAATGTGAGCGGCGCACTATACAGATATTCATATTCTATGCAAGCGTCCCGCGGCACTTTAATAGGGGTTTTTGAATTTTTCAAATTTGGCAGGAAACCGGCTGAATTCGCAGCTTTGCTTGACAGTTATTGCACGTCGTTTATCACTCAATTTAAGATTTTTATTAAAGATGGACAAAAAATGACAAAAGCTTTCGTTTTTCCGGGCCAGGGATCGCAGGCAGTCGGTATGGGCCAAGAACTCGCGGCCGCATTTCCGGTTGCAAAACAGGTCTTTGAACAAGTCGATGAGGCTCTTGGGCAAAAATTATCGAAATTGATGTTTGAAGGTCCGGTGGAAGATCTCACTCTTACTGCAAATGCCCAGCCAGCCTTGATGGCGGTGAGCCTTGCCATCATGCGGGTGCTTGAAACAGAAGGCGGATTAGACCTCGGAAAGGCGGCTAAATATGTCGCCGGACATTCTCTTGGTGAATATTCGGCGCTTACCGCGGCTAAAGCCATTGGCATTGCTGACGCAGCTCGGGTTTTGAAAACACGCGGAACGGCCATGCAAGAAGCTGTACCGGTTGGCGAGGGAACAATGGCTGCAATTATGGGCGTTGAAATGGATGTTGCGGAAGAGATTGCCGCAGAAGCCGCTCAAGGCGAGGTCTGTACGGCTGCCAACGACAATGCACCCGGGCAGATCGTCTTAAGCGGAGCTACGGCGGCAGTGGAGCGCGCCGTTGCAATCGCCGCTGAAAAGGGCGCAAAACGAAGTATTTTATTACCGGTTAGTGCACCATTTCATTGCGCGATGATGGCACCGGCAGCAGATGTGATGGCTAAAGATTTAGCAGCGCTTCTTATTGATGAGCCAATGGCACCCGTTGTAGCAAACGTTAGCGCTGAGGCAGCTTCGGCGCCGGACGAAATCCGCAGATTACTGGTTGAGCAAGTAACGTCTCGGGTGCGCTGGCGGGAATCGGTTCTCTATATGAAAGATAATGGTGTTGATACCTTTGTTGAGATTGGTGCCGGTAAAGTCCTAACTGGATTGGCGAGGCGCATTGATCGCGATCTCATCGGCATTTCAATTCAAACTCCGGCCGATATCGAAGAATTTTTGAAATAGGAGTTATTTATGTTTGATCTCAGTGACAAAAAGGCATTGATCACCGGCGCATCCGGTGGCATTGGCGGGGCGATTGCCAAAGCGTTGCATGCAGCAGGGGCAACGGTAACTCTATCCGGCACACGGGTTGATGCATTGCAATCATTGGCCGACGAATTGGGCGAGCGAAACCACGTCATTGCCTGTGATTTATCGAATTCGGAAGGCGCTCAACAACTTATTAAAGATAGCGCTGAAGCCATGGGCGGTCTCGATATTCTGGTCAACAATGCTGGCCTTACCCGCGATAATCTCGCCATGCGGATGAAAGACGAAGATTGGCAAACTGTTCTTGATGTCAATTTAACGGCGAGTTTCCAACTTTCTCGGGCCTGTCTGCGCGGCATGATGAAACAACGGTTTGGCAGGATCGTCGGTATTACCTCTATCGTTGGTGTGACAGGCAATGCAGGACAAGCCAACTATGCCGCCTCCAAGGCCGGCATGATCGCGATGTCTAAGTCATTGGCGCAAGAAGTCGCTTCTAGAGGCATCACTGTAAACTGTATTGCACCTGGATTTATCGTAACACCGATGACGGATGCGCTTGCTGATGATCAAAAAGAATCTTTGTTGAGCGGCATTCCTTCTGGTCGGTTGGGCGAGGTTGAGGATATCGCTGCTAGCGTGGTTTTTCTTGCCAGCAATGAAGCCAGTTACATCACCGGACAGACACTTCACGTAAACGGCGGTATGGCAATGATTTAAGGTGTTTAGAGTGTTCTCGAAAAGACCTTTAACCCGGTGCTGGTAAAGCAAAACAAAGTATGTTACGAAATCGTGAAATTCAGATTTCTAAGAACATGTATTTAAGTTGCCGTAAGGCGTTAATTCCAATCAAATTGAGTTGAGGTAGAACAAAATGAGCGATGTTTCTGACCGCGTAAAAGGTATTATTGTTGAGCACTTGGGTGTGGATGCAGACAAAGTTACCGATACGGCGAGTTTTATTGATGATCTTGGTGCTGACAGTCTCGACACTGTTGAGCTTGTTATGGCATTTGAAGAAGAATTCGGCTGTGAAATTCCGGATGATGCTGCTGAGAAAATTCTGACAGTCAAAGATGCAGTTGATTTCCTTTCTTCGGCAACTTAATCATCAAAAAATTAAAATGCCCGGTATCAACTGGGCATTCTCTTTTTCAGATTAAAACGAAGTAGCGCGAATCAAAATGAGACGTGTGGTTGTTACAGGTATTGGTCTGGTTACACCGCTTGCCTGCGGGACCGACCTGACGTGGAATAGATTGATCGAAGGAAAATCGGGCTTAGGTCCGATTAAGTCTTTTGATCCATCAAGGCTATCATCTCGAATTGCTGGCGAAGTGCCGCGCGAAGAAGGTGGCGAAGGCAGCTTCATTGTCGATGATTTAATTCCCACCAAAGAACAACGCCGGATGGATACCTTCATCCAATACGGTCTCATTGCCTCAGATATTGCGATTGCCGATTCTGGTTGGGCACCAACAGATGAAGAGAGCCTCGAAAAAACAGGCGTTCTTATTGGCTCTGGCATCGGTGGCCTGCCAGAGATCGAAGCAAGTGCAGCTAAAATCCATGCGGGGAATTTTCGTCGGCTTAGTCCGTTTTTCATTCCTTCAAGTTTGATCAATCTTGCGTCCGGCCAAGTTGCTATCAAACATGGCTTCAAAGGTCCAAACCATGCAGTCGTTACGGCGTGTTCGTCGGGTGCGCATGCCATTGGAGATGCAGCGCGGATTATCATGTGGGAAGATGCCGACGTGATGGTTGCCGGCGGTGCTGAAGCGGCGATTTGCGAGTTGGGTGTCCATGGTTTTGCCCAAGCTAGGGCGCTTTCAACAGGTTTTAACGATACCCCGGAAAAAGCATCTCGTCCGTGGGATGTCGATCGAGACGGTTTTGTCATTGGCGAAGGTGCAGGGGTCGTCGTGCTGGAAGAATTAGAGCACGCCAAAAAACGCGGCGCTAAAATTTATGCTGAAATTATTGGCTATGGAATGTCGGGTGATGCCCACCATATTACTGCGCCGGCGGCTGACGGTAACGGAGCCTTCAGATCAATGCAGGCGGCGCTTAAACGCGCGGAGCTAAATCCCGAAGATATCGATTACGTGAATGCGCATGGTACTTCAACGCCGCTGGGTGACGAGATAGAACTTGCGGCAGTAAAACGATTATTTGGCGACGCTGCGTATGACATCGCGATGTCCTCAACTAAATCCGCTATTGGACATTTATTGGGTGCCGCGGGCGCGGTTGAGGCGATATTCTCAATTCTGGCAATTCAGAACAATATCGTTCCACCAACATTGAATCTCGATAATCCTTCAGATGGATGTGACATTAATCTCGTACCGCATGAGGCCCAGGAACGCCCAGTTCGCAGAGCCTTATCAAACTCCTTTGGATTTGGTGGTACGAACGCCAGTCTAGTCATTTCTGAATTGGTTTAAAGCCCCATGGGACGCGTTCTTCGCTGGCTTGGGGTTTTCTTTTTTCTAATCATTATTGGTGTCTCGGGTCTGGGATTTTGGGGATATACTGAATTTGTGCGTCCCGGTCCACTGGCTTCTGAAAAAATAATTGTTATTCCGCGTGGTGTTGGCATTGAGCGCATCGCTATTTTGCTGGCCCGCCACAATGTCATTAAAATTCCGCTTATACTGAGCATGGCCGCACGGACAATCGCTGCAGACAAATCACTTCAGGCGGGGGAGTTTAGCTTTCCCAAAGAAGTCAGCCCGCGCGGCGTTTTGGAAATTTTGCAAAGCGGAAAACAGGTTGTGCGGCGTTTAACGATCGCGGAAGGATTAACAACCTTTGAGGTTCTGAGTATTTTGAAAAAAACCGAAGGTTTGTCGGGCGGCGTTGTCGTACAGGTCAAAGAGGGCGATCTATTGCCCGAAACCTATCACTTTACGTTTGGCGATAGGCGCAACACGCTTGCCAAGCGGATGCAAGATGGAATGGCAGAGGCGCTCGATACACTTTGGGCAAGACGCTCTCCTAATTTACCATTTTCGACCAAAAATGAAGCGGCTATCTTGGCGTCAATTGTTGAGAAAGAAACCGGCCGAGCTGCAGAGCGCGCACGTGTTGCCGGTGTCTTCATAAATCGGCTGCGCATCAACATGCGGCTGCAATCTGATCCAACCGTCGTCTATGGTCTGACAAAGGGGCAAAGCGAATTAGGTCGCCCTTTAAGCCGAAAAGATCTCAAAACGCCAAGCCGCTACAATACCTACCTCAACAATGGTTTGCCGCCGTCACCGATTGCCAATCCAGGCCGGGCGGCGATTGAGGCTGTTCTCCATCCGGCAGATACCGGAGAGCTCTATTTCGTTGCAGATGGTAGCGGTGGACATGCGTTTGCGCGCAATTTGGCCGAGCACAATCGCAATGTCGCAAAATTGCGTAAATTTCAAAAGTCAATAAAATAAGTCACTGAAAACATTGATTAATTAAATTTACCCCGGGGTAAATTTTTAGGGTAAATTTTTATTCTTTTGTTGGCAGTTTGCGAAAAATCGTATCGGTGAGCCAAACCGGCAAGGACGACATCAGCCAAACCAGTGCATATACCGGCAGTGGGAAGGCGATGCGGGCTTTGTTTTTTTTCAGACCATTTATAATAATTTTCGCTGCTTTCGGGGCATCCATGAAAAATGGCATGGGGAAGTTGTTCTGATCGGTTATTCGACTTCGGATGAAACCGGGACAAATGACCGAGACGCAAATGCCGTCGGCATAAAGGCTGCCGCGCAGTCCTTCACCGTAAGATCGTACCCAGGCCTTGCTTGCCCCATACCCGGGTGCGCTCGGAAGACCTCGAAATCCCGCAACGGAACTCACCAGTCCAAGTGAGCCTGTCTTGCGTTCTGCCATTTTCGGGATAATCGGATCGATGGTGTTTAAAACACCGGTAACATTGATTTCCAGCATCCGCCGCATCTTTGCGTCGGTCACACTCTCACCAGATGTGCCAGGAGAAACGCCGGCATTAGCGATAACAAGATCCAATGTTTGAGCCTGATCGACTTGCTCTATCCAGGTTTTCATCGCAGCTTGATCAGTGACGTCTATAACCCTTGCTTCAACGCTCGCCCCTAAGGAACGGCATTTTTCAGCAACGTGATTGAGGCGTACTTCATCTCGACCGGATATTGCGAGGAAAACACTTTCACCAGCAAGTCCTTCGGCGAGAGCCTCCCCGACGCCACTCGAAGCCCCGGTAATCAGAATGGATTGAAACTTTTTCACATGATCTCTCGTTATGTCGAACCATTTCTACAGTTTGATTCTATTGTGATATTTTGCCCTAATTTTTACAATGGCATATCAAAAAGAATGTGCTATCTAGGGCGTATGGTTAAGAAAAAAAGTAAATCCAACCCTTCAATTGCCAGCATGACAGGATTTGCCAGATGCTCTGGCAGTAGTGATGGCTATAGCTGGAACTGGGAAGCTAAGAGCGTCAATGGCAAAGGTCTTGATGTTCGCTGCCGTCTACCACAAGGATTTGAGGAAATTGATGTTGAGGCGCGCAATGCGACCGGCAAGGCCTTCAAACGCGGCAATTTCAACTTGGTCCTGACGGTTCAAGAAACGTCGCGGCAAAGCCAATATCAAGTCAATCGGGCGCTTTTGGATCAACTCGTAGAAACAGCGAGTGAAATTCGCGCCGGAAATGATGATTTTGACAAACCGAGTTTGGATGGTTTGCTAGCGGTTCGCGGCGTTATCGAGCCGGTGACGGAAGCTGACGACGAAGAAGAACGCAGAGCGCGCAAAAACGAAATGCTGACCGGGCTTAAAGAGGTTCTGACATCTCTTGGGCAAAATCGCCTGGAGGAAGGCGCACGGATGGCCGAGGTCTTGTTCGAGCAATTGGACACCATCATTGGACTTTGCCGGCAGGCTGAGAAGCTCGCAGAGCTACAGCCAGACAACATCCGCCAAAAACTAAAAGAGCAGATTGCCGAATTGTTAGAATCCACACCCAGTTTGCCGGAAGAGCGTTTGGCTCAGGAAGCGGCGGTTCTCATGACCAAAGCGGATGTGCGCGAAGAACTTGATCGTTTGCAGGCGCATATTGAGGCGGCACGTGACTTGATGGAAGAGGGCGGCGTGATCGGTCGCCGCCTCGATTTTCTCTGCCAAGAATTTAACCGCGAAGCCAATACGCTATGTTCCAAAGCTGCCGACGTTGGGCTATCAAAGATTGGGCTCGAACTTAAAGCTGTGATTGAGCAATATAGAGAGCAGGTACAAAACATTGAGTAGTGAAAACAGCTCCTTTTCCAGGCGTGGCCTGATGCTCGTTCTTTCTTCGCCTTCAGGGGCCGGAAAAACAACGATCTCGCGTGCCATGCTTGAGCGTGACGACAATCTCACAATGTCGATATCCGCGACGACACGTCCGATGCGGCCGGGCGAAGAAGATGGCAAAGATTATTATTTTGTCGATGAGGATAAATTCAACCAAATGATTAAAGATGGTGAGTTGCTTGAGCATGCCAACGTTTTCGAAAATTTTTATGGCACTCCTCGAAAGCCTGTCGAAGAAGCTCTCGCTCGCGGAATGGATATTTTGTTCGATATTGACTGGCAGGGTACACAAAAAATTGCCGATGATGAAATCGCCGGTAAGGATCTGGTGAGTGTATTCATTCTGCCGCCGAATACCTCAGAGCTTGAGAATCGTCTCAGAACGCGCGCGCAGGACCCGGAAGAAGTTGTGCAACAACGCATGTCGAAAGCTTCCGATGAAATGAGCCATTACCGAGAATACAATTATGTCATCGTAAATGATGAAATTGAGGCGAGTGTTCAGCAGGTACAAACTATTTTGGCGACAGAGCGCATGCATATAGAGCGTCAAATCGGCCTGCATGAATTTGTACAGGAATTACGAGGTCCGGAATAAGGGTTAGTTTCGTCCTTCAATCGCCTGGGCCAATAAACAAAATTCTTCAATCGATAAATTTTCCGCCCGCGCTGTCGGATCAATTCCGATGGCGGCAATATCAATATCCAGTGGCTTGAGCGAAGAGCGCAGCATCTTGCGCCTTTGCCCAAACGCCGTTGCTGTTACTTTTTCCATGTCTTCAAATTTTGCTGCGTAAAGCGGTTCAGATCGGGGTTTTAGCGTTAGGACACTCGACATGATTTTTGGCGGCGGCGTGAAGGCTTGCCTGTCGACATGGAACTCAAATCTGGTATCACAAAGCCATTGGGTGATAATGCTGAGGCGGCCATAGGTCTTGTTTGAAGGCTCGGCAACTATGCGGTCTACGACTTCTTTTTGAAACATCAATGTCATCTGATCGATGCTTTCAATTTGTCTCAGCCAATTGATCAATAGAGCCGTTGAAATATTATACGGTAAATTGGCGACAATCCGGCGGGGCGCATCGCCCGAGGTAGAAATATCAAATTTAAGTGCATCGGCGGAAACAATCGTCAACTTACCCGGAAAGATCGGTTTTAATTCCTCAAGTGCTTCAATGCAGCGCCGGTCGCGTTCGATAGCAAAGAGGTGTTTTGGATTATGAGCCAGCAATGATCTGGTCAGCCCGCCTGGACCTGGCCCGACTTCAATGACGGAGACTTCATTTAAATCACCGGCGGCGCGCGCAATTCTATCGGTAAGATTTTGATCAAACAGAAAATGTTGGCCGAGAGATTTTCGTGCTCCCAAGTTATACTTCGCAATAATGTCCCGGAGCGGCGGCAGCTGATCTCGAATATCGGTCATGAACGCCTGCGTGCTGTCATCTCTCCCGCCAGTTTGAGAGCCGATATTAAACTTTGTTCATTGGCGCTACCTGTTCCCGCAATATTCAATGCCGTCCCGTGGTCAGGAGATGTGCGGACAAATGGCAAACCAAGCGTGACATTTACGGCGGTATCAAAATCCAATGTCTTAATCGGTATGAGCGCCTGATCATGATACATGCAGAGCACGACATCGTAATTTTTACGTGCCTCTTCGTGGAACAAAGTATCCGGCGGGTGCGGCCCGGTAATCGATAGGCCTAAATCTCGAAGTGCCTGTATCGCCGGCTCAATAAGCGTTGTCTCCTCATCGCCCATAGCCCCGCCTTCGCCGGCATGAGGATTGAGCGCTGACATGGCAATCCGAGGCACCTCAATGCCGAATTCCTCGCGGAGCGCTTTTTCAGCAATGACGCCAGTTTCGACAATAAGGTCGGGTGTTAAGAGGTTGAGTGCTTCTTGAACGCCAACGTGGCGGGTGACGGGAACAACGCGCAATCGATCTGAAGCGAGCATCATTACTGGTTCCGTTTCGATACCGGCTAAGGCTGCTAAATACTCGGTGTGACCAGGATGGGCAAAACCACATTGATAAAGTGCTTCTTTGTGGATGGGATTGGTGACAATTGCGCCAGCCCGATCGTTTTTCACAAAGCCAACGGCCTGCTCGATTGAAGAGATGACCGCCGATCCATTCATGGAATTGAGCTCGCCAGGTATCGATTGTTCTGGCAGCGCTAACGGATAAACCGGTAGGGCTTTTTCAAATATTGTCACAGCCTCCGCCGGTTCGGATATTTCAGCAATATTGATGCTGAGTGCCAAAGTCTCGGCCAGTTTTTTCAGACGTTCAGGCGAATCAACAACAAAAAATGGAGAGAGTGTGGCGTGCGAAGAAAGCCAGGCTTTGAGCGTAATATCACCGCCAATTCCGCTTGGCTCTCCCATTGTCAAAACGGTCGGGAGTTGAAGTTGGCTCATCGCCTAATATCCACAAAGGCTGAACGCCTGATGTCTCTTAACATCCGGCGGGCCACCAGCGTTGCGCGTCTTTCAAGGAGCACATTGCGCACTCGGTTTCTGACGTCTGGCGTTACGCCGCCACCAGTTCTATCACAGACCATTAAGATCAAAAATCCTGCGCCGGTTCGAATTGGCGCGCTGGTTTTTGCCAAGGGGATGTTTTTGACAATATTCCTAATGTTGATCGGAAGTCTTGATATATTTGCAACTTCTAGCCGCCCCGATTGTTTGGAGCCAATTTCGACCCCCTTTTTTGCCAATGCAGCGCAACTGTTTGCCGTTGAGGATATCTGTTTGGCGAGGCTATTTTGGGCGGCGATTTCTCCTGGTGAGGCATCTCGGCGCACGGGCAGAAAAACCTGTTGAAGCGTAACTTTGACATCTGAAGCAGGGAGCCCGCCTGCCAGACGTTTATTGAGCAGCCGCAATATATAATACCCATCTGCGCCTTTCATCGGTTTGGTTGTGCTTCCCTTAGTCATGTTAACAATTATTTTCGACAAATTTTCGTCAACCTGATCGGTTCGAACCCAGCCGAGGTTACCACCTTTTGCCGCGGAAGCGCTCTGTGAGAATGAACGAGCTAGAACTGAAAAATTAGCGCCACTCAATATTTGTGAATGCAATCGCAAGGTATTTTGATAGGTTTCATCTAAAGATTTAGTCGGATCAAATGGAATAAAAATTTCAGCGACAAAATATTCTGGCTTTCCTTTGTTTGCCTTTATTTCAGCAATCATCTCGTCGACGACGTCATCGCCAATTTTAATCGTCGACCTAACCTGGCGAACGACCGTTTCCCGCCACGCTAATTCAGCTTCTACTTGAAGCTCGAAAGTCCGCCAGTCTATGGCACGTTCTGTGAGAATTTTTCGCATGCCTCCGGTGGCCACTTTGTTTCTTTTCTCAACGCCTTGTATGGCAACTTTTAACTGCTTGGGACGAATTTTAACGCCCACTCTTTTAGCCTCTTGCAGTTTGAGTTTGTCGTCGATCAAACCTCGCAGGACCTGCCGGGTAATGCGTTGAATGACCTTTTGATTATTAGGCAGTTGCGAGGAAAAAATAACAAACTTTATGCGTTTGCCGAGATCAAACTCTGAAATAATTTCGTCATTAACGACAGCAATAATGCGCTGTGTCTGTTGCGCTTTCACCGACCTTACGGCATATGCTGAAGAGCCGATCAAAAAACATGCCGCGGCCAAACATATCGCTGCTCGGATGGGCCAAAACAATTTGATCCAACTCAATGAGTATCCAACTTTCGAATTGATCTTATTTTTTATCATATGCTTTTGCGTTCTGCGACGAATGTCAATTAGCCACCTAAATTGTCAAAACCGGTTTGAACGTCGCCCAGAGTTTTAAAGGTCAGCTTAAATAAAATAGTGTCGTTCGGTCGCAAGTCCCGATCTTCGTAAAATTGTCTGCTGATGGTGGTGCTAAACGTAAAACATTCACAATCATAGGTTAAATTTAAGGATAAATTTCTTAGATCACCAGAGCCTTCAAGATCGTAGCGCCCGGAAAAGCTAGATTTCCAAAAACGATTTATTTTTGCGAATACGTTACCCGATATTTCTTCACGCCCGGAAAACTCGCTGTCAGCCGCGGCGTCAAAAAATACATAGTTCGAGGAAAACCGTAGGGCTGGAGGGCCAACTGTCACCTGAACTTCATTCCGCTTCGGTGATAGATTGTCTTTGTCCAAGCGCGTGCGATAAATTAGATCAAGACGACTATTGGGCGATATGTTAACACGCCCAACAAAGTCTGAAAGGCGCCCGTCCAAACCAGAACCTGCCGCAAATGTATCATCTTCTTTGAGACGATAGCTTTGGCCAGCAAAAACTGTAGTATGCCCGCCTTTAGAGCCGACCAAACCCCATTTTAGTCCATAGTTAATACGTGGTCCGCCTTCAACTCGATCGAAGCCGGTAAATTTATTGTCACTAAATAAATTGGTGTCGTCAAATTCCAAATCAATACTATCTTCATTTGGAATTTTAGAGGAATTGCCACCATAAGGACTGATTATGACCGAGGCCAGAGGCTCAATAATTTGGCTCACCGTACCATGTTGACGAGCTAAAGGTAGGCGCCAATCGGCTTTAAGCTGGGGATGCACGCGACCGGAAAATCCATCGTAATTGGCCTGGCCATTGCTCTGACTTAAATCGTTGACGTGGTATAGATCTCCTCGCAGGGTAGCCGAGAAATTGGTAACGTCGCCTAATCGACCAATATGCGGTAGGTGCCAGCCGCCGCCGACCGAAAGACGGCGGGTGTCGGTCCCCTCGCTTCTTGTCATAAGAACAGTATTCACATCAAAGCTTGTTCTCGCGCCAAATTTTCCAACATCGCTCAGTCGACTGTATTCAATCATTGGCAATACAAGTGGCGATTGACCAGGATCATCTTCAATTGCAGTTCCCTGGAAGGAATACGCATCCACGGCCAAATAATTCCGGCGGCTAAAACCTTCTACATAAACCCGCGAGGTTAAGGTGCGTGAGTTGGGGAATTGATAGCGGCGCAGATAGGTATCATCGGTAGATCGTTTTGCATCGAAACCCCAACGAAACTTATTGTTGATATCGAAGCGTCCAAAACTGTCAATATGCCCTCGAACCTCATCATCTGAATCGTAAATGATGCTTGCTTTGCTATCCAGGCGACCGTTCCGAAAACGCTGTCGATACTCGGCTGCCATTAACAATCCTTCATCAGTGTAATAGGTCGGCGTAATCGTCGCGTCTTTGTCTTTTGAAATCGCATAAAAATAGGGAGTTGAAATCGCTGATCCCAATGATGAAGAGCCACCCGTGCTCGGTGTCAAAAAACCACTTTTCCGCTTAACTGTTGGGTCCGGGTGTGAAAAATAGGGCGTGTAGATAACCGGAATGCCGGCCAATTCCATCCAAGCGTCAAAATATTCAATTTCTTTGGTGGTTTGATCATGCACAACCTTTTTGGCTTTAATTTGCCAAAGAGGCGGCTGATCTGGATCTCGAGCGCAGGTTTCGCAAGGCGAATAAACCGCATTTCGCATTTCCGTTCGGTTGCCGCCGGTTCGGCGGGCACCACTTGCGGCGATCCGAGCGTTGTCGGACAGCCTAATTCGTAGATCTTTGATGATGCCTTCTTTGAAATCTCCGCTCAGTTCCATAAATTCTGCGAACAGAACGTGGCCGGATTCTTCGAGTAAACTGACATTTCCCGAGGCTGAGACGATGTCCTGGCGTTCGTTGTAGGAAATTGTGTCGGCCAAAAGGACTTGATTGTTGTGCGATATCTCAACGTTTCCAGATGCTGTCACAATTCCGAGTTTTCTGTCATGGGTGACTTCATCGGCTGTAAAAACAATCGGGTTTTCTAATGGCGGGCGATTTTGGGCAAAAGCTGCCGGCAAGACCGCCATTGAAATGCCAATCGCAGCGATAATGGCTGCTAGGAAATTGTACTTTAGGAGAGACATGCGCTCAGCCATCCTCTAAATGAAAGACCATGGCCAGGCCTAATAATGTTGATACGCCAGACGGTGTCCAGGCGGCCAAGATAACAGGAATGCTTTCTCGCAAACCAAGAGCGTTTATGATATCGGAAAAGAAAAACAGCAAAAACCCCGTCATAACGCCGCCGACAATTACAAATGTGGCACTCCCACGGCGGTTTTGACGGAGAGTAAATGTAGCAGCGATTAACACCATCGCACAGAGCAAAAGCGGTGCTGAAAGCAAGGAATGCCAATAGAGCCGGTGGCGAATCGCCGAGAACCCCGATCTTTCAAGATTTTTTATGAAATCAGGGAGATCCCAAAACGACATAGTTTCGGGAGGGGAAAAACTCTCGTGAATATTGTTCAAAGTTATATCCGTTTCTACCCAGTGTTCGCTGACAAACTTTGGTGGTTTGTCTGTTATATTTATCCAAACGTTTCGGAGGTGCCAAAATCCATCTTCAAGATCACCCTGTTTTGCATCAATCCGCGAAACGAATTTATCTGCCCCTTCATAAACGAAAATTGACACATCGGACAGGGAGATTTCATCGTTTAAGATGGATATTTTTGGCGCATGAATAACCGATTGGTTTTTGCCAGTTGCTTGGCGCAGCCACAAGCCATTTTTAGATACTGCCAAGAGGTTGGATTGACCCTTCAAATGGGTGGCGTTTAGGCGATCATATTTGGCCAGCATAGCCGAGGCCAACGGATTAAACGCGGCAATTTTAATTACACCCAAAATTAAGGCAATGAGCAGCACCGGCAATAGAAATTGCCAGGCTGATACACCGGCAGCACGGGTAACGACGAGTTCGCTGGTCCGAGTCAGTTGCCAGAAGGAGGCCATGCCGCCAAATAAAACTGCAAATGGGAAAATTTGTTGGGCCATGAAAGGAAGTTTCATCAATCCCATTTGAAAAATCAGTCCAAGACCAACATCTTCATGGCTGGAAGTTCGGCGCAGTAATTCAACAGTGTCAAAAAGAAATATTACGCCCAAAAACACTACGAACACGGTGAAAAAGCTGCTGAGGAAGCTACGTCCAATATAAAACGTTAAAATGGGAGACAAGCGCATCTTACATCACCGTTACGAACCACCGACCTGAGCATAGTCAGGCGGCGGTATTTTGCCAGCGCGCTTTTTAAATCGCGGATGGAGGAGCAACAGGAACAGCAAAATAAACACAGGCGCGATAATTGAGGCGTAGAGAAGCGGGACCAATTGCAGATTTTTAGCACTGATATTAATGAGCCCCAAATTAGTAATTTGAAGGCTGACAAATATGACCGAAGCTAATAGGATTCTTTTCACCTGACCGCGTCTTGAAAAGTCACCTAACAATAGGCAAACGAGGGCGATTAAAGCAAATCCAAGCGTGTTAATTGGCGTGGTTAAACGCTGGTGCCCCTCAACTTTAAACTTACCAAAATCTCTGGGGTTTCCGACATCTTCAATTTTTAAATCCAGCAATTCATCGACCATGCGCTCCCGAGCTTCGCGAAAACGTTCTTCCGGCTTAGGTGTCACGCTACTCAAATCAAAACTATATCGATCAAAGTATAAAATCGATAACTTATTGGTTTTCTTGTCAATTATTTGACGGTTTCCATCAAACATTACGACACGAGCGCCTGATGAGGTTTTAACCATCACCCCTTTTTCGGCGATGACGGTTGCCGGCTTATTTTTGTTTCGGCTGTCATGTATGAGCAAGCCACGCAATTCAGATTCTCCAGACCGTTCTCGGACAAAAACCGTGATGTGATCGGAGATAACGTTAAATACGCCCTCCTTCAGCAAAATATGGGAAAAACTATAGCGGATATCCCACTGAAGATTTCGAAAAATCTGATAGGATTTTGGTGTGCCATAGAGTGTTAATGCATAGCCAAAAAGCATAGATACCAAGGCAACCAATAGGGCTGGCCGAGCCAATGATATCGGTGACATGCCAGCGGCTCTCAAAACGACCAACTCGCGATCCGAATTGAGACGGCTATAGACAAACAATGTTGCGATAAATATCGAAAATGGGATGATGTGGACCAAAAAATTCGGAACTTGAAGCACGGTCAAATACATAAATAGTTTTATGGACAGTCCGCGGTTTACAATCGATTCTACCGCGCGCACAGACACAAACAGCCAAATCACTCCGGTCATTACGAATCCCACCATAAGAGTGGAAACGACCAGCTGGCGAGTCAGATATTGATTAATTCGTTTCATGCGTCCGTGTTCTGAATGTTGAATTGGCGCAGCCGATCCCAATAAATATAGTAGAATCAACAATTAAAGGAATTATAGGTTATTTCTAAATTAAGTGCATGCGAATAGCAAATAGTGACTTAAATAGGCCGATTTAAGGCACCGAAATGTCATATCTGGCCATATTTTGGTGCATTAGATGGCAAAATTAGCTCATTATACTTATTTATCCACACAGTTTAAAGAAAATTAGTTTTTATATAACAATAGGTTATAAGATTTTCTGGGCTGCAGCCAGTCCACTCTAAATTTCATACCGGCTTATTACCCAATTATTACAATTCGACACAAAGTTTTTCATGATTGAAATCACGAGGCTACAATCATTCTCTATATTCATAAATGTTCCCAATAGGGAATGTGATCACTACCCCGGTGATCACCGTATCGAACCAAAATTCGGTACACTGAATTCATCATATTTCTCCCGAGTGTGATGAATTCATTCCCAGACGTAAAGCCTCCCTGTAAACTCTCCCGGACCTGACAAGGTCCGGATTTTTTTACGAGATGATTTTGCCGGGATTCATAATATTATCCGGATCAATGGCCTGTTTGACCGCGCGCATAAGAGAGATAGTTGTCTCTGAAGCGTAATGCGCCAATTCTTCCCGCTTAAAAGAGCCAATACCGTGTTCGGCACTGATGCTGCCATTCATGTCGACAACCAGATCGTGGACAATGCGATTAAATTCTTCATAGCGCGCCATGAAGTCTTCTTTGGACATATCTGTGGGTTGGGTCAAATTGTAGTGAATGTTGCCGTCTCCAATATGACCAAACGGGCAGGGACGTATGCCCGGAAGAGCATCAGATACGCGTTTTGAGGCTTCGGTAATAAAGGCAACAGTCTTGGAAACCGGCACCGAAACATCATGCTTGATGCTGCCGCCTTCACGGGTTTGCGCGGCCGGGATTTCTTCGCGAATTTTCCAAAGCTCCTGCCGCTGTGCATCGCTTTCGGCAAAAACAGCATCCGAGACGACGCCGTCTTCAAAGGCTTTTTCCAGCACGGTTTCTATTTCGCTGCGTAGATCATCATTTTCTCTGGCAGAGGTCAGTTCGATCAATGCGTAAAATGGATGGGTGGCTTCGAACGGATCAATCACACCGGGGATATGTTCAATGCCCAAATCCATCCCAATTCTGGGGATCAACTCAAAGGCTGTCAGCCGATCACCGCAGAGCTGCCGGGTGGTCGTGAAAAGTTTCAAGATGGCTTCCAATTCTGGCAGCGCTGCCATAACCGTTATGATCGTCCGCGGCGCTGGAAAAAGTTTCAACACGGCCTTGGTGATAATACCAAGGGTACCTTCCGCGCCGATAAAGAGCTGCTTTAGATCATACCCAGTGTTGTCTTTTCTAAGCGCGCTTAAGCCGTCCCAAATTTCACCATTTGGCAACACAACCTCTAATCCCAAAACCAAGTCCCGCGTATTTCCATAGCGTAATACGCCCACGCCACCTGCATTGGTCGAGAGGTTGCCGCCAATTCGGCAGCTGCCTTCAGCACCCAAACTTAGTGGAAACAAACAGTTTTTCTCTGCCGCGGCATTTTGCAAATCAACCAGAATACAGCCGGTCTCGACGGTCATCGTATTGTTTAGCGGATCAACTTCAATGATTTTGTTGAGCCGGTCCGTTGCCAGAATAACCCCGCCATTGGCAATCGTGCCGCCGACCAGCCCAGTGCTGCCGCCAACCGCCACAATCGAGGTTTTGCTTTCAGCGCAAGCGCAGACGACCGCTGAAACCTCTTGCGTGGTCGCTGGCCGCGCAACGATATCAGCTTTGCTTGTTACCAAGCCGCGTTCTTCGTGCAGATAGGGGGCCATATCGCTGACGTCTGTGATAACGCCATTTTTGCCGAGGATGGCTGTTAATTTTTCTTCAAGAGACATAGGCCGATTATTCACGTGTCGCTGCCCGGCGCAAGCGGTCGTTGATTGCAGCGCCAAGGCCCGCGTCTGGGATCGGCATGACTGCAATAGGGTTTGCGTCTGCGTGATCTAATTCGTGCAGCATGGCAAACAGATTTGCGGCGGCCTCTATGAGATCACCGGTCGGGCTCAGGTTAAAGGCGTCTGCCGGCGCATTTGGACCAAAGCCCAGTACATTTTCATCTTCGCTAAATTCTTTGGCGTCGAGGCGAATAGGAGCATCTGGTGCATAATGACGGATTAGCATTCCGGGCGATTTCGGCGAGGTCTCTTCATTTGTTAGCACTTCGATCTGGCCGATGATTGCCTCTATTTCGCTTCGGTTAATGGCCCCGGGCCTCAAAAGTGAAGGCGTGTTACCGGATAAATCTACGACGGTTGATTCCAAGCCAATTGCCGATATTCCGCCATCTAGAATAAAGGAAATCTTATTGCCAAGCGAGGCCTGGACATGCGCGGCAGTTGTCGGACTAATTTTACCAGAGCTATTGGCGCTCGGCGCGGCGATCGGTTTTTCAGCTTTTTCGATTAGACTATGCGCGGCTTTATGAGCTGGCACCCGTACCGCAACGGTATCCAGCCCGGCACTAACAAGCAGTGATAACTGACAGCCTGCGGCCCGCGGCAAAATAAAAGTGAGAGCCCCCGGCCAGAATGCTGCCGCCAGCTTTTCCGCCGACTCATTCCAAACAACTTCCTCTTTGACTTTTTGGGCATCCGGAAAGTGAACGATGAGGGGGTTAAAGCTCGGCCGTCCTTTGGCTTCATAAATGCGGGCGACGGCTTGGTCATTGGTGGCATCGGCGCCGAGGCCATAAACCGTTTCGGTCGGAAAAGCGACCAGCTCGCCGCCGCGAAGCCAGCGCGCGGCTTCGTCTAATCCTGAATTTCCAATATCGAGAATTTGAGCTGTCATAATCGGGCTTATAGCACAAATTTAAAGCTTATCGCCCCTTGGCGATAAAATGCGGATTGAGGATATTTTCTTTGCCATAAACGAATGGCGATCCATCGATTTTAGTGATTGATCCTCCGGCTGCGGCAAGAACCGCATGGCCGGCGGCTATATCCCATTCTGAAGTTGGACCCAGCCTCGGATAAAGATCGGCTTCACCCGCCGCAATCAGGCATATTTTGATGGAGCTACCGGTAATAATAACCTCTTTGACCCTATAGTCCGAGAGGAATTCTTCCTCACCATCGCGATGAGACCTGCTGGTGGCTACCACGATACCGTCGTTTGCCGGCTGGCGGGCTTGAATAGCCTGCTTTTCAACACCCAAATCGCGAACAAATGCACCGAATGGGCCGCCCCAATAGGTGCGCGATTTGGCCGGGACATGGACGATGCCAAAGACCGGCAAGCCATTTTCAATCAGGGCAATGTTGACGGTAAACTCATCGCGTTTATTGACGAATTCTTTGGTGCCATCCAATGCATCGACGAGCCAGAACACACCGCCGGAGATATCCGGTCGCTTACCCGCCGTAAAGGCTTCTTCGCCGATTGCCGGAATATCCGGCGCAAGCTTTGCGAGCCCCGCCAAAATGATGGCCTCAGCTTTTTCATCAGCTTCCGTAACCGGTGAGCTATCCTCTTTGGTGCGTATGTCGAAATCCGTATGATAGATTTCAAGGATGGCGTCTCCGGCCTCAATCGAGAGATCCAGGAGTGCCTCTACAAACGCGTTGTTAAAATCTGGCAACAAAACAAAAGTTCCTAATCGTGGGCTTTTTCAGCACCTTCGTGCCAATGTTTGGTCGGCTCATTTGAGCCGATTAAAATGAAGGCAATCTGACACGGTTCATCGTATGGATTTGCCCAACCATGCATGGTCGCGCGTTGGACCATAACGTCGCCTTGCTCGAAACTTACCTTGTCATCCTCATCCAGCAACATTTCGCATTTACCGGACATGCAAATGGCATAATCGATGGTATCGGTGCGGTGCATATAAGCTTCTTTGCCCGGCACCAGTTCCAAAATACGAAATATCGACCCTGTTTTGGACGGCTCAATACCCTGCGGTGTTGAGGTCGGATCTTCACCGTTTACGTCGGCAGGTGTGTCTTCTGTGACCCACAGCAAAGTTTCAAAGTTGCCGGAACGCAATTGCTGGACATTTGTCGTGACTTCATCGGTTCCAACGATGGCTTTTCCATCATCGCGGTGTGAGGTCACGATACGGCGAACATTAAGCGTCATTGATTTTCTCCCCAAATTAAATTTGTTGCGTCTGTTCCCGAGCATTTAGCAAAAAAATTGCCAAACTGCCACACAATTGGAAAATAAGGGCGCTGTTAATTTTAAAATCTGCCTCTTACCCTGCCGATTGATAATTTTGCATGAGGGGGAACACCTGCATGAAGTTTGGTCTTTTTGATCACGTCGATAAATCCACCCTTGGATTGGCGCAGCAATTTGATGACCGCCTGGAATTTGTCGCCGCGGCTGATGAGTTTGGTCTTTATAGTTACCACATCGCTGAACACCACGCGACGCCGCTCAATATGGTGCCGGTGCCGGGCGTCTATTTAGGGGCCGTCGCGCGCCTGACCAAGCGTATTCGGCTTGGGCCTTTGGTTTATTTATTGCCGCTCTATTCACCTCTCCGACTGATTGAAGAAATTGGCATTCTTGATCATCTCTGTCATGGCCGGTTGGACATCGGAGTTGGCCGCGGCATTTCTCCATACGAGCTCAATTATCACAGAGTTGATCCTGAATCCTCTCGTGAAATTTTCATAGAAGCTCTTGATGTTCTTCTAAAAGGCATGACCAGCGAGCGCCTCACTCACCAAGGCAAACATTTTGACTATGAAAATGTGCCGATGGAGCTGCCGCCGATGCAGCAACCTCATCCGCCGATCTGGTATGGGTCCTCGAATGCACCTGGTTCCGCTTGGGCTGCCGAGAAAGGCTACAATTTTGTGACCCTCGGTGGGCTTGAACTCGCAAAAGGAAATATAGCTGCATTTAAAGAGGCCTATGCAGAAAGAAACGCACCTGGAACTAATGTTGATTTTGAAGGTGGAAGCGCGATTGGCGTGATGCGACACATTGTCATTGCCGACAGCCATGAAGAGGCCATGAAATTGGCGGCTCCCACTTATGATCATTGGCATGCCAGTCTGACCAAACTAGAACGCGAAAATGTTAGGGGTCCCGCCGTTGCTAAAAACATGCCCAAAAGTGCAGAAGAAGCGATAAAGGTTGGCATGGTCATTGTTGGCACGGCTGAGACCGTCGGCGAAGAAATCGAACGTCAGATCGAAGTGCTTGGCTTAAACTACATGATCATTGGAATGTATTTTGGCTCGATGAAACACGCCACGGCGATGAATACGCTGGAGCAATTCAGCACCAAAATCATGCCAGGTTTGGTTGGTTAACCCCGTCGGCGTTCGCGGTAAATACTGTAATAGTTGCCGGCGAATATCAGGCCAGCGCCAAGGAATATCCACGCTGAAAATGGCTCGGCATAGAAGAAAAATCCGATGACCGCGATCATTGGCATGCGGATAAAATCAATCGGGATGACCACTGTGGCATCGGCCAGCATAAGGGCGCGGGTCATGGTGTAATGCGCAGTTAATGCGGTTACGCCAATCAAAGCGATCCACGGCACATCTGCCCATTCTGGTGTTATCCAGACAATACTGGCGCCGATTGCGCCAATTGGCCATTGCATGAGAAACATCAAAAAAATAATGGTGAGGGCGCTATCCTGCCTTGCCAACGACTTCGTTGCGACGTTGGAAATTGCAAATCCCAGCGATGCTGCCAGCACTGCCAAGGAACCAAAATCGGTGCTGACCAGTCCTGGCCGCAGAATAATTAGGACGCCAGCAAAGCCCAGAACAATGGCGACGATTTTACCAATCGTCATTTTCTCTTTGAGAAAAACCACAGCAAGTAGCGCAACCCAAATCGGGATGCTGAACTCCAGCGCAAAAACCTGGGCGAGAGGAATGAGGCCAACGCCGACAATCCAAGAAAGATTGGCACCGTAGTGAATAATGTTGCGGAAAAAGTGGAGAGGCAGCCGTTGTGTGTAAATCGCTGCTTTTCCCTGATGAGCAACCATTGCCAGCACGATGACTAGGGCAACGCTTGTTCTCATAAATACGATCTGAAATGGATTGAGCGTATCCGACAGTTCGCGTGCCGCGATTGCCATGGTTAGAAATGACATCAACGTTCCGCACATCCATAGGATAGCGCGATAGAGATCAGACTTATTGTCGATTGTTTCGTTCAATATTGGGGCTTTGCTTTATGACGTTTTGCGCCAACCTGCCTGATGAGGTGCTTTGACGCAAGGCCAGGAATGAGCAGGGAAAATGGTCAGTCTGAATTCCACAGCGGAGAATCGGCTGGTAAATCCTTGGACGACACGCCTTCGGTGACATACCGCCACGCCTGAATAGAATTCGACCAGTAATTCTCTTTGAGGCCGGCTTTGCGTTTGAGGTGCGCCAGGAATTTCTCAGGGCCCGGCAGTTGCTCCCAAACCACCGGCAGGAACACGCCGCGCTTTTTACCTTCCTGAAGCACTATACCGTCGATGCCAGGTTGCAACTGAGATAGGAAGTCTTCTTCGCTTGAGAAGCTCATTGGGATTTGCGGGCTTAAGACCGATATCGACATGGTAATGTCTCCGGTCTCTATTTCCTTCGAGGTCAATTTCTGAAAACGGTGATCTTTGAAGGCGGCTTTGCAGGCATTTTCGGCGACGTCTGTAAGAAGCGGTCGCCACGCTTGAATGGAGCCAATACATCCGCGTAACTGACCGGCTTTATTGAGCGTGACAAAACAGGCGGCGTGCTCGCCCAATGGCTTTGCAAATTCCTTCAAGCTAAGACGCATCGGGCCGGTCTTGGTTAGATGAGCGAGAATGCCTGCTGCGCCAACATGCAATAAAGTTTGGCCGTGCGCAGAAAGAAGCTCCCGCGTAGCCGCGCCAAAATCGCTCTTCGAAGTCGATTTGTTGTCGCCGTCCTCGGTAAAATACCACGAGCCGTAACCAACAACCCGGTCTTTGGTGCCCGCCGTGTCGCCAGAATTTCGGACATCTGCGGTAATAGCAGACAACCCTTTCTCGCGTGCCATCAGCATCAGTCCTTTGATCGAATGGCGTCCGCATGCTTGTTCGTCGCCGAGCGCCATCGGGTCCAGGCGTTCGATGGCCTGGCGGGTCCGGTCGTCCATCGCTCTGGCTTTGTCATAGGAAAGGTAGTGGCTGAGATCGGAGGAAATAAGAATGAGCGTTTCCGGGCCTCCCCAAAGTGTTTCCAGAACTTCTGCAACTTCTTCTGGGCTCGCCTGGCCGACAATCATCGGCACGATGCTAAAATCGGTGAGTATTTTTTGCAGGAAAGGCAGATGAACCTCAAGCGCATGATCTTCAACATGGGTGTCGTTGAAAATTTCCACCTGTGGCAGGCCAATTATTGACGCGACCGCGTCCATATCCAGTGGAACATTGCCGAGCGGCGTCGCAAAAGCCTCCGTGCTTGGCAGCGCCAATCCTTTGACCGCGACCCGGTGACAGGGCCCCATAATAATGACGCGCTTGATGATGTCTTTGGCGGGAAGCAGGCGATTGTAGACAGCTGCTGCGGTCAGACCTGAGTAGACATAGCCGGCATGTGGCGCAATGATTGCTTTGGGGGCCGTGCTGCTCGGCATCTCGAATTTATTGGCAGCTTCTGTGAGATAGTAGTGAACAGACGCCTCAAGCTCCTTCGGATTGCTCGGATAAAACATCCCCGCCACCGCTGGCGGGCGGATGAGTTGCGAATCTGTTTTTGAAGGCGATGCCATGGGCTTTTCTCCCTGGCGTTATTGTAGGCGAAAATGAACTGTTTCTAAAGTGGGGAATTAAATAGGTATGTTTCGCTATAGACTTTAAGAGCTGGAAAGCGAATTTAAAATTACCTGGCACTTTTCTTTATTTAAAGTGCGACGGATTCCTTCACGGACAAAATTATCATCTATACCCATTCTACGGCAAACTAATATATCAGATGTCCGGGAAACATTAAAAATTGTTCTTCCTCTTAGTAAGAGTGTCGTCAAGGCGATTATAATCTTCATCAAGGTAGGCAACCCAATCATCTTGCAATTGAGTGATGTCTTTTCCATACACGATTTGAAAGTCTTTTCCTCTGTAGATTTGTAACAACCTACTTATACCGCCGTTCTCAATCAAATACCTAATAAATGAACTGGCAAAAATGTACCGGATGCCAACTTTGGTATAGGTGTTGATCTCACCATGGATACGAAATAATTCCTGATTTTTGTGGAGTACTTTGAGTTGCCCATCTTTAATTTTATCTAATAAATGCCTTAAAGTTAACAAATGGGCATTATATTTTGTTCCCCAGCCACCCACAGCTAATTTCACCGCCAGAAATGAGGCTAACCCTTCATCCAGCAATCTACTACTATACCAATTGTACCGGGCACCGACATTTGCATCACTGTCTACATTCTTAATGTATGGTCCCGATCGTCCCATCAAGCTATGTGTTATTTCATGAATCAATATACCGTCTTCAATTCTTCTCTTGAAACTTGAATAAGGAACGATAATTCTGCCCAAGGCTGACTTGGCCCGCGGATATTTTTCAGATGATTCCTCTCGAACAATGATCGTAATTTTTCGAGGAAATTTAATTTCCAAAAAATCGGCGACTTTTTGATAGGCTATTTCAGCGGCGTCTGCAATTTCCTGTGCTTCAAAATTTGAAATTTTGTGAGTCAATAGACACAAAATACCTCTATCAATAATATTGGGCTGTATTAATTCACCAGCGCCTAAAGATTCTATTTCCTTACATTGATTTGGGTCATGAACATTTTCAAAATTATCATTCCGAAATTGTTCAACACTGTGAAAAGGGTGTTTCGTGAAATCGCTTGAGACCGGAGTTGGATCGTGTGTTTCTGTCGTTTGGCATGCAGTCAGTGTTATCGTAACAAACAATGCAATCGATCTTACGTACAATTTGCGCGAAATGGCTCTAGTAAAATAAAATAGTACTCTCAAAAGTTGTTCCATGAATTTTGATAGCAATAGAAATTGACGATGTAAATTATTGGAGCATTAAAAAAATCACCCCTTCGTGCTACACTGACGCATGAACTTTCATACTAAACACTGGCATGCACTCGACGATGGCCGGGTGCAATGCGATGTCTGTCCGCGTGAGTGCAAGCTCAACGAAGGGCAGCGGGGCTTGTGCTTTGTGCGGGCGCGGGAAGGGGACGAGATCGTGCTCACGACCTATGGTCGGTCTTCTGGTTTTTGCGTCGACCCAATTGAGAAAAAGCCGCTCAATCATTTTTTGCCGGGGACGCCGGTATTGTCGTTTGGGACTGCCGGCTGCAATCTCACCTGCAAATTTTGTCAGAACTACGATATTTCTAAATCTCGCGAAATGGACAAGCTCGCAGATCAGGCGAGCCCTGAAAAAATAGCAGCCGTTGCTGAAAAGCTCGGCTGTAAAAGCGTCGCTTTTACCTATAACGATCCGGTCATATTTATGGAATACGCCATGGACGTCGCCGATGCCTGTCACGAACGCGGCATAAAATCGGTCGCCGTCACGGCAGGTTACATTTGCCCGGAACCGCGCACCGAGTTCTACAACCACATTGATGCGGCGAATGTCGATCTCAAAGCCTTCACCGATAAATTTTATATGGAACTGTGTTCAGCCCATTTGGACGAGGTATTGGATACGCTGAAATATCTCAAACATGAAACCGATGTGTGGTTTGAAATTACGACCTTGCTGATCCCCGATGAAAATGATTCAGAAAAAGAAATCAATGAGGAATGTGCGTGGATCATGGAGAATCTCGGGCCGGATGTACCGCTTCATTTTTCTGCCTTTCATCCCGATTGGAAAATGCGCGACAAGCCAAACACGCCGCCTGAGACGCTGCACCGTGCCCGCAGGATCGCGAGAGAGCATGGACTGCGATACGTCTATCTCGGCAATATCCACGACTATGATGGTTCCAGCACCTATTGCCATTCCTGCGGTGAGACGCTGATTGGTCGGGATTGGTATGAACTATCTACCTGGAGTCTTACGCAAAATGGCCTTTGCAGCAATTGCGGTGCCGAGTGCAATGGCGTCTTCGATGGACCGCCCGGTGCCTGGGGGCGCAAACGCCAACCCATTCGCATGAGGTAACCCGGATCGTCGCCCAGAACTTGATCTGGAGTATTGTAATCCATCAGAAATCTCAAAGGTAACTATTCTGGATTCTGGCATTCGCCAGAATGACAAAGGCAAAATATTGCGCTGTCACAACTGAAATAGCCGTGCTAAACGGTTCGCATGAATAAAAAGACCATATTTTTCATTGCAAAATTTGCCGTCTCAGTGCTTTTGATTTGGGTGATCGCCGCCAATTTTGAAATTGGTTCTGCAGCTGAGCGTCTTAAAGACATCCAGTTTATTTATATATTGGGTGCCTTTATTATTTTTATCGTGTTGATGATTAACAACACTTTTCGATGGCAAATCGTGCTGACTGCTATCCACGCGCACTTGCCATTTGCCATAGCCGCAAAAATTCTCTACATCGCAATTTTTTTTAATCAGACACTTCCATCGACAATTGGTGGTGATGCCTTTCGCATGTTTTTGTCGAGAAAAGCTGGTGTCAGTTTAAAAGGTGCCGTGAATGGCGTGATGTTGGAACGCATGGCGACAGTTACCGGTCTGATCTTTCTGGTTGTTGTAACTCAACCATTTCTGTTGGCTCGTATTGGCGACAATCCGGCGAAATATGCCTTTCCCGCATTGGCCGGTCTAGCTGTTTTGGGAATCGCCTTCTTGATGTTACTGGATCGTTTGCCTGAACGGTTTCAAACTTGGAGCCTTGCGCGCGGTCTCGGTCATTTGGCGGCGGATACAAAAAAACTTTTCCTATCACCGAAATATGCGATCCAGGCAATAGCTTTGGGTGCGTTTGGAAATATTTTGATTGCTTTGATAGCCTATATGGCAGCCATGGCTTTGGCGATAGATGTGTCGGTGTTGGATTGTCTCGTTCTTATTCCACCAGTAATTTTGGTTATGACCCTCCCAATCTCAATCGCGGGTTGGGGGCTACGTGAAGGCGCCATGGTCGCCGCTTTTGGATTTGTCGGCGTGGCAGAAGGTGATGCCTTTGTGATGTCTATCTTGTTTGGTTTGATAAACGTTGTTGTTGCATTGCCCGGTGGTCTTCTATGGTTAAAGGGTGGATACACACGAAAAGATATTGAAGATGAGATAGCAGAAGAGTGATCCGTTCGCATTCAAACAATGTCTTTCCTTTATGGTAGGGCCAGCTACATTTAACCTAAATTTATTTCCACACAAAATTGATAAGAGGATCAGATGAAAATTTCCTTTGCCAAACCAGGATTGCCCGGGACGGGTGTTGTTGTTGTCAGCGCAAACGCAGGCGGAAAACTTTCTGCTTCTGCGGCGAAGCTCGATAAAAAAGCCGGCGGCGCGCTCACCCGTGCTATTCGCGCCAGTCGGTTTGAAGGCAAAAAAGGGCAGTTGTTAAATGTGATGGCGCCAGCTGGAACCAAGCTCGACCGCGTGATGATCGTCGGTCTCGGTAAAGCATCCGAAATCACTGATTTGGAAATGCAAAATTTGGGCGGACGGATTTACGCCAATACCAACAAAGGTAAAAAAGGCTCGGTCGCTGTCGCTGTTGATGCGGTTTCTGATTCCAAGATGAGCGCAGGTGATATCGCCGCTGAGATCGCCTTTGGTGCTCAACTTCGCTCTTATCGATTTGATAAATATAAAACCAAATTAAAACCTACAGATAAACCGAGCATCAAAACCTTGGCGCTCCACTGCGCGGGCTTCGCCAATGCGCGCAAAAAATATGCTGGTCTCGGCAAGGTCGCCGATGGTGTATTTTTCACGCGCGATTTGGTTTCCGAGCCGCCGAATATTCTCTATCCAGACACCCTCGCCAAGCAGGCGAAGACGTTGGAAAAGCTCGGTGTCAAAGTTCAGATCCTCGGCGAGCCTCAGATGCGAAAACTCGGTATGGGCGCACTTCTAGGTGTTGGCCAGGGCAGTATCCGCGAATCCCGATTGGTGGTGATGCAATGGAACGGCGGCCCCAAGGGCCGCGGCAAGGCAGCCCAGCCGATCGCTTTCGTCGGTAAAGGGGTAACCTTTGATACCGGCGGTATTTCAATCAAACCTGCTGCGGGTATGGAAGATATGAAATGGGATATGGGCGGCTCCGGCGTTGTCATCGGTCTCATGAAAGCGCTCGCCGGGCGTAAAGCCAAAGTCAATGTGGTGGGTGTTGTTGGTCTGGTTGAAAATATGCCAGGTGCCAATGCACAGCGTCCCAGTGATATCGTCACTTCAATGTCGGGCCAGACCATTGAAGTGCTCAACACCGATGCCGAGGGGCGTCTCGTGCTCGCCGATGCACTGCATTATACCAATGATCGCTTTAAGCCGAAATTTATGGTCAATCTTGCGACATTGACGGGTGCGATCATCGTGTCACTCGGCAGTCATCATGCAGGATTGTTTTCGAACAATGATCAATTGTCGGAACGTCTCACCACTGCCGGCATCGATGTTGAAGAAAGACTTTGGCGACTGCCGCTGAGCGATGCCTATGACAAGATGATCAATTCGCAGGCAGCCGACATGCAAAATATTGGCGGGCGCGGTGCGGGCAGTATTACCGCAGCACAATTCCTCAAACGCTTTGTCGGAAAAACGCCGTGGGCGCATTTGGATATCGCCGGTGTGACTTGGTCAAAGGCCGATGCACCCACTGTACCAAAAGGCGGCACGGCGTTTGGTGTTCGCCTGCTCGATCGTTTGGTCGCGAATAATTACGAAAGCTAATCGATCTCAAAAACGATGCTGACAGAGGCTGAAATCTGTTGCTCACCTGCTGCAACAGGGACAGCCTCGGCAGCCATCCGGGCGGCTTTAAATATTGGTGGGCGCGGCATCCGAACACCGCTTTCAGAAATACTTAAAACCTTGCCGACATCGACGTCAGCTTCATCAGCGTAGAGTTCAGCGCGGCGCTTCGCATCTTTAATCGCCAGTTTACGGGCTTCATTGGTTTTGTCGCTAATGTCGCTGACGCCAAAAGAAATGCCGTTTAGCCGATTGGCACCATCGCCGACCAATGCCTCTAACAAGCCGCCAAGTTTTTCGAGATCGCGGAGACGCGCCGTCACCATGTTGGTTACATTATAGGCTTCAATTTTGGGCGGCTGCCCCGGAGGGGGACGTCTCGTATAAACCGGGTTCACGTTGAACGAGCTTGTTTGAATGTCGCGCTTTTTCAGACCAAAGCGATCCAAGGTGGCAAAAAGTTTGGTGACGCGTGCGGTATTTTCTTTCAATGCTTTGGCAGGGGACACATCGCGGAAACTAACGCCAACACGAATCGTCGCCATGTCTGGTGTGACCGAGATCGAGCCGGTGCCGTTAACCGATATGGTTCGTTGTTGTTCGTGATTTCGGGCAGAGGACGGAAAAGCCGCCATTAGAAGTGTCAGAGAAACTGCACTTGCCGAGATGATTGTAAGAATGCGCACTGGCTTTTCCTTTACGATATATTTGTGAGCGATTTTAAACCAACTTCAGGCTAGTCCGCAAATGAGGCATGATTTTGACAGAGTTAAAATTGATATCTAAAGTCAACCTATGACCGACATCGCCTTTTACCATTTGCAGCGCTCGAATTTAGAAGACGCTCTGCCAAAGCTTTTGGAGCACACGCTAAAAGCTGGCAAGCGCGCACTCGTTCGGGCGGGTTCGGTAGAACGAGTGGAGGCGCTGAACGCGATTCTTTGGACTCATGGCAAAGATAGCTGGTTGCCACATGGCAGTGCAAAAGATGGCTACGCTGAAGATCAGCCGATTTGGCTGACCGCCGAAGAAGACAATCCCAATGCGGCGACTTTTGTTTTTTTAACCGATGGAATAGAGGCAACGGACGTCGATCAGTTCGAACGCTGTTTTGATCTTTTTGATGGCAATGATGAAACATCGGTGACAGCAGCCAGGGATCGCTGGAAAATTCACAAAGAAGCCGGTCACGATCTGCATTACTGGCAGCAAGATGAAAATGGCAGGTGGGTCGAGAAGAGCACGTAATATTCTTTTTTGAAAAAATTAGGTGGATTCGGATTTAGGCCATTCACCAGAATGAGTTCACTATCGCTTGAGCTTGATGAGATTGCTATTCCTTACATCGATAGTTTGTAGGTACAATTTCTCCAGATATCCCTTCAGCCTATAGGAGAAGCGCCATGCCGACTGAATTGTTATATCTCTTTCTCACTTCCGTTTTGCTCGCCCTGATGTGGATTCCTCACATTATTGGACAAGTTCGCTTTGCCGGACCGTTGCAGGCCGAAGAATATGTCACCTTGCGCGAGCCCGCGACGCACAACTACATCAAGCGGTCCAATCGGGCTCACGTTAATTTGGTTGAACAATTTGGCGCCTTTGCCGGTCTTGTCGTGATCGCCCATCTTTTACAAGTATCGACCGAACTCACGGCTGGCGCTGCTGCTGTGTTTTTCTGGGCCCGCATTCTTCATGCCGTTGTTATGCTTTCAGGATTCAAACAATTTATGGCGCGGACATTAATCTTTACCGTCGCTTGGCTAGCGCTGATGGTGATTGCTTGGGAAATCGCGGCAACGAAACTTTTTTAACTTACCATAAAAAAACCCGGCGCTTTTTGAGCACCGGATTTTTGCTTAAAATTGTTTAAATCAACAATCTACAATTTTGCGGTATATATGCCAGGTTGAATGTCCAAGTACGGGCAGAACGACGCATAGTCCTGTAAAGAATGGCAGGGATCCGATGAGCAATGATCCTGCTACAATCACGCCCCAGGCCGCCATGATGATCGGATTCATAAGCACTGCCTTAATGGAAGTTTTAAGAGCCACGATCACACCGACATCAAGATCTAACAGCATCGGGAATGAAATGACGCTGAGGCTCAAAACAACAACAGCCAAAACGAAGCCAACCGTACAGCCGACAATTATCATCGAAAGACCTTCACGCGTAGAAATGAGTTGGTTGAAAAATCCAATATATGATTCCGGTGCGGCCTCACCGAAATGTTGGATGTAGATTGCCTGGGCGACGTACAGCCAGACAAAATAAACAGCCATCAAAATAATGCCTATATTTACGATGGCATTTATCGAATGCGATTTAAATACCAAGAATGCATTTGTCCGTGACGTGTAGCGGCCAAACTCGCGCCGTCGGCTGAAGCTCGTAGGTTCCAATAGCAACGATTGGCCCCAGCAGCGTGTAACCGGCAAGCAGCGGAAAAATGAAAGGCAATAAATCCAAATCGCCATAAAATCCTGCGATGGCAAAGGTGACCATAGGATAAATAATTGCGAGGTAAAAATAATGCGTCGGCATGGCGTTAAAATCGGCGAACCCTTTGCCTATTGCGTCCATTAAGTCCGACATACTGATTTGACGAATATCAGGATGTTCGGATCGCGTCTCACGTGCAACTAAAGGGATATCAGCAGTCGTCATTTGTTTACCTCCAGAACCTTGGTTCGGGGTTGAAATCCAAATATTCGACTAGTGGTTAGCAGGGACACCAATCAAATAGAATTGCAACCCAGTACATAACTCAACTTTCGTCAATTATACGCGAGATAAATTTTCGTTGCAATTGACTCTTATGTTCGTGCTAATATAATCCTCGAATCGCCGTTCAATTGTTAGAACGATTACAGATACATAATATGTTAGGAAGCGACGAGATCGGATGTCTTGAGAAATGAAACTGGCGACGAGCAATTCTGACAAAACAAACAGTTAATCGCTCCTCACAAAACGATCTGTCGAAGGAACATGAAGAATAAAGGTAAAGTATAATAATATTAGTTAAATAGTCAGTTTCTTTAGATAGATCTCCATATCATTTAGGTAAAGGAAGAATTCAGAATGGTTCTGGCAATAGTACTTGTTTTAATAGCAGTCGGCTCTCTGGTGTTCCATATTTGGAGCCCATGGTGGGCAACACCCATCGCCTCGAATTGGGGCTCAATCGACGATGCGATTTCTATCACCTTCTGGATCACGGGCGTTGCCTATATCGTGATCATCTTATTCATGGCCTTCTGCGTTTATAAATATCGCTATCGCGAAGACCGACGCGCCGACTACGAACCTGAAAATAGCAAACTAGAGTGGTGGCTTACCTGGATAACAGCTGCCGGTGTTGTTGGGCTGTTAACGCCTGGTCTGATCGCTTGGAATGACTTTGTTACTGTGCCTGAAAATGCCACAGAATTTGAAGTTGTCGGCAAGCAATGGGAGTGGAATTTTCGTCTGCCTGGAAAAGACGGAAAACTGGGAAAAACGAGCATTAGATTGATCAACGATGACAATCCGTTCGGCATTGATCCCAATGATCCAAATGGCAGAGATGATGTTTTGATCGAAGGGGATGATTTACATCTCCTGCTCAATCAGCCGCTCAAAGCGTTGCTGCGCTCCACTGACGTATTGCACGATTTTTATGTTCCTCAGTTCCGCGCTAAAATGGACCTTGTGCCGGGCCTAGTTACATTCTTCTGGATGACTCCCACGCGGACCGGAACCTTTGATATTTTATGTGCCGAATTGTGTGGCGTTGGTCATCACGCCATGCGGGGTACTGTCGTCGTTGACGATGAGGCCGCCTACAAAAAGTGGCTTGGAGAACAAGAAACATTTGCCTCGCTCTATCCTAAGGGAGCGGGAGTCAAACAAGCAGCGAACACTGAAGAGCCGAAAGAGAAAACAATTCTAACGGCAACTAAATCCGAATCGAAAAAGTCGATTCGCTAGTATTTATGAATTTGCAGCATAGAGGGCTGATATAATGAGTAATGGTATGCTCGAAGAAACCACCGTAATCCCGACAGCAGAGCTTGAAGAGGTTGATCTTTATCACGCTCATAGTTGGATCACCAAATATGTGTTTAGTCAGGATGCTAAAATCATCGCGATCCAGTACTCAACGACGGCGGTCCTCATTGGACTGGTGGGATTGGTGTTATCCTGGTTGATGCGATTGCAGCTAGGTTTCCCGGAAGTTTTCTCTTTCATTGATGCTGAAAGCTATTATCAGTTCGTCACCATGCACGGCATGATTATGGTGATCTACCTGTTGACGGCGCTCTTCCTGGGAGGATTTGGTAACTATCTTATTCCGCTGATGGTGGGTGCCCGTGATATGGTCTTCCCCTATTTGAATATGCTCAGCTACTGGGTTTATCTCGTTGCTGTCCTGGTTTTGACCGCCAGTTTCTTCGTTCCTGGCGGCGCCTCAGGCGCAGGTTGGACGCTCTATCCACCGCAGGCCATTTCCCCAGGAACACCAGGCATAGACGGCGGTATTATATTAATGCTGGTCTCTTTAGCGCTGTTCATTATCGGCTTTACAATGGGTGGCCTGAACTATGTGGTGACGGTACTGCAAGCGCGGGCACGCGGCATGACCCTGATGCGCATGCCGTTGACGGTATGGGGCATTTTTACAGCTACGATACTTGCGCTCTTAGCCTTCCCAGCTCTTTTTGTTGCGGCCATCATGATGACATTGGATCGTCTTTTGGGCACCAGTTTCTTCATGCCGGAAATGATCATTCAAGGCGAATTGGCGCCCACCGAAAACGGCAGCCCGCTTTTGTTCCAGCATTTGTTCTGGTTTTTCGGCCATCCTGAAGTTTACATCGTTGCGCTTCCTGCTTTCGGCGTTGTTTCCGATATTATCGCCACGCATGCACGGAAAAATATTTTTGGCTACCGCATGATGGTATGGGCAATTGTCGGCATTGGCGGCTTGAGCTTCGTCGTCTGGGCGCACCATATGTATGTCAGTGGTATGAATCCTTATTTTGGTTTCTTCTTTGCAACGACAACTTTGATCATTGCCGTTCCGACAGCGCTTAAATTGTATAACTGGGTGCTGACGCTATATAAGGGCAACATTCATCTCACGATCCCAATGCTTTATTGTATTGCCTTCATTCTGACTTTTCTGAACGGTGGCATCACAGGCCTATTCCTAGGCAACGTGATCGTTGATATTCCGTTGTCAGATACGATGTTTGTGGTTGCTCACTTCCATATGGTGATGGGTATCGCGCCGATCTTGGTGATTTTTGCCGCTATTTATCATTGGTTCCCGAAAATGTCCGGGCGCATGCTGCATGAGGGCTGGGGGCAGTTCCATTTCTGGGTTACTTTCCTCGGCAGTTATCTGATTTATTTCCCAATGCACTACCTCGGCTTTGTCGGCGTGCCGCGGCGGTATTTCGAAATTGGCGAAACACAATTTGTGCCGCCTTCCGCAGCAACCTTGAACGAGTTCATTACCATTGTGGTTTTGATCGTTGGCTTTGCCCAAGTGGTCTTCATCATCAATATTGTGACGAGTATCTGGAAAGGCAAACCTGCTGGCGACAACCCCTGGAATGCGACAACGCTTGAGTGGCAAACAGCAACAACGCCTCCTGGGCATGGAAACTTTGGCGACGAATTACCCGTGGTTTACCGTTGGGCTTATGCGTACTCAGTACCAGGTGTTGAGGCTGACTTCGTGCCGCAGAATATGCCGCCGGATCAGGTCAAACGAACTGACGGCGGATTTGGGGCGATAGCTGGAGACCCACCTGAGCTTCATAAATAGAGTAGAGTGAGGATCGTAAGCCAGTGAGTATATTCCACGAAATCACCAAGAAACCTTGGTTAGAGGAACCTGTCGATTCGGGCGGAATGCCCCATCAAAGCGCGTTCTTTGCGCCTGCTGGAAAAGTTGGCCTCCGGGTGTTTCTGTGTGTCGTCACTGTTATCTTCACGTTAACGCTCATCGCCTATGCAGATCGGATGCGGTTCCCAACCTGGCAGATCATGCCGGAGCCATGGGTTTTATGGCTCAATACGGCGTTTTTGATCATCGCTAGTTTCGCCATGCAAAGAGCCCTCAACAGTGCACGTCAAAATCATCTAAATGGCGTGCGCGATGGCCTTCTGTTAGGAGGCATATTCACGTTCGCCTTTCTGACCGGCCAGGTGTTCGTTTGGCAGCAACTTGTTGAGATGGGGTATTACGCAAATACCAATACTGCGAATGCCTTCTTTTATCTGCTCACTGCACTGCATGGCCTCCATTTGGTTGGCGGCCTCGTTGCGTGGTGGCGGAGTGTTTTTCGAATGTGGCGCGGCAGTTCAGCGACCGATCTACGTTTGAGCGTCGAATTATGCACGAAATATTGGCACTATCTATTACTGATTTGGCTTATTTTATTTGGCCTATTATTGATTAGTTAAGAAGGAAATATTGAACATGGCGCCATCAGATACCGCAACTAACGTGGCCGGACCATCCGCGATAACTAATGGATTAAACAGCGCAGCCGAGGATTGGGGTTCCGATCAGCGGACATTTAAGAACGTGCCTTGGGGTAAGGCGATGATGTGGATATTCCTAGTCAGTGATACCTTCATCTTTTCATGCTTTTTGATTGCCTATATGAAAGTGCGAATTTCGACGACAACGCCTTGGCCGGAGCCGAGCGAAGTGTTCGCGTTGTCGTTTGGCGGCGAGCCAATCCCGCTTATTCTAATCGCCATCATGACATTTATCCTGATTACCAGCAGCGGCACCATGGTGTTAGCCGTTAATTACGGCTATCGGAAAGACAAAAATAAAACCGCAATACTGCTGCTCATTACCGCTCTCTTCGGTGCCTCTTTTGTCGGTATGCAGGCTTTTGAGTGGACCAAATTGATTGTTGAAGAGGGTGTTCGCCCCTGGAGTAATCCAATGGGTGCTCCTCAATTCGGTGCAGTATTTTTCATGATAACCGGCTTCCATGGATTCCACGTATCGGTCGGCGTTTTGTTTTTGCTTTTGGTTGCCCGCAAAGTCTGGCGCGGCGATTACGATACCGAAAAACGCGGCTTTTATACCAGCCGAAAAGGTAGTTACGAGATCGTTGAAACCATGGGCCTTTACTGGCACTTCGTCGATCTGGTTTGGGTTTTCATCTTTGCATTCTTTTATCTTTGGTAGGGGCGAACGATATGGCACACGCAGAAGGTCAACACCACCCGCTAGGTGTTTATTTTAAAGTATGGGCACTGCTGTTCATACTCAGTACGTTCTCCTATCTTGTTGATTTTTATCATGTTCAGGGATATCTCAGATGGACCTTGATTCTCCTCTTTATGTTCTTAAAGGCCGGATTTATTATCTCCGTCTTCATGCACATTAAGTGGGAACGCTGGGCGCTTAGTTTGGCGATATTGGGACCACCGACATTGCTATTGATTTTTATAGCGATGATGATGATTGAAGGTGATTATACTTTCCTCACACGAGCTATATTCTTCACCGGATCTTAATCTCAATTCTTCCATGGCCGGTAGTTCGGCCGAACAGAAAAGCTATGCGGTACGTTACGCTAACATTATTGTCATTAATGGGGAGCTTGGCTCCCCTCACCCCTGCTTTCGCGCATTTCGGACTGGCTGATGGCGAAGACGTCAGCCATGGGCTGTTTGTCGGATATGTTCTGGCTCTCCTCGGGCTTATTGCCTTTGTTATTTATCGGCGGCGGAAGAGCACACAAGAATCGCCTGAGCTTAAATCTCTTAAACGTCAGCTTAGAGACCTCGAACGCTCCCTGACGGCCTGCCTCGCACAGCTAAAAAACGCCGATGAGTACCCAAACGAATGCGGGCTTACCGAAGAACAGCGCAAAGAACGGCTGAAATCTGCTGCCTCGATCAGAGGAAAGATCGACACCACGAAGGCAAGTTTAGCGGCCATCTGAGCCGGCTAATCCAAATAAAAATATTCCGAGTTTTTTCATGCAGACCTAGCGGCTGAACCATATTTCACGGCGCGTTAGGGAAATCAGGAGAAAAACCGTTATCAATAATCCTGCTGCGAGGAAAATCGCCTGAAAAGCGGCAACGAAGCTGATTTGCCGCTGCATGATTTCAAATCCGCCGGTGACCACGGATGCACAAATGACCATGCCGATCATACGGGTGAGTGAGACGAGCCCACCTGCGACACCGCGTTCGGCTCGAGGTAAGGTTGCAGCCGTAATCTCCAGGCAAGACAGCTGAAAAAGACCAAGGCCAAGACCGATCGCAAACAACGCAGGTGCGAGCGCAAAAAGTCCGGTACTGGGTTCAAGCAGAGCCACACCGAACAATCCCACTGCCGTGATTACCACGCCGGAAAAGGCAATTTTACCGGCGGCGATTTTCGCGATTAACCAGCTGCCTGCCAACCCGGCAGCGCCGCCGCCAATGAGGGACAGGGCTAAAACCAGACCAGCTTCAATCACTGACAAGCCGACCTCGCGAACGAGATAATGAGGTCCGATAACCATGAGAGTAAAGCCGCACAAATTAACCATGAGATTGGTCATTTGTAACATTGAAAACCCACGGTCCCGGAACATGGCCAATCGCAAAATGGGTTCGGGAGCCCGGCTTTCGGCACGCAAAAAGCCTTTCAAACAAAGAATTCCGACCAATAGCAGCAAGCCCGTCAGTAGCCAGGAAATCTCTGCCTGTTGCAACTGGTTGAGTGCCAGGATGAAGGCGCTGAGCGTTGCGATCAATAATGCGGCTCCGGCGAGATCGAGATTAGGTTGACGCTTCGGTTGATCAATCTTGGGCAGAAAAATCATCAAAATCAGTGCCGTTACGGCAAGCGGGACCCGAAACCAAAAGACGCCCGGCCAGCCCCAGTGCTCAACCAGCCAGCCGCCAAATGCCGGGCCAAAAGCCATGCCAAGAGCGAACATCATGGTGTAGATTGCGAGCACGCGGCCTCGAAGTTGTTCTGAAAACAAAAAGGTCGCGAGCGCTGGGCCGCAACCGATCAGCATCGCAATACCAAACCCCTGCAGCACACGGAAAACCAGAAACCAGCCGAACGTACTCGAATAGGCACAAAGTGCATGGGCCACAACGCTGACCATTAGTCCAAGAGTGAAAAGCTTCTTGTGTCCGAACAGATCGCCAAGCTTGCTGAAAATCAGTACTGAACCGGCCTGTGTTAGGACGAAACAAATAATCACCCACTGAATACCATTGAGGCCGATTTCGAAAGAACGTGTGATATCCGGAAAGGCGATATTGACCGAGGAATCCAACGGCCCCAAAATGCTGCCCAAGCCAACGACAAAAAGGCCGAATTTCGCCCTGAAATCTGAGGGCGGCGGCAGGTCAGTTGGGTTGGGGGTCGGGTCCGGCATCCCTGCTATTCGGCAGCTTCCTTGAGCCCTGGCATGGCGAAGTCGATGCCATGCAAAGCTTGGGTTAGTCCCGCCATTTGCGCCTCATCCAGAGCAACAAGCGGTGGGCGGACGCGGCACCAGTCTGCATCATCGCCGTATATTGCCGCCGCTGCCTTAAGCGCTGGGATCATCGGGAAGTTTTGGAAAATATCGCGAACAGTATCCAAGCCAGCTTGCAGCGCGTCTGCGTCATCCGACTGCCAGTTCGCATACAGATTATGAATGGCCGCGGGGTTTACGTTGGCCGTTGCCGATATGCAGCCGGCGCCTCCGTTCCGCATATTTTCCAGCAGGAAGGTCTCAGCACCGGCAAAAACGCGGAAATCGTCCCAGCCAGCCTTCAACATGGCTAATGTATTCTCCATCACGCCGCCACTGTCTTTGACGCCGACAACTGTATCCGGATATTCTTTAATCAGGCGCTCGATGAGCCCAAGGCTGAGCGGCACGTTTGAGATCGGTGGAATGTGGTAGAGATAGATGCGCAGATTTGCATCACCGACTTTCTGGATTATCTCCGAGAAATTTGCATAGAGACCATCATCGCTGACGCCTTTGTAATAGAACGGCGGCAGCATCAAAGTGCCACCACAGCCGAGCTTTACCGCATGTCCGGTCAGCTTGACGCTGTCGGAAAGTGCACAGCAGCCTGTGCCCGGCATCATCCGCGCCGGATCAATGCCGCCCTCGACCAAGCGGTCCATCAGTTCAATTTTTTCGTCCGTCGAAAGAGAGTTCGCTTCACTGTTGGTGCCGAACACCGCGAGGCCGACATTATGCAAGAGCATCCATTTGCATTGCCTGATCAAACGTTCCGCATCGGGTGTTAGATCGGCGGTAAAAGGCGTGATGACAGGTGTTAAAACGCCTGAAAACTTCTCTGGTGCACTCATAATTTTGTCCCCCACTATTGGTGTTTGATTTGATGGGTAGGTAAATCATTCTGAGCCTGAAATACAAGACTAAAGTAGCAAAAATAACCGCAGGCACCCTGGACTTGATCCAGAATCCAGTCTGGACCCTGGATCAAGTCCAGGGTGACGATTGTGTTACTCTTCCAAGTTCTCCAAAATCTCTTGTGCCTCAAGCCAGGCAGCTTCGGTCTCGGCCAATTCTTTTTTGGATTTCCCAAGCAGCTTTTGCCATTCAGCAATCTCGTCTGGAGAGCTATCATAGAATTTTGGATCAGCCATTTTGGTTTCGATTTTGTCGATTTCTACCGAGAATTCCGCCATTTTGTTTTCAGATGTCTGAACTGTTTTTCTGAGATGGGCTGACTCAGCGCGCTTTTCGGCTCGGGTGCGGCGAAGTTCCTTTTTGTTTTCTGAAGGCTTTGCCTCACCGTTTCCGACGCCATTTGATTTTTTGGTAGAGCGCGCCGCCAATAGAAGGCGTTCGTAATCGGCGAGATCACCGTCATATACTTCGCATTTACCATCCTCAACCAGCCACAAACTATCGGCGACGAGGCTCACAAGATGCGCATCGTGGCTGACCAATATGACCGCGCCCTCATAAATGTTAAGTGCCTCTACCAGCGCTTCTCGGGCGTCAATGTCGAGATGGTTGGTTGGCTCATCGAGCAGCATGATGTGGGGTTTCTCAAGGCTCATCAGGGCAAACAGCAGGCGGGCCTTTTCGCCGCCGGATAGATTGGCAACTTTTGTATCAGCGCGTTCCTGTTGAAAGCCGAAACGTCCCAAATGCCCTCTGAGGCGCGAGGGGGGCTCCATCGGGCGCAGCTCACTGATGTGATCAAAAGCAGAGCCATCGGGGTTTAATTCCTCCGATTGATGCTGCGCAAAATAGCCGACCTCCAGTTTTTTGGATTTTACCAATTTGCCGGTTTCAGGTTTCAAGCGCCCTGCCAGCATTTTCATCATGGTCGATTTGCCGTTGCCATTTGCACCAATCAGCGCGATGCGGTCATCCATATCGATCCGCAAATCAACATCGCGCAAGATCGGTTTGCCGGGCTCGTAGCCGACGGACGTCTTGTCCAAGGCAATCAGCGGCGGCGATAAGAGCGGCGGGTGCGGGAATTCAAATGAAATCGTCTTTTCCTCAACGACCGAGGCAATGGGTTCCATGCGCTCCAACATTTTAACACGGCTTTGAGCTTGGCGGGCTTTGTTGGCTTTGGCGCGAAAACGATCAACAAAAGCCTGAATGCGTTGACGCTCCGCAGTTTGGCGTGCCGCCATTTTGGATTGCAGCATGAGCCTTTCACGCCGGGTTTTCTCAAAAAAATCGTAGCCGCCGGTATAGCGTGTCAGGCGGGCATTTTCGAGATGCACAATATGATCAACAGACTGATTGAGCAGGGTGCGTTCGTGACTGATGATCACCAGCGTGCCGAGCCAGCGTTTGAGAAAGTTCTCCAGCCACAACACGGCTTCTAGATCTAAATGGTTGGTAGGCTCATCGAGCAATAAGAGGTCGGGTTCGGCGAATAGCGTCGCTGCCAGCGCAACGCGCATGCGCCAGCCGCCGGAAAAATCACTGCAAGAGCGCTGCTGGGCGGCCTCATCGAAGCCAAGACCGGATAAAATCGTCGCTGCGCGAGCCGGCGCGCTTTCGGCTCTAATATCAGCAAGTCGGATATGAATCTCAGAAATCCGTGCGGGGTCTATCGCGGTCTCCGCTTCTGCCAAAAGGGCCGTGCGTTCGACATCCGCAGCGAGAACCGTTTCCAACAAGCTCTCAGGTCCGGCGGGTGCTTCCTGGGCGACGGTGCCGATCTTATGTTTGTCGTTGATATTTATTGACCCTTCATCGACCGACAATTCGCCCATAATCAGGCGGAAAAGCGTCGTTTTTCCGGTGCCATTACGGCCAACCAGGCCTACTTTTTGGCCATCGGGTATCGCAATCGTCGCGCCTTCATAGAGCGCGCGACCGCCAATTCGATAGGTCATGTCATTGATGTGGAGCATTGCCGGGGTGTAGCATGCTAAAGCCAGCACGGAAAGCACGAGTACGGAGAAAACATATAAGGCTATTCTTTACAAATTTTCTATTGCCAGTCCGCCGTGATCCGGCTATAAGCGCCCGGTTTTCGGTAATCTGCCGACATTGAATAATCCTTGAAATAACAGAAGAGGTTCGGGGCAATGGCCATCGAACGAACATTATCAATCATTAAACCAGATGCGACCCGCCGCAACTTAACCGGACAGATTAATGCTCGGTTTGAAAAAGCTGGCCTCAGCATCATTGGACAAAAACGCCTGCAACTGACATTGGAACAGGCCGAAGGCTTTTACGCAGTTCACAAAGAGCGCGCATTTTTTGGTGAGCTTTGCGAGTTCATGATTTCCGGTCCTGTCGTTGTACAGGTGCTTGAAGGCGAAGACGCCATCGCTAAAAACCGGGAAGTTATGGGCGCGACCAACCCCGCCAATGCTGACGAAGGCACGATCCGTAAAGATTTCGCAGAAAGCATTGAGGCCAATTCGGTCCACGGCTCAGATGCACCAGAAACGGCCGCCGAAGAAATCAATTATTTCTTCGCTCAGACTGAGATTGTCGTTTAAACACTGCCAAAGATTAAATTAGAAAAGGCTGTCTCTTAACTGAGGCAGCCTTTTTTTGTTGCTCTCTGTCATTCTGGCGCAGGCCAGAATCCAGACTGCTTTAGCTAGGATTAATAATAGCGCTGTCAGGATTGACGGCGTTTTTAATTTTGACCGCCCCATTTTCAACTGAAACGCGGCCTTCGGCGATCAATTTTACAGCCAGCGGATAGATTTTGTGTTCCTCGATCAACACCCGGCCAGCGAGGGCGTCTGGCGTGTCTTCCTGGTGTATTGGGACGGCGGCCTGAACAATGATCGGCCCATCATCCATTTCAGGTCTAACAAAGTGGACAGTACAGCCGGAAAAGCGGACACCGGCTTTAATGGCACGCTCGTGCGTGTGCAGCCCCTTAAATGACGGCAAGATGGATGGATGAATGTTAATCAGTTTATCGAGCCAGCGATTAACGAAGGAATCGGTTAGCAATCGCATAAACCCGGCCAAGCAGATAAGCTCGACGCCGGCACTCGTAAGTGCGTCATGCAGCGCGTCTTGAAATGGCTCGCGCCCGTCAAAATCTTTGTGATTGATCACAGTCGTCGGAATATTCGTCTGTTGAGCCCGTTTCAGCCCACCGGCATCCGGGACATTGGAAATCACGGTCACAATCTCGGCTGGAAAGTCGCTGTCTAGGGCGGCATCGATGAGCGATTGCAGATTGCTGCCACGGCCTGAAATCAAGATGCCGAGCTTTAGCTTAGCACTCATACTTTCCAGGCTTCTTCAATGTCATGCACTATAACTGCGTCACCATCTGGCCGCTCCACAACCTCACCGATCGGTGTGACTTCTTCGCCGTGCTCGCGCAAAATCTCTTGAATATCGGCGGCGTGATCGGGAGAGGCAATGATTACCATGCCGATGCCGCAATTGAATGTTCGTGCCATTTCACGTGGTTGAATGCCGCCTGCTTTGGCCAGCCACGGAAACACCGCTGGCAAATCCCAGGATTTTGCATATAGATCGACACCAAGACCTTCCGGCAAAACGCGCGGGATATTTTCAATCAAGCCGCCGCCGGTAATGTGAGCGAGCGCCTTTACCTCACTTTTTTTGATCGCAGCGAGACAGCTTTTGACGTAAATGCGGGTTGGGTCTAGTAGCGCCTCACCGAGTGATCTAGAGGTATCAAAAGGTGCGGGATCCCCAAATTTAAGCCCCTCGACCTCGGCCACTTTGCGCACTAGGGAAAAACCATTGGAATGAAGGCCATTGGAAGCCAGTCCCAAAACCACGTCATGGGGTTCGATATCGCCGCTTGGCAGTAAAGCCCCACGTTCGGCCGCGCCAACACTAAAACCTGCAAGATCATAGTCACCTGGAGCGTACATGCCGGGCATTTCAGCGGTTTCACCGCCGATTAGAGCTGAGCCTGACTGCAAACAGCCTTCTGCGATGCCTTTGACGACATTTGCGGCGGCCTTGGTGTCGAGCTTGCCGGTGGCGAAATAATCAAGAAAGAACAGCGGCTCTGCGCCCTGCACAACAAGGTCGTTGACGCACATTGCGACCAGATCAATGCCGACGGTGTGGTGAATGCCAACATCATGGGCGATTTTAAGTTTGGTACCGACGCCGTCCGTCGCTGCAATCAGAATCGGGTCCATGAAACCGGCGGCTTTTAGATCAAATAAGCCGCCAAATCCACCCAGGCTTCCGGCAACTCCAGGCCGGTCTGTCGATTTTGCCATTGGTTTAATGGCCTCGACGAGGGCCTCGCCGGCATCGATATCAACACCGGCATCTTTGTAGGAAAGACCGTTTTTATCTGAATTGGATGAAATTTTGGTAACCCCTTTTGCCCCAAAACACTTTTACCTTGCGGCTAACGTGCTAAATTAGCTGAATAAGAATGGCTAGAACATACTTCATCCGGGGCGGTTTGCAATGATCCTATGGTGTGTGCGCCACCTTCGCCGTGAAGGATGGCAATCGAACGCGAAAGAGAGCGATGGTGGCGCGAAATTGAAATGCCCTGCGCTGTTTCTGCGCGCGGGTATGGGTGCATTCATTGCCGCATTTTTGGTGCCCACCTTAGCGTTCGATGTAAAATCTCAGGCAATTGATGCTTTTACGGTGGCTGATATCCATGTCGACGTAACAGCTAAGACCGCGGTCGCGGCGCGCAAGTTGGCATTGCCGGATGGCGAAAAGCGCGCTTTTGAATTTCTCCTAAAACGCCTCACCATGCGAATCGACCACAAACGCTTGCCAGTTCTCCCGGCTAAAGAGATATCAAGCTATGTGCAAGATTTTGGCGTTAAAAACGAAAAAAATTCACAAGTTCGCTATCTCGCCGATCTATCCTACCGATTTAAACCTCGCGACATTCGTTTTCTGCTCCGCGATAGCGACATTCAATTTGCCGAAACAATAAGCAAACCGATTTTGGTGTTACCTGTTTATCAAGTTGCCGGCGCAGCCTCGCTTTGGGATGATCCCAACCCGTGGCGCCAAGCTTGGATAAATCGGCCTATAGTCGATGGTTTGGTGCCGATGATATTTGCTGCTGGAGATCTCGCCGACATAGCGATGATTGGCGCGGAGCTTGCCGTCAAAGGCGATGAGCAACGATTGGCAGCTATTGCGAGGCGCTACCAAGTTGCAACCACTTTGGTCGTGCTGGGTACATTGAGTTCGACCAAGCGAGGTCGACCTGTGCTTAAAGTTGCTATTTTTCGGTATGGAAAGAACGAAAGCCGGGAAGCTTTTTCAGCTGAAATTGACACCACTCCAGGAGAGGGTATTGATGGTCTGTTAAAACGCGCTGCGATCGAAATTGGGGCGCAGATTGAAGACAAATGGAAATCTGACAATTTATTGAAATTTGAGCGTCTGGGGGTTGTTGCTGTAACGTTGCCTATCAAAAGTCTCGGAGAATGGGTTGATGCAAAACGGCGCCTGGCTCGCGTCGCAGTTATTGAAAATGCAGAGCTGGTTTTACTGTCGCGTAGCGAAGTGCGTATAAATATTCATTTTATTGGTGAAGCAGGGCAGTTAAAATTGGCCTTAGCACAGTCGGATATGGTGCTGACGGAAGAGCAGGGAAGTTGGATTGTGAAACTCCAACCCCGGGTTAAATCTGGTGCAACAAAACGTGTGAAAAACAAATGAGTAAAGAAGACATACGCATAAATATTCCGAATTTAATAAGCCTTGCAAGATTGCTGTGTGTGCCGCTGACTGTGTGGCTCATTTTGAACAATCAGGTTTTGTATGCTTTTTGGGTATTTGTGTTTGCCGGCATTAGTGATGCACTAGACGGCTTTATCGCCAAACGATTTAAATTGCAGACCGAACTTGGTGCCTATCTAGACCCGATCGCCGACAAAGCTTTGCTCGTCAGCATTTTTGTAACTTTGGGTCAAGTCGGGTATCTGGATTCCTGGTTGGTCTTGTTGGTGGTGTTTCGCGATGGGCTGATATTGTGTGGTGCCATTCTTTATCACGTTATTTATCAAAACCTCACCATGCAGCCACTATTGATTAGTAAATTAAATACCACCGCTCAATTTGCGCTGGCGACGGCGGTTCTCGGATTGACGGGATACTCGATCGCCGACGGTTTGTTGATTGAAACTTTGGTCTATACTGTGGCTACGACAACGGTTCTTTCAGGCGCCGCCTATGTTGGCATCTGGGGAATACGTGCAGCGACTATGGAGCCGGGAGAGTGACTATGGGGATTACCCGAGAGCGACAATTTTGGATTTGGTTGGTGGTCGTCGTTGTCGCGATTTCTTTTATAGTATTTGTCAGCAGCGTGCTGCTGCCCTTTGTTGCCGGTATGGCTGTTGCGTATTTTCTCGATCCGCTGGCTGATAAGCTGGAAGAGTGGGGGCTCTCCAGGACGCTCGCGACGACAATCATAACCGTTTTCTTTTTTGCCGCCGTCATTGCGGCACTGATTTTAATCTTTCCGCTCCTCCAAGGTCAGGTCATTGGATTTTTCCAAAAAATACCGACCTTTATTGAAAATTTTGAGGTCTGGATTGCACCGTTGAAGGAAACACTCTCGGAGCGTATTCCATCAGAGAAACTTCAAGAACTGTCTGAAGCTTCAAAATCCTATGGCGGCGCTATCGTCAAATGGTTGGCGGGGCTTCTACAGGGTATTTGGCAGGGCGGCCTGGCGCTTTTCAATGCGCTTTCCCTCATTTTGATTACGCCGGTTGTGAGTTTCTACCTTCTCAGAGATTGGGATAAAATCGTCTCCAAAGTCGATAGCTGGCTGCCTCGTGAGTTTGCACCTTCAATTCGCACAGTCGTTAAGGATATAGACGTAACCATTGCCGGTTTTGTGCGTGGGCAGGGAACGGTGTGTTTGTTTTTGGCGGTGTTTTACGGCATTGGCCTGACCATCGTCGGTCTGGATTTTGGACTTATGGTTGGCATCACAACCGGGCTGATATCCTTCATTCCTTATTTTGGCATGCTGGTGGGTATGGTGACGGCATTGGCCATCGCAGTTGCTCAATTTGGTGAATTGGTGCCGGTTGTATTGGTGCTGATTGTTTTTGGTGCCGGCCAAATTATTGAATCGATGTTCCTAACGCCAAAATTGGTCGGCGAGAAAGTTGGCCTCCACGCCGTCTGGGTGATCTTTGCCCTAATGGTTGGCGGTGCGACTGTCGGCTTTACCGGCGTTCTCTTGGCTGTGCCTGTCGCTGCAACAATCGGTGTGCTGGTGCGCTTTTTCCTAGCTCAGTATCTGGCCAGCCCGCTTTACTCCGGCAACACTGATTCTTCCGACAGCGATGGCCCGTCTTGAATTCTGCCGAGCAGCTTCCTTTTGAATTTGAACACCGGCCATCTTTAAGCGGTGATGATTTTTTGGTTGCACCCTGCAATCAGGTGGCTGTTGCCTGGCTCGATAAATGGCCCGATTGGTCATCGCCATTTTTAATAATTTATGGCCCACCCGGCTGCGGCAAATCGCACCTTAGCCATGTATTTATGGCCAAAAGTGGTGCTATGGCGTTGACATCTGCCTTGATCGAGGATGCCGGCTTGGCCAATATAATTTCCTCTGCACAAAACTTTGTCGTTGATGATGGTGATCAAGATTTCGACGAAGAAGCATTGTTTCATATCTACAATGACCTTGCCTCGCGCGATGGTCATATGTTGATCACATCAACTGTTTCGCCGGTTGAGTGGCCGATAAAATTGGCTGATCTTGCCTCGCGCGTTAAGGCTGCACCAGCGGCTGAAATCAGGCAGCCAGAAGATGATCTGATTAAAGCTGTGATGGTGAAATTATTTTCTGATCGGCAGGTGCGGGTCGAAAGCGGTGTCATTGATTACGTCTCCAAACGCATGGAGCGCTCGTTAGATGCTGCTCGGCAATTTGTTGAAGCTGCGGATAAGGCGGCGTTGGTTGAAAAGAAAGCGATAACGCTGGCAATCGCTCGGCGTGTTTTGGCAGAAGCCTAGCCGGGATATATTATTTCCGTTGCGGGGCGCTTGGATAGGCTAAGACCGTTGATCGATCCCAGACAGCGATATATTTACCGCGATATTTTTGGACAAAATCCGGTTTGGGCCCTGGGCCAGACTTTCTATGGATATCGGTATTTGTCAACTCGTGAACCGCGACGACTTTGGCTTGAGGTGTCACAGCCAGCCATTCCAATACTTCATGGTCGCCAGTGATTTTAATCGGATTTTTCAAGCGCCCTAAAAACTGGAACTGACCGTGATATTTGCCGTAACTGCCAATGGCGTATCCTTTGCGTTGTGCCTCAGCGATATAATTGGCAATAGGTCTTAAGTCATACCCTGTATCCAAAATTGGCCGTGCGATTCCATGCACCGAGATGACGACAATGGCGCTGCTTGCAGCGATGGCAAACAGGCGTTGATAACCTCCCTGCGGTGGTTTGAAAATGAGGAACGCTCCCAGTCCAACAAGCGGCAATGCCCAGAGGCGGTTTATCTCTGCCGTCCAACTAGGCTTGTTGAGGGCTGCGCCAATCTCCGGCGCGGCACCGGCAGCGAATCCCAAAAGGATCAAAAAAAGAGTTAGCGGCAGCATGTCCCAGCGACCTTTCAGAAAATCTTCTTTTGCAAGGCCGGCGATGAGGATGGCACCGCCAAATGCCAGGGCGGGGAACATGGGCAACAGATAATGCGGACGTTTTCCGCTGATTGCCGATAAGATCAACACGGTGGCGACGGCCCAAACCATAATTAGGCGCAATCCAGGATCAGGGTCATTTTGGTTGCGAGTGCGAATATTTTGCCACAATTTACGCAATAGGCTCGGCCACAGTAGCCATGGCAATAACAAGCCGGGGATGATTGCGAGATACCACCAAAATGGCTCGCGATGGGCAAAGGAGCTCACGACGCGGCCGGCAGATTGACCCCAAAAAATTGCGTTACGATATTCTTCGCCGCCGGCAAATCCGGCTGGGATGGCCCAAGCGAGCGCAATGCCTGCGCCTAATAGAACACCAGCTAATATACCCAAATACCACAGGCCCCAATTTGGCCTTCTGACGTTTGCTGCCCAATAGGGTGCCAGCAAAGCTGTTGGTAATAGGTAAACCAGAATGACCGGGCCTTTGCTCAACACGCCAAATCCAATTGCAATGGCGAACAATATCCAGCCCTTCATTCTGTGGCCCTGCCAGACTTCAATGAGACCATTGATGCCGACCAAAGTCCAAAAGGCGACCAGCAGATCAAACATTGTGAGAGTGGTGTAGATGCCCCAGTAGAAGGTACCTAGAAGCAGAACAGGAACAATGATATAGGCTTGGCTGCTCGGCCAGAGACGGCGGCAGGTGACGGCGCTTAGTCCAAGGCTGGCGAGCCCAAACAGCGGTGCGACGAGCCTCGGCCACCAGTCATTTACCCCAAATATGCCCCAGCCTGCGTTGATAAGCCAAAATAATAAAGGTGGTTTGTGGCTATAGGTTGCGCCGTTGAGGTGAGGGACTAAAAAGTCCCCACGCAACCACATTTCCCAGGCGACGGTGATGTAGCGGGTTTCGTCTACGGGCATTAGCGGGCGGAAAGATAACCCAGCGGCCACAAGGGCGGCCCAAGTAATTCCCCATACCCAAGGTTTAAGGCGTGAATAATCTGGCATCGTTTGCCTAAGTCAATTCCGTTGTTTTTTTCTTTTTTTCTTTTTAAGTTTCTCTAGCTTGGCGATATACGCCGTTGCGTCTTTAACAGTTAAAGGTTTAGAGAAATAATAGCCTTGAGCAAAGTCACAATTGAGTTTTCCAAGTTGGATAAGATCGGCCTTTGATTCAACATCTTCTGCAACGGTGCTGAGATTTAAATTGTGGGCCAGGGCAATAATGGTTCGAACGATTTCCATATTTTCTTGCGATTCGCCCATTGAGATAATGAAGGATCGGTCAACCTTTAGGGCATCGATTGGAAAACGATGGAGATGGCTCAAAGATGAATAGCCTGTACCAAAATCGTCGACATGAAGCTGAATACCCATTTTACGGAGTTGTTTTAGACGGTTGGTAACCTCGTGCGGATTTTCCATAATCGCACTTTCGGTAATCTCTACTTTCAGATGTTTACCTTCTAATCCGGTATTGGAAAGGATATCGCCTATATCGTCGATTAATTTATTGTCTTTAAATTGTTCGGGCGAAATATTGACGCTGACAGCAATATTGAGATCAGGAAACTTCGCCAGCCATTTGCTCATTTGGCGACAGGCTTCCATCAGCACCCAACGACCAATGGGTATGATTAGTTTCGTTTCTTCGGCGATGGGAATAAAATCCCCAGGTGGGATGAAGCCTTGGTCTTTATGGTTCCAGCGGATCAACGCTTCAAATCCCGCCAGTTTTTCGGATTTTATATCAACGACCGGCTGATAAGCGAGTGTGAAATGTTTTTTCTCCAAAGCTTCCCGGAGATTGGTTTCCAATTCCATTTGAGTGACGGCTCGGACATGCATTCCTTTTTCAAAAACCACGTGCCGCGCCCGTCCTTCGGATTTGGCTTGATACATAGCAATATCTGCATCACGGATCATTTCTTCAGGATGACCGTATCCGAGCGAGCTAAACGCAATCCCAATACTCGCATTTGATACAATCTCGCGTCCAGATAGAGCGAATGGCTGTCCGAGTGAATGATTAATACGTCGGGCTACCTCTTCAGCTGTATTTTCAGAATCAAGGTCATCGAGTAAAATTGCAAACTCGTCGCCGCCAAGTCTGGCCACGGTATCAACGTCACGGGTGCATTCTTTGAGACGTTGGCTAATTTCAATCAAGATTTGGTCGCCATAGGAATGACCGAGACTATCGTTAATCAATTTAAAACGATCAAAGTCTAAAAACATGACAGCAAATAGATGCTTGGTATTTCGAGTGGAGCGCGAAAGCGCTTGAACAAGGCGATCAGTAAACAGAGCTCGATTCGGTAAATTTGTGAGCGTGTCGTGCAGTGCGTCTTTAAGCAATTGATGTTCGGCGCGTTTGGTTTCGCTGATGTCGCTTAGCGAGCCTGCAATCCGCGTTGCTTTGCCGTCTTCATTTCGCACAGCCAAACCGCGAACCAGCATCCAGCGATAGGTGCCGTCATGGTGCAGCAAACGGTGCTCGCAGGCCAAATAGGACGTGTCATCGTCCAGATGAGCATCAATCGTAGATTTTAGAATTTCTTTATCTTCCGAATGGACACGCTCCATCCAGACATCGATTGAGTCGTCTACAATCTCTTCCGAGAGGCCCAGCATCGCTTTCCAACGCGAAGAGTAAAACATCCGGTTCGATGATATATCCCAATCCCAAATTCCGTCATTTGAGCCTTGAACGGCCAAGTCAAAACGATATTCACTTTCTTTGAGGGCATCTTCGGCTTGCCCTCTCTCAACTGCGACACCAAGAACGTAGGCAATCGCTTCAAGGAAATTAATATCATCTGGCGAAAACTCACGCGCTTCCTTGCAATGGATAGCGATCACGCCAAAGGGATGCTCGCGACCAGCTATGCGGATGCCGACACTTGTTCGCATGCCGGTATGACCCATAATTTTTCCAGCATTTTTCAACTCGTCATCGGTTCGAATTAGAGTTTCGGTCCTTCCCGTTAAAAAGACTTTTTGTGAAAACAATACTTTCGGCAGAAACTGTGTTGGCGTTCTACTATTTTTCCGCGTTTTCCATCCTATTTGGGCTCGCACGACAGCTTCGTCAGAGTCCAAAGAGAATTCGTGGACGTTGACAAATTCGACGTTTAGAATATTTGCCACATATCGGATCGCTTCCTCGAAAAGTTGTTCGAGGTCACTTCCTGCCAAAGCTTTGCCACCAAGTTCTGCGACGGCTGATTGTTGACTCATTCTATTTTCGAGATCGTATTCAGCATTCTTTTGAATGGTGATGTCGTTTTGAATGCCGAGGAAATAGCTGATCTGATTTGACCCACCTAAAACCGGGTTGAGCCGAAAGTCAAACCAACGGTCTCTGCCATGTTCATCAGGAATAAGGATGTTGGAATTTGCTGTTTCACGCCGGCTCATACTGCGTTTTAACTTTTCAAATTGGTCCGAGTTCTCGGCAGATTGAAAAAGCGTCTCGAAGGACTGACCCAAAATATCTTCATTATTCATGCCATCGGGAGTCACAAATGAGGGGTTCACAAAAACGATCGGATTGTCTGGCATATTGGGATTGGTAATGATGACCCCAGAATCCATCGCTGAAATTGCGACCGCCATCTGAGCATTGCGTCGGGCATCCCGAGTTGCCTCGACCTCACGATTTTTGATTGACGTTATGTCAGTGATTGTCGTCGTTGTTATGTCGTTTTCAATTTTACGAGCAGATATAGAAACCCAGGAACCATCAATGAATTGAACATGACGTTCCATGGCGGTGTTGCTGTCTCTGCGGCGGTCAACTTCAAGAAGACCCACAGTATTTGCGGGCTCAATGGTCAGCGCTTTAGATTTAAGAAATCGCGATAGGGTCGACTGCATCGCCCCTTGCTTGATTTTAAAGTTGTCGGAATCAAAAAGCGCCTCAAAGCGGTTGTTGAAAAGAAGCAGATAACCCTTTCTATCCCAAATGGCGAAACCATCGCCCAATCCCTCTAGGACTTCTGCATAGGGAAGGTAGGTTGCTGCAATGCGAGAATCTTTTTCAATTTCAATTGTGGTATCAATTCCAGTGCCAGTATATCCGACAAACTTTTTTCGTTTGCCAAATTCCGGCGCACCGGCGATTCTGATAAGTCGCAACCCGTTGTCTGGTGAATTGATTGGAAGATCGATATTGCGGAAACTTTGCCGACTTTCGAACTTGGAAAGAAAGCGCTTTAACTTTTTATCGCTTTGCCCTGATAAATCGAGAACAGGTGAAGATATCTCGGTAAATGTTTTTCCTATAATGACTGCGCGATCAATACCTGTTGCTTTTGTGAAAGATTCTGAAATTGACGTGACATGACCATTGGCGTCGGTTGTCCATTGCCATTTCTGGGCAGATATCGTCGTTTGGGGTTGGTTCGTTGTCATCTTAATTCTTCTATCGCAAAAAATATGCGGGTTACCCGTTCCAGACTTTGTATTCCGATTTTATCTAATATACACAGTAGCTTACGAAAAATGAAGCCGAGTCTCAGTTATTGAGACCCTGATTATTTTTATATCTAATTATATTGGGATCGAAGGTCTTTGGGACAAACAAAATCTGTAAGTTTGGTTTTATTTTCAGACAATTTGGACCATGAATGTGCCTCACTGCCTACTGTTGCGAACGCAGCTGTTGGGAATTTCAGCATCACTCGGTTTAGCAATGCCGATGTGCCAATATTTTCTCTGCCTCCCAACATCAGCGCCAATTCATGCAGGCCAGGATTATGGGCCACTATCATTACTGAATTCACCGATTTATCAATGTTTTCAAGGTATTTCCGAAGTGTCTCTGACGATGCTAGGTAGAGCTCTTTATCAATTTTTATCTTCTGATTCTCAGGAAGAAAAGGGCGGATAATGGATAAGGTTTCTTGAGCCCGAGCGGCTACCGAGCATAGTATCACGTCTGGACGAACGTCATTTTTCGCTAAATACTGCCCGATTTCAGCTGCGTTTCTGCGGCCGCGTTCATTGAGAGGTCGATCAAAGTCATCCGTTTCCGGGCCGGACCAACTCGATTTGGCATGGCGTAAAAGATAAATTGTTTTCATGTTACGTTGAAATTCACTCAATTAGTTGGACGTAATCTTTAAAATTTTCATATTTATGTAATTTGCATGAATGTATTGTGTCGGATATTGGTATATTGTACTGAACCAATCGTAAAATGAAATACGTGAATGGGTAACGTAAACGTGTCGACTTTAGCTTCGGAAAATCTTGCTAATTTGGACTTCAAATCGAAAGGGCGATTTATCAATCGCGAACTTTCCTGGCTGGCTTTTAATGCCCGAGTTTTGGAAGAGGCCGAAAATCCGGCGGCCCCACTATTGGAACGGGTCAAATATCTCTCGATTTCCGCCTCCAATCTAGACGAATTTTATATGGTGCGGATTGCAGGGCTAAAAGGCCAGCTTGACGCTGAAATTGCAACGCCGAGCGAAGATGGTTTAACGCCAGCTCAACAAATGGAAGCTATTCGCGAGCGCGTTGCTACTTTGATGAAAATCCAGCAACGCTGTTGGCGCAACCTCCGGTCGGAAATGGCGGTGGCTGGCATCACAATGCTAACCGATGATACTCTTTCGAAAGATGATAAAAAATGGTTGGCTGAGTATTTTGAAGCTCAGATATTCCCGATCCTGACGCCCTTGGCAATTGATTCTGCCCATCCGTTCCCGTTTATTCCGAATCTTGGGTTCTCAATGGTGCTCAAATTGCGCAGCAAAGAAGATAGTCAAATCATGCGGGCTTTAATTCCGTTCCCGCAAATGTTGGATCGGTTTGTTAGGTTGCCGGGAAAAGAAAACAAAATCATTTTGGTGGAAAATATAATTAGCCTATTCCTCGATGATATTTTTCCGGATTTTGAAGTCGAGCAGGGTGCTTGGTTCCGCTTGATCCGTGATACCGAAGTTGAAATAGATGAAGAAGCCGAAGACCTTATGCGGACCTATCAATCTGCCCTAAAACAACGCATTCAAGGATCTGTCATCAGGTTGTCGGTCAATGCCGATATTCCAGATGATCTATGCCAAATGATTGTCGACGAAGTCGGTGTCGATAAAGTCGATGTTGTGCGCCATGACGGACTTCTGGGTCTTTCGGATACCGGCGAACTGTATGAAGTTGAGCGCAACGATTTAAAATTTGCTTCCTATGAGCCGCGTTTTCCAGAACGCGTACGAGAATTAAATGGAGATTGCTTCAAAGCCATTCGCGCGAAAGATTTTGTTGTTCATCATCCCTATGAAAGTTTTGATGTCGTTGTTCAGTTTATTCGCCAAGCTGCGCGGGACCCGGATGTGGTCGCAGTCAAACAAACGCTTTATCGAACCAGCAATGATTCGCCGACGGTCGCTGCATTGATCGAAGCCGCCGAAGCGGGCAAGTCGGTTACGGCGATGGTGGAACTTAAAGCGCGCTTCGATGAAGAAGCCAACATAAAATGGGCGCGGGATTTGGAGCGCGCAGGTGCGAACGTGGTGTTTGGGTTTATCGACAAAAAGACTCATGCCAAGATAAGCCTGGTGGTCCGTCGAGAAGGCGATGGTCTTAGGTCTTACGCGCATTTTGGGACCGGTAACTACCATCCGCAAACGGCCAAAATTTACACCGATCTTTCCTTCTTCACATGTGACCCAGATTTGTGCCGGGATGCTGCCCAAGTATTTAATTTTATGACCGGTTATACCGAGCCAAAAGGCCTCAAAAAACTATCAGTGTCTCCGCTTACCCTGCGAGACCGTATATTGGGGTTGATCGACAAAGAGGTTCAATTCGCCAAAGACGGTAAACCAGCAACGATCTGGGCGAAGATGAATTCTATTGTTGATCCGGTTATAATTGATGCGCTGTATCAAGCCTCGAACGCTGGTGTGCAGATTGACCTGATCGTGCGGGGCATTTGCTGCTTGCGCCCGGGAATTGCCGGCTTGTCAGAAAACATTCGCGTAAAAAGCATTATTGGACGCTTTCTGGAGCACTCACGGATCGTTGTTTTTGGAAATGGTGACGAGTTGCCATCGGCAAACGCCGCGGTCTTTATTTCCTCGGCCGATTGGATGCCGAGAAATCTTTTGTGGCGGGTTGAGGTCCTGGTACCGGTTGAAAATCCCACCGTCCACCAGCAAATTCTCGAGCAGATTATGATTGCAAATCTTATGGATGTGACCCAAAGTTGGGAAATGTCCGCAGATGGCAGTTTCCACCGATTGACCAGCGATAAAGACAGTTTTAGCGCCCATACTTATTTTATGACCAACCCAAGCCTATCAGGACGCGGCAGTGCATTGAAAGATCATAAACCGCAGATGCCAAGGCTCGTGTCGGATAGAACCTAGTTGAAATCAATTTTAGAAAGCCTCCTTAGAAAATTCCATGGCCGGTAATCTATTTTCCTCATCATCTATTTCGAGCACCCCTGAAATCGGTACGCCGACAAAAGATGGGCGTATCGGTATTGTTGACATTGGCTCGAACACGGTTCGTTTGGTTGTCTATGACGCACCCGCCCGGCTGCCGGTTCCAATATTCAATGAGCGGGTCTCCTGTGAATTGGGGAAAGGGCTTGGCCACAGCGGACGTCTCAATCCGGAAGGTGTCGAACTCGCTTACCGAACGCTCGGCAGATTTACCAGCTTGGCACGTGAGATGGGCGTCGAGAATTTTGTTATGCTTGCGACGGCGGCCGTGCGGGAAGCATCAGACGGCGCAGAATTCACAGCAGAAATAGAGCGTCGATTTGGATATCCGGTTCAGGTCCTATCCGGATCAGAAGAAGCCCGGCTCGGCGCCATGGGTATCCTAGGTGGGTCTCCCAAGGCTGACGGATTGTCGGGCGATTTGGGTGGTGGTAGTCTTGATCTTGTATCCCTTGATATTGGGGAGTTTGGTCGCAGTGCGACTTTGCCGCTGGGCCATTTGCGGGTAGCCGAAGATTCTGATCAAGATACAAAATTAGCCAAAACCTTAATCGCAGAACAGTTTGATAATTGTTCTTGGTTGGGCAGCACGCCTGGTCGGACATTATTTGCCGTTGGTGGTGCGTGGCGGGCGATCGCGCGTATTTATATTGAGCAAACCAAATATCCACTCCATGTTTTGGATAACTTTACCGTTGAAACTTCGGACGCTCTCAGCCTTACAGAGTTGATCGGCGGTTTGAGTCCAAAATCACTCGAGCAAATGGCAGGCGTCGCACGTCGGCGCGCCGATACACTGCCGTTCGCAGCTCTGGTCCTCAATCGTTTGTTAGAAATAACCCAACCCAAGCAGTTGGTTTTTTCTGGTTATGGGTTGAGAGAAGGGCAGTTCTTCGAAATGCTACCGCCAGAAATGAAAAAGGAAGATCCGCTGATCAGTGCCTGCGAGGGGTTTGCTGTTAGGAGTGGGCGTTTTTCGGTCCACGGTGAGGAAATAGCATCCTGGATGGCGCCGCTTTTTAAAGATGAGACTGAACGCTACCATCGCCTCTGTCATGCGGCGGCACTACTGAGTGATATTGGCTGGACCGAGCATCCTGATTACCGTGCGCTTCATGCATTCCTTCGTGTTTTGCGCCTGCCGATATCAGGGGTAACTCACCGCCAGCGCGTCATGCTCGCGCTCGCTGTTTATGTTCGCTACAACGGCAAACGCAAGCAGTATGAAGTTCAACAAGTGCGCGACATTATTAGTGAGAAGGATCAACACCGCGCCAGTGTGATGGGTGTTGCCCTGCGCCTCGCTCATATGTTGTCTGGCGGTGTCCCTGGAATTTTACCGCGCACGACTTTGCACATATCAAAAGCAAAATTGAAGTTAAAAGTAGACAAAGCGAGCCGTGTTCTGATTGGCGATGCGGTTGAAAAGCTATTTTATGATTTGGCAGATATGCTGGAAATTGAGGGCAGCATAAAATAGGCGGATTATATTTCCCCTGTCCCTTAATCGGGGGAGTTGAAACTATTCGTCTTCGAATTCGACCAGTTCCAGTGTTTGTCCGTTTATAACTAAGGCTAGTTTGCCATCTCTCAGATTGAGAGCGTCCTGGCCAAACAATTGGCGCCGCCATCCTGAGAGCGCCGGCACATCCGCCTTCTCACCATAGGCAGCGATTTTTTCGATGTGGTCATTATGCGCGATCAGTTTTTGCGCGACCTCTTGCTGCTCACATTTCATTTTCAAAAGAACTTTTAGCAAATCCGTAACGGGGCCAATTCCGCGTGGAAGATTAGGGCGGCGAGGAACTTCCGGGCATTCATCGTCGGGCAACTCCAAGCCGGATTTTACGGCTTTCAAGATTTTTTCACCGGCACTGCCTTCGGCCATATTCTTTCCAAGACCACGTGTGCGGGAAAGTTCGCTTACTGATTTTGGCGTGTGATAGGCAATTTCCACCAGGGCCTCGTCTCGCAATACACGGTTGCGCGGTACGTCACGTTTCTGTGCTTCTGTTTCGCGCCATGCCGTGACTTCTCGTAATACAGCTAAGAAGCGCGGTTTCGGTGCGCGCGCTTTAACCCGGCGCCAAGCTTCTCTCGGCGGGAATTTATAAATTTTTTCGTCTATGAGTTTGGCCAGTTCTTCTTCCTGCCATTCATGGCGGTTGCTGGCGGCAAGTTTAGCTTCTAAGGCCTCATAGATGGGACGCAAATGAATGACATCGTCGAGCGCATACTTAACTTGCTTGTCTGTCAAAGGGCGCTGAGACCAATCAGTAAAACGAGAAGATTTATCAACTTGTGCGCCGACCAATTTATTGACAAGCGTTTCGTAGCCGACAGATTCGCCAAATCCGCAGACCATCGCGGCAACTTGAGTGTCAAAAAGCGGAGCGGGTAAACTGCCCATCAGTTTGTAGAAGATTTCGAGGTCTTGGCGTGCCGCATGAAAAACTTTGAGGACGCTTTTATCCGCCATTAAATCGAGCATGGGCGTGAGGTCCAGACCTTCTGCCAAGGCATCGACGGCCAAGGCCTCATCGTCACTGGCCAATTGCACCAAACACAATTGCGGCCAATAGGTTTTCTCACGCATGAACTCCGTATCGACTGTGACGTAGGTCGATTTTGAAAGGCGATCACAGAATTCTGCTAGGGATTTGGTATCGATAATAATGGACATGGTCGCTGTCTTACACATTTTTTTCAGGAAGCTAAAGCATTGTGATTAACAACACCTCTCAAATCTTTTTTTATGTCGTTGTATCTCGGTCATGTCTATTTTTTCGGAAATCGTTACATTCCTGCCGGATTTAATCATGGGGCCTGCCCTCCAAGGATGATTGGCCATTATAGCGCGGTCTTTATGCGCCTTATTTTTGGCAGATTTCTGTTCAAAATAGGTATTAGGTGAGTGTCCGGTTGAATTGTCGAAACTATTAACGTTACACTAGGTGTAATGTTTCGATATTCAATATTGAATTCAGATTTTTATTCCGTTACACCAATGAGGTACGGGGTATTTCAAATAGCTAACAACCAGTATTTGTTGGCTGATCAACAGGGAGAACTATAAAATGACTACTCGAATTTTAAATGTTGCCTTAGCTGCCGCTGTTGGCGGAGCAGCCGTTTTTGGAGGTGCTCTTTCCATCGCACCTGCCAAAGCTGAAACTGAATTACTATTCAATCGCTTTTTGCCTGCAAAACATCCATTCAATGTCGGTATGTTTATTCCTTGGGCCAAAGACGTCGCGCGCGTCACTAATGGAAGCGTCAAAGTAAAATTCACTGAAAAATCTTTGGCGCCACCACCGAAGCAGTGGAACATGGTTTCCAAAGGCATAGCTGATGTTGCAATGCTGGCCAATAACTTCGAATCTGGTCGTTTAAAGTTGCCAAATATCGCCCAGGTGCCGTTTGGTGCATCTTCGGCAGAAAAACGTGGTCTGGCGATGTGGCGGACTCACGTTAAATACCTAGCCAAAGCCAACGAATACAAAGGCATGAAAGTTTTGGGTCAGTGGTCGATTTCTGCCGCGAGTTTCTTGGCAGACAAACCGATCTTAAAGATGGGTGATCTCAAGAACTATAAGATGTGGGCGATTAACGGCCTTCCTAACAAAATGATGAAAAATATGGGTGCTGTTGTTGTTTCTGTTCCGGGCGTTCAAATGTTTAACGTTGTCTCAAAAGGTATCGTTAAAGGCTCAGTCACCTCTCATTATACGCTGATGGTGTTTAAGTTGATGCCGTATATCAAGCATGTCACCACCATTCCAGGTGGTTTCCAATCGAACAACTTTTCATTGCTCTTTAGTGAGAAAAAATGGAATGGCTTGTCAGCTTCTGAAAAGAAAGCGATTACCGGTATTTCCGGCGACACGGTCGCCATAAACGCTGGTAAACGTGTTGATTTCTTAGACAAAAAAGCACGCGGAATGGCGATGAAAAAGGGTATTAAATTCCATACAGCAAGCCCTGAATTCGTTACGGCAATTCGCAAAAAATCTCAATTCTTGGTTGATGGTTGGCTGAAGGAAGCTGCGGCCAAAGGCGTTGATGGCAAAGCTGCGCTCGCTTACTTCAAGTCACAGTCCAAGTAGAAAAAATTCATGTCTGAACTTGACTTGCCGGGCACCGATGACGGTGCCCGGCAATCCAATTGGCTATTTACTGCGCTAAAACTCATCACAGCGGTGACGATCTTTGCGATGGCTTTGTTAACCTTTGCTGATGTGTTGGGGCGTTATGTGTTCAGCGCACCGATCCAAGGAACCTTCGAAATTGTTGGTTTGTTGTTGGGCGTTGTAACTTTTTCCGCTTTGCCGTTGGTCACGTATTCGCGCACCCACATTACGGTCGATCTTTTTGACAGTTTTATTCGTGGTAAATTTCGGTGGGTACAGCAATTCGCGACTTTATTGGGAAGTGCTTGCGTAATTGCTTTTTTGGCGGAACGGCTCATTGCGGCGGGAATTGACGAAACTGAAGCAAAATTCGTCACCGAAGATTTGGGACTATCCAGAGCACCGTTGCTCTACGGATTGTCTGGATTATCAATGATCACCGTGGCCCTTCTCCTCCTCATGATGTGGCAAATGGCGACAGGTCGCCTCGAGGTAAAACAGCCAGACATTGATCTATATAAAGTTGATCCAGATGAACATCCGGCCCTCTAATAAATTAAATGAATTTTAAATTATGACAATTTCCTTAATCGGCTTTGCAATTCTGTTTTTAATCGCCTTCCTCGGCTTTCCGCTTGGCTTCACTATGCTGGCGGTGGGAGGGATCGGCTTTGGCATTTTACGGGGGACGGGTCCCGCCCTCGAAATGGTCATACAGCAGACTATGGACGTCGTGCTCAACACAAATTTCGCGGTCTTGCCGATGTTTCTCCTGATGGGTACTTTTGTTTATCGGGCGGCCCTTTCTGATGATTTGTATGAGGCTGCGGACGCCTGGCTTGGGCATCACCGGGGCGGGCTTGCGATGGCGACGGTGGCTGCTTGCGGTGGCTTTGCCGCTGTGTCCGGATCGTCACTGGCCACAGTTGCGACGATGGCCAAGGTCGCGATACCTGCCATGCGCAAATACAAATATGCCGATAGCTTGGCTGCTGGAACCGTGGCGGCAGGTGGCACGCTTGGCATTTTAATCCCGCCGTCAGCCGCGCTGATTATCTATGGCATCTTGACGGAAGAGGGGATTGCGGAACTTTTTGTCGCCGGCATCATTCCGGGCATTATTTCTATTATTCTCTATATCGCCGTCATAAGGATTGTTACGCATTTTAAGCCTGAAATGGGCCCGCGCGGTAAGCGTTCAAGTTGGAAAGTCCGGTTTGAGAAACTGTATCGAGTGTGGGGTATTTTACTGCTGTTTTTCCTCATCCTCGGCGGTATTACCTTCGGTGTGTTTACGCCAAATGAGGCCGGTGGTATTGGCGCTATTGGCGCATTGCTGTTTGCCATGCTGCGTAAAAAAATGTCCTGGCAGATATTATTTGAGTCTCTTGTTGAGGCAGCGCAGACCACAGCAATGGTGTTTATGATCGCAATCGGTGCCTTGATACTCAATAATTTCATCGCCCTCGCCGGTATTTCCTCCGGCGCAATCAAATGGATCGAATCCTATAATCTGGCACCAATGCATGTGTTGCTGATCATCTTGGCCTTTTTAGTGGTCCTCGGCACCGTGGTTGAGGGTTTGGCCATGATTTTCCTCACTGTGCCGATTTTTGTGCCGGTCGTCGAAGGCTTGGGATTTGATTTAATTTGGTTTGGTATTGTTTTGGTGATGATGGTTGAGATCAGTCTTATCACGCCGCCGATAGGGCTAAACGTGTTTGTCATGAAGTCGATGATGCCGGACGTGCCGCTCGGTACGATTTTTAAAGGAATTGGACCCTTCTTTGTGGCAGATATGTTTCGCATTACGATTGTTGTCGCCTTCCCAGCCGTGGTGCTGTGGCTACCGAGATTGGTGTACGGGCCAGGATAACGTGGCCGATAGATACTTCGGTTTATTGTTGCGCATATCGAAGCTCACATCGATTTGCCGCTTGTTTTAGATCATCCAAATAAAATGCCATAAACTCGTCCTCACTGTGCGAGGCGCGGCGCCAGACAATGTTGATACAGCCGAGCACAATTGCTTCGTTCATGATCGGCATGGCAATTGCCGATAATTCATCGTCGAAGCCAAATTCATTGGCCTCGCCTCCGGTAAAGCCGACGTCGCGAGGGGCCACTCCATTTTCTCTAATTTTTTCAAGGTCGGACTCTAATTCCTCAAAATCTTTAACCTGCATATGATAGGGGTTTTTTGAGGCCTTAATTTTCTTGAATAAATTCTTTCTTATTTTGTCTGAGCAAAACGCAAGATACGCCCTGCCGACGGCGCTTTTGGTCATGTTAACTTGCAAGCCAATGGGGTCTATTTTGAGGCGATAGGGACTGGACGCACGGCTGGTTTCAATGAGCTTCATCATGTCGCCGCCAGATTGGTCGAGCATAAACAAATCCGATGGCCATTTTATCTTTTGCCGCAGATTTTCTAGAACCGGCGCGGCTGCTTCACTCACTCTATCTTGAAAATTCAATTTATTGCTGAGTGTCCGCAAGCCAATCGTATTGCGATATTTAGAATCACTGATGCCTTGCCTCACCATGCCGGTTTCGGCGAGTGTTTTCAGAATGCGCAATAATGTTGGTTTTGATAACTCAGTTTCGAGGTGTATCTCGTGCAGACTGGCTGGGCCCATGTCATGCAAGGATTTGAGAACATTTATGCCGCGCTCTAAGGAGCGGATGGATTTGACATTTGCCATAGGGAAAGTGGCCTCGCTAACCGTTTCACCCAGTGTAATATGACTGGACGGACATTGTCACTCGGATCAGTTGGAATTAGGAAAGTTTCATTGCCTCGATCTTGACCGAATGGACATAGGAAAAAGGCCGGTGGTCGGAAAGGGTGACATTTTTGAAACCGGCTATTTCTATTTCAGAGATTAAAGCATCTTCTTCGAGCGCTCCGCCGAGAGACGTATTATAGGAAAGTGGATCGGACAGAACTTCGGCGGGCAGGTCTTCGGTCTTGATCAAATCGCGCGCCACCAACTTTCCATTCGATTTCACCACCCGAAATGCCTCGGCAAATGCTTTCTCCTTGCTGATTGCCAAATTGAACGACGCATTGGCGATGATGATATCTGCGCAAGCGTCAGCTAGGGGCAAATATTCAATATCCCCGCAAATATTAATTAACAACTGTTGATAATTAATTTTGGGGAGCATCTCGAACGTCATATCAACAGAAATTACGGTGCCGCGGGGCAGGCGGGTCGAGGCGATGTAGCTATCAACACCTGCGCCAGAGCCGAGATCAACAACAGTTTCGTCGCCGCTAAATTCAAGGCCCTCAAAAAGATAGCCGCAACCCGAATAGCCCTCAATGAGAGCAGGTGGCAGAGACTCAATCAGGTCAGAAGGATAGCCATGCTCAATCGCCTTCGCCGCCCCATTTTCACCGATCTGGTTCGCATAGCGTCGCCTAATCTGCGCCTTGACCTGCTGTTCCCACGTTTCCGTCATGTGCTCAGGATAAAGAAAAAGGGGCGTCTCACAAGAGCGCGCCCCTTCAATTTTCATTATATACCGAAATTAGTGCGGCATATGATCTGGGTTCCAGAAGGTGCCGGAGCGGATCATGCCGGCGATACGTTCGCCATGTTCAATCCAGCTGTTTTCGTTGAGTTTCGCTTGCTCTTCGGTATCAACTTCGACGCGCTCAACGCGGCAATCCCATTTGCCGTCGCCCAAATATTCAACAACTGCATAGGATGGACGCGGATCGCCATCCCAGCTCATGCCGACAGCCGCCGCACAAACCAATTTGTTTACTCTGTCACCATTTTTGATGTTGCGGACGGACGGGCCATGAATATGACCATGCGCCATAACGTCATAATCGTGATCGAGGAGTTTCTCGGCGATTTCGTCATCGGTGAGGCGGAACGGAAATGCATCTGCATCACCAATGTCATACGGTGTGGCGTGGAAGACATGGAAATCGTGGCCCATATCGGGTGTGTAGGTATTCGAGAACGGACGTTTGTCGAGCCAATCGAGTTGTTCGGTGCTCAAACGTTCGCGAGTTTGCTCCATCATCCGGAACATCCATTCCTGATGCGGGCTTTTTGGTTTAGCGGTTTCCCAAATTTTGCGGGTGACCCAAAGATCAACATTACCGACAATAAGGTCAATTTCGGGACGATCCATCATCCGTTGGACAATTTTTTCGGGTTCAGGTCCGAGGCCGACAAGATCGCCAATGACGATGACTTTGTCGGGGTTTTCTGCAGCGACACGTTCTTCAACCGCATCCAATTGCGTGACTTGACCGTGAATATCTGAATACAGGCAATATTTAAAGCTCATGATTTTTTTCCTTTCTCTCGCCATTTGGAATGGCGCAGATTTTAATTTCATCCCCAGTTTGGATTTAAAATCGCCTGCCCCCAATGCAGGTTGTAATTCGATTTTAATTCTTACTGTTGAATTCGATGCCTATCTATACCAAATCCGCCTTAGGTGCCGCAAACTTATTTGTCGAAACTCACGAAAAAACTAACGATAAATCCCTAAAAAAAATATTGGATTTATGCACGCCTATATTGGCGAAATGGTTGCGCGCCGGGCTGTCAGGTTGTAAACCCCGGCCATAGAAATTTTTACCAACACAAATAATTGGGGTAATAAAATGGCCGCACCAGAAAAAGATGAAATTGATTTAGCCGCTCAGGAAACTGTCCGTGAAGCGCGCACAAGAACAGCTCCTCTCGACGACAACGCTTTGGACATGATGTTCAATGCCAATCGCTCGTTCAACGGTTGGAAAGACGATCCGGTGAGCGATGATCAGCTCAAACAAATTTATGATTTGATGAAGCAATGCCCAACCAGCGCCAATAGCTGCCCCTTAAGGATTAAGTTTATCCGTTCCGACGAAGCCAAAGAAATATTGGGCCCTGTCGTGATGGAACGCAACCGTGCAAAAACGCTGCAAGCACCGGTAACCGCAATTCTCGGATTTGATCACGATTTCTACCAGCATTTTGGCACCCTCACGCCGCATCGCCCCACCGAGATGAAAGAGCGCATGGAAGCCAATCCCGAGATGGTGCCGTGGTGGGCCAATTTGAACGGTGCTTTGCAGGCTGCCTATTTCATGATGGCTGTTCGTGCCGTCGACCTTGATGTGGGGCCGATGCAGGGCGTTGATAAGCCTGGCATGGACGCGCTTTATTGGTCCGGTACCAAGGTCAAAACCGCCTTTATCGTCAGTATCGGTCGCGGTGACGAAAGCACGATCTTCAAAAAGCTCCCCCGTTTTGAATTTGAAGATATTTGCGAACTGCTTTAGACACCTAAATCACTTGTAAATATGGCGAAAATCTATAAAACCAGCGCGGCGTGAGGGTAAACTCGCGCCGCTTTTCTTTTTTGGCACTTTTCTTGAAAAATTGATGATATGACAAACTCTGACCTCCATCCGTTTCGTACCCATACTTGCGGCGAACTTCGTGAGCAACATACCGGCGAGACCGTTCGCCTGTCGGGCTGGGTCCACCGCAAGCGCGATCACGGCAATCTCCTCTTTGTGGATTTGCGCGATCACTATGGCCTGACCCAATTGGTGATCGAAAATACTGGCGAAATCTTTGAAACGCTGGAAAAGGCGCGGCCTGAAAGTGTGATCACGGTAACGGGTACGTTGGAGAAACGCTCAGAGGATACGATCAACCCGGAACTGCCAACCGGCGAGATTGAGCTTCGGATTGAAGACATCAATGTTGAAAGCCCAGCTGATGAGTTACCGATGCAGGTCTTTGGCGATGCAGATTTCCCCGAAGACATTCGGTTGCGGTATCGTTTTCTCGATCTACGCCGGGAAGAGGTGCATGCCAACATCGTGCTGCGCTCAAATGTGATCTCCTCGATCCGCCGGCGCATGACCGATAGCGGTTTCATCGAGATGCAGACGCCGATTTTGACAGCGACGTCGCCGGAAGGTGCCCGCGATTACTTGGTGGCAAGCCGCATCCATCCGGGCAAATTTTACGCGCTTCCTCAGGCCCCGCAGATTTTCAAACAAATGCTGATGGTCTCGGGCTTTGATAAGTATTTTCAAATCGCGCCGTGTTTCCGAGATGAAGATGCCCGCGCTGATCGCTCGCCAGGTGAGTTCTACCAATTGGATATTGAGATGTCTTTTGTCACGCAGGACGATGTCTTCAACGCGATTGAGCCGGTTCTTCACGGTGTTTTTGAAGAATTTGCCGGTGATCGTAAGGTATCGCCGCAGCCGTTTGAGCGGATTGCATATGCGGATTCTGTTCGCTGGTATGGATCAGACAAACCTGATTTGCGCAATCCTATCAAAATGGTTGACGCGACGGACACGTTCCGGGGCTCCGGCTTTAAGATTTTTGCCGATATGATCGAAAAGGACCCGAATGTAGAAGTTTGGGCCATTTCCGCCCCAACCGGCGGCAGCCGCGCCTTTTGTGACCGGATGAATTCCTGGGCGCAGGGCGAAGGTCAGCCGGGACTTGGCTATATTTTCTTCCGTGACGGCGAAGGCGCGGGGCCGCTCGCCAAAAACATCGGCCCGGAACGCACAGAAGCACTTCGGACAGAGCTTGGCCTTGAAGACGGAGATGCGATTTTCTTTGTCGCCGGCCAGCCCAAGACATTTGCCGCCTTTGCCGGGGCAGCCCGCATGCGCGTTGGCGAAGAGTTGGAGCTTTGTGAAAAAGACGTCTTTAAGTTCTGCTGGATCAATGATTATCCAATGTATGAGATGGATGACGATACCGGTCAGATTGAGTTTAGTCACAATCCATTTTCAATGCCGCAAGGCGGCATGGAGGCGCTTGAAAATAGTGACCCTTTGGAGATCCTCGCCTACCAATATGACATCGTGTGCAACGGCGTAGAGCTATCCTCCGGTGCCATTCGGAACCACCGTCCCGACATCATGTATAAAGCGTTCGAAATTGCCGGCTACTCCAATAGCGATGTTGAAGAGCAATTTGGCGGCCTGCTGAATGCCTTTAAATTTGGTGCACCGCCGCACGGTGGATCAGCGCCTGGCATTGATCGGATCGTCATGCTGTTGGCCGATGAGCCGAATATCCGCGAAGTCATTGCCTTCCCCATGAACCAGCAAGCTGAAGATTTGTTGATGAATGCACCGGTTGAGATTACACCCGAGCGCTATAAAGAACTTCACATCAAAGCTGATTTACCCAAGGTGAAGAAAAAATACACCGACGAAGAATAGGTATAAACCGTAACATTCTCGAACCGAATTTTTGCCTATCTAGTGTATGTGAATTGATCCACCTACTACCTACAGTGTCTTATAGTACAAAAACCGAATTTTTGCCCTGCAACCTGTTGTCAGCAATAAACAAAGGCGTGCATACTTCTGCCTAAGAGCGTGGATACATATCGCGCCGCCATTATACAAAATTTTTAAACAGGAAGCTTGAGGGGATTACCATGAGACGGTGGCTGGGTGTCGTCTCCGCATTTATACTATCGATATTTGTCAGCGGATGCGCTCTCCCTGTCAGCGTGACGGTGGCATCCTGGGCGCTTGACGGTTTCAGCTACGTCGCGACCCAAAAATCAATCACAGATCACGGAATTTCTCTTCTTGCCGGTCAAGATTGCGCGCTCCATCGAATTGTTACCGAGATGGATCTTTACGCCTTATGCACCGATTACAAAGAAATCAAAGACAAGACAGCAGCCACGGCTATCGCTGATGCTTCAGAAATCATTGAAACCGGCATTAATAAAAATAAAGTCGATGATATTTTTGAGGGATTTTCCCTGAAGGCTCCAACGCCTATCACAATACTTGAGCAGCATGAAGCTCAGTTTAAAGACCATGCCAAAGTCCAGATTAAAGAACCTTCCATAGAAGAAATCGCCAATTTCGAAACCGCTTCAGGCGGAAAAGACCTGAGTGATTTTGAAAAAATCGAAGACCCGGATGAACAAAGTAGTTTTGGGATAAAGGGTATTTGGAGTTTTATAAAGAAACTCCCGGACTTTATTACCTAAATTTAATCAACACTCAGCTTTAAGGGCGGAAGCTTCAGCGGCACCTCAAAGGGTCTGTCCGGTATATCAACGTCTCGATTGATGGATGCATTTTTGAAGGCGTCGATGGTTTTAAAAGCGAGCGATTTTTTAGGCTGGCTTTCAATTTTTTCAAGCAGTGCGAGAATTTTTTGTGTGCGGACGATAATGTGCTCGGCATTTGCGGCGTGTGTCTTTTCGAATTTGAGGCGTTGACGCCAAACTTCAGCATAATTTCGCGGCCGGTCCGGCTCTGTCCGCTTACCGGTTAAAGCGCCAATCGTAACGTCAAAATTTGGCATCATTTCG
>Ga0066376_10000071_pt1 | contig 76897 bp, 66 predicted proteins | sample Knorr_S15_td_Bot_FD_77009 | JGI IMG/M metagenome (GOLD analysis project Ga0066376, IMG submission 77009) | Marine microbial communities from Southern Atlantic Ocean transect - Knorr_S15_td_Bottom_ad_5009_LV_A | ecosystem: Environmental > Aquatic > Marine > Oceanic | place: Southern Atlantic...
AATAAGCCTCCGCATCGTGGCCGTGCGGTGCACGAGGTTCGCATAGTGTTTGATGTGGACAGAGGTCGGTGTGACCGAAATCAGGTGCGCCAGGTACGCCGCGCCGCCAACGTCCTCAAGGATTCCGCGATTTTCCAGTTCATGGGTGACCGTGACCTGGTTGATCGCCTCATCGCGCTGAAAGAGGTCGTGGCAGGTCTCGAAACACTGACGATTGATCTCGCGATAAAAATCGTCAGCCGAAAGATAGCCCGCGATCTGGGTGATCGTATGGCCGTCAATCAGGATGGAGCCGAGTACTGATTCCTCGGCGTTAAGGTCGTGTGGGGGTAGTCGGTCGGCTTGCACAGGTGCCGTGAAATATACAAGGAGGGTGGCGGAAAATAAAAGTGCAATTGGCCGGAAATATCAAAGGAAGTTTTCCACAACTTTCCACACGTTTTCCCCACTGTAGTTCAAGTCGGGAATTTCACGGCACACCTGTCGTCAAAAACAATTGCCCGGAGCAGCAGCGCTCCGGGCAATTGATGGTTCAAGTTAAGGTGCAAGACCCAAATCCAAAACTTTCCTATTTCGAGTCTTCTGACTCCGATTCTGACTCAGAAGAATCCTCAGAATCTTCGTCAGATTCGCTCTCGTCTGAAGATTCACCAGACTCGGGTTTATCGTCCGAGTCCTCAGCTTCTCCGGAAGTGTCGGCATCGATCTTTGCCTCTGCTGCGGCGAGGACATCTTCGAATGATGGATCGAGAATATTCTTATCCTCTTCAACGATCAGTTCCGAAACTTCTTCGAGTTGTTTGTTCAGCTCGATTGAAGCGTCGTCGGCCACAACTTCCACCAGGAGCGTGGCATTGACGCCTTCGACCAGCCTGGCCGGTATCTTGTAGTCGCCGACCGCGCGGATCGGTGCCGGTATTTGAATTCCCTTGCGGTCGATATCGCGCCCGGTCATGATGGCGAGCTGGGCTGCGATCATAGTGTTGGTTACCGAACCGTAAAGTCGACCCGCGGGACCTGTCCGGACCTCGATTCGCACTTTTTCGTCTTTAAGGACATTGGCAACTTCCTGCCATTCGCTGGCTTCCTGGAGTCGGCGGTCGTCGGCCTGCTGGCGCAATTTGGCTGCCCGCCGCAACTCGTGCTCCGTTGCCTGAACGGCAAGGCCCTGCGGGATCAGGAAATTTCTCGCGAAGCCATTTTTGACTTCCTTTACGTCGCCGGCACGGGCCGTGGGACGTACATCCTGCAGAAATAGAATTTTCACTTGTTCATCACCTCGTGAATCCGGCGGTAAGTTTTGCGCTGAACAACAGCGAACCGGCATGCCGGTCCAGTCCCGGTCCCGGAGCGGCCCCATTACTGGCGAAACCCTGGATACGCGACTGCCGCCACACTCACTTGCTAGTAATTGGGTTTGCGGTTGGCTTGCGAAGAATAGTGGCCGAACCGATGCCGGTCGATCGCTGTCCAACAAAAAACCCAGACCACTAAAGGTACATCAAGACAGCCCGCCGGGCCACAGACGGTGGGCACCCGGCCCGGGCCCGTTCACTTGCATGGCTCACCCGCAGGAGAAAGGTCGGGTTGAAGGGGACGCCGTCTGCGATGACGGCGGAGCAACTCCTAAGTCTGACCTCCGCAGAGGCCTCTCCACTTCCGCTCATCCGCCTCCGATCACAGCTGACTTTCCTGGCGGTTACTGACGCGGGCAGATCGTTCAGGCCATCGGGTCCACTGGTTCGGAATCCGAGAAATCGTCCTCCGAGTCCCCCGATTTACCTATGAAAAGGTTAAGTGCAGCGGCCGCTGCGTCCGGGTTGTCTTTTGCGGGAAAATCACCGCAGTCCTCGGGCTCTATCAGCATCGAATGTGGGAGTGATTCGCGCAGTGAAACGGCATCTTCGTGGGTTTGCAGCTTGCTCTGGCGACCGCGCAATATCAGGGTTGAGACCGCGTGCATCGTGCCGATAAATTTGGCAGGGACCCTGCCGTCGCAGATTGCCAGGGCCGTGACGCCCCCCGGCGCAGAGTTCACGGCTTCACTGACCCACCCTGCCGCGATATCGCCCTGCGATAGCAACAGAACCGGCTCACCAATCTCCCATATGAGCATCACCAGCTCAAATGCCGACGACACCCCTGCCAGTAACGGGGCGCGGGAAACCACGATAAGAGATGAAAACTCGTTCCAGTCATCGGCCGAAGTCCCGGGAGCCACAATGACGATCGGCTGTGCGGCATCAGAGCCCGGCCACGCGTCGAGGCCCAAAACCCTGCCCGATTGCAACGTAACCGAAATGTTTTGGAATTCACCCATCGTCAACGCACCATCTATTTTGAATCGAGTTTGCCAGTACGCCAGCATTGCGGAACGTGCGATTGCGCACAAACCAGCTGCGATGCAGTTGCACTGTCGGCGTCCAGAGTTTGGTTCATTTTAGCCGCAGGCACATGCAAGGCCCCGAATGTTATCTGGCGTCAACCGTGCGGGACTGCCATTTAATGTTCATTCGAGCCGGAAGATGCGCAAATCGCGGCGCTCAGGCGGTATATTGGCCTTCGCCAGAGGAATTCAACCTCACCAATGGCGCGCTTTGAGCTGGGACTGTCCGATAAACCGGGCAGTGCGAATATCAAAAAGGATCCGATGTGACTACCGAAAACTGGGGAGCGATCTATAAGGAAATGGGCGCAAAGCCGGTGGTCAACGCGACCGGCAGCGTCACCCTGCTGGGCGGTTCAACACCGGTCGCAGAGGTCAAGGCGGCCATGGATGCCGCCGATTCGGCCTTCATTCCGCTGATAGAACTGGAACAGGTCGCGGGTGACAGAATCGCCGAGATGCTCGGTGTTCCGGCGGCCTACATCACTTCGGGCGCCGGGTCGGCCCTGACCCTGATGACTGCGGCCTTCATGGCCGGGACCGACGACGACAAGATTGAACAGCTTCCCGATACCGCGGGTATGCCGAACGAAATCCTGATTCAAACCAGGCAACGCTACTGGTACGACCGCTGCCTTGAGCTGGCGGGAGCCAAACTGGTCGAATTCGGAGATGAAAACGGTACGACTGAGGACGATCTGCGGAACGCAATTTCCGACCGTACTGCAGGTGTTCACTACGTCGTCTACGAACAGATCCCGACCGACCCGAACGTGCTGACACTCGAACAGGTTATCGAAATCACCCATGCCGCCGGCAAGAAGGTTTCAGTTGACGCCGCCGGCCAGATCTACCCGCTCGAAAACTTCGGCAAATACGTGAAAATGGGCGCAGATTTCCAGTGCATCGCAGCCAAGTACATGGGCGCTCCCCACTCAACCGGCTTCGCCCTCGGCACGGTAGAGGTAATCGATGCCATCAGCCACCACTCGTTCATCGGTTACGAGACACGGAGAATCCGGGGCATCGGACGACCACACAAGATCGATCGGCAGGAAATCATGGGAGTCGTGGCGGCCGTCAGGCGGTGGATGACCCTGAACCATGAGGAACGCCTGGATGCTGCCGAGGCCCAGTCGCAGGCGATTATCAAACCGTTGAAGGGCGTTCCGGGAGTCACGGCAGTACTCAACACGAACATCAAGGCCCACCAGCCGTTCGGGGTCTTTGTCAGTGTCGATCCCGATGTCGTTGGGTTCACTAATGACGACCTGGTCGACAAGCTTCGAGACGGTGATCCTTCGATCTGGACTCGCGTGCAGGAAGGCCGGATGGTGCTTCATGTATTCGGCCTTGGTGAAGGTGAGGCCGAACTCGTAGGCGACGCAATAGCAGCAGCCGTGAAAGGCTAACCCGCGTTCGCCCCAACGAGATCGACGAAGCGCCCGGTCGGCAGGTCGGGCGCTTTTTTTCGCGGATTTCCGTTTGCCGAAGCAAGCGTCCGGGCCTGTCATCCGAGCCGGGTATAAGGTTTCGATAACAGAAATCGCGTACAGGTGAATCACCTGCGCGACTTGAACGACGATTTGCCGATCACCTTTTCGACAGTTCGGCTCACAGAGTATGGAGGGCATTCGATGGCGGTTGGAACAGTGGGAATCATGAGCCCTGGCGACATGGGGGGCGGGGTTGGCGGGGCGCTGAAGAAACACGGACTCACGGTGCTCACTGCGCTCAATGGACGAAGTGAAGGATCAAGGAAACGTGCGTCCGAACAGGGGATTGATGATGTCGGATCGCTCGACGAACTAGTAAAAGCCAGCGATCTGATCCTGTCGATTCTCGTGCCATCCGAAGCTCTTTCGTTTGCCCACGAAGTCGCCGAATCGATGGTACGGACCAATACGAATGTTGCGGTCGCCGACTGCAATGCGGTCTCGCCGGCGACCGGCAACGCGATCGATGAAATCATCACGGCTGCGGGCGGCAAGTTCATCGACGCAGGGATAATTGGTGGATCACCCAGATCGGGCGCGGTACCCCGCATTTACGCTTCCGGGGAATATGCACCCATCCTCGGGGAACTCGATGGAAAAGGCATTAAAGTCCCGGTTCTCAGCGGACCCATAGGCCACGCTTCGGGTTTGAAGATGTGCTACGCCGCGATTACCAAGGGGACCGCCGCCCTTTACGCATCGACCCTGATGACCGCGAAATCACTCGGCCTATTTTAAGACCTGATCCATGAACTGGAGGGCAGCCAGGCATCGACACTGGCCGCAATGAACGGCGTGAACACGATCTCGACAAAGGCTTTCCGATGGATCGGCGAAATGGAAGAAATAGCGGCTACCTTTGAGGACGCCGGTTCCACGCCAATGATTCACATGGGTGCCGCCGAAACGTTTCAGCGGATCGCCGATTCACCGATCGGTCACGAGAGAGTCGACTCGTTCGACAGCAGCCGAACTCTCGAGCAGACGGTCGAACAAATGGTGAAGAAACCCCGGTAGCCCTGGCCCCGCGATACCAGTTGATTTCGAAGCGGCTCGCCTCAGTCGGCCTTCTCGGCGGCGATACGGGCCTTCAGTTTCTCGGTGATTCCGGCGTATTCAGCGGCGATTTCATCCGACTCTAGCGATGCGGGTAGTTTCGAGTTGTTGTACTCCGCTCGCATCTCGATGGAGCCCAGAAACGGGAGGTCCATCTCCTCGGCCAGTGCCTGACCGCCGCCCGTGCCGAACATGCCACCCGAAAAGTTCTCGATCACGCCGAAGACCTTCAGGTTCATCTTCTTGATCATATTGATCGAACGTTTCGCGTCGAGCACGGCGAGTTCCTGGGGCGTCGATACGATCACGAACCCATCGAGGTTAAGGGTCTGCATGACCGTCAGTGGTGCGTCCGAGGTCCCGGGCGGCAGGTCGACGATCATGTAGTCCGGGTTGCCCCACTCGGTCGTCTGCAGAAACTGGTTGATGGCGTTGTGGATCATCGGGCCGCGCCAGATGATCGCCTCATCTTCATTTTCCTGGAAGAACGCCATCGACATGACCTTCACACCGAAGCGCGACGGCGGGATCAGCTTCTTGCCGTCCTGCACCGGCCCTTCCGTGATTCTCAGCACACGTGCGACGTTGGGGCAGTCGATGTCGCAATCGAACAGGGCAACGTTGTTGTCCTGCGCGGCAAGTGTGACCGCGAGGTTCGTTGCGACCGTCGTTTTCCCGACTCCGCCTTTTCCCGAGTAGACTCCGATGCGGGTTCCGATTCCCTCAAGCGATTCGGTTACGCGGCGTCGCTCCTGGAAATTCTTGCGGACCTGCGCGAGCCGGGCTTCTTCCTGGGGGGTCAGTTTTCTGGGTGTAGTCATGGGCTAGTTTCCCGGCCGCGGCGAACCACCAGCACGCAGGGCCAGTACGCGGTGGAGTGCGCAGGTGGGCAAATTCGTGGGCGTTGGTCAGTCGATGCCGAGCAGGCGTTTGCCGTCTTCGGTGATCATGTCAGGGGTCCAGGGCGGGTCGAACACCATATCGACCTGAACATCTTCGACGTCGTCGATCTCGGCGATGCGCCATTCGGCCTGCTGCGCAATGTAATCCCCCATTCCACAGCCGGGGGCAGTTAGCGTCATTTCGACGTGAACGTCCCCGTCGGCGATTTCGACCGTGTAAACCAGACCGAGGTCAACGATGTTTACTGGAATTTCTGGGTCGTAAACATCTTTCAGCGCCTCGATTACCAACTCCTGTCCGAGCACTTTAGTGTCGGCCATCACCATCTCCGTAAACCCGGAAAATACTGGTGTACTGCCCGGTAACTGCTAATCGATACGATGTCGATTCGTGAGTAAATTCAAAGCCACTATTAGTTTACCAGAGAGGTAAGGAACTGCGGCTCTCGTCCTGCCTCAAAACCAAAGATTGCGAGGACGATAGTTCCGGGGCCATGTCCGCTGGCCGTGCCGCAATTGGCGACCCGGCTACGATTCTTTCCCCGCCGGCCCATCATGCCGCACCTTTTCAACAGCCTTGAACGCATCACGCAAATCGGACAGCCATGCCTTTTCATTTTTATTCACGAAACGCACACACCACGAAAGGGCTTCGCTGCGTGAATTCGCAACGCCCGCGTTCACCAGCGTGTCGAGCACAAGTCGCTCGGCGATGCGCAGCCGTGTCATTGCCGGCGCTGTCACATGGGTGAACAGGTAAGTGTCCTCACCAGCCTCGATGCCCCACGATACCTTCCGCTCAAATAGCTCCTGCGCCTCTTCTGCCACCGACATCCTTGACTGGCGGGTGCCCCTTCGAAATCGGTGCGCAATGCGTTTGATGGCGATTTCTTTGTCGTCGGCGTCTTCGGGAAGTTCCTCTTCTGCAGTAGAAACCTTGACGACGGCCAGTATTTCTTCGTCGTCCGCCGTGATCTCGATTCCCTCTGAACCCCACTCGTCGTCTATACGGGCGTTAAACCACTTCTGGATAGTTGCTGTGTCTGCGCTCACGTAGCTGCCTCGCTGTCGAATTAGTGATATATGATTACTTGATTACACAATTACACCATTAAATGATTGCGAAGGCAATGGTGCGAATTTGCGAGGGGCACTGTCAAATTCCCGACCCCACCGGAGTGATCTCACCCGGTATTGATGAACCCACACGTCGCCCCACGAACTCAGTCCGCGCCGACCAGCTCTTCGGGCACACCGTCTTCTCGGGTCGGAGTCAAATCGACAACCCGGTCCGGCTCAGGATCAACTGAATTCGAATCGCCCAGGTCGACCAGCACCTTGCGCAGGTCCACTACCTGGTCCCGCAGCAGTGCAGCCTTCTCGAACTCCAGCTCCCTCGCAGCCTTTTTCATCTGTTTCTCAAGGTCCTTTACCAGGCGGACCAGGTCGTTCTTCGGCAATGCCGCAGGCGTGACATAGGGCGTCTTGGTCTCGGCGACCTGCCTGATACGGCTGGTGATGTCCTTCACTTCTTTGACAATCGACCTTGGAGTGATCGAGTTCGCATCGTTGTGCGCCCTCTGGATCTCGCGGCGGCGGTCGGTTTCGTCGATGGCAAATCTCATCGAATCGGTGATCCTGTCGGCATACATCACCACCTTGCCCTCGACATGCCGCGCGGCACGGCCGACGGTCTGGATGAGCGATGTGCTCGACCGCAGATAGCCCTCTTTATCGGCGTCGAGAATCGCCACCAGTGATACCTCGGGCAGGTCGAGGCCCTCACGCAGCAGGTTGATTCCCACTACCACGTCATAGACGCCGAGACGCAGGTCCCGCAGGATCTCGACACGCTCCAGCGTCAGGATTTCCGAGTGCAGGTAGTGCACCCGCACACCCAGTTCCCGCAGATAATCCGAAAGCTCCTCGGCCATGCGCTTTGTCAGCGTGGTCACCAGCACCCGCTCGTTCTTCGCCGTCGTCGCCCGGATGCGTTCCAGCAGGTCGTCGATCTGCCCTTCGCTGGGGCACAGGATAATTTCAGGGTCGATGAGTCCGGTGGGCCGGATGATCTGCTCGGCGCGTCGTTCCTCGTGCTCTGCCTCATACCCGCCCGGGGTGGCCGAAACGTACACGATCTGGTTGACACGTTCTTCGAATTCTTCGAACGACAATGGCCGGTTGTCCATGGCTGACGGCAACCTGAAGCCGAAATCTACAAGTGTGGTCTTACGCGAAAAGTCACCCTTGTACATGGCACGGATCTGCGGGAGGGTAATGTGCGATTCGTCGATAAAGACCAGGAAGTCGTCTGGGAAGTAATCCAGGAGCGTCCACGGTGCCGAGCCCGGTGGGCGTCTTCCGAGTGGCCGGGAGTAGTTTTCAACACCCGGGCATGAACCGGTCTCCCGCAGCATTTCCAGGTCGAAATTAGTCCTCTGCTCGAGACGCTGTGCCTCGAGGAGCTTCCCAAGCGACCTCAACTCGTCGAGCCTCACACCGAGCTCTTCCTCGATGTCCTTCAACGCTTCATCACGCTCGTCCTCTGGCGTGACGAAGTGCTTGCCGGGGAAAATGTCGATATGGTCGAGTTCGGCAAGCACCTCACCGGTCAGGGGATCGAGCTCGATGATCCTCTCGATCTCGTCGCCGAAGAACTGGACCCGCACCGCCAGTTCTTCATAAGCCGGCATGATTTCCAGCGTGTCGCCGCGCAATCGGAAGCGGCCACGGACCATCTCCATGTCGTTCCGTTCGTAGTACATGTCGATGAGTCTCCGCACCACCCGGCGTAGCCCCGGCTCTTCTCCCTTGCGGAGGCTGAGTACAACCGACCGGTATTCCTCGGGAGACCCGAGCCCGTAAATACAGGAAACACTTGCCACGATCAATGTGTCGCGGCGTGTAAGCAGGGCGCGTGTCGCGGCGTGCCGGAGCCGATCGATCTCCTCATTTACGTCCGATTCCTTCTCGATATAGGTATCGGACTGTGGGATGTACGCCTCGGGCTGGTAGTAGTCGTAATAGCTCACGAAATACTGGACCGAATTTCGCGGGAAGAAATCCTGAAACTCAGAAGAAAGCTGCGCGGCGAGAGTCTTGTTGTGGGCGATGACGAGGGTAGGGCGTTGCACTTCCTCGACGATCTTGGCCATCGTGTAGGTCTTGCCCGAGCCGGTTACGCCCAGCAGAGTCTGGTGATGAAGGTTTTCGTTAAGACCACTCGAAATAGCGCGGATCGCCGCGGGCTGGTCGCCCATTGGCCTAAAACCCGCCTCGATTTCAAACTTCCTGTCAGTACTGACCATGCTCGAATTCTACCCGCGTGCGGGATTAGATTCAGGACTCGGTGTCAACTGAAGGCAGTGACGACTCCGCACAACGCTCGGTCATTTAGGGGGAAGTTCGACCCGTCCGCGTTCGATTTCACGAAGGATCACACCACTTCCCAACCTTCTGGAAGTTCTGGCTTCTCCCATAGCCCGTCGGGCCTCCATTTGGCCCAGATACTGTCGAAGGGCGGTCGATTGGCCTTTACGATCTCCAGCGCCTTTTCCGCCACAGCTCGAACTTCTTCGGCTTCTGCATCCGTAAAAAATCCTGCTGCAATCGCATCTGCGAACTCACCTTCGTCCTTGTAACGCCAGGATTTACGATCGGGTGCAACTACGACATCGAGGAACATGTCCCACGTGTCGAAGCCGAATCGCGTCCGCTTGAAAGGGGCGTCGATGTTGATGTACCAGCCACGGATTTCGGTCATGCCTTCACCCCAGAACACCCACAATGACCACATGTCATGTGGCGATTTCAGGCGTAAAGTTCCGGCCGTGTGCCATGCCCGCGGGAACATCTCCCACGACTTTGCTGCCATCGCCTCGGCGCTCAGATGTGCCGTCCCGTCGGACAGAGCGTTCATTACAGTCGTGCCAAGGGGGATCCACGTGACGATCAGTTCCGGGGTGTCGGTAACGACGATGGAAGGGAAGACGGTCTGTACCCGACCGCGAAACACGTTTCGCATGGCGATGTGATCGCCGGGTTGAAACCTGTTGACCTCCCTTGAATTGTCCTGGTTTGACCATTGGCGCATTATGCCGGATGTGGCAACATGCGCACCCGGGCCATGTGATCAAAACGAGACGGAGACGGACGAATGGCAAGCATAAAAGTTGTAATAGGGACCGATCATGTGGGAACCCAGTACGCCGGGGAGCTGCGCGATTCGTTCCCGGAGATCGAGTTCATCGTTGCATACGATCCGGCCGACCATCCCGAAGCCATTCGTGACGCAGATGTATTTTTCGGCTGGCCCAACCATGAAGCCTTTGCGGCAGCCCAAAAACTGAAGTGGATCGCCTGCCCCGGCATGGGCATCGACAAGATCGTCGCGTACCAGAACATCGTCGATTCCGACGTGCCGATTACGAACGCGCCGGGTACCCATGTGACCGCAATGGGAGACCACGTGATCGGCGCGATGGTCGGGCTCACGCACCGGTTTCAGGAAGCTTTCGTAGATCGCCAGAACAAGGTGTGGGACACACCGAAATACGCAGCGCGTATAACCGAACTCACCGGGAAAACCGTCGGAATTTTCGGTCTGGGCGCAATCGGCAGGGCGGTAGCCGAAAGAGTGTCCGCGTTTGGAACGACGACATTAGCGATTGATCCCGGTCCATCCGACGTCCCCGCAAGCGTCCGGGAGTGCTGGGACCTCGACCGGCTCGACGACCTTTGTCGCCTGTCGCACTTTCTTGTGATAGCAGCACCGGTGCTGGATTCGACCCGTAATTCGATCGACGCTCGCCGAATCGCTCTGATGCCTGAGGGTAGCTACATCGTTGTTATCTCCCGCGGGCAAATAGTTGACGAAGATGCTCTCTGCGACGCTCTCGAATCAGGACACCTGGCGGGCGCGGCACTCGACGCCACGGCTGAGGAACCCCTCGCCGAAGACTCCAGGTTGTGGACTCTTCCCAACGTGATCCTGACCCCGCACTCGTCGGCCCTCACCCCCGAGCTCTACCAGATGCGCCGCGACGCGTTCAGGGCGAACCTCCGAAGGTTCGCGGCTGGTGAACCACTCGAAAACATATGCGACAAGACGGCGGGTTTCTAGGAGTCGGCGAGCCCCGATCTCTCTATTCATATATCCGTTCGCCAACCGCTGCTACCTATCACAAAATGGGACTATTCACGAAGCAGCTAGTTTAGGGTGTGCCGGGCGGTCACGACTATTTCCTCGCTCTCCTCCGTAACTTCAGCGCCCTCGAAATCACCCCACATTTCGATCACTTCGAGGCCCGCGCGTTCGCAGAGCGAAATTACCTGATCCGGGTACAGATACCGAACAACCACTTCGAGTTCTTCCCGCCTTAGCACCTCGCCCGCCGCATCCAGATCTTCAGCTATCTGCACGCCGTGGTTAAGCTGTTCAGCAGTATCGAAGCGATTTTTTGCCGTGAGGACATAACGACCTCCGTCTGGCTTTTCGACTACCTCCAGCAAAAACTCCTCATCTGGCTCGTCAGCCAGCATTTCTGGATCGGGATAAAAAAGGTTGAAAGCCAGGGTGCCGTCCGGTGCGAGGTGGTTCGCCGCGCAGCACAACGTATGAAACTGGTCTTCTTCTGCGGTCGCGAGAAGAAGCGTGCGCGCCGGAATGGTCACTACCGGGAACTGTCGTTTCAGATCGAATTTCCGCATGTCGGCCTGGATCAGTTTTAGACTTCCCGATAGCGGAGCGGCCTCCAGCGCCTTGCGCTGGGCGACTTTCAGCATCGGCTCGTTCAGGTCGATCCCGACGATCTCCATACCCTCGCGTGCAAGGGGGAGTGCGATGCGGCCCGTTCCGACACCGATCTCGAGTACCGGTCCACCCGATGGCCGGCACAGACCGTGATAGAACTCGATATCGCCGGGATCAGCAGCCGCATAGAAGATGTCGTACCACTCGGCCCAGGCCACGTAGTCCATGTTTGAAATGTGCATGTGTGATAGTTTTCGGGCCACTAAACGGCCAACCGGCCCACTGATCGTTTGAATATTGTCATGCGTCTCAGATCCCGGTGTGCACAGCTTCTCGCAGTTATTTTTATGATTGTGCTGGTTGCCGCCTGTTCGAGCCGAACTCCAGAACCCGATGCCGGTGCGCTCGCCCTCCGGAAAATGGCAGGGCAGGCGCTGACCGCAAGCGAGATCGACGACCCGGTCCTGCGCCAGATTTCGGTCAATCCGCCCACTGGCCGCTTCGGTTTCGCAGTGACCGACAGAGAGGCAACATTCGGTGTTCAGATCTTCATCGATGCGCCAGACCAACCTCCGGACGAATGGCGCGTCGTGCCAATGGAATTCATTCGGTACGAGGCAGATGTCGCCCTGGATGTGGATTCAGTAAACATCGGGGCAACCACCGCTATGGCCAGTGCAATCGAACACTGGCCCGGGTGCGTGCCGAGAAGTCAAACCGTGATCGGGTCTACTGAAGGAAATGACCAGTGGGTCGTGTTCTGTGGCATCCCTGAAGGCACCGTTTCGGGGTGGGTCGATGCCCATTCCGGAGAATTCACCCCTTCAAAAGCACCGCCCGCGATCGTGCCGGCGATAGCAACGCCAACATCGTGAGAATCGGCTATCGATCACGCTTTGTCCTGAAAGTCGCTTCGATTGTGCTTCTTTGGCAGCCCTCCAGCGTGACTTTGTCGCATCGGTTGTTGACACGCCCCCGACACGGCGACAAACTTTTCAACCTATTGCGGATTTCGTAGCAGCTTGAGGTCGACTCGTAAAAGCGACCATCGAGCGCCCAATCGCGAATCCGAGCCGGTTTTAGCAAACACTTAGTCGAATAGGCCGCGCCATAGTGACACAGCTCGCAGCTCGCCAGGCACTCCTGGGTACCGAAACAGCGTTCGAAACCCTCGCCAAAGCCAAAGAACTGGAACGCCAGGGAAAGTCCATCGTTCACCTCGAAATTGGTGAACCCGATTTCGACACGCCCGTGCATATCCGCGACGCCGCGAAACAGGCGCTCGACGATGGTTTCACCCATTACGGCGCATCGGCCGGTCAGCTGGAACTGCGCGAGGCCATCGCGAAGCATCAGACCGAACGCCAGGGATACGACGTCTCGGCCGACAGCGTGATCGTCACCCCGGGTGGCAAACCGGTCATGTTCTTCACGATCATGGCGCTGGTCGAGCAGGGCGTTGAGGTGATCTACCCCAACCCGGGCTTCCCCATATACGAGTCGATGATCAACTACATGGGCGGCACTCCCGTTCCCATGCAACTGAACGAAGAGACCGGCTACAACGCCGACATCGATAACCTGCGATCGCTCATTACGTCGCGCACCAAGCTCTTGATCGTCAACTCCCCGAACAACCCGTGCGGCAGCGTGATTCCTGAATCAGATCTCGAAAAAATGGCAGGGATGGCCGTGGAGAACGATTTAGTCGTTCTCGCCGACGAGATTTACAAGGACATGTACTACGGCGATCAGGAGCACGTTTCGATAACGAAGTTCCCTGGTATGAGAGAGCGGACGATCATCCTCGACGGTTTTTCAAAGAGCTACGCAATGACCGGCTGGCGGCTGGGTTATGGCATATTTCCCGACTTCCTGGTCGAACCGGTCACCCGGTTGATGACCAACAGCGTCTCCTGCACCTCGGTCTTCAGCCAGATCGCCGCGATCGCCGCTCTCGAAGGACCCCAGGACTCGGTTGTGGCGATGATGGAAGAGTTCACGAAGCGCCGCGACCTCGTGGTCGAAGGGCTGAACTCGCTGCCCGGGATCACCTGCCTGGTTCCAAAAGGCGCTTTCTACGCGTTCCCGAACATCCGGGGCACGGGAATGTCTTCACAGGAATTCGCCGACAAGGCCCTTTACGAGGCCGGTGTTGCACTTCTTGCCGGTACCGCATTTGGGGAGTTCGGCGATGGATACGTCAGGATTTCGTTTGCGAACTCGCAGGAAAACCTGTTGGAAGCGATAAAGCGTTTGCGCACGATTCTTTAGGGTTGGCGCTAAGCTCCGGGCGTCGTCGGACGACTTGCCAGAGGACTGGCGTGAGCAAGTGGCGCGCGTCATGCGACGGCGCGCGACACATCTACCCAACACTGCTTTCATCGCCATCAGGCCCTGGCGTGCCCCGCGGAGCCGCATGCGCGACCAAGTCGTTCGACGACGCCCGGAGCTAACGCCCGCGCCCGGAGCAAACACCCCGCCTCGCTCGGCGACTAATCTCGCGACACCTGCACTTCGCATGCTTTCATCAGGTCACGCGTGTTCGCCCGGCCAATCGCCCGCATAACGTGCTGTGTGACTCGCTTAACCTGCTTGAGCGGCGCCTCAACCACGGTTTCGCCCCGCTGGTTCAGCAAACCCCACTGCCCCGGTAGCTCAGTGGTGCGGATCATCCGGTGCGGCGCCATGATGTAGTGATAATCCGCGCAGCGCAGATAAGAAGAATCGTGGAATTTGGTCGAGAGAACTTCAATCCGCTTTTTTGTCGACTCCGACTTCCTGGCGACCGCCCTGGCATCGGCCTCCGCCGTGGAAACTGCCCGCGACCGAGCACCGCCATGCGCAACGACCGTCGTTTTGCCCGGTGCACTTCGAGCCGCCGTCAGCACATTCTGTGTCAGTTCGACGGCCTGATCGAGCGACTTCGATTTCGCGACGAGCTTTTCGCGCGTACGTTCGTTGTTGTCGTCACGATGAAGATCGCTTCTGCTCGATTTAACCTCGATCAGAAACACACGGTTTTCAGGTCCGAGGCCCACCACGTCGGCGATTCGCCCGAACGGTCCCTCCAATCGGACCTCAAAGCCGATGAGCCGACATTCGGCAACCTCCCACAGCCAGTTCCACGCGGCCCACTTCATGGAATAAGTCAATTCGGTCTCGTTGCGGTTTCTGAAATTGTCGAATGCGCCCGATTTGCTGGGTATTTCGAGGAAAGAGGACATCGGGACCTCCAGAATGTCTTGAGGCACAGCGGGCCGTCATCCGTTGAACAAGGATTTTGGATCATCGCGTGATTCGCCCCAAACTCCCAGCCGAAATGGCATGTAAAGCTCGAATGCCAACACTCTTTTCAGCGATAAAAGGCTCTGGTGTGCCCCGCGGAGCTTCCTGCGCGACAAAGTGCGCCTCGCACGCCCGGAGCTAAACGAGATTGCGACGCGCGACTTGCTCATGCCATTCATCTGGCGTTATGCGCCTCGCACGCCCGGAGCATAACGCCGCGTCTGACATCAGCCGCCCCTACCGGTTAGCAGGTGATTACGCACAAGTGTTCGGATTATGTGTTCTAAACGCTTGCATTTAATAGAACGCCTGTGCTAGTTTTTCTGAACGACCACCCGCTGCACAAGAAATTCGGCACGCGGTGGCCACCGGCGGCGGTCCCGCCAGATGAGAGAAAAGGCTGAACGTGATGATGAACTTGACGCTGGAGCGCCCGGTCTCCCACCTCGAAGTACGCGTAATCGGAGTCGGGGGAGCAGGTTGTTCTTCTCTAAGGAATCTCAACGAATTCCTGCCGGGAAATACACGGCTTCTTGGAATTGACACGGGTTCCGGTGCCGCTGGTGTCCGGGATTTCGCCGATGCTATCCGGATTGGCGACGGCTTCGGAAGCGGTGGCGATGCCGTCGCGGCAGCAGAGCTATTTGTCGATTCTTACGAGTCAAATGAATATCGCGAAAAGGTGATTCGGTTTGTGTCCGGTGCCGACGTTGTGATAATCGTGGCAGGGCTGGGTCGCGGCACCGGTTCAGGAATCGCACCGCTCGTCGCACCGATCGCACGGGAGTCGGGGGCGCTAACCCTTGCAGCGGTCAACTTGCCATTCGAGTTTGAAGGTCGATTCCGCCACAAGTTCGCGGTTCAGGCGCTGGAAAAGCTTCAGAACTCTGTAGATTCGGTGATTGTCGCGGGCAATAACGATCTGCTCCGGCCGGAAATGGCTGCGAGCAGCATGTCCCTGGCCGAGACATTCAGGGAAGCCGATAGGAGGGTTTCGAATTCCGTGAAGGCGGTCGTATCTGCCTTGAACGCCCCGGCAGACACGTTCGGCAGCGTTCGGCAGTCCCTGGGGCTGAGAAGCTCCGGCAAGTCGGTCGTGCTTTCGGCATCGTCGCCCGGACTACATGGCGGCAAACACGCCGTAGACCGGGCTTTTGAGGATATGTCATCGGGCGGGGTTGGTGATTCAGAACTGGATGGGGTGAGGTCCGTCGTGGTTCATGTTGAGGGCGGTATCGGCATGTCGACCGGCCAGGTCGAAGAGGCTGTTGCCGCGGCAAAAGCGAGGACCGGTGATCACGTTGAAGTGCACGTATCAACAAGCCGTGATGTCGCACTGGGCCAGCAAATCCGGGTAACCCTGATACTGGCGGGCATCGGTTCGAATCTCGATCTCTGTTCCACGGTTGTTTCCCGGCAAACCGGCCAGTCTATTTCAGACGGAAGATCGTTCGACCCCCTCGGGACGCCCGTATATGGGACGGTCCCGGTCGACCTTTACCCGCCCGTGCCCTTTCGGAGGCGTGGCCCGGCGCTACTGCCGGCCGGTTAGATTCAGCCCGGCCACAGCGTTCGAGGAAAAACTCAATCAGATTTACTGGCGGACCCGGTCGTTTGACCGGCAGGCGCAAACGCCGCACCAGACGCCTCGGTGCGGCGTTTGCTTTGGTCCCATCGCTGGCAGAGAGGGCGTTCAGGGGTGCACGGTTCGATGATCGTATGCGACGGGCAATGACAAATATTCACCGATGTATCGGGGCTGAATTGGCGACCCGAGTGAGCTAATCTGCCGTCTGGGGGACAACACTGTCAGCCGTCCACCGGGCAGGAGTCGGGGCGTCCGCTAGGGGCGGGACAAACATGTATCCACTGCCGCGGACCGTCATTATCAGCCCCTTACCTGAGTTCGTCTTACGCAACTTGCGCCGCAATCGAAATATTGCGACATCGATTGCGTTGTCGGCCGGTTTTGCGTTTGCAGACCAGCAAGCGTTCACTAGCTCGGTTGCCGATACCGGCGTGCCGGGTGATGAGGCCAGGCTGTGCAACAGCAGGAATTCTGTCGGCGAAAGTGAAATTGAGACTCCGTCCAGCTCCAACCTTTCCAACTCAGCATCGAGCGTGAAGCCCGGCATTTCGATACCAGTCATTCCGGAAGTGCGTCGTTCAGATCGGCTATCCGGCACTCTGAACGGCTGTGTGGAAGGTCCTGCACTGACCGCCGGGCCGGTTCGACTGGAAAAGTTATTTCTGGTGGTCCCGGAGTATTCCCCCAGGTTCGACACAAAGCCAACGACCAGTTCAAGCTGTTCGATCTCGTTAATGGCCGGTGGCACCGCCGATTGATTGAACACATAGACAACGCCGACAGTATCGAGACCGCGCATGATTGGGGTCACTATTCCCTGCGCGAATCCCGCCTGTTCAGCCCATCCCGGAAGGTCGACGCCATCGGTTTCAGTGACCGACAGGACCATTGCCGAACCCTGTCGCGCCGCCATCGCACCCGGCGTGCGCCCGTCAACCGACTCGAACACTTCGCCGGACTGACTGAGCTGGTTTCCCTGGTCCCAGTTGGACCATGCTGAAGGGACAAAAACACCGTGTGCGTCGCTGAGTTTGAAGACCACCGCTGTTGTATATCCGGCCGCCATCCGAGCCGCCGCCGCAAGGCGTGCGTCAATCCCTGGTGCGTCGGCCGTTGCATCGATATGTGATTCGGGAGCTGTCAACCGCCTGATCGCGTCAAGGACCCTGCTCGCGGACGCTTCGGTAGTTAGCCGCTGTTCGAGCAAGTTGATTTCACGCCTTGACGCGCCGATTTTCGACGAAGCCCCGGCGAGAGTGGCCACTGCACCAAAAAGCAGGACCAGGGCAAGTCCGGCCAGGGGCCAGTTTGTCGCACCCGCATCCCCCGGCCGGTTCAGCGTCAGGGTCAGCACGACGGCGATTCCGAGCGTGACCATTACCGCATATCCGGCCCAACTCAAGGCAAATGCCTGGACCGACGAGCCCAATCGCCGAGCGTGTCGATCAGCAAATGGGAGGTAAGACGAGTTGGTGAAGCGGCTGATTCTCATGTGTCTGACAGTAGCCGAAAGTATGCCGGGGCCACCTGTTTGCGCCAGTGCGGATTTTCCGGGAACTGCGACTTGTGCGTGCAAACGCTCTAGTAACTTTGTGGTGAAGTCGTACACTTAAAAGAACAAACACGAAAAAAGTAACGAAAATTATTCCTACCTTCCAGAAGGGCACCAGAACACTGGGCACTCTAGGTCGACTTAAAAACATGTTGGGTCGCGGCAAAACCAACGGCGAACCGACAACCGCCCGACCGAATTCGCAAAAAAGCGAACTTAGGGTCGCAGACCGCACTCCCGATACATCCGAACCACGAGCTACAAACGACGGCACCCGCAACGACGCCGGGCCTGCCAGACGCCCCAGGCGGGGACCGCGGCGCACCCGCGGCGACCGCACGACCGGTGCTCGGAGTTCTCGAGACGATTCGGGACGAGACAACCCGCGCCGAAACGATTCGGTCCGGGGTGACTCCCGGTCAACCGACAGAGATGCTCGCAGTAGCAGCGATCGACGTCGCAGTAACCGAGACGACGAAGTGCGCGGCTCCGGTTCGCGACAACGTGACCGGCAAGAAAGCTCCGTTTCGGCACCGGTATCGCGTCGGCCCAGAGACGACAGGGGCAGGAGTGATGATCGGGGTCGGGCGCGGGACAACGGTCGATTCGAGGATCGTCACGAGCACCGGGACCGCCAACAACATGAAACCCCGGGAAATGTAACGCACCGACGCAGCACGCCCAGACGTGATACGCGAAACAACGATTCGGCACGCCGCGACGCCCCCTCCTCCGGCGCAACCAGCCGCGGGCCGACCGGGCGTCGTTCTGACCGCGGTAACTCGGGCCAGGGCCGGGTCAACGAACAGCCGCTTCAGTCTGTCCAGCCTGAACCCACAAATTCGCAGGGCACTGAAATGTGGAACGATATTGAGTTGAGTACGTCCATTGTCGACTCGCTTCACGACATGGGCTACGAGCAGGCGTCCGAAATCCAGGAAGCCTCAATACCGTGGATGTTGGAGGGGCGCGATGTAGTCGCCCAGGCTGTCACCGGGTCGGGCAAGACGGCCGCATTTGGAATACCGATGTGCGAGTCGGTGGACCCGAGTACCCGTGACGTGGAGGGACTGGTACTCGTCCCCACCCGGGAACTGGCCCAGCAGGTAACGCGTGAACTGGCCCTTATCGGGCGCAAGCGCGGCATCGGGGTCGTCGCGGTGTACGGTGGAGAGCCGATTGCCCGGCAGATAAAGGCCCTGGAACAGGGCATGGCGATCGTTGTCGGTACACCCGGCCGGATAAAAGATTTGATGAACCGACGGATCCTTGAACTGGGATACGTGCGCGTAGCCGTGCTCGATGAGGCCGACGAGATGCTCGATATCGGATTCGCCGACGACATGGAGTTCATCCTCAAACGCACGCCAGACTCGCGCCAGACCGCACTTTTCTCAGCGACCATCCCGGGGTTTATTCGCGGGCTGATCCGTCGTTACCTCAGAGACCCTCGGTGGATACAGCTTGTCTCAGATATCAAGGGCCTCGAGACGGTAGATGAGGTCGACCAGATTTTTTACGATGTCGCGGGGCAGGACAAGGCCGAGGGCATCATGGAGATTCTGGACAATATAGCTTCCGATTCCCAGGTCCTGATTTTCAGAAAAATGCAGGTCGGTGTCGATCGGCTTTCAGCGGGACTTGCCGGCGAGGGTTTCCCGGCGAAGGGCATCCATGGCGGGATGTCGCAGTCCGAACGCAACCGGGTGATGAATGCCTTCAGGGACGGCAGTCTCCGTATGCTCGTCGCCACCAACCTTGCCGCCCGCGGGCTCGATATTCCGAGCATTTCACACGTCATCAACTACGACATGCCCGAGAGTGTCGAAGAGTACGTCCACAGGATTGGGCGCACTGCGCGCATGGGCAAACGCGGCACGGCCATCAGCTTTATCGGCGAATGGGACTATGACGTGCACGATCAGATAGTTGCCAAAATTGGCGACGAAAAGATGATCAGGCGAAAGTTCTCGTTCTACTAGGTCCCGACCTTCCCTCCTCGTACGCTCGTTCCTTCACCCGTCAGCACGCGGGCGATTTCCTTTGAATAGATAATCTCCGTATCGTCCTGTGGCTGGTAATCGAGATATTTTCGACCCGTTTCGAGCGACCAGAACCGCCGCGTGTTATCGCTGCAGCCATAGGCAATCACGAACGGGACACCGTGCTCGTTCCTGATATCTGGTGCCTCGATCGCCTTCGTGAAAAGCTGCGTAAGGTCACGCGGGCTGATATAGGCGCCAAGGTTGCGTTTGAGTTCGGTAATCCCATTGTCCGTCTGCTCGGTCATCGGTGAATCGGACAGATATTCTTCAACGTTGATCGGCCGGGTGAACCCGATCCTCAGCATCACCGTCTCAAGCTGCCGGCCGAAAATACCGCATGCGTAAGGCCAGGCCAAAAGCTCGTACGCCGCTTTCGCCCACCCGTAGAAATTGTCTGATACCGGGAAATCGGTGGGACGGACCATGTCGAGTTTCCGCTCGTGTATCAACGAATGCTCGTACCAGTCTGCGGCGTGATTCGAGCTTGCAATCGCCATTCGACGAACCCCTGCGTCGTAAGCCGAACGATAAATGTTGTTCGCCATCTGGACGTTTTCGTGTTCGTTCACAAAACGGTCGATCGGCGCGTTCTCGTAGTCCGCACCTCTTGGCGTGTGCGGCTTGAACGCCAGGTGAATGACCCCGTCGACACCCTCAAACAGGTGCCGGTACTTCGAGCGATCGGGGTCGATGAAGTCTGCGATCTCGACACCCTCGACCCGGTTCCCGTCCCGGTCGGTGTCGGAAATATCGGCCAGTGTCAGGTCGAAATAGTCCCGCATGACCGGCAGCATCAGCGACGCTATGTAGCCGCTTGCCCCGGTCATCAATACTTTTCGTTTTGCCATATGTGTCTGTTCCTTGTGTTTTTTGAGGGCTATTTATTGGTTAGGTCGGCGACCGCAACCCCAAACTCAGGTAACCCGGAATCCCAACCCTCGACGGTGTGATAGCCGGCGTCTGGCAATCTCACCACCGGCGAAATCCCCAGGGCCATCTTAGAGCGCTGGATATTGAAAATGTGGGTGTAAATCTCAAACTGTATGTGTCTGAATGTCGCCACGAGATCCATCCCCGTCATCTCGCCCGTCTCAGGGTTTTGAGATATGCCGTCCGGGTGAGCACGGCGCGTCAGGCCCCACTGGTCCGTCAACGACCGCTGCACCCGTATCGATCGCCCTGGCGACGGTGATTGCGACTAACACCTGACGGGCAATCGCGATCGACTCTTCCAGCGCGCCAAGAACGTCTTCGATCTCCCAGAAAACCCCATCGTCAAGACGCCGGTCATGGTCAACGGAATCGAATGTCGCATACCGCTCTTTCGTCATGGGCATCGGGAACACATCATCGAACAGCTGATCGCCCCACCGGGATATCAGCCACCTGAGCGGTACCGACGCGATATGACTCGCCTGTTGCCTGATCGACCATCCTGCCCACCCCCACCTTCCGGAAGTCCAGTCGAGCACGGCATCTGGCAGCTCCACGACCTCGGCGCGGACCAGGCTGTCCAGTCGCCAGTAATCGGGGAAAAGAGTGCGCAGCTGCGGGCTCGGAGCTGAACCGGAACCGGGACTAGAACTCGATAATCCAGGGGACATTGCCGGAGTCTCTCGTCAACTTTGGCCGCTGTCAACGATTACCACGGTTTAGAAACCTCTGTAATATCTGCAAATGACGCAAAAAAGCTGGTTAAAAGGCAACCTCCACACCCACACGACCAACAGCGACGGCGACGATTCGCCTGAGCACGTCGCCGAGTGGTACCACGAGCACGGCTACGATTGGCTCTGCCTGTCCGATCACAATCACCTGACGATCCTCGAAGGCAGCGCCGCAGAAAAAGCGAAGTGGCCGCTGCTCGTCCGCGGCGAAGAGGTAACTTCACGTGAAGCCGGTGGTCCGGTCCACGTCAATGGCTACGGAATCACGGAACTCGTTGAGGCGTCCGATTCGACCGACATAGTCACCGCGATGCGGGAGAATGTCGAGCGAATTATTGCCGCCGGGGGAATGGCGTCGATCAACCACCCGAACTTCAGGTGGGCGTTCGATCATGGCGCAATGATGCAAGTAGAGGACTACAAATTTATGGAGGTCTTCAACGGCCACCCCGAAGCGCATGGCGCAGGCGGCGGGGGCAGGGCCAGCACCGAGGGAATCTGGGACCGGCTCCTCAGCAACGGTCGGCGGGTGTGGGGCATCGCGGTGGACGACGCGCATCACTACACAGGCGAATTTGGGCATGACCGCTCCAACCCGGGCAGGGGGTGGGTGCAGGTGAAGTCGGCCTCACTGACCCAGCAAGACGTTCTCGAAGCGATGAGTGAGGGCGATTTCTACGCATCTACCGGTGTGACCATCGGTGACATGGTTTCGAACACACGCGAAATCAACATCGAGATAGATCCCGAAACCCACGCCGATGGAACACAGGCGAAGTACACGACGTTGTTCACCGGTTCAAATGGTCGGCTGCTTTACGAGACGATCAATACATCGCCCTCATACAGGCCCACCCGCCTCGACGGCTATGTCCGTGCAACGGTCTACTCGTCAAGGGGCACAAAGGCCTGGACGCAGCCCGTGTACGTGTCTGAATAAGGGTTCGCAGGGCGCGCGGTATGGCCGCGGTTTGTTCGGTGGAATCCCCCCGGCCCGACCGATTCACGACCCACCCACGGCATGAACCGGTTCATGCTGTGAAACAATCGGTGCATCGACTTTTCCTGGCTACAGCGAAACAGCGGTTCGGAGTGCAACACATTGGCGAAACGATACGAAGGGACGATTCACGCTCCCCGGTTTCCTGAGAAGCTCGAGTGGATCAACGCCCTCTCGCCAGTCAGCATGTCCGATCTCGAAGGCCGGCTCGTCATCCTTCATTTCTGGACGTACTGCTGAATTAACTGCATGCACGTACTTCCGCAGTTGCGGAAGCTGGAGAAAAAGTATGCCGATGTCCTTACCGTGATAGGCGTGCACTCGGCCAAGTTCAACGGTGAGAAATCGACCGAGAATGTGCGCGAGGCGGTACGGCGCTATGGAATTGGTCATCCGGTAGTGAACGACTCGAATTTCGAGATATGGAAATCGTACGCGGTCCGGGCGTGGCCGACTCTCATGTTTATCGGTCCCTCCGGCACGGTAATTGGCCGCCACGAAGGCGAATTCGAGGTCGGGGCACTGGCCGGCGTCCTCGATGGAATGATTGAAGAGTACGAACCGACGGGACTCTTCAAACGGGGCATTTTTGAAACCTCGCCAGTTTCAGATGGCGAGACACCGCTCTCCTTTCCCGGCAAAATCACGGCCGATGCCGCCAGCAACCGGCTGGTGGTCTCGGACTCCAATCACCGGCGGCTCGTCCTCACCGATCTCGAAGGCAACGTCGAAACCATTATTGGTAATGGCGAGTCTCCGTTGGTCGGAGATGCCAGTCGCGGCGTGTTTACCGACCGCAAGTACGATCAACCCCTCTTCGACAACCCCCAGGGGACCGTTGTCGATGGCGACGTGCTGTATGTGGCCGATGCCGGGACCCACACAATCGTCAGGGTCGATCTCGCTGGACGCCTTGCCACAACACTTGCCGGTACCGGAGAACAATCGCTGTATCGGCACCGGGGCGGCGATGCGCTGAAGGTGCCGCTCAATTCGCCGTACGACCTCTCACTCCACTCTGGACACCTTTACATAGCGATGGCAGGCTTTCACCAACTCTGGACGATGGACGTTGCCGGCATGAACATCCGACCCTTTGCCGGGGACGGCGGCGAAGATATCGTGGACGGGCTGAAGCCAGAGGCGCGACTCGCACAGCCCTACGGTGTGGAAGTGTCGAACAATGCCGTGTTCTTCATCGACAGCGAAACCAGCTCGGTAAGGGTCGCAGCAATAGCTGAAAAGGGCAGGGTGGTGACCCTCGTGGGCACCGGCCTGTTCGATTTCGGCGATCACAACGGGGTCGGCAAAGACGCCCTCCTGCAGCACCCTCAGGGGCTGGCCGTCCAGGACGATACGATCTACATCGCCGACTCCTACAACAACAAGATCAAATCGATGGCCATAGGGTCGCTGCAGGTCGATACTGTCGCAGGCTCGGGCGCTCAGGGCAGCAGCGATGGACTGGCATCCCGGGCGGAGTTCAGTGAACCGGCCGGCCTTGCGATCGTTGGCAACCGAATATTCGTTGCCGATACCAATAATCACCTCATCAGGGTGATCGATACACATTCTGGCGAGGTCTCGACGCTGGAAATAAAGGGACTTTGACCCGACCAACATTTCATTGCCCCATTCCGTTTCATTGTTCCCGCCGCGCTCCGGTCGAACTTCGGTGCATCAAATCTTCTGTGCATAATGCAACCTGAACTTTTAACTGAAACACAAGAACACAGACTCTTAGAAAATGCCCAACCGCCTCGCCAGTGAAACCAGCCCGTACCTGCTGCAGCACAAAGACAACCCCGTCGACTGGTACCCCTGGGGCGACGAAGCTCTGGCTGCTGCCAGGCTCCTCGATAGGCCGATTCTGCTCTCGATTGGCTACTCGGCCTGTCACTGGTGCCATGTGATGGCCCACGAATCGTTCGAGAACGAATCGATAGCAGCCACGATGAACAAAAATTTCGTGAACATCAAGGTCGACCGGGAAGAGCTGCCCGACGTCGATTCGATCTACATGACCGCGGTCCAGGCCATGACAGGCTCGGGCGGATGGCCGCTCACCGTATTCATCACGCCCGACGGTCAGCCATTCTTTGGCGGTACCTATTTTCCTCCCGAAGACCGGCACAACATGGCCGGCTTCCCCCGCATCCTCAATGCCATCGCCGACGCTTATGCGACGAAGCGTGACGAACTACTGGCAAACTCGAAAAAGGTGGTTGAGACAATTCGCGCACAGTCGATTCCACAGAAACACGACGGCGACGTCACTGAATCGCTGATTTTCGGAAGTTTCACCCATCTCGTCAGTAATGCCGACCCCGAAAATGGCGGGACGATGGGTGCCCCGAAATTCCCTCAGCCAATGGTCTACGAACTGCTACTGCGTTACTGGAAGCGCACCGGCAGCAAACAGGTCCTCGATATCGTGACTCTCACCCTCGAAAAGATGGCGCGCGGTGGTATTTACGATCAGCTCGGAGGCGGTTTCGCACGTTACTCGGTCGACGACAAATGGCTTGTGCCGCACTTTGAAAAGATGCTGTACGACAACGCCCAACTAGCATCGCTGTACCTCCACGCTTACCAGGCGACGAAAAAACCGCTGTTCAAGCGAATTGTTGAAGAAACGCTCGATTACGTTGCCCGCGAAATGACTCATCCCGCGGGCGGGTTCTATTCGGCCTCGGATGCCGATTCAGAAGGTGTCGAAGGAAAGTTCTTCGTCTGGACGTCCCCGGAGATCGATGCAGCGCTGTCCGATCCCGAAGATGCCCAACTGGCGAAAACTTTCTGGGGCGTGACGGAGGAAGGCAATTTCGAGGACTCCAATGTGTTGCACGTCCCTGTCTCGCTCGAAGAATTTGTAGCCGATTCGGGTCGGGATTCTACCGAGTTCCTGGAAGACATTTCGCGTATTCGCGAGACGCTGTACGAAGTGCGCTCCAGGCGCGTTGCGCCCGGTATCGACGATAAGGTGCTCACCTCGTGGAACGCGCTGATGCTGAAGGCTTTTGCCGAGGCGGGAGCCCTGTTCCAGAACGAAAAATGGATCGCGATAGCAAAGAAAAACGCACGCTTACTGCTCGACAACGCCCGGGATTCGGAAGGACGTCTGCTTCACGCATGGAAGGCGACAAGCGATTCAGATGGCGAAGCCAGGATCCTCGGCTACCTCGATGACTATTCCTACCTCGTCGATGCTCTGCTTACGCTCTACGAGGCTACGTTCGACTACTCGTATGTCGATGAGGCGCGGGCGCTGGCCGATCAGATGACCGACCGTTTCTGGGACCCGGATTGGCAGGTGTTTTTCGATACGTCGCACGAACACTCAAAACTGCTGGTACGGCCGCGAGGCGTGCTCGACAATGCGCTTCCATCGGGTGGTGCGACCGCCTCAATGGGCCTGCTCAGGTTGAGCGTCTTCACCGGGGAATCGGAATATGCTGAGAAGGCCGCAGCCTCGATGAAATCGCTCGTTCCGCAAATGGAACAGTCGCCCGCCGCGGTAACCTCGTGGCTCAGCGCAGTCGATTTCCTCACGGCGAGCAGGCAGGAAGTGATCGTGATCGGCAACCGGGAAGATCCCGTCGTCAAGGAAATGCTGCTTGAAGTACTGGGCAGATATTCGCCGAACACCATATTCGGCGGGGCACATAAAAAGCCGGGCAGCAACGAAAAATCGCCGCTCCTCGCCGACCGCAAACTCGTCAACGGCAAGGCTACGGCCTACGTCTGCGAGAACTACGCCTGCAAGCTACCCGTCACCTCATCAGCAGAACTGGCCGAACTGCTGGATTGAATCCCGCTACGCCTCCCGAGCGCGGTGACAACTGGTTCCAGCCACTGTGCCGTAGGCCATTCGTGAAACTGGCCGCAGTAACGGTGAAACTCAATCGGAATGGCTGCTGAAAACCTCCGATCGGATATGGGTTAGGAAGTGGGCAAATATTTTTCAATTCCTAAGCCCCGGACCCTGCCGTAAGAGCATTAATGAGATTTTCACAGCGTTCGAGCGACTGGTCTATGTCAGCACCTTCACAAAGTAAAACTACGTTGCCGAATATAGCGAAATCGGCGTATCTCGGACCCGTATTTGTGCCGGCGTCCCTCGTAGTAATGCCCGTGGCACTTCCGGCTCGCCACCGATCTTTCTCGCCTGTGATCCAGGCCTGCGCATCTTTACGCTCCCTCAAAAGATCACCCGTCGCCTCATCGGCGAATGGTGCGCCTGCGCCGACGGCGTCCTCGTGGGAGCCGTAGAACCGCAACTCAAAATCGTTGCGTTCAGATGCCGACGGCCCCCAGAACCCCAACCACGCATCCAGCGCGCCTGTCAGACCTTCAACATCGTACTGTTTCGACGCCTTGAATCCGATGCTTTTGAAATCTGCGATCTCATAAGTCTGCGGCGTGTCGGTGATTTTTTGGAACCGTGCCGAGGTGGCGGATCCATCGCCAGACCCGCAGGCAACGAGGAGAAATGCTGCGAACACGATCAGCACGGCAGTTACGTTACGTGTGGAATTCAAACGTCCACGTCCTTTCAGGTTCACCCGCACCGGATTGGTGAACTGGCCGTGCTGTTCTAGGTGCGTTTGGTTAATATCCCTACGGGTGAATAATCACTTTCGTGTAGCCCTCTTCGCGGCGGTCGAATTTGACATATGCCCCGGGCGCCTCATCGAGTGATATTTCGTGAGACACCACGAAATCCGGCTTTGCCCGGCCGGCGATGATCAAGTCCCTCAGCCGTGCGTTGTACTTCTTGACGTTGCACTGGCCCGTGGCGAGGCGCAGGCCCTTCTCGAAAAGCTTGCCAAAGTTGATCGACAGCGCTCCTCGCTTGGCCGCATCGCTGACCCCGCCGGGGTCCGATGGCACATACAGGCCGGGAATCCCCAGCGCCCCCGTCGGATTGACCGTCTCGATCAGGTTGTTCAGCACGATATTGGGCACCTCGTCGGCCTCACCGCCGGCGGCCGACGAACCTGCCGAGGTCGCCTGGTAGCCAACGGCGTCGATGCCCTTGTCCGTGCCCTCGCCGCCCCGCCTGTCTTTGATCTGATCGACCGGGTCGGCCTCATCGTAGTTGATAGGAATGGCCCCGATCGACTCGGCCTTGTCGAGCCGTTCTTTTACGTGATCGACCACGTAGACCTCGGCAGCACCGCGTATTACGCAGCTGTAAGCCGCCATCAGCCCCACAGGTCCCGCCCCGTAAACCGCAACGCTCTCCCCGGCTTGTACGTCGGCGAGTTCGGCACCGTGGTATCCGGTTGGAAAGATGTCGGCGAGCAGGGCGAAGTTGGCCTCGTGCCCGGTCCCGGCCGGAAGCGGTAAACAGTTGAAATCGGCGAACGGCACCTGGAGGTATTCGGCCTGACCGCCAACCCAAGGTCCCATCGATACGTAACCGTAAGCCCCACCGGCAAAACCGGGGTTCACCGTTGTACAGAAGCCAGTGAACCCGCCCAGGCAGTTCTTGCAGAACCCGCAGGCGACGTTGAAGGGCAGCACCACGCGGTCGCCGACCTTCCGCTCCTTGACGGCCGGGCCGACCTCTTCGATGATGCCCATATTTTCATGGCCGAACACGATGCCGGGTTGAGCGGCGGTCCGACCTTCGTACATGTGCAGGTCTGACCCGCAAATGCACGACGACGTGATCTTGATGATGGCGTCGGACGGGTGAAGAATCCTGGGGTCGTCGACTTCCTCAACGGCAACCTCGAACGGTTTCTTGTAAACGACAGCTTTCATGGATCAGCTCCTGTTGTATTTATCTGGTCTCGTCGGGCTCGGATTCTACGGGTTTACCGTCCGCGGCTCCAGTCGTACCGTCGCCAGAACCTTGCTCGATGAGCTCTTGTTCTCTGGAAGCCTGTTTGGCGGCGCGCGCATCGGCGAGCCGATCGACCCTCTCGCGCACTATCGCAATTGCTACACCGGCGGCCGTTCCGGCCACACCAACGATCGCCAACAAGGGGCCTGCAGTGGACCTGCACATTAATTAATCGAGTCCGTTCTCTACCAAAAATAAGCGGAAATACAACCTTGAAATTGTACTGCCGGTTCAGTTCAAACGAAACTAGACCGATACATCTCTTCGGTCGAACCGCCACACCGCCGTTGCAACAGCCACGCCCGTCAACCCGACAAGGGCCAGCATGTGTGCCGCATTGATGCCATTCAGCATTACGTCATTGTTGTTGAAATAGTAGAAAACCGAAATGAACCGCGCGGGTTCGAGCACCTCAACAACCGACAGAAATGTATCGAGCAAGAATCCAACGACGCCCACCCCCGCGGTCACTCCACCGGCAAGTCCCTTGCGCCCCGTTGCCGCTCCGATAGAGAGCGCCAGCAGCCCCATTGTCGCCCCGAGCACATACAGGCTGGCGATAGCCTGGGCGGTGCCGGTGATAGACAGATCGAAACCCGCGATTTTGGAACCCGCCACCAGCCCTATGCCCAGCGCGACCGAAAGCGCCAGCAGCCCCGTCAGCAGCGCACCGGCTTTTTGCAATAGCACGCTGGTCCGCGATATCGGGTTGGCCAGCAGCTGATCGAGCGTGTGCGACTCCTCCTCCCCCGCTATTGCCGCGGTCCCGGCGATTATCGCAAACACCGAAACGATCAGCGGGCCCATGAAACTGAATACTTCGGCGTTCAAAAACCCCTCGGCGGTCGTGTAGGTTTCGGCATCGCCGATCAGGGCCTGGAACACCTCGGGCAGATCTTCCAGGAAATCCGTAAACCCTGTCGCATCCCGAATCGTCGGATAAAACAGCGTGACGTAAAGCCCGAGGGCCATTGTGCCGATTGAGTAGAACAGGATCGACTTTCGAGAATCCCTGAGCGATTTCAGATACACGTTACGCAGCACCCGGACCCTCCTTATCAGCGTCGTCGCTGTAGAAGGCGAGGAAAACTTCTTCAAGCCCCGGTTGTGCCGATTCCATCCTGATTACCGTGTGCCTGGCAGCGGCCTTAATTAGCGAATCGACAGTTCCGGTCACGCTGCATGTCAGCCTGTGGTCGCTTACGACAACGTCGGTCACTCCGTCCAATCCGTGGAAGTCGGCAGCCGAGACAGGGTCGCTGAACTCGATTTCTACGCGGGTGAGTACTCGTTCCCTCAACGTGGCGATCTCTTCAATTGCCGCCAGCGAACCTTCCCTGATAATCCCCACGCGATCGCAAATGATCTCGACTTCAGACAGCATGTGGGAAGAAATGAATAATGTTTTGCCAGCCGCAGTCTCTTCCAACACCATCCTGTGAAATTCCTGCTGGAGCAGGGGGTCGAGTGCGCTGGTCGGCTCATCGAGGATCAGCAGGCGGGGATCGCTCATAAACGCCTGCACCAGGCCAACCTTCTGCCGGTTACCCCGGGAAAGTTCCCCGATCTTCCGTGTGAGGTCCAGGTCGAACCGCTCGGCAAGGGATTCTGCGTGGGCCATGCCGTGGCCGCGCAGGTTTGCAAAATACTCAAGCAAGTCGCGGCCCGTCAGCTTTTCATACGTCACAAAATCGCCGGGGAGGTAGCCGACTTCCTGCCGGATCCGGACCGAATCGGCCTGCGAGTTCAATCCAAGAATTGTTGCCGAACCCGATGTCGGGTGAATTAAATCGAGGAACAGCCGTATACAGGTGGTCTTGCCTGAGCCGTTTGGGCCCAGAAGTCCGAAGACTTCGCCTTCTCTGATCCCCAGGTCGACATCGATCACGCCCCGGTGCTCACCGTAAAACTTGGTCAGCCCCGTTGTGCTTATCGCTTCGGTCAATCTACCGGTTCTTTCTCGAAGCCCCCGCCACGTTTCCTGGCCAGTTGAAACTATTCGTCGGCGTACTTCTCCAGCACCGCGTCAGGGAAGTCGGCGTTCGAATACACCCTTGAAACATCGTCCACCTCTTCCAGTGCATCAAGCAGGCGCAGCGTCTGCATCGACGCCTTGTCGTCGAGCGATACAAGGCTTGTCGGCACAAGTGCCAGTTCTGCACGCTCGATAGTAATCCCGGAAAGTTTTTCGACCGCCGCTTTGACCTGTGCGAATTCCTCGTATGGAGCCGTAACTTCGACGGTCATGCCGTCTACTTCTACATCCTCCGCACCGGCGTCGACAATCTCAAGTGCAGTATCGTCGGGGTCGCCATCAATCACCTCGACAGTGATGAGTCCCTTGTTTTCAAAATTCCACGACACCGCGCCCGATCCTGCGAGGTTCCCCCCTCCCCGGGTTATCTGGGCGCGCACCTCGGCTGCAGTCCGGTACTTGTTATCCGTCAGCGCCTGGACGATTATCCCGGCACCACCAGGACCGTACGCCTCGTAACTGATCTCTTCGAGGATCAGCGATTCGTCGCCGACGCCCGCCCCGCGGGCAACGGCGCGGTCGATATTGTCCTTCGGCATGTTCAGCGATTTGGCACTGTCAATCGCCAGTCGCAGCCGAAAGTTCATGTCGGGATCGGCGTCACCCTCGCGCGCTGCCACCATGATTTCCCTCGTCAGCTTTGTGAACAGTTGGCCGCGCTTGGCGTCGGTCGCTCCCTTCTTGTGTTTGATCTTGCTCCATTTAGAGTGACCCGACATCTATTTATCCATCCTGCTGCGTGCGTGTTCCGTAATCCTGGACCCGGCGTGAACCAATTGGTGATGCCAGTTTACGAAGATTCCGTTCTCAGAACAAACCGTCAGGCGGGTCGATAGTCATGACCCCGCTCTCTGCATCGACCTCAACGATCACCCCGTCAAGGACTGGAATGAGGACTTCGCCGGTGCCGCTCGCGTTTTTTGCGGACTCTTCCATGGCAGATTTTCGATCAGGCGACACAACAAAAACGTCGTTGCTGCCCGTTTCGATTATCTCGGTGAGGGTGCCAAGTTTCAGGCCTTCCACAGTCACAACATTAATCCCGAGAATCTCGTAGTGATAATAAACGCCAGGTGGATTCTCGGGCAGCGAAGCCGCGAGGATCGCCAGCTCCTCATCTCTGAACGGGTCGGCAGCTTCGATCGAGTCGATTCCCGCGAACTTTATCTTTGCCGACTTTCCCGATCTTCCGGTTCGCACAATTTCGTGCTCGGAGCCATTAACGATTAACCGGTCACCGATGGCAAATCGGTTGATATCGCCGGAATACACATCGACCAGCAAGGTGCCGTCGATTCCGGTTGGACGCCTGACGCGGCCGACCACGACGAGGTCTTTCACATCTGGTAGTTCCCGGGTCGAATGCCGGGACCGATCATTTGAACCGATCATGCCTGAGCCAGTCATGGTGCCAACCTGCCGCGGCGAACAGGGCAGCGATCAGTCGATTTCGAGGCTGACACGCGTGTCGGCCTTCACCGCTGCCACCCGGAGGAGCGATCGTATGGACTGGGCAACCCGGCCATCGCGCCCGATCACTTTGCCCTTGTCCTCGTCATCGACAGAGAGGTGGAAATAAATGCGGTCGCCGTCGTCCTCTTCAGTAACCGACACGGCGTCCGGGTTTGAGGCAAGAGCGCGGGCAATGTACACGATCATCTCGCGCATTGAATCGATGGCCGACAATTCGTCGTCTTCCGATTCGTCGCCGTCCAACTCCTCGGCATAGCTATCGTCGTTCTGAACGCTATCGTCTTGCTCGTCGACGGTTGCGTCGTCGTCACGTTCAGTCACTCGAGGTTTCCTTCGAATCGTCCTCGTCCACAGCCTTCGCAGCCTCGTCAGCATCCTTGTCGGGAGTTTCCGCTACGTCTTCGGCGGGAGTCTCCGCTACATCTTCGGTGGGAGTCTCGTTGGCGTCGTCGGTGGTGGTTTCCGCTGCTTCTTCCACCGGGGCATCAGCTACTGCAGTTGCAGTGGCCGCTGCCTTCGGAGTTGCCTTCGCGGCGGCCTTGGGGGCCGCTTTTGCTGAGGCTTTTGGTGCTGCGGCGGCTCCGACCTTCGGGAGGATGCCGTGGGATTGAAACAGGCTGACAACCGAATCGGACGGCTGCGCACCGTTCTTCATCCATTTGGCGACCTTCTCTTCGTCAATCTTGATTTCCGGTGGGTCCGGGAAGGGGTCGTAAGTGCCAACTTGCTCGATAAACGCACCGTCACGGGCGGCGCGCTGGTCAGCTACAACTATTCGATAGAACGGGTGCTTTTTGGCACCAACTCGTTTAAGACGGATTCGAACCATTCGGAATATCACTCCGTGCGCCGATTATTTACTCGGCAAAAAAATATGCTTGGCTATATCGAATCCCGACAATGCGCCAGAGTTCAACATTTACGACCTAAAATTGTATTGCCCACGAACGAGGGCGTCAAAGGTTCTCGAAATCCGATCAACGCCGTCGACCGAGGCAGTATGTGACCTGTCTGATTCTCCCGCCAATATGACCAGTTCTGGTGACAACGAAGGTCACCCGTCGAACGGGTTCGGCGGTAACCTGAAGAGACTCCCTTCTCAACGGAGTTCAACCGTTATCGAATGGAATGGGGATTCACCGGCATCCTGCGTTTTAGACGAAACCGCTATCGAACGACACCGTGACTCAACGCGAACCGCAAAACCCAGTGCCGCAAGACCCGGCAAACGAGCTGACCGTGCTGTTTTTCGCGGCGCTTCGCGACAGGGCGGGCACACGGGTGGTAAATATCGCCGTGACCGGCGGCATGACGGTAGACGGCGCTGTCCTGGCCGCCCGCAACGCGGCCCCGAACGACCCCGAACCGGGAACCAGCATCATGCTTGCCCTTAACGGCGAGTATGTCGAAGGCGATCAGCCTGTCGCCGCCGGTGACGAACTGGCCCTCATCCCGCCCGTCAGCGGTGGCTCGGACGAGGTAAAAACTGACCACGACTGGGTATTCGTAACTGCTGATGCACTCGATCCGTTGCCATTAACAGATTTTGTTACTACCGGAACAGACGGGGCGGTAGTAACGTTCCTCGGCGTGACAAGGGATCACAACGAAGGTCGCAAAGTTCTTCACCTTGAGTACGAGGCGTACCAGCCGATGGCCGAGAACAAGATTCTGGAGATAATCGGCGAGATGCGGGGCAGGTGGGAGCTTGGCAAGATCGCCATCGCCCACCGCACAGGCCGCGTCGATATCGGCCAGATGAGCATGGTCGTGGCGGTTGGCTCAGCACACCGCAGGCCGGCATTCGAGGCGACACACTATTTTGTCGACCGACTGAAAGAGTTAGTTCCAATCTGGAAGAGGGAGTTTTTCGAGGGCGGGGATGTGTGGATTGGCGAAACGCCGGGCGCAGGACCGCCGACAGGCTGAGCTATAGCTGGAAATTTTGAATTATTTATGCCTGCCATACCCGTTCGGTACCGCAGGCCAGCCCGGCTGAAAAGATCGAAATTGACCGAACTGCAGAAATTGAGAAACCGCGCCGCGCGCAACGCAAGCGGCACTGTCATCGAGGTTGAAGACCTCCACAAGGACTATGGCGATATCGCCGCGGTCGATGGCATCACGTTTTCAGTTGAACCCGGCGAAACCTTTGGTCTGCTCGGTCCAAATGGGGCCGGCAAGACCACGACCATGCGGATGCTGGCAGGCCTTTCCCCGGCGACGTCTGGAACTATCGCAGTTGCCGGAATTAACGTGATAAAGGACAACCGGGCGGTGCGAGAACTGATGGGAGTCGTTACCCAGCATGACGGGCTCGATGGCGGGTTGACGGTATTCCAGAACCTTTTTCTGTATGGATTTCTCGCGGGTCTGTCCCGGGCCAGGTCAAAGAAACGGGCGCACGAGGTGCTCGAATTCTTCAGCCTGCGCGACCGCTCAAAGGCGAACGTTTATGAGCTTTCGGGCGGGATGAAACGCCGACTGGCGATTGCCCGCTCGATGATGACCAGCCCCAGCGTGATCGTGATGGACGAGCCGACCACAGGACTCGATCCGCAGAGCCGAAACGGCGTCTGGGAAGAAATGGCTGTCCTCAAGGACTCTGGCGTGACCATTTTGCTTTCGACGCACTACATGGAGGAAGCAACCATCCTGTGCGATCGACTGTCAATCATGGATAGCGGAAAAATCCTCGATGAAGGTACGCCGGACCAGATGATCGAACGCCACGCCCCGCCTGAGGTCGCGCAGCTCAGGGTTGCCCCTGCCGCTCTCCGGAATGTTCGCGAATACCTGACCGGGCGCAACATCTCATATCGTGAAGTTGGTGCTCTCGTTAGCGTTACCGGTGCGAATGGCGACCGTCCCGATCTTTCAGGTCTTGAGGGCGTAGAAGGCGTGCGGACATCGTATCGAGCGGGCAATCTTGAAGATGTATTCCTTGCGATTACGGGTCGAGAGCTGAGGGACGGATAGTGAACGTTTCCATTCCAATCCCCCACATCAGGAGAAGGAGCGTCAGCGGAATCTGGTTGCGCCACGCAGTTTCGTTTCTGCGCTACTGGAAATTCGTCATCACATGGGTGATCATCGAACCCGTCGTGGTGCTCGTGGCCGTGGGAATGGGCATCGGCAAGCTCGTTACCGAAGTTGAAGGCGCAGACAGCTACGCGGAGTTCGTAACACCGGGACTGATCATGGGTTCAGCGATGTTTCACGCCCTGTTCGAAACGTCATGGAACGCCTACAACCGCATCGAAAACGACGTTTACGAAACTGCCCTGACCACCCCGATTACGGTGACTGAGATCACTCTCGGCGACATTCTCTGGGCCGTGACTCGATCCTTGATGACTACCGTCGGAGTTGCGGTGTTCGCGGCCATGCTCGGGTGGCTGAGTGGCTGGTCGGCAGTCGGGATACTGATCCCGGCCGCCATGGTTGGGGCGTTGTTCGGGACGATGGGATTTTTGTTTTCTTCGGTCGCACCGCATACAACGTTCCTGACCCTGGTGTTTACGCTCGTCGCCACGCCGCTCTACTTTTTCTCAGGCGCGTTCTTTCCAATTTCAATACTTCCCGACTGGGTCGAGCCGATCGCCTGGGCAATGCCGCTTACGCCCGGCGTGCACGTGGCCCGCGGTTTTGCGCTTGGAAGCTTTGACATCACTCACCTCTGGGCTGCTATCTACCTCGTGCTGCTCACGGCAGTGATGTGGCCTGTGGCGATTTACCTGCTGCGGCGTCGCCTAATAAAGTAACGCGAATCTACGCGCAATAACGCGCCATCCACGCGTCGTACTCCTTTGCCGTGCACGGGGTGTGAAGTTATATTGAAGATGAGCGCACTGGTACTTAACTCCGCGGAGGGTTCGCATAGTGGCCTAGTGCGCCCGCCTGCTAAGCGGGTTGGGGGTGTTGAGCCCCCTCGCGGGTTCGAATCCCGCACCCTCCGCCACTCTGATTAACATTCGGCGGCAACGACTCGTCCTGCCGATAATCACCCCGGCGTTCTACCGAAAGCTTGCGCGGTGCCCGACCAATCCATTGCACCCGATTCTCAAGGCTTACGTACCGATCCTGATCCCCGGCTCGCTGATCGAACGCAGTGTCTCTATCGCGGCAAGCACCGCGAGAAAACTGGTCTTCGGGTTGGTCTCATGGGGGATGTTTTCGAAACGGAAAGAAAATTTGCCGGCCCGGCTGACCGCATGGATTTCGTGAACGTTACCCGGCGAATCGGGATCGGCGACAATTTTCACCCTGGTAGCGTCCGGGCCGATACCCGCCATGCTCACAGTGGCCGCGACATTCACATTCGCAGGGAACAATCCAACTGCCTCAGCTGCTGAACCTTCGAAGATCACAGTCGGCCCCGTGATATCGACATCTTCCCATTCAGCAAAACCCGGAGCACCGCTTAGTGCAATGGGTTTCTTGGTCGAAACGATCGTCACCTCTTCGAGCAGGGCCTTCGATGCCCGCAGCGCGTCGATTCCGCCAACTGCCCCGGATGGCACATATACAGAGACCCCCGACGCCTCCGCAGCGTCGGTCACTTTGCACATGAAATCAGCTGAAACCAGCGCGCCCGAACTCATCACCAGCATCGATATTCCCGCGGTAAGCACGGCCACGGCATGAGCCGTCACCGCCGCCTGCGAGGCGCACTCGACGATCAGCTCCATGCCAGTAAGACCGATAAGCTCCGCAACGCTGCCAGCCTCAACAGGCGCCGGCTCCTGGTTTTTACCGAGCTCCTTCACAAGTGCAATGCGACCGGGGGCGTACTCGTCGTACACCCCGATGATCTTTGTCGGACCGGCTTTCCCGAGCTGAACGGCCCGGGCCAGCTCGGAACCCATGGACCCACAGCCGATAAGACCGACATTCAGTAATTTATTTTCTCGCTTCGGCAACTGTTGAGTGACTCGGTTATTGGCTAATTGAATTCGCTGCCCGACGGACGGCTGGGGACCCATTCGTTCGATCTGCCCCGCACTTTGAAGGGACCGTCATCGACGGCCTCAATTTGACGACAAATGATAACGATCTAAGGCGACTCCGTGCGCTGCCGCCGGTTCGAATTATGGTGTAACGCCGCTGCGCGCGTTATCCTTGATGGCAGACAACTTGTTAATTCATTCACAAAGTGGAGCTGTCGCAGGCCCGTCGAACTTATTCGACCGGTCAACTTAGCTCCAGTAACACACCACTTCCCAATTGCCCAGTTATCACGTTTGGACCGTCGGCTGCCAGATGAACACATCTGACTCTGAGCGCTTGTCCAGCGGATTTGAACAGATGGGCTTTGACTTGTCAGACAACCCGGCCACCGCCGATATCGTCGTGCTGAACACCTGCGTCGTCAGGCAGTCGGCTGAAGATACCGCAACCGGCATGCTGGGCCGGCTCGCAAAGATAAAACGTGAGTCGCCCGCACAACAGGGACCGCTGGTCGCGGTGATGGGCTGCATGGTCGGCCCGGAGCAGTCGGAGCTCAAACGGCGCTTTCCTCAGGTCGACATCTGGGCGCGTCCGCAGCAGTTTGCGCCAATTCTCGAATCTGCAGGCATCCGTTTCGGACTCGATCCCGAAGGCTGTCTCAGCGGGGCGGTCCCGGTCAACCCCCACGTCGCATCGTTCGTACCAATCGTTCACGGCTGCGACAAGTTCTGCACCTTCTGCATAATTCCCTACCGGCGGGGACGGGAGATAAGTCGCCCGGCACCAGAGATAGTTCACGAAATTGCAGTGATGGTTGACCGCGGGGTGAAAGACATCACCCTCCTCGGGCAGAACGTCGACTCGTATGGTCACGACATCCGACCGAGAATAGACCTTGCCGACCTGCTTGAGCAGGTGCATGAAATCAGCGGCCTCGAGCGAATCCGGTTTCTGACTTCACACCCGAACGACATGTCGGTGCGAATCCTGGAAGCAGTGCGGGACCTGCCCAATGTTTGCGAAAACATCAACCTGCCGTTCCAGGCAGGCGACGATGCGCTGCTGGTGAACATGCGACGCGGATACACCATCGGGCAGTACCTCGAAAAAATCTCACAGGTGAAAGAGATAATTCCGGGTGTCAATGTGACAACAGACCTTATTGTCGGATTTTCAGGCGAGACCGACGATCAGTTTGAACGGTCGCTTGATGTTTTACGTGCGGTCGAATTCGATAAGGTGCACGTTGCGGCCTACTCGAATAGAGAAGGAACTTATGCTTCACGTAATATGCCAGATACCGTTGAGCGTGCAGTAAAGAAAGCACGATTGGCCGCTGTTGACGAACTTCAGCAAGAAATTCAAACGAGGAATAATGCAAAACTGGTGGGTTGCGTATTCGAGTTACTGATAGAAGGACGTAAACGGAGTAGGCTGCACGGGCGCACCCGTGGCGATAAACTTGTTTATGTAAATACCGAGTACTCACAGGATCTGGAATCGGGACAGACTATTCTGGGTGAGATCACCTCCAGTTCGCCCTGGTCGCTTGAAGCGAAATTATCCCCATCGGATTCCGCAGACGATAGAAACAACTCACACCGAGTAAATAACGAAAAGGTACCGGTCGCATGACCACTGCATTCACGAAGCAGACCATCATTCCGATTACTGAGTTGGAACAGTCGGCGTTCTGCCAGACTGACGGCAATCTTCGGACCAAGACACTCGAAGAAGAGTTCTCGGCTGGTGTGCGCTGGCAGAAAGTGCCAACCCGCTACCTGAAGCTAACCCCCGAGGAAATTTCAGAAGGCATCGCCTTCGCCCGAAATGAAATCGGCGAAAAAGCCGTGCTGCTCGGCCATCATTACCAGCGTGACGACGTGATCGAGTTCGTCGACTTTACGGGCGATTCGTACAAGCTTTCGAAGATGGCCGCGGCGGCAAAAGACGCCAAGTGGATCATCTTCTGCGGCGTCCATTTCATGGCCGAGACCGCAGATATCCTCACTTCTCCCGATCAGAACGTATTGCTCCCGAACATGGCTGCCGGTTGTTCAATGGCCGATATGGCGAAGCCGAAAGACCTGCTCGATTGCTGGGATGAACTCAAGTCCGTCCTCGGCACGACCGATCGCGTAATTCCAATCACCTACATGAATTCAGCCGCGGCAATCAAGGCTCATTGCGGCAAGAACGGCGGCCTCGTCTGCACATCGTCCAACGCCGATAAGGCGTTCGATTGGGCCCTGGAACGTGGCGACAAGATCCTGTTCCTCCCCGACCAGCACCTTGGCCGCAACACCGGTATTGCCATGGGGATACCCGCCGACGACATGGCCGTGTGGAACCCGCACCTGCCGATGGGCGGCCTCTCTGAAGCCGAGATCAAGCGAGTGACGGTCCTGCTCTGGCAGGGCCACTGCTCGGTCCACACGCGGTTCACCGTTGCCCAGATCGATGCAGCCCGGGAGCGCAACCCGGAGACCAACATCATCGTTCACCCCGAATGCACGCAGGAAGTAGTTGCCGCTGCCGATATGTTCGGCTCGACAGAATTTATTCTGCAATCGGTTGCTACTGCTCCGGCAGGTAGTTCCTGGGGAATCGGCACTGAGATCAGCATGGTGCGCAGGCTCGCCGCCAACAATCCCGATAAAGACATTTTCTGCCTCGACCCCGTCGTCTGCCCGTGCTCGACAATGTACCGCATACATCCGGCGTATCTGCTCTGGGTCCTTGAAGGCATAATGGCCGGACTGGCGATAAATCGGATTGAGGTCGAACCGGAAACCCGGCGCTATGCATTGATTGCGCTCGAACGAATGCTCGAAGTCGCAGGTTAACGCCGCAACGGCTAATCAGGGTTCCCGGCTATTTCCCTTCGTATTTCCGCTGCCCACGGCAGAAATCAGACACGCCACAGATGGCACAGCCGAAAGAACACGCATGCTCCCAAATCGTGGTGAACTCGATGCCACCATCGACCGCGCACTGGCAGAAGATTCAGTCGGGGCCGATGTCACTACATCTGCGCTAATTCCTCCCCACCTGCAGGCCCGTGCCACCCTCGTGCCCAAAGAAGCCGGCGTACTTGCGGGCCTCGAAGTAGCCGCCGCCGTATTTCGGCGCGTCGACCCCGAGTTGGTCTTCGTTCATCGACTCCTCGATGGCGACCGGGTTGAGGGCGGAGAATCTGTCGCTACGATCTCCGGATCCATGGCCTCAATTCTCAGTGCAGAGCGGACCGCACTGAACTTTTTGCAAAGAATGAGCGGAATTGCAACCCTCACGAGCCAGTACGTGAAAGCCGTCGAAGGCACCTCCGCCTCGATCACCGACACCCGAAAAACAGCTCCCGGGCTGCGGCTGCTCGACAAGTACGCAGTCTCAATCGGAGGCGGGCGCAACCATCGGATGAACCTGACCGATGGCGTGCTCATCAAAGACAACCACCTCGCCGCGCTACAGGGCGAAGGCATCAGCCTCTCACAGGCAATCAAGCGAGCCAGGGCACGGGCACCCCACACTGTAAAGATCGAAGTGGAGGTCGAATCTGTCGAAGCGGCAATCGCGGCTTCATCCGCCGGGGCAGATATCGTGATGCTCGATAACATGTCGCCGCTCGACATGCGGAGCGCGGTCGATCAGATAGGCGCGGGGTGCACCGTTGAAGCCTCTGGTGGAATCAAACTCGACAACGTTGCCGATGTCGCGAGCAGCGGTGTGGATATTATCTCGGTCGGGGCGCTGACCCATTCACCCCGGGCGATGGACATTTCGCTCGAATTCGAAACGAAAAACGCCTGACCGGACTCCCTGGTGTGCGCGTGCGTATGAACCCGTCTTTTCGCGAGCAAACCCCGGTATAGTGTCGTCACGCAGCAACGCATGTGCACGGTCCCAAAAATCACCCTACCTTGAACCGATATACATTGCTTTCGTTACGGCCCCAACTGGTTATAGTCGCACTTGGCGCTCTTGGTGCCATGGCGATCGTGTCGTGCACAGGGTCGAGCGCCGGAAACGTGCAGGTCGAACCGACCGCAACATTCTCACCAGCCGACGCCACCGCAACGTGGGTCGCGTTTGAACCGGAGATGGACCAGATGGTTGCTGCGGCACGTGAGCAGCAAATCGTCCAGGCCACTATCACCGCCGCCATCGCGAGCGCCGAAGAATCCGATCTCGCGACCGACGCAGCGCCAACTCTAGAAACGGATGCCGCCAGCCGAGATGCAAACAGTGGTGTCATCTCCGAGCCGACCTCCGTTCCAACGGCCACCCCGAGCCCGCCACCACCACGGGCAATCGCCACAGGCGGGGTCGACCGCATTGCTTTCTCCGATGGTCGGGGTTCGGTTCACACGGTTGATCCAAATGGTGCCGACCTCGCTACTATCGCCAGCGGTTCACTTCTATCGGGGGAGTTCCACTACACGTTCCCGGTCTGGTCCCCGGACGGCGGTAGCCTGGTTTTCTCATCGTTTCTAATCGTTGGAAATTCAGTTGTCCAGAGCGCGCTCCACAGGGCTGACGCAGACGGAACTGGTCAGATACAATTGCTGTCGACGATACTTCCCAGAGCGGGGTGGGCCCGGGGGTACCTCATTTCTCGGCATGGTCGCCAGACGGCACACACCTTGCTATCGCGCGGTCGTCCGGAGCAGCATTCAATACCCTTTCCATCTACTCTCCTCAAGATTCGAGCGAGAAGATCATTTACGAGGGCGACATAAGGTCGTTCTGGTGGTCGCCCGACAACTCGAAGCTGGCAATTGTTGAAGATTCCCCGGTGATCGACCTTGCCCACAGGTGGTTGGTGCTGGATGTTGGTTCTGGGGAAGTAACCCCACTGGTGACCCAGGTTCTTTCAGATGAGTTCCTGTTCGTGCAGGTGTTCTTTGACCAGTACACAGAATCACACCGCATCTGGTCGCCAGATAGCTCTCGACTGGTAGTAACCGGTGCGCTGCTCGACGTCGCGGCGGTATTGCAACCAGGCGGCGCGGCAGAACTGCCGGACACGTTCGATTCGCAAGTCTGGGTGCTTGATGCAACGGGTGTGGAAGAGCCGGTGAGCGTGGGCCGGGGGACTGTCGCCAGCTGGTCGCCGCAATAGGGCAAATTGTTCCGGCTACAGGAGGATCTTGGTGGAACGGCGATCGGCCGGCGACCTGGGGCGACCTCGCCAATCCGCCTCCAACCGGGAAACAGCACTTCGGTACGCTCACCGGTAACAGCCAGTCCAGTCAACCCTTGCGGGGCGTCTTGCGTTCGGCTGAATCTAAAACGATCGTGACCGGACCCGCGTTCTCGATCTCGACATTCATCATTGCCCCGAATTCGCCTGTTGCTACCTGTAAACCGCTGAACTTGAACGCCTCAACAAGCTGCTCGAACAGCGGGCCGGCCATCTCGGGCCGTGCCGCGTCAATGAATCCGGGCCGGCGGCCTTTTCGGGTCGACGCGTAAAGCGTGAACTGGCTGACCAGCAGCAGACCGCCACCGATATCGCGTACTGATCGGTCGAACCCCGAATCCCCCGGTTGTGGGTCTTCCGGGGGAAATATCCTCATATTCAGCGTTTTTTCGACAACGTACTGAAGGTCGTCGTTGGAATCGTCGTGCGTAATCCCGATCAGAAGGCAGAGGCCCCGTCCAATCTCACCGACAACACTGCCGTTGACTGTCACCGAAGCCCGATTGACCCGTTGGATTACGGCGCGCATGTCGTGTCCAGACTCGGCCGGTGGCTGCCAGAATCGACGCTAATGAGTGTGACTGCCTGCGCCATGGGAATGTGAGGAACCGCCGTGAGAGTGCCCGCTCCCGCTGCTGTCGCTGCCCGACGACTTGCTCTCAGACGAAGTGCCAGACTTTTCGGACTTGGACTTGGACTTGGACTTGGAGCTTGAGCTCGACCCGGATTCAGAACCAGACCCTGAGTCGGATTTGCGGTCCGAGGAGCTGCCGTTTTTGGAACTTGCTCCCGAACCGTAATCGGTTGTGTAAAAGCCTGATCCCTTATAAATGACCGTGGGCACCGTGACCTGGCGTGTCGACGCACTGCCACAGGTCGGGCAATTTGCTCCCGGCTCGTCATTGAAACCCTGAATCAGGTCGAAAACGTGTTCGTTGTCGGCACACTTGTAAACATAAGTCGGCATTTTTGGTTCGGTACTACATGAATACGCGAATGCAACTTACACTCGCGCAGATATAAAAAACTTGTCCGTTTATTGATTTTATACCTGCCGGGCAAAAATGCACCCCCGAGTGAGTCTACCTGGCCATCTACCGGCATTTAGCCAGGCCGAGTGGGCCTGCTATGCCCCCTCGGATGTTGCGGCACTGAAACCGTTTTTCCACGCATCGGAAGCGTCACTCAGCGAGACCGAAAAACCATCGCCAAACGATAACGAACTGCCACCGACGAGTCCGATTACGGCCATTGGTACATCTTGGGCAACTGCAAGGCCCTTAATTTCGTCCAAATGTTCAGGCGACACACTGAGTAGTATCCGGGACTGTGATTCGCCGAACATTGCAGCGTCCCAGCGCTCTTCGGCACCGGGTGGTTCCGTCATTGAAGCGCCGATGTCGCCAATTATTGCGCACTCGGCAACCGCAATGGCCACACCGCCCTCGGAAAGGTCGTGTGCCGATGCGACCAGTCCAGCCCTCACTGCGTCACGGCATACGGTCTGCACACGAACCTCGAGTTCCAGGTCCAGCACGGGTTGCCCTTCAACCCTGCCGTGAACCAGCTCCAGGTACTCGCTCCCGGCCAGCCCATCGACAGAGTCCCACGCCGAATCCGAACCCAGCAAGACGATAATGTCGTTCTCGGCCTTGAACCCGACAGTCGAGTGTTTTTCCACCTCGTCGAGAAGCCCGAGCGCCCCGATGATGGGGGTCGGATAAATCGCAGTGCCGGCCGTCTCGTTGTAAAGGCTGGCATTTCCGCTCACTATCGGGATGCCAAACGCATTGGCGGCCCTGGTCATTCCGGCGATGGCCTCGGTCAACTGGAACTGCACGTCGGTGGTTTCCGGGTTACCGAAGTTGAGCCCGTCAGTGAGGGCCACCGGCTCGGCTCCCGTCACCGACAGGTTGCGACACGCCTCGGCAACTGCAATCGCGGTGCCGACCTCCGGGTCGAGGTAGCAAATCCTGCCGTTGCAATCTGTCGTCAGGGCGATTCCGCGCCGCGTGCCTTTCAGCCTCAGCACCGCAGCATCGCCGCCCGGCTCAATCACGGTGTTGGTCTGCACGTGGTAGTCGTACTGGCGGTATACCGGGAACTTTGAAGCGATGTTCGGGGCCGCCAGCATCTTCAGCAACACTTCCGCCGGAGTCGCATTGGGCAAAGGAACCGCAGTCAGATCGGCGTTCTGAAGCGCCTTTAGCCAGTCGGGTTTTGGTACGGAGAATTCGTACTGGGGGGCGTCGGTAAGGGTGACTATCGGGGTTTTGCTGACCACCGTTCCATTATCGAAAATCGTGACGTCATCACCGCTTTCAAACTCGCCGATCACGGTCGCGTCGAGATCCCATTTGTCGAACAGGGCAAATACTTCCGACTCTTTTCCTGGGGTCACCGCGAGGAGCATTCGTTCCTGCGATTCTGACAGCATTACCTCGTAAGGGGTCATGCCTTCCTCCCGCCTCGGCACACGGTCGACGTGGAGCTGCAATCCCATCTTTGAGCGTTCGGCCATCTCGATGGCCGCAGAGGTTATCCCGGCTGCCCCGCAGTCCTGCAGGCCAACCACACCGGGCAGGTCAAGGGCTTCAATGCATGCTTCGATCAGCACTTTTTCAAGAAAAGGATTTCCGACCTGAACCGCCGAGCGCATCTCTGCCTGCTCTTCAAAAGTGCGCGATGCGAGCCCCGATGCTCCGTGAATACCATCCCGGCCCGTATCTGCACCTACCAGCAGCAGCAGGTCGCCCGGCTCCTTTGCCGACGCGCTCGCCATTTTGCCGTTTTCGATCAGGCCCACACACATGGCGTTGACGAGTGGGTTGCCTTTGTAGGTATCCGAAAAGAAGATTTCGCCCCCAACATCGGGAATGCCGATGCAGTTGCCGTACGAAGAAATTCCACCAATTACGCCGTTGAGCAGGTAACGGGTGCGAGCGTCGGCAGGCTGTCCGAACCGCAACGAGTTGAGCAGTGCGATTGGCCGGGCGCCCATTGCGAAAATGTCCCGAATTATCCCGCCTACACCTGTCGCAGCGCCTTCAAAAGGCTCGATCGCCGAAGGGTGGTTGTGCGATTCGATTTTCATCGCGATCGCAAGCCCATCGCCAAGGTCGATTACACCTGCATTCTCGGCCCCGGGCGCTACCAGCATCCGCCCGGAAGAGGAGGGCAGGGTACGCAGGAGGGCCTTGGTGTGCTTGTAGCCGCAGTGCTCCGACCACAGAGCCCCGAACAGCCCCAGCTCCAGCGCGTTCGGCTCTCTGCCGAGCCGGTCGACAATCGCAGCGTATTCAGCGCGGCTGAGGGCGATTTCGTCGAGCGTTTCCTGGCTAACCGTCATCTTGGTGTTACGTTTCGTCCTGCCAAATAATCGTTGTGATAAGAGGTCGTCTGGTCCGGCACGATCGCCCGGGTTGCTACGCCAGTGTCCTGGCAAAATTGTCAATCATCGACGTGAATATAACGTTGCCGTCGTCGCCACCAATCAACTTTTCACAGGCCTTCTCAGGGTGAGGCATCATTCCGAGCACGTTACCGCGCTCGTTCACGATCCCGGCTATGTTGTTGATGGATCCGTTGGGATTTATCTCGGGCGTAACGTCGCCGGCCGCATCTGCATATCGAAACACGACCTGCCCATTGCCTTCGAGCCGCTCGATTGTTGATTCGTCGGCCTGGTAGTTGCCTTCGCCGTGAGACATCGGGATGTGAAGGGTCTGTCCCTGGGTAGCGGTCGAAGTGAACATCGTCGAGGAGTTTTCGACCCTGAGATCGGTCCAGATGCAGCGGAATTCCAGGTGGTCGTTTCGCATCAGAATGCCCGGCAGGAGCCCCGATTCGCACAGCACCTGGAAACCGTTGCAGATCCCGATTACCGGCCCGCCGCGGTTAGCGAACGCCGTGACCGCTTCCATAACAGGCGAAAAACGGGCAATGGCCCCACACCTCAGGTAATCGCCGTAAGAAAAGCCACCGGGAAGCACAATCGCATCGAACTGGTCGAGCTGTTCATCACCGTGCCACACGTACTCGGCGTCCTGACCCAGAACTCCCGAAACAGCATGATGCGTATCCCGGTCGCTCCATGTACCCGGGAACACTACAATCCCGAATTTCAATTTTGGTTCCTTCCCGAATTCCGGGGGCCAATACCCTAACGCTAACCAACAGGCGCAGGTGCAGGTATCGCGACCGATACGACTATTGTCACACCTGCCCGCACTTAAATCACGGGCCTGGCAGAGAAAATATTCTGTGAAGAAATTTTGGACCAGAACGCCGGGTGCAAACAAAAACACCTCGGATGGTCCGAGGTGTAGTTAGAGAGAACGTGAAACCGACTGCCGGGTAGGCGCCATCGGGAATTACATATTTTTCAGCGTTGCCTTGATGCTCTTTCGCTTCTTGGCTGCTGCAGTCTTCTTGCGGGTTATGCTGGGCGGCTCGAAGTGCTGCCGGCGTCGGGCTTCCGAAATAATCGATTCCTGCTGCACACGCTTGGTGAAGCGCCTGAGGAATCCCTCAAAGCTCTCGCCGTCGTTGATTCTAATTTCTACCAACAGTTTTCCTGTTTCGTGCTTACGACCGCGCACCGGGCGCTGGCGGCCAATCAAGGTCCCATCTGAATCGCAGATGGCCTGTCTTCCAGTATAAGTATCTGTACCGCGGCAGGTCAATCTGAGTTTGATCGGTTATCGTTCGGTCTCAACTCGTGCCAACACCGTCGCAAAACCCCGTTCAGGAACCCGTTATTGCGGCCGACCGCAGAATGTGGATTGCTTTTTCGATCCGCTCGGCGCACCTGTCCTGACCGATCGCCGACATCGTGTCGAACAGCGGCGGTGCAAATGACTTGCCAGTAATTGCAACGCGAATCGGTGAAAATAGCTGACCTGGCTTCAGTTCGATATTTTCAGCAAGCGCCCTGTACTCAGTTTCGAGGTGCTCGGGCTCGAACGGAGCGACCCCCCTGCACAGTTCAAGGGCCGCATCAAGCGCCCGTTCTGTCATATCTGCATCCATCTTTTTGCCCGGCAGGTCTTCAACTGCGGGGTTCACGTTATCGGCGAAGAAGAAACCCAGCGTCTCGGTGCCTTCGGTCAACAGTTTCAGACGCTCGTGGACAAGGGGTATCAGCTGCTTCAGATAGTCGCGATCGATCGGCCTGGTTACCGAGTCTGGCAGTCCACCGTCGGATTCCGGTCGCTCCATGAACGGCAACAGCTCGCCAACGAGCGCGTCAACGCTCATGTTGCGGATATATACACCGTTCATCCACTCGAGCTTGCCGTTATCGAATATCGCGGGTGAGTCGTTGATCCGGTCGATGCTGAACCGCCTCACGATCTCATCCCGGCTCATCACCTCGGTATCGTCACCCGGCGACCATCCTAAAAGCGCAACGAAATTGAATACGGCATCCGGCAAGTAACCCTGATCTCTGTACTCAAGAGCAGATGTTGCTCCGTGTCGTTTGCTCAGCTTGGAGCGGTCGTTGCCCAGGATCAACGGCACGTGAACGTAAATCGGGAGTTCGATGGACAGCGCCTCGTGAATCAGCAGGTGGCGTGGCGTGCTCGATATCCACTCGTCGGCCCTGATTACGTGCGTGATTCCCATTGCCTGGTCGTCGACAATGTGGGCGAGGTGGTAAGTCGGCATCTGGTCTGACTTCAGGATCACGAAATCATCGATCTCTTTAAGCTCGAACGAAATCTTTCCCTTCACCGCATCCTCGAACGAAACCGTGCCGTGATCGGGAACTTTTAACCGAATTGTGATAGGCAGTCCAGCCTGCCGCGACTCCTCGATTTCTTCGGGACTCCGGTGTCGACCCCGTCCGTCGTATCTCGGCGGCTGTTTTGCAGCCCGCTGCCGCTCGCGCAACTCCTGGAGTTGCTCGGGCGTCGTGTCGTCGTAATAAGCGTGACCCGAGTTCACGAGCCGTTCTGCCGCGTCGATATACGTCTGTTTTCGTTCCGACTGTACATACGGAGCGTGCGGGCCGCCCGTGTCCGGACCCTCGTCCCAGTCGAGCCCAAGCCATTCGAGCGACTCGAATATCGCCCGTTCGGATCTCGCGTCGTATCGGCTGCGATCGGTATCCTCAAAGCGGACGATGAACTGCCCATTTGTGTTCCTGGCGAGTAACCAGTTGAACAGGGCAGTGCGGATGTTTCCGATGTGGGGAATGCCGGTCGGGCTCGGTGCGTAGCGGACGCGGACGGGCGGGATTGAATCTGTCATTCGGAAAAGATTAGCAGCGACCCGGTAACTGTGTAGTAATTGGTGTGTCAGCCAGAAGCAGGCGCGGCCAACTCTGTAATTGCCGTTTGAAGGTCTTCGGGCAGTTCCAATGCTACCGAAATCGGCTCACCGGAGACCGGCTGAACGAATTCCAGTTTCGACGCGTGCAGAAACTGGCGTTTCAACCTGCCGATCGCGGTTTCGCCAGAAACCTGGCGTTTTCCGTAGGTTTGATCGCCAACCACCGGATTTGAAATCGCGTTGAGGTGAACCCTGATCTGGTGCGTGCGACCGGTTTCGAGTCGTACTTCGAGCAGTGAAAAATTGTCGAACTCGCGTACGACTTTGTAATGCGTTCTCGATGGACGTCCGTCCTCGACCACTGCCTGCCGTGTGCGGTTGTGCGGGTCGCGCCCGATCGGCGCGTCGACCACGCCAACCCGACTTTCGGGGCGTCCGTGGACGAGGGCCGAGTAAATGCGGGTGATTTCGCGATCACGGACCATTTCTGAAAGCCGGGAATACGCCCCGCCGGTCAGGGCAATCACCAGTAAGCCGCTGGTGTCGCGATCGAGCCGGTGGACGATGCCTGGCCGATCCGGCTCTCCGACATCGGCGATCTGCGGCCAGCGTGCAACGGCCGCGTTGACAAGGGTGTCCGAATCGTGACCGGCACCAGGGTGGACCGTCATCCCGACCGGTTTATCGATCACCGCGATGTCGTGGTCTTCGTAAACAACGTTCAGGTCGATATCCGCGGGTGTGGCTTCGATGGCGCTACCTGGCGGATCAAATGCCGGCTCATCGACCTGTACGACCTGTCCCGCATCGAGCTTCAGGGAACTCCTCGAAACCACGAGCCGGTTCACCTGCACGTTCCCGGCTTTGATCAACCGCTGTACGTCGGACCTGGACTCGGCCTGGGCCCACTGCTTGGCAAGAAACCGGTCGAGCCGCTCGCCTGCCTGCTCAGTTGAAACCGTGAAAATCATTTTGGACAATCGTGCCGGGCTTCCCGCAGGCCACAGCCACGTGCTGACCTATTCGAGCGTTCCGAGTTTGGGCTTCGTCACCGCTGTCGAGGCTGCCTGATCCTCGCCGGTGGCCGCCTCGCCCTGAACATCATCAGTCTTCCCGGCCTTTTTATTTGAATCAGGTTCGAGAAACCAGAAGTAAAAGAGCATCAGCCCGATTCCAATCACGATTGAAGAATCGGCAATATTGAAAATCGGCCAGGGTCCGATATCGATGAAATCGGTGACATGCCCGAGCCGGAACCGGTCGATCAGGTTGCCGATGGCACCGCCAAGTTGAAGGCCGAAAGCGATTCGCAGCACCCACGGCGGGTCGATAATCGACCTGTAGATCCACGCCAGCACCGCGACTGCGCCCAGCGATACCCAGGTCAGGATGTCTCCCTGTCCCTGGAACAATGAAAACGCGGTGCCTGTGTTCCAGGCGTGTGTGAACCTGAAGAAACCCTCTGCTGGCCACGATTCGCCGCGGGCCAGGTTCTCGACTGTCAGCCATTTTGTTATCTGGTCGCTCGAAAGGGCGAGCACCAGCATGATCCACGGGACCGGGTCCGTAAATTTGGCGCGGCTGCCTGCAGTCGTCTCGTTGGTCATGCTGGTGTCATTATTGGCGAATCGTCGTACCGTCGGCGGGTCCGGCAACCCGGCAACCGATTTGCGATTCAAACGATTAACCGGGCCCGGGTTGTGACAAGGTATATACAGCTCCTTTTGAGTATACGTTCCGACCGTATGCGCGGAGTCGTCCGGAGAGTAGAATCGCCGGTCGAAAGCGAAACGGCCATCACCCGACAACCGGCCAATCTGGCCACCCTGCCGAATCTGGCACCAGTGGAGAACCAACGGCATGATCCGAGTCGATCTGCGGAGCGACACAGTCACTCACCCCACCCCCGAAATGCGGCAGGCGATGTATGACGCCGAACTCGGCGACGATGTTTATGGCGACGACCCGACGGTCAACAGGCTTCAGGAACGCGCTGCCGAGATGCTCGGCAAGGAAGCCGGACTGTTCGTTGTCTCTGGGACCCAGGGCAACCTGGTATCCGTACTTTCCTGGGCCCGGCGCGGCGATGAAGTGCTCGTTGGCGACCAGTGTCACATCATGAACAGTGAAGCCGGTGGCACGATGGTGCTGGGGAGCGTGGTACTGTACCCGATCAAGACCGACGACTTCGGCTTTCTCGAACCCGAAGTCATCCATGCGGCAGTGAAACCCCGCGACTACCACAAGCCGCCAACCCGGTTGCTCACAATTGAAAACACCCACAACGCATCGAGCGGCCGGGCACTGACCGCCGATCAGATGAAGACGATGGCCGACGCCGGCCACGAAAAAGGACTCAAGGTCCACCTCGACGGAGCCCGGCTTTTTAACGCAGCGGTGGCACTCGACGTGCCGGCCTCCGACCTGGTGGAGCATGTCGATAGCGCCACGTTCTGTCTCTCCAAAGGACTTTCCTGCCCAATCGGCTCAGTGGTAGTCGGCTCAAAAGAATTTATTGAGGAAGCCGACCGCTGGCGGAAGATGCTCGGTGCGGGCATGCGCCAGGTTGGCGTCGTCGCGGCGGCAGGGCTGGTCGCTCTCGACACGATGATCGACCGGTTGCAGGAGGATCACGATAGCGCTCGACACATGGCGTCGAGAATGGCCGAGATGCCGGGTATTTCCGTCGATCCTGAGCGTATTCAGACCAACATCATCCGGTTTGACGTGCCAGCCCACAAAGGCGACGATATAGCGGCACGGCTCAAACAGGCAGGCGTTTACATCAACGGCGGCGATTCCGACCTCCGAATCGTCACCCACTATGGTGTGTCACGTGACGATTACGACTTCGCACTTGTCGCCCTCGATCGCGTGATGAAAGAGATCGCGTGACGGTGGCTGACTGCCTGCCAATGGCCCGGCGCTGATCGGATTCTCAAGATCGCTTACGCCCTGGAAATAGGCGGACTGACCAAGCGTTTTGGCGACAAGACCGTTGTCGACGACATTTCGTTCAGTGTCGGCGAGGGCGAGGTTTTCGGATTTCTCGGACCGAACGGCTCCGGCAAGACCACTACCATCCGTATCGTTCTGGACATTCTCAAACCCGATGCTGGCGTGATTCGGCTCTTAGGCGGTCTGACTGCCCGCGAGGCGATGCCGCGGGTCGGCTATCTCCCGGAAGAGCGCGGACTGCTCCGAAAAGAAAAGGTTTCGAATATCCTGCGGTATCTCGGGCTGCTCCGCTGACTTTCCAAATCTGAGGCGCTGGACCGCGGGCTTGAACTGCTCCACAGGGTCGGCCTGTACGAACACCGGGACAAGAAAGTCGAGGCATTGTCTCGGGGGATGACCCAACTCGTGCAGTTCGTCGTGACTTTGATTCACAGGCCAGATCTGATCATCCTGGATGAACCGTTTGCGGGACTCGACCCACTCAACGTGCAGTTGATGAAAGAGATGCTCGCAATCGAACAAGCCCGCGGTGCAACCGTAATCTTCAGTACCCATGTGCTCTCGGACGTAGAGGAGATGAGCGAGCGGGTCGCCCTGGTCGCCGACGGTCGGATGATTCTCTTCGGCGACCTTGCCGAAATAAAGCGGTCTCGTGGTGCGAACTCTGTTGTCGTCGAAGCTCCGTCGCACGCGGCTGGCCTGCCCGGTGCCCGCCGTCACGCCGGACGTGGTGGAAAGGTCGAGTATCAATTGAGTGATGACCTTTCGCCCGAGATGATCCTCAGTGCCTATTCGTCGGCTGGAATTGTTCTTTCCAGGTTTGAGCAGGAATTGCCTTCGCTGAATGACATCTTTATCGAGGAGGTGAGCAATGCTCGGAGTCACGTCTGACGCCGGCGTCATCTTCGAAGAAGAGTTCCGTCGACAGCTCAAGCGCACAAGCTGGCGCATTTTCACGGTGTTAATACCGGCCTTGTTGCTGATCGCCGCCGTGGTGGCGCCGATTGTCGCTGATCGGTTCTCTGGCGAGGGAAGTGGTCAAAAGCTGATCGGATATGTCGACAACTCGGGCATCACCGACTCGCTGGGCGAAGTTCCAGGCGCCACTCGATTTGCTGACCTGGGCTCTGGAATCGCTTCCCTGGCCGACGATTCGGTAAAAGCCCTGTTTGTCATCCCTGAGGACTACATCGCCACCGGAAATGTTGATTGGTACAGGAAAGGCTCAGGGCTCGCAACGGGAGACGAAACCGGGGATGCATTCTTCAATCTGCTAAGGGCGGGGGTCGCAGATGAGTCGCTAACACCCGACCAGGTGCTGCGGGTGGTCGCTCCCGCCCGGTACACGCTGTTTTCTGTTGACGACGAAGGCCGACCCGAATCATCGGGCTCGGGAAGTGATGAAATTGCCAGGGCTGCGCCTGCGTTCATCTTCGCCATGCTCCTGCTTATTTCAATCTTCGTCGGTGCCGCATCGCTGCTGCAGAGCGTGGGGGAAGAAAAAGAAAACCGCATGGTCGAGATGCTGATTACATCGACTTCGCCACTGTCTATCATGCTCGGAAAGGTGCTGGCCCTGGGCGCGACCGGACTTCTTCAAATATCGATCTGGGTCGCAGCCGCAGTCGTCGCAGTGCCAAGAATCAGCGACCAGTTCTCCGGTCTGTCAGAGCTTTCAATTGAGCTCGAGTTACTTGCAATTCTGATTGCTTTTTATCTGGCTGGATATTTCGTATTCGCGGCTCTGATGGGTTCGATCGGTGCCGCAACCACCTCGGTCAGAGAGGCAACCCAGATATCGGTAATTGTTACCGTCCCGGCGATCGTTCCGATTTATCTGGCAGCGTTCATAATCCCAAATCCGGATGGCACTTTTGCCCGGGTCCTGACTTTCTTTCCGCTGACTTCACCAACGGCATCAATGATGGGGCTCGCCGGGGGAACCGACCGAATGTATGAAATCTGGATTGGTTTGCTTATCACTGCGGTCACTGCCGTGTTCCTTCTGTGGCTGAGTGCCCGGATATTCCGTGCCGGACTGCTTCTGTACGGACAGAGAATGGGCCTGCGCTCGGTGTGGAAGGCGCTTCGCGAGGCCGACTAACCCGCGTGGGCTATTCGCGGGGATTTCGCCTGTAGCGCTCGCCCCACCAGCCAAATAAACGCTCCCGAATCGCCAGTTCAGATCCAAGTTCTCCAGGCTCGTAGAATCGTTCATCCTTGATCTTTTCCGGCAGGTTGTCGGCCTCGACGAAGTGCCCCGGCTGGTCATGGGCGTACACGTACCCCTCGCCGAATCCCAGGTCCTTCATCAGGCGTGTTGGCGCGTTGCGCAAGTGGTTGGGCACCGGTTCGTCGCGCGATCCACGGACCACCCCGAGCGCGCGGTCGATCGCTTTATATGCAGAGTTTGATTTCGGTGCCGAGGCCAGGAAAATCGTCGCTTCGGCAAGCGGTATTCTGCCCTCGGGCATCCCGATAAAACTCACAGCCTGCTGCGCGGCCATTGCCAGGGCCAGGCCATTGGGATTTGCAAGACCGATGTCTTCTGCGGCCGATATCACCAGCCGCCTGGCAATAAATACAGGATCCTCGCCCGCGTCGATCATCCTGGCAAGGTAGTACAGGGCTGCGTCGGGGTCGGAGGCGCGGATCGACTTGATAAACGCCGAAATCGTGTCGTAGTGCATGTCGCCCAGGCGGTCGTACCGGGACTGGCGCTGCAGCGATTCTTCCATTGTTTCCAGCTCGACGACGATCTGGCCAGACTCGTCTTTCGGGGTGGATTCAACTGCTAATTCAAGTGTGTTCAGAGCCGATCTGGCGTCCCCGCCCGCAACCCGCAGAAGGAATTCCCTGGCGTCTGTCGACAACGTGATGCTGTCCCGTCCAAGCCCATGATCTACGTCCGCGATCGCCCGATCGACGATCTCCCCGATATCGTCGTCGCTGAGCGATTCGAGGGTATAGACCCTCGTGCGTGACAGCAGCGGTGAGATAACTTCGAATGATGGATTTTCAGTCGTTGCCCCGATCAGGGTGACGGTGCCTTCCTCGACATGCGGCAGAAGCCCGTCCTGTTGTGATTTTGAAAACCTGTGTATTTCGTCAATAAACAGGATGGTCCGGCGACCGTTTTCGCCAAGCCGGTCGTTGGCTGCCGCCATCACGGCGCGGACTTCTTTCACGCCTGAAGAAACCGCACTCAACTGCTCGAAATGGAAGCCCGTTGCACCGGCAATCAGGCGTGCGAGGGTCGTCTTGCCGCTGCCGGGCGGACCCCACAGGATCATCGAAGGCACACGGTCTTCGTCAATCGCACGCCTGAGCACCTTGCCCGGAGTCAGGATGTGCCTTTGGCCCACGAACTCATCAAGGTTTCTGGGCCGCATGCGAGTGGCGAGCGGCGCGATCTGATCCTGAATTTCCCGCCTTCGATGGTCGAACAGAGTCATATTGGCCTGTGGTATGTCTTACCGGATTGCGGCGAACCGTCGATGCGCCAACCCGGCATACGACACTGACCACACAGGTTACGCTAGTCGACTCATCCGCACGCCGCACGCAACTTGCTCACACCAGTCATCTGGCAAGTCGTCCGACGACGCCCGGAGCTAACACCCGCCCCGCCCAACATCCAACGCTGATTGTGATGCCATCAGGCTCTGGCGCGCCCCGCGGAGCCGCCGGCGCGACCAAGTCGTCCGACGACGCCCGGAGCTAGCGCCCCCTACTATCGCGGCAGGGATTTAGGAATGATCGAGTTGTTGTCGCGCCGGTTGAACGCCCGGTGACCGCCGTAGTCCAACTCGGCAATGGTGACACCATCGTTGCCGTCCCCGTAGGAAGCGGCATGATGCCGTGCCACCAGCGGGCTTTTCGTTAGCTCTTCCCGGGTTATTTTCTTCAGCACACCTGTCCCGTGACCGTGATTTATCCGGGCGACGTGCAACCGGGCGTCGTGGCAGCGCTGCAGGTGCCGCTCGATGGCAAGTATCGCTTCGTGGGCCCGCATGCCATGAAGGTCGATTTCGATATCGACCGGCTCCAGACCGCGAACTCCTGTCGACGACCACTCCTGCGCGGCGGCGGGTCGGGGCCGTCTGCGTCGTTTGGGGCTCATCGTCTCGCACTCACCGTTTCAATTTGTCGAGCGAATAAATAATTGCCTCGATCACCGCGAAGTCCTGGTCGGGCAGCACGGTCCGTGGGTCCAGCAAAACGCGGTCGTTTTCGATTCGGGCAACAACGGGAACGGCGCCTTGACGAAGACTGGCGGCGAACGCGTCGGGTCCGGCCTCTGCGTCGATTGCCAGCAATGCAGTAGGAAGAGTCTGGCCCGGCAGCGAACCGCCGCCAACAGCCGACCTGCCCCGCTCAACGACACCGCTACCCGTCTCAGCACGCCACTTTTCGGCCCTTATCGCCAGGTCCGATTCGCTTGCCGAAATCATGGTCCAGATCGGGATCTCGGATTCGTGGGCACCTTTCAAATACGAAACCAGTGTCGCGGCGGTTGCCGACAGGGTCATCTTGTCGATCCGCACAGCCCTGGCGAGCGGGTGCTTCGAAACGAAGTCGACCCACTTCTTTTCACCCGCTATCAGCCCGGCCTGGGGACCGCCGAGCAGCTTGTCGCCCGAGAACAGAGTCAGGGCGGCGCCTGCCGAGACCGAATCCTGCACCGTCGGTTCGTGGTCCAGCCCGTATTTTCGGGTGTCGATCAGACAGCCTGAACCTAGGTCGTTGATCACGGGGATCCCGTGTTTTCTGCCAACTTCGACCAGCTCGGCCAGCTCGGGAACGTGTGTGAAACCCTCGACTGTAAAGTTGCTGGGATGAACCTTGAGAATCGCCGCCGTATTCGGAGTTACGGCGGCGTCGTAATCGGCGGCGTATGTCCGGTTGGTCGTCCCAACTGCCAACAAATCTGCGCCCGACTGGCGCAGCACATCGGGAATTCTGAAACCGCCGCCGATCTCGACCGCCTCGCCCCGGGAAACGATCACTTCAGCCCTGCCACCCGCTTGACCTGCCACGGCAGCAAGCGTCAGCAAAACCCCTGATGCATTGTTGTTCACCGCAATTCCGGCCTCGGCACCCGAAACCTGGGCCAGGAGTTCGGATATGTGGGCGTTGCGAGATCCGCGTTTTCCCGTAGAAAGATCGAACTCCAGATCGGAATAACTCGAAGCTGAAACCGCCGCTGCATTCGCCGCGTCAACGCTGAGGGGAGCTCTTCCGAGATTTGTATGCAGCACTACCCCGGTCGCATTTACAACCGAATTCGGCCACGGGCCCCACGCCCTGTTAGCCCGATCCACGACCTGCGCAGCCAGTTGCTCCCCCGGAGCCAGATCGCCCGGTAAACAAGTCCCTCCGTTCTTGATGGCAGCGCGCGCACGGCTCAACACATCACGGACCAGCATTGCGACCGCGTCGTGTGAAAAATCGCGCAGCAAGGTTGCAACTTCATCCGTCTGAAGCAACGCGTCGACCGATGGCAGCGATCTGTATGCCGACTCGCTCAAAAATGTTCTCCCAGCTACTGTGCGCCACCCCGAATATCGACCTGAAAAAGTAGATACAACGGTGCTTAATCATAGTCGGGTGCCTCTAGCGGGCGATTCCAGGTACAAAAACTTACTATCGCCAAACGAGTTTTTAGCGGCAGGTTTTCCCTGCGGGCGTATCAACACGAGCGTACGATTAATCGGTTAGCCACTTTTCCAAGCGTTTCCAAACTGGAGTTCCGGTGTTAGTGATCGGCCTGACCGGCGGCATTGGATCGGGAAAAACGGAAGTCACGCATATCCTGCGCGAGCTGGGAGCGGTGGTGATCGATGCCGACGGGATTGCGCACCTGTCTTACCGGCCCGGGACACCGGCCTACGAGGCTATCGTGCACTTGTTCGGCCGCGATATTCTGGACGATTCGGGCGTGATCGATCGGAGAAGCCTGGGGACGATTGTGTTCTCAGACACTGGATCCGGCCGGCGAGAAGAGCTTGAAGCGATCGTGTGGCCGGCCACACGGGAGTGGATCGAGGGCAGGCTGGCAAAAGAGGAGGAACGCGGCACCCAGACCGTGGTGATCGAGGTCTCAAAACTGTTTGAAGCCGGATGGGACCAGTTCGTAAACGTGGTCTGGACAGTCGAAGTACCGCCAGGTAGTGCCGGTAAAGGTGAAATAGCGAAGCGAGTTCAGGCCCGGTCGGGATTCGACGAAGCCCGAATAAAAGCGAGGGTCGCAGTGCAGATGACCCGTGAGGAACGTGTCGAAAGAGCCGATCTGGCGATCGAAAACACGGCAACGCTGGAATATCTGCGGGAACAGGTGAAAAAAGCCTGGGAGACCACCCGGAGCCGAACGGGATAATCGAACTACCAAAACTACTGAGTGCGAAAAACTCGGTCTGTCGACAGGCAACAAACAGGTAACTAGCAGTTCATCGTTTTCATCGATGAGAAAGAGCCCCGGGGCGCGATAACCAATGGCCACAAAGCAGGATTACACAGAGCGAAACATCCAGGAATACTTCATCTCGGAAGAACCATTTTACGTGCCTACTTCTGACGAGATCGAGATATTTGAGTCGGCCTACCGTCAGCAGATTCCCGTACTCCTCAAAGGACCGACTGGAACCGGCAAAACCAGGTTCGTCGAACATATGGCCTGGCGGCTGAGCGAAGGACTGACGTCGAGTAACCGCGGTGGGAAGTCTCGCAATGGCACCAGCGCAAAACTTCCGCTCATAACAGTGGCCTGCCACGAAGACCTGACTGCAAGCGACCTTGTTGGGCGCTACCTGCTCGACGCCAACGGCACTCGCTGGATCGACGGCCCGCTTACTCGTGCGGTCAAATACGGTGGTATTTGCTACCTCGATGAGATCGTAGAAGCCCGCAAGGACACGACCGTCATCATTCACCCGCTGACCGACCACAGACGGACTCTCACCATCGACAAACTCGGTACCGTTATCGATGCTGCAGATGGATTTCTGCTGGTCGTCTCTTATAACCCCGGGTACCAGAATGCACTTAAAGACCTGAAGCACAGCACCCGCCAGCGGTTCGTTGCGCTTGAGTTCGACTTCCCTGACGAAGAGCATGAAGCCCTGATTATCAGCCACGAGTCGGGTTGCGATGCCGATGTTGCCGAACAACTGGCCAGGCTCGGCGTGAAGATCAGGAACCTGCGAGACCACGGTCTCGAAGAAGGTGCAAGTACGCGAGTGCTGATCTACGCCGGCCGATTGATCACCGAAGGCGTACCATCACGCCGCGCATGCCAGGTTTCGGTCACCTGGGGTATTACCGACGACCCTCAGGTGCAACGCAGCATTGACGAAGTTGTAACTTCGATCTTCGAGTGACCAACAATAATTTCACGATAAGCAGGCTCGAGTCTGCCCTCAGATCGCACTCCCGTGCGGACCATCAAAAACAGGGCGGCAGCGAAGCCGCGCCAACACCAGCACCCAAGCCGGCAGCCGTCGCTGTGCTGTTCAACATCACGGACAACGAACCGTGCGTGCTGGTGATCAAACGGGCAAGTTCCCTGTCGCACCACGGCGGTGAATGGGCGTTTCCGGGCGGGATGATCGAGGAAATTGACGGCTCGCCCATGGATGCGGCCCTGCGCGAAACGAACGAGGAAATCGGCGTCTCTGGCGAAGATATCGACCTCTGGTGTGGAATGGCTCCAGTCGACACATCGACCGGTTTCGAGGTCTGGCCGTACGCCGGGCGAATTCGTGACCATGCTTCACTGACCCTTCAAGAACGGGAGGTTGCGGAAGTAGTCAACGTGCCGGTCAGGATCTTCACCGATGACGCCTCGGAGCGAACTATCACACTCATGCGCAACGGCAGCACCAGGACGATGATCGCGTACGCTTACGGTGACCGGATCATCTGGGGCGCGTCGGCCCGAATCATTGCCAACACAATCGACATCGTGAAAAACGCAGTATGACGAACTCGGACAGGAATAAGAGCGATAGCCAGGGCCGGCGCACGAAAAGTCTCAAGGGCCCGAAAACATCTCCCGCAACACCGGCCACGGTAATTGCGAGAAAAGAACTTGCCGACTTCCCTGCGCCCGTGCTTGAACGCTATGAGGAAGCCCTTGAGAAGCTCACGGGCCGACTCGCCGAGGAGACATGCGAGCAGTGGGCGTCAGAAGGTCTGGAGATCGTTCGGAAGACGGTCCGGTCGTGGGAGGCCGCGGCAGAGTTCTTCGGGGCCTCTCCGGCAGTTCAACGACAGCTTCCATCGGGGCAGTTCCTGAAGTGGGCGAAAACCGGGACTTCTCTCTGTGCCGATTCACCGTCGCTGGCCGTCGCTTACTTCAAATCTTCTCCTAGGGCGATGCTCAGGCTGCGACCCCGCTATATCGATGATTGGGCCAACGTGTGCCGGGCCCTTTACCGGGGCACGTGGAAGTCGTCGGCGCTGTCGTGCCGACTGTTCGAGGCAACGCCTGAACTGCTGGAAACACTGTCATTTGAAGAATTTTGCCACTTTGGGGAGTTCCTCGAGGTCCTGTCGCGCCGTTCTTACGATCAGGCTGGCGATGCACTCGGTGCCGGGCGTGACCTGTTTCCGAAAATCTCGGGCGATGTAGACAGGTTCATCAATCTTGCGCAGACCGTCGCGGAAAAATCCTGGCGCGAAACGAACTCGCTTTTCGATTCAGCGACCGCGTCCCTCGTTGAGCTGGGATCGCAGCACCGCGCCCCACTCATCACCCTGGCACGGCGGCTTGCCGTTACGGGTGTCAGCGATGCAGCAGGTGTGCTGCGAGACGGTGCCAATACGCTGAACCGTGTGCCAACAGAAACCCGGGACCGGCTGCTGGAGATGACCGACGGCATAGCCGCGGTATCGGCGGCGGCGGCCCCTGAATTCCTGAGGGTGGTTCCCGAGGTGCTTGAGCGGGTGACTTTCGAGCAGATGGCGCAGTGGCAGTCGGACGGCGTTCGGGCTGCGCGGGATAGCGACGAGGCCGCAATTTCGTATTTCAAACTCGAATCGGCCCGGTCGCAGGAGATGCTCGATTCACTGTCGTCGTCGATCGAACTGAGCCGGGTGCGTGAAATCATCCTGATGTACTGCATGGCGCTCACCGGACGGCCGATCGATATCCAGGCCGCACAGGGCCTTGCCGATAAGAACATCGGCTGGTTCCAGGGCGAACTGCCAACTACCGAAGGCACGACCATATACATGCCCTCCGTAATCAATCGATACACGACGAAAGACGAAAACTTCGGCTTCTTCAAGGTCATCTCGACCCACCAGGTTGGCCACATCGAATTCGGTTCGTTCACCTTCGATTTCATCCAACCGTCGAACCTCTTTGACGACCTGCGTCCACGCCTCCCGGGAGCCCGGGAACTGGAAGCCGCCAGGGCCGCAGACGAAGCGGCCAGGAAGGCAGCGCAACAGCCAGAGGTGGTTATCTTTGGACGCGAGACGCCCGACAGCGCCAAAGCGGTGTCGGCAGATCGGTCAGAACCGGCCCCCGAGGAACAGAAACCTGAATTTCTGACCGATATGAGCAGGTTTTTCGATCTGTTTCATGAAAGACGCCTTGCGCTCGATGTGTTCACGGTTCTCGAAAGTTCCCGTGTCGATGGCCACGTGGCCAATCTGTATCCGGGAATAACTGCGATGTACGATATCGTACGCTCGGCCGCCCTTGAGTCACGGCCAGACGTAACCGATCTCCCCGCACGCGAAGCCCTTGTCGAGTTCATGGTCCGGGTAAGCCTCGGTCAAGCCGACGACTTGCTCGTGCCGTCCGAGCACAAAGAAGCCGCACGGAAATTGCGCCGACTTATCAGGACCGTTACCTCAATGGACGCCCTAGTTGAAGACGCGGCTGAGGCCGCGATCAGGGCGTACTCGATTCTGATCGATATCAAGAACGAAGAGCTCGACGAAGACGAATTCGAGCAGATGGAGCCCGAGGAAGACGAGCAGTCCGCCGATTCGGGCGACGACGAAGATGTCGTCGACCCTGAAAGTGTGATTCAGCAGTTCATGCGACAGCCTTCCCCGGATGCCGATTCGGGCGACGATTCCGATGAAGGTCAGGACGATCAGGACAGCGATGACGAATCCGAAGAAGATTATTCGTCGCCGCAGGACGTGGACTACCGTGGTGAGTTCAAGCCAGAACTTTCCCAGCTTCTTTCCCAGATGCAGTTAATGGAAAGTGGTGAGTTCGCCGAGAGCGGCGAAATGGAGCCCATCACCCAGGAACAACTTGAGGAGATGATGAAGAACGCTCCCGAGATGGAACTGGAACAGACGGTGGGTGACGAAAACGGCGATCAGCAGGCTTCTGAGATGCTCGAAAACCTGATGAAGGAGCTGCAGAAGCGCGATCCGGAGAATCAACAGTTCCAGCCCGGTCCGATGCAGCACGTCGATGAAGACGGCGGCCCGCTCACCGCGGTCGAGCCCGATACCTACACCTATCCTGAGTGGGATTTCCGGGCCAACGAGTACAAGCCCGACTGGTGCATGATCCACGAAAAGATCATGACCGACGGCGAGCCTAACTTCTTCCGCGACACCCTGGCCGACAACGCTTCACTCGTTTCCCAGATCAAACGGCAATTCGAGCTGGTTATCCCCGAGATGTATCGCAAGCAAAAACGACTTGAAGACGGGGAAGAACACGATCTCGATGCCGTCTTGGAGGCCGTTATCGACCTCCACGCCGGCGTATCGCCCGATGAAAAACTCTACTGGCGCAGGAACAAAAACGAACGGTCCGTTGCCGTGGCGTTCCTGCTCGATATGTCGGCTTCAACCGCCGAGGCGATCGACGAAGCGAAGAAACCCTCCGACGATTGGGGCGCACCCGACGACCCGGTCGAGTACATGGTCTGGCTGCGGTCCCGCCGGTCGGAAGGCATGCGCCGGACCTACAAGAGGATTGTCGACGTCGAAAAGGAAGGGATCACGCTCCTCGTCAACTCGCTCGAGACGCTGGGCGACATGTACGGAATATTCGGGTTCTCGGGATATGGGCGGGAAAACGTCGAGTTCTACACGATCAAGGGCCTCGACGAAAAATTTACCGATATTGTGCCGCGCCGAATCGACCGCATTGCCCCCCTGCATGCCACCCGTATGGGCCCGGCTATCAGGCACACAACTGCCAAGCTTGCCGAAGTCGATGCACGCTCTCGGTTCCTGTTCCTTATCTCCGATGGCCGACCGCAGGACCGCGGCTACTCCCGCGAAGGGGTCGAAAAGGAATACGCAGTCCACGACACCCGGCAGGCACTTGTCGAGGCACGCCAGGCGGGGATCACACCGTTCTGTCTGACTGTCGACAAGGCAGGTCACGACTACATGAAGACGATGATGGACGATTTCAGCTACGAAGTGCTGCCGGACATCAGTCTGCTGCCCATTCGCCTGCCGCAGTTGTACCGGAACCTGACTACCTAGGTCGCTTGCACATCGCCCACGTGCTGCCTCGCACGCCCGCAGCTAACGCCCAGCCCGGGGCCAAAGCCCAGCCCGGAGCAAAACACCGAAACCTGCTACCCGTCCCCGACGAGGACTTCGCCGAAGAACAACTCGAGCAGACGCTCGGCCCACTCGGCATCGATCAGGATCACGTCCGACGTCTCGTTCGCTACCGCGTAGCGAAACTTGCCGTCCTCGGTAATGTCGCCGATCGTCATCGTAAGGCGAGTCACTAAGGTTACGTTGTTGGGTTCCCGGTTCTCGATTCGCACTGCGATATACGGGGCAGTCACGATCGTGCCATATGGCTCGTAATCACTGTCGTCGAGGAGATTCAGTTCAACTGCGCCACCGATTTTCGGGTTGCCGAAATGCTCGAGCTCTGCGTCCAGTGCATCGCCGTCGGCAAGCTGACTGCCTGCGCACGGATCACTTTCAAGCGGCAGGTCACAGACCGACCAAATCTCGGCCTCACGATCGAACCCGTACGCCCGAACCACCTCGTTGTTATCGAAGAGAATCACCTCGCGGACCTGCCCGCTAAGGGTGTAGTACCACTCCGGGAGCGGAGGTTCTGTAACCAGGCGCTCGAGAACGGCGCCCCATGTTGCGTCGACCAGGACAAGCTGCGGGAAGCCTTCCACCTGGGCGTAATGGTTCTCCTCATCCGGGGTGCGATCACCCAGGTACAGTTTCACCTGTGTACCGTCTCGCAGGGTCACCGTAATGCTCGAACTCGGCGCATCCAGACCGTAAAGTGCCGGGTCGTCTATATCCTGCCTTAGTACCCGCTGTGTCCGCGGCCCACCGAGCAACTGAGTAATGCCACCCCAGCGGAAAAGATCAGCAGGGATCTCTTCAAGATCGTCAAAAAACCATCGCCGGATATCTTCTCGCAGCGACCAACTGGTGCTCAGCTCCCCCGTCTGGATCTCGATGACTCGCAAATCCTCGGGCGCAAGGGTGTAGAAGAACGGTGGGTCGGGCTCGCTGACTTCTTCTGTGGGGTTCGTAATAAACCAGGTCAGGCCGATCGCGACATATGCCAGTACGGTTACTAGTACGAGTAACAGGCGCAGATTCATGTGCTAGCGCCTCCTCCACCACGTCCAGAACCCAAACAGGCTGATCAGCGTCGGCATAAGCAACCAGCCTGACCAGCGAACGAAATCACGTTCGTTGCGAGTCAGGAACAACTGGCGGTTAGTGTCGGTCTTGGTCCGGATCGTGATCAATTCAAAATCCTCGGCAAGGTAGTTGACCGAGTTCACAAACAGGTCAGCGTTGTTGGCGGAACCGAAATAGTTATTCGAGGCAAAATCTGTGTCCCCAATTAAGATCATGTCCAGGATGACAAAGCCATCTTCGTCCCTGTAAACACCTCCGGAAAGTTCGCCAACGGCTTCAACCTCCACCACGATGGGCAGCGGTCCTGCAAGCTCCGTTTCAATGTTGAACTCAAGCGTATCGGGGTCGGTTTCCGCCCAACTGCTGAGTGTCGTTGAGGCAAGCATGCTCTGTCGGATGATCGGCGTAGTGTCGTCGGCAAGGGGTACCGTCGCCGGGTCGATAGCCCACGCGAAATGGGTGCTGCCGGGGAGGTAGAGCACCTCAAAACCTTCGGTAATCGGGTGCGGTGGAAGCTGGCTGTTGCTCTTCTTGATCTGGATGAAGGTCGGACTCGGTGCCACAAAGCTGGCCAGGTCGGCAGCCTCTCCCTCGCCAACCGAAACCGCATAACGAGAAAGGAATTGTTTGAAAGTATCCGGTGTTTCATCCGGCTCGAGCATGAACAACATATTGCCGCCGGTGCGCGCGTAGGCCAACAGGGCCTGCTGGTCGATCGGCAACAGGTCCTGGACCGGACCCGCGAATACGATGACAGCGGGGATTCTCTGCGGATCGCCCAGTGCCATCCTCGAACCCAATTCCTGGAGCGTTTCCACCATGACGACGTAATTCTCGCGACTCAGCGCGGCTGCGGCGAGCCCGAAGCCAGTGTTTCCAATCGGGTCAGTTACATCACGTTCGGAATGACCGGTAATGAACGCGATTGTCTTCTGCAAAATCTGGTTGATCACCAGCAGCCCCGTGACCACCTGCTGTTCTGTGAAAACATTGGGCCCATCGGACGGGTTTGTGCCCACCACGACTTCAGTCCGTCGACTTTCGACACCTTCGATCGCCAGGGCCGGGAACTTCGTCACTCCGAGCGAGGTAGCGACGTTCGGGTTCAAGTCCGGGTCGACAAGTTCAAAGCTAAGGTCGTAAACGCTTGAACGCCGCCGAAACTCGCTCAACATGTCCAGGGTGTTTCGCCAGGCAGCCGCATCGGCCGCAGTGTTGGTGGCGAAGAACGCAGTTATTTTCACCGGCTCTTTCAGCTGTCCCAGTGTGTTCACAACCTGCTCTTCAAGAAGGAACTGCTTCGTTGCAGTCGTATCGATACGCAACCAGCCGGGGGGGTTCGGTCGGTCAAGCGCCTGGAACAGTGCGAAGTTAATAATTACCGCGATTGCCAGGAAAACGATGAACACGATGGCGGTGTTGAACCCGTATCTTCCCCGCCGCCCGAAGACCGCCTGCCTGACCGTTGCCAGCGAAATCACCGCGTCGATGACCAGCAGTCCAAATCCGACTCCCACGACAGTGAATGCAGGCCCTTCGAGGCCGCGCAGGAATATCCAGATCAACGTTCCCAGCACCACCGCACCCACACCACTGAATGCCAGCGCCTGTCGTATCGATTGAGAGTTGTTCCTCAGGCTTCTGAAGACCGAGGTCCCTTGACGGATGGAATCGGCCGATGGCCTGCCATCAGGCTTGTTCTGTTGTTCTGTGGACATCTACGGGCCTAGCGCCATCGCCTTGCTTCAAGCACGAGGACCGTGAGAAGCAAGAACACTGCTGTTAGTGAAACGTAATAAGCGATATCTGAGACAGATACGATACCCTTGGCAAAATCTGCAAAGTGGCCGCCCTGGGCAACCCCGAAGCTGTCGAGGTCGAACACCGAGAACGAAGCGCCCAGTTGGAAACCATCAAGGATCTGCGATGCCAGGCCCGTAAGTCGTGCGCTGACGAAATCGATGATTGTCAGCGCAGTGAGAATCCCCGATCCCACGACCAGACCGACTATCTGGTTGCTGCTCAATGCCGATGCAAAGAGGCCGACAGCAAGAGTCGTCCCAGCGTACAGGCCAAGGCCGAGGAACCCGCTGAGAAGGGGGCCGATGTCAGGGTCGCCGTAAACGAAGAGCACGAGGATGAAGTACAGCGACAGCCCAATCATGATTGCGGTCATTACGAACGCGGCAATGAACTTGCCAAGCACGATCTCGAACTCCCGTATCGGCGAGGTGAGCAGGAGCTCGAGCGTCCCCAGCTTCTGCTCTTCCGCGATGAGCCGCATCGTGAGCGCGGGCGACATGAAGATCATGAAGAAGACCGCACCTGCCAGGTAGCCGCGGATGCTCGCCTCAGCGAACGCATCGGATACCGAGGCAACGAAAAAGAAGCCGGTTATTCCGAGGAATGCCGCCGAGACCACGTAGGCCATTGGCGATGAGAAATATGTACGGATCTCTTTGGCCGCAATAACGATTATGAAACGCAATTTCTACTCGCCTAGATTTTCTTCTGTTGTCAATTCGAGGAAGATTTCTTCGAGAGTCATCGGGAGGGGAGTCAGGTTCGAAAGACCCCAGCCGTTGTCGATAACGCTCTTCGCAACCAGCTCGGCTGCGTTGGCGTTGGGCCGGGCATCGACTATGAACGGTGAGAAATTCTCACGCTCGGCACGCTGAACGACCGATGCTCGGTGATCCGTCCTCGCATCGATCACTACCGGTATCTCGCGCATCGCACTGATGAATGCGGGGGCATCGACACCACGGACGCTGACTTCGATACGCTCAGCGTGCTGAAGCTTTTCCGAAAGGGCGTCAGGGTCGTCATCCGCCACGATCCGTCCATCGTTTATCACAAGCACCCGCGAGCAAATGGCGCTCACCTCGGGAAGAATGTGGGAACTGAGCAGCAGCGTGTGCTCCCGTCCCAGGTCGCTTATCAACTCCCGCGTCTCGACGACCTGGATCGGATCGATACCGATAGTCGGTTCGTCCATGATGAGCACGTCCGGCTCGTGCAATATCGCCTGCGCAATCCCCGTACGTTGTCGATAGCCCTTGGAAAGGCGCCCCACCAGCGTGTTGCGGTATTCGCCGAGCTTGACCATATCGATTACCAGCGGCAGGCGTTCTTTCACCCAGGATGAGTTCATGCCACGGATCTCACCCATATATTTCAAATAGTCCGTTACCGTCATATCCAGGTACAACGGGACGGTTTCGGGGAGGTAGCCGATATGACGCCTGACATCAAGGGAGTGAGATACGACATCGTATCCAGAAACGGTGACCACGCCCTCCGTAGGCGGTGTGAACCCGGTTATCACTCGCATCGTCGTGGTTTTACCTGCGCCGTTGGGCCCCAGGAAACCGACGATCTCTCCCCTGAGCACCTCAAACGATATGTCGATCACGGCAGGGTAGGGGCCGTAACTCTTCGACATGTGCTCAATTTTTATCAACTATTCGCTCCGGTCAGGGCTGAGTTTCAGGCGATATCACCTGGATAGCACCCACAGATGAATTATTCTGCCAAACTTAAATGTGCCGCGGGTCACACGGCACATTGATACGGCAGTTCCTATCGTGCGGTTTCCAAACCCAAATATAGTACCCAAGCAACCCGCCGACGGCTACACGGATTCGTCTGCCGTATTAGGCCGATAACAGGCAGTGCGCATCTTGTAAATACGCCGGCTATTTGAACCATGTACATGAGCGAAGACCGCATCAACTATCTCGACCACGCTGCCACGACGCCAGTGCGTGAAGACGTGCTCGAAAAGATGTTGCCTTACTTCACCCAGAAATTCGGCAACCCCTCGAGCCTGTACGCGCTGGCCGGCGAAGCACGTTACGGCGTTGATGAAGCCCGCGAGCAGGTGGCCGGGGTGCTGGGCGCACGCACAGGCGAGATCGTCTTTACCGGTGGCGGTTCTGAGTCGGACAACACCGCAATCAAGGGCATTGCGGCCGCGCGGGCCACATCGTCGGCGGGATTACGGCGCGGCGGCCACATCATCACAACCGCCATCGAACACCATGCGGTGATACATTCGGTCGAACAACTGGAAAAAATGGGTTATGAGGCCACTGTCGTCGGAGTCGATAGCAAAGGCCGGGTAGATCCTGGTGAGTTTGCGTCAGCAGTCCGGCCCGATACCTTTCTCGTCAGCGTGATGCTGGTCAATAACGAAGTAGGCACGATCCAGGACGTACCGGCAATTTCACAGCAGGTACGAGAAGCCGCCGATCGCGTTGGCACAAACGTCCTGGTCCATACCGACGCAGTTCAGGCCGCTGGAAAATTGTCGCTCAACGTAGACGACCTCGGCATCGACCTGATGAGCCTCTCCGGCCACAAGATTTACGGGCCAAAGGGCGTGGGTGTCCTGTATGTCCGCCGGGGCACCGAACTCGAACCGCTGATCGCGGGGGGCGGCCAGGAGAATCAGATGCGGTCGGGAACGGAAAACGTCGCGGCGATCGTGGGCATGGGCGAAGCACTCGTGCTCTCCGAAGCCGAACGCACGTCCAGCCGGCCCCGGCTCCAGGCGCTGTCGGAACGCCTCATCGAAGGAATCGCAGAACGGGTCCCCACCTCCACGTTTAACGGAAGTCATACCGACCGAGTAGCCGAAATTGCAAACTTTTCGTTCGCTGGCGTCGAAGGTGAACCGGTACTGCTGGGGCTCGACTTCAAGGCGATAGCGGCATCGAGCGGCAGCGCCTGCAGCTCGGCCTCGCTCGAACCCTCTCACGTACTGCTGGCGATGGGTATTAGCCCCGAGATGGCAGTTGGGAGCCTGAGGATTTCGATGGGCCGTGAGACAACCGAAACCGATATCGATGACGTACTCCAGGTACTGCCTGAAATTCTGCAACAGCTCGAATCGTTTCCTGCAGGCGCCGGTAACTAACAGACTGACGGAATAGCGAACACAGGCTTGCCCGGACACGCCCGCAAGATATGTTAAGCAGTATTGTTGTGCAAACTATTTGGCTCACATGACGTATCGAAAACGGCGCCCGGTGGCGCACACATCATGTAACCTCGCTTGTCGGTCCTGGTCTATCCGGGACGGCGGATCAACGGATGACTGAAGAAAACCGAAACGAAATGGAAAACGCGGAAGAACCGCAAACAGCTGCTGCTGATGCCGCTCCAGAAGCGACCGATTCGCAGCAGCAAGATACCGCACCGGGTATTGCCCGTGGTGCCGATGCCACCGTCGCCTTCCCAGAGCAGGTCAGGGCGGCGCTCGAATATGCCGACGCAAACCGGTATGAGTACGGCCCTCGCCTGCGCGACGTCGAGCTGACCTGGGATGTCATATCTGCCGAATCAATGGTGAACGAAATCGTGCGCGTGCGACTCGAATACTCGCCAGCGACGAGTTTCCGTGGCGACCCGGGCATCGAGTACATGGATGTCGATCCAGCCGGCGTGATCCTTGCCAGGCGCCAGGTCAGGGTGCCGAAGGAAAACAAACCCGTTGTTCTGATGGGCATCACCGCGTTCTCAGTAATTCTTGCGGTGGTCGTTATTTCGTTCATGACTGTCTTAAAACCCGAAGGCGGCGACCCCCTCTATGTTGCCGGACGAGTCCTGTGGATAAGGGCGGAACGGCCAGCGACCGAGCAGAACATCGTCTACACGGGCGCTACCACGTCGGGCAAGATAAACACCTGGGAAATCAGTCCTGTCGACTCCGAAAATAACGTTCTTGTTTACGTCAAGGTACGGCTGATCAACCAGAGTTCCGGAACGGTGGCGCTGGTGATCGATGAAGAAGCCGCCGTCTTACTCGATGGAAACAGGGCCAGCTACGATCCAATTAATGCGATCACGATGTCCCACACCGCCGAAACTGGCACCGAGGTCAATTCCGCTGACTTTATTCCGATGTGGGGCTCGATAGAACTTAACATCGGCGAGAAAGTTTCTGGCATGCTGGTTTTTGAACTACCGAGGGGAAGCTCGTTCTCAGAACTGCGCTGGAACGCCTCGGATTCAGCGACAATCCGATACCGGTAACTGTCACGCCCAGGCAAACACTGCCCGCATTCAAGCTAGAATCGGGCCAGCATGTCATTGAACAGCGGTTCCCCAAAAGGTTCACCAGCCACACCCGAAGCTGCCGGGGCTGAAGGCGACCGGGACGCGCCGAAAAATGCAGCCCGAATTTCACGAGAATCCGGCAACTCCGAGAAACCTGTAAAACGCGGACCAACTGGAACGGCCAAAGGGTCTGGCACGACTGGGACCCCCCCCCCGACGGGCAAAAAGCTCTCGCCCGGGCGACGCCAGTTCCTGGAATTCAAGGCCAGATATCCCGATGCACTTCTCCTCATCAGAATGGGCGATTTCTACGAATCTTTTGACGAAGACGCACACACACTTTCAAAGGTGCTCGGAATTGCACTCACATCCCGGGAATCGGGCGCCGGGGGGAAAGCTCCCCTTGCTGGTATCCCTTACTACGCCCTCGACAACCACCTGGGGACCCTCATAGCGGCGGGTCTGAAGGTCGCAATTGCCGAACAGACCAGCGATCCTGCCAAATCCAGGGGTCTTGTCGAACGCGCAGTCGTGCGAGTGGTCACTCCCGGCACGATCATCGAACCCGCGCTCCTCGACCACACCACCAACAACTACCTGGCGGTGGCGGTGAGCGACGGCATGCGGGCAGGCCTCGCCTACGTCGATATATCGACCAGTGTGTTTGTAACAGGAGAATTTCCCGCCTCGGAACTCCGGGACGAACTCTTTCGCCTGGCACCGGCTGAGTTACTTGCCGATAACGCCGCGGCCGAGCTGGTCCGTTCAGAACAAGATTTACCAATGATCGTCCGCCCGCTCGACGAAACGCGATTGGATTCCGACCTGTCGGCAGCCCGGCTCAAAGAACATTTCAAGGTGAGCACGCTTGAGGCTCTCGGCTGCGAAAACTTGCCGCTGGCCGTGGTTGCCGCAGCCGCGGTGCTCGAATTCGTCGGTGAAACGCAATTCGGCGCAATCCCGCAAATAACCTCGCTCCGGACCGAGTCGACGAACTCCTACATGAAGTTGGACCAGAAGGCACTCCGCGACCTCGAGGTCTTCACCTCGTCGCTGGGCAGGCCGAATGCACCGACACTTTACGGAACACTGAATCACACGAAAACGGCAATGGGCGCGAGGACTCTGAGGAACTGGCTCACAAGGCCGCTGATGGATGTCGAGACGGTCAGGCGACGGCAGGACGTGGTGACCGAGTTCTTCGAGGATCAGGGTGCTCGCACACGCGTCCAGAGTCTCCTCACGAAGGTTCCCGACCTCGAACGCCTGATGAACCGCGTCCGGACGAACACCGCCAGCCCACGCGACCTGGCGTCGCTCCGAAACGGGCTGTCAGTCATCCCCGATCTTTTGGGTGCTCTCCCAGAAGGTGTAACACCCGGCGGTGCCGTCGTTGGCCGACTCCATTCATCCGGCGAGGCAGTCGACCTGCTTACTGCCGCGATACCCGAGGAACCGTCGATTTCAGTCGGCGAGGGGTCCGCAATTCGCGAGGGATTCCATGCCGAACTGGACGAAGTTCGCTCCCTCTCAGGCGATGCAAGGTCGAGTATCGCCGGCCTGGAGGCCGGCCACCGCGAGGCGACCGGCATCAAAAACCTCAAAATTGGCTATAACCGTGTGTTCGGCTACTACATCGAGGTTTCAAAATCGAATGTCCACCTTGTTCCGGACTCGTTCGAGCGGCGCCAAACCCTGGTAAACGGTGAGCGATTCATCACGCCCGACCTGAAAGAACTGGAGTCGAAAATACTGACGGCCCGCGACCGGATAAGTGAGCTTGAACGTGAGATATTCAGGCGCGTCTGCGTCGAGTTGGCCGTGCATGGCGAGAGAATCATGGAAACGGCCAGCGCTATCGGTACCCTCGACTCCCTTGCGTCGATGGCGCAGGCGGCTGCCGATAATGGCTGGATTCGCCCTACCGTCGATGACGATTCGGTTCTGGATATCAAGGCCGGTCGCCACCCGGTCGTCGAATCGGCACTCGGTCCGGGCCGGTTCGTCCCGAACGACATCGATCTCTCGAATTCAGAGCGACAGATAATGATCATCACCGGGCCGAATATGTCCGGAAAATCCACCTACATTCGCGAGGCAGCCGTCCTGGTGCTGATGGCGCAGGTCGGCTGCTTCATTCCGGCCGATGAGGCCCGAATCGGCATCGTTGACCGAATATTCACACGGGCGGGGCTTTCAGATGACATTTCTGGCGGCCAGTCGACTTTCATGGTCGAAATGATCGAGACCGCCTCGATCTTGAACCAGGCCACAAGTCGGTCACTGGCAGTACTCGATGAGATCGGCAGGGGTACGTCGACTTACGATGGGCTCGCGATTGCCCGCGCAGTTGCCGAGCATATACACGACTCCCCGAAGCTTGGTTGCAAAACACTCTTTGCGACCCACTACCACGAGATGACCCAGCTTGCCGATCAACTCCCACGTGCGCATAACCTCCGGGTTGCAGTTACCGAAGAATCCGGAGAGGTCGTTTTCCTGCACCAGATCGTACCCGGCGGTGCAGATCGCTCTTACGGTGTGCATGTCGCCCGACTGGCCGGCATGCCGGGCGCCGTAGTGAGCAGGGCGTGGGACCTCCTCGAACAGTTGGAAAGCAGCCAGTCAAACGCTGGCGACCCTGCCGGCTACCAGCTGCAGATGCAATTCGGCGACCGGCAGGGTGTGAACGAGACTGAGACGCTCGAAGAACTGAAGGCTCTCGACATTGCCAGCATGACACCACTTGAAGCGATCACCGTGCTGTTCGGACTGCAGGAACGGGCGAATCAAACGCCCCCCGAGCGCCGACCCTGAAGCTTCCGGCCAGAATGCCAACCGTGATTCGGCGAAGTCGGTGAAGCAGGCGAGCATTGCCGCGGCAGATGTTTGTAAAATCTTAAAGAACTGTGATTGACAGTACAGTCGAGTGTGAAAGATGCGTATACATATGGGCTTATTTGTGGCTGAAAGGACCGTAAAAAGCCCATATTATGGACTAACTTCGTGGCGATAGCACACAGGCGGAGCATCCCCCTATGGCGCAAAATCGATCACATGCCAGCCGGGAAATTGCAGCGGCATACGCCGATACAGAACTCCCGGATAGCCCTGACTAATTAACTGAAATGGACACCGCACTTTTCGCAATATTCGGACTGCTTATCGGTGGCCCACTCAACGCGGTCATCGACCGATTGCCCCCCCCCATGATTATGTCGACGGCGTCATCGCAAGGGGTGCGCGTCCCCGAAAAATAAAATGGTGGGAGTGGATGCCGGTGCTGACCGCGGTAGGGGCCGCGAAATCAAGGCGCGTTCCGTTTCCGAACTTCTGGATCCGTTATCCAATCGTCGAACTGACCATCGCCGGCTTGTTCGGGCTCGCCTGGTACCGGCTATCCCAATTGGACTGGCCGGTCTGGCTTGTGGTCGTCTCACTGGTATTTATTGCGGCGCTGATCGCTCTGGCGTTCATTGATTTTGAAACGACATATCTACCTGACACTCTCGTACTGCCATTGCTGATAGTTGCGATAGTCGTCTCGTTCACGGTGCCAGACCGAGAATGGTGGCAGGGCCTGGCGGGTGCCGCGGCTGGATATGCCGTCTTCTACCCGTTCGCCTGGATCGGCGATCGCCTGAACCGGCCAATCATGGGCTGGGGAGATGTAAAGCTGGCAGCCGCGCTGGGCGCAATCCTCGGACTGGCACCGCTGGGACTTGGCCTTTACATCGGTGTCATCATCGGTGGGGCAGTGGCCATCGTTGTGTACGCAGCCCGAATGTTCGGAATCAACCGTATATTGATCCCTTATGGCCCATATCTGGTCGCAGGTGGCATAATTTCGATGCTGTATTTTCGTTCGATAGCCGACTGGATTTCCGGCCAACTCTGATAGGTATTCGGCCATGACCCTGATCGACGTAATTCAAGTAGGGGTGCTCTCAACGAACTGTTACATAGTTCGTTCCGAAAACTCGCCGCGTTGCGTCGTAATTGACCCCGGCGGAGAAGTGGATAGTATTTTCGACTTCCTCGACCGGCGCAAACTTGAGCCCGAACTCATTATTTCCACCCACGCTCACGCGGACCACACGGGCGCGGTAGCGCCGTTGATTTCCAGGTTCGGCAACTGCGAGTTTGCGATGGGCACCGCAGACGCAACGGCAGCATCCGATCAGAAAATCTGGCTCAAGAGCATGCTGGGAGACTTCGAGGACCCCCCACCGCCAAATAAACATCTCGACGGGGGCGAAACTCTGAGCTATGACGGTTTCGACATTAATGTCCTCGCAACACCGGGGCACACTCCGGGCAGCATTTCCCTCCATATCGAGGATTATGTGCTAACAGGCGACACTCTGTTTCGAGAATCGATTGGCCGATTCGACCTTTCCGATGGTGATCAAGCGCTGGAAATCGCAAGCATTCGAACGGTCCTGTTCGCCCTCGATGAATCCACGATAGTCCTACCGGGTCATGGCTCAACGACCACCATCGGGCACGAGCAGGCCTCAAATCCGTTTGTGTAGATCCACGGCCCGCACACTGCCAGACAATTACCCGCCTTTGACATGCATGAAGCCGCCGGGGGCCATATCTCGTATCAACCGGTGAGTGCTGGGCCACCTGGCGTAGTTGCGAGCTTATTTAGCGTGTCACTGGCTTTCAGTGACCAGTACTCAACCTTAAGAGTGCAGGCTTATGGATCTTTCGCCAACAGATACGCTTATCATCGTCGACATTCAGAACGATTACTGTGAAGACGGCAGCATGCCCGTGGCCGGGGCACTTGAACTTGTGAAGGTCCTCTCCAATCTGTCACGCCGCGTAAAGTCTCGTGGCGGAAGGGTGATCGCGACTCAAGACTGGCACACGGACAAGCATCTTTCATTCTCGGAAAATGAGGGTCAGTGGCCGCAACACTGTGTGCAGGGTACGAATGGGGCCCAGCTCCACCCGGAACTGAAATTACCGGTCGGTTCGATCGTGATAAGAAAAGGCACCAACCCCAAGGTCGAGGCGCGGTCGGCCTTCACCGAATCGACGCTTCTGGAAACCCTGAGGCGGTTCTCTGCCGAGCGAGTTTTTGTTTGCGGCGTTCCCACTGAAATTACCGTGCTCGAAACTGCACTCGAGGCAAATTCGTTGGGTTTTGGCACGTATGTAGTTGAGGATGGAGTTGCCGCGCTTGCACAGGACAACGCCGAAGCTGCTGAGGCCATCGAGAAGATGAAGAGTGTCGGGATCGAGTTTGTAAGCGGAACAGAGCTAGCCTCGTAAGCCCTGTCAGTGCCACTTGAATTGGATTACCGGCGCACCCGCAAGACACAATTACGGGGACTGCAAATCGAATCGCACTAATCGACCCGCAATAGAGCTAAAAGAACACCCGGACCTGATCGGCCCGGGTGTTCTCAATTAGCCCGTTAGCTTCGGTTTCTGCCCTAGACGAACAGGGGACCGAAGATCAGCGAAACAATGGCCATCAACTTCAGCAGAATGTTGATTGCCGGGCCGGAAGTGTCCTTGAAAGGGTCTCCGACCGTGTCGCCGGTCACCGCGGCGGCGTGAGTGTCTGAACCCTTGCCTCCGAAGTTGCCAAGTTCGACATATTTCTTGGCGTTGTCCCAGGCACCGCCTGCATTCGCCATGAAGATGGCCAGCAGGAAGCCAGAGACGATCGAGCCGGCGAGCATGCCACCAAGGGCCTCGGCCCCCATTAGAGCTCCAATTGCGATCGGCGCAACAATCGCGAGCAGCCCCGGAACGATCATCGCCTGGAGCGCACCCTGTGTGCTAATGGCCACCGCACGGGCTGCGTCGGGTTTTACACCCGGCAGGCCCTCACGAAGGCCAGGTATTTCCCTGAACTGGCGCCTGACTTCCTCGATCATCTTGCCCGCGGCGGTTCCAACGGCCTGCATTGTCAAACCCGAGAAAAGGAATGGCAGAAGACCACCAAGGATTGTTCCGATGAGAACTTTGGGATTCAGCAGGTCCAGTGTAGTGACGCCTGTGACCAGTGTGTATGCTACAAGGAGGGCGAGGGCCGTCAGCACAGCCGATCCAATAGCAAACCCCTTGCCGGTGGCCGCCGTTGTGTTTCCAAGGGCGTCGAGGGCGTCTGTGCGCTTTCGCACCTCGGGGTCGAGGTGCGCCTGCTCGGCAATGCCGCCCGCGTTGTCGGCCACCGGGCCGAATGCGTCGGTTGCCAGGGTGATGCCGAGTGTCGAGAGCATGCCAACGGCAGCGAGCCCGATGCCGTACAGGCCGGCGAGCTCGTTGGCGAAGAAGATGCCAGCCGCAATTGCCAGCGCCGGAATGACCGTGCTGTAGAGGCCAATCGACAGGCCGGCGATAATCGTTGATGGGTGGCCCGTCTGCGCCTGCTGTGCTATCCACTTCACCGGGTTGAACTCGAATTTGCCTATCTTGAGTCCCTCGTACGATGTGAACCACTCGGTCGACGTCCCGATCACCTGCCCGACGACGATGCCGGTGACTACGACCCAGAAGAGTTTGAATTCAAGGCCTGGAGAAGAGTTGATGTAGATGGCCGTGCCGATAAGCGAGAGCGCACCGGCGCTAAAAATCCCGTACCGCAACGCCCACAGCAGCTTGCCCATATCGGCCTTGTCGCCAGTTCGTACAAGAAACAATCCCAGTATCGAAGCGATGATTCCGATGCCAGCGATAACCAGCGGCAGCACAGCCCTTGGC